>Ga0315284_10005446_pt1 | contig 18078 bp, 16 predicted proteins | sample YL17G09_16_MG_FD_203696 | JGI IMG/M metagenome (GOLD analysis project Ga0315284, IMG submission 203696) | Sediment microbial communities from Yellowstone Lake, YNP, Wyoming, USA - YL17G09_16 | ecosystem: Environmental > Aquatic > Freshwater > Lake > Sediment | place: USA: Wyoming | collected...
CGACGGCGGGTGCGCCAATCGAGGAAGTATTGGTTGAACTCTCGGCCCGCATCACTGCGGAAGGTGGACGCCCTGACACGGCGTTTCTCAACCCTCGCGACTACTCGAACCTCATCAAGGCGCTTGGCTCCAAGGTTATCTACGAGGATGCAAAGAGCTTTGATATGCCTCAGATCGGTTTTAAGGCCGCTGTGGTGATGGGGCCTGGCGGGCCGATCAAGGTTGTGCACGAGATCAACGCCCCGCGTGGCTTCTGCTGGATGATGCAGATGGACACGTGGAAATTCAACTCACTCGGCAAGGCTCCCGGCATCTTGGAAGAGGATGGACAGATGATCCTTCGCCAGTTTAACGACGATAGCTACCAGGTTCGCATCGCCTACTATGGGCAGATGTCAAACAGTGCGCCCGGTTGGAACGGCGTAGCAGCCCTTTAAGGAGAAACGTCATGCCATACTCACAACCACAAGATGCAGACCAAGAGTTTTATACTGATTTCAACGTCAGCTGGACATTTAACAACGCAACGACGCCGGTGGTGACAAGCGTTGTAGCCCCTCCGGGAGTTCAGTTCGTTCGGCTGAACACAGGTCTTTTCCAGCTTAGTGTACCAAGCGTGTACATCGCGGCGTTGAATACCGCCGGCACTCCGTTCACATCCGCAGAGTTCTTCCCCGTGGTGCATGCGTCGACGGCGGGTGCAACTGACACCGCCTATATCATGCGGTACATGCCGCTTGGTGCCGGCACGAGCCTGTCCTTGGGCACCTTCGAATTTGCGACCTCATTGATGACTGTCCCGCAGACTCCTGCAGACGTGCCCGTAGCGTATCCTGGAAGCATGCTTTGCAAATTCAAATTCGCAACCGTTCTTGTGATGCCCTCGTAAAGGAGATTTCTTATGGCTAATAGAAACTACAATCCAATACGAGGACCAGGGTTTGAAATTACGCATCTTGCGGGTGGATTTCTTCCCGCGGGCGCCGCTCCACCGTCGATTAGTAATGTCGATGGGGCTACGTGGTTCACCGTCGCCAACACAGGCGTCGGCACCTACACCATCACGCTTCAGGACCAGTTCGTAGCCGCGTATTCGGTCACGTTCGGGGTATCATCGCTTGCGGGCGGGACTCGGTACTTTGCGCGACTGAACCTCCCCACTGGAGTGTCGCTGAACTCGCTTCTTTCGACGACCAAGGTGATTCCTGTCATCGTGACGAATGCGGCGGATGCAGCGGCCGACCCTGTCAGTGACGCCGCGAACGTTGTGTATTTCAGCATGATGATGCGCAATTCGTCGGTGACAGGCTGATGAAGAAGCCAAGCCTAGCGATCATTATCGGAGGCGCAAAGCCCAAACCCGAGGCCGAAAAGGGCCTTGGGGGCGAGCTTCACGACGAAGAGGGTGAGAGCGACACCATGGAATACTCGGAAGACCAGAAAACCATGGCCTCCGAGCTTATGGATGCGGTCAAAGCGGGTGACACGACTCTTTTTCTAGAGGCGTTTCACGGTCTTTTTAGGTCGTACGAGATGGAGCCCCACGAAGAAGCGGAGCACTAATCATGAGCGTCGAGAGCATTTGCGGCAGTTTTGTTCCAAACGGGTCGGACGAAATCGACAACGCGTTGAACAAAGGGACAACGTGGTATTTCACTGTCACACGTGTATCTGTTGGCAAATATCGACTGCTTTGTGACTCTTTTTACAACGATGTATGGATGCAGGACGTTGCCCTCACGTTGGGGACAAGTCCTGCGACCAATCCCGGCTACGTACTCTATATGGGTGAGTTTGACATGGTATCTGTGCCTCACACACAAGATATAGTGGTCTACGATTCAGCCGGGAATCCGGTGGATATTCCGTATGCCGCGGGCCGTTCGATCGGATTCGATATCGTGGCGGTGTACTGATGGCGCGCACGTTTACACTTCCTTCGATTCGCACGCAGGTGCGTCAGCGTGCCGATATGCAATCGACAGCCGCGCAGCTGTTCATCACAGATTCTGAGATCAATACCTACATCAATCAGAGCTACACCGAGCTTTACGACCTTTTGATCTCTTCAGGCGGTCAAGAATACTACCTGAATCAAGCCGTCATCCCGACGGGAGGCAATATCGACACGTACGATTTGCCCAATGATTTCTACAGGCTTTTAGGCGTGGATGCGAACATCAACGGCAATCAGGCCGTGACGCTACGACCCTTCAACTTCAACGAGCGCAATCTCTATCGCTCTGTGTACGCAGGCGGGTGGGGCGTAGGCTACAACCTGAGGTACCGCATTCATGGAGGCCTGAGGATTCAGTTTATCCCCGCGCCCTTGAACAACATCAACATCACGCTTTGGTACATCCCGGCATGCCCGGTGCTCGGTGAGACCGACACAGCGGACGGCGTGGACGGGTTCGAAGAGCTTCTGGTTATCGATGCGGCCATCAAGTGTCTTCAGAAAGAGGAGTCGGACGTCAGCGTGCTCATGGCACGCAAGGCCGAGATGGTAGCCCGCATCGCCGCGATGAGCCCATACAGGGATGCTGCGGCAGCCGAACGGGTGCGGGACGTGAACGTTGAACTTCTTACCGCATGGCCGTGGTTCTAGATGAGTAACTTTCGCCCTAGCTCGATCTTAAGGCAGAAGACGGACGACCGGCAGGTCGATGATCTTCAGCGTGCGCTTGCGGGTCCCATTGCGCAGCTTCAAGATCTGTCGCCTCTGAATGGGGTGATGGTGACCGATTTGACGTTTCCGACTATCTCGGACGTCATTGTTTTGCATCGTATGGACCGCGACTACCAAGGGTTTATCATTTGCCGGGTGCGCTATATTGGCGGGACTTTGGATGCCCCTCTTATTTTTGAGCAAGTGCAAGACTCAAGTCTGAATAGCTCGCAGATCACGTTGTTTAACGCGAGCAACTCATCTGTCCTCGCCGATGTGTGGGTGTACTGATGCCACTGCAAACCCAATACGTGGCCGTGGACTTCGGCGGGGCTTTGGATGAGAAGACCGATCAGCGCCTGGTTGTTCCTGGCAATTTCACGAACGTTGAAAATGCGGTCTACACGAAGACTGGCGCACTTGAGAAACGTCCCGGCAACGATGCAGTGACTTCAGCCGTATTTAATGGCGGCGGGTCGTTGCCTCAGGCCCGCTCACTTGTGGGGCATGGCGACAGTCTTTTGATGTACGGGGAGCACAATGTTTTCGCGCTCAACGATGCCGAAACAGCTTGGTACAACAAAGATAATGTGCCTGAGCCCACTGTCGTAGAGACTGTTCAGACGAGCGTTGCGGTAGGGCAGATAGATCTCGATTCAGCAAGCGGGTCAGGGCTTACGGTTTACGTTTATTCGGGGGTGAACAATTTGAACCCCGCGATCCAGGAGATCACAGCGACCGTCGTTGATGCAAACGATAACGTGATCTTCAACAACTTTAACATCAACTCGACGGCCAACTGCAAACGCCCTCGGTGCGTCGTTGTTGGCACCACTGCGATCATTACGTACATCATCACAGCGACCGGGGCATTGAATGCGAGGACTTTAAACCTCCTCAATCCAACCTCGTGGGGGGTTGAAACCCAACTCGTCGCAGCGTTTGGAAACCAGGTCTATGACGTTGTAGGCATGACCAGCCTTTTCGCCGTGGTTTATCAAAACGGCGCCAATCGTTTTGTGCAGACATTTTCAAGTGCTCTCGCAGCGGGTGCGCCTGTCTCTTATCCGATCGATGCAGGCTACACCATCCAGCTGATGGCGATTGCAGGCGACCAGGCGAACAACAGGCTGTGGATTGGTTATAGCCAGACAAATGGGATCCTGGACCAGGTTTTAGCGGACGAGTACACGGTCACGCCTCTGGTGCGCATTCCTGCGGGTCCTCTTGTCATTGATAGCCATCCCGTTGGCGTTGTACCCCCTGCGTTTGTGCCAAGTTTGCTCGTTGTTCGTCTTGGTATTGCTCTTCTAAATTCTGGAAATACAGCTATATTTGTAGCGAATACGGCGTTTCCTTCTTACACGCCGAGGCTGTCCACTTCGACCGTTTGGAAAGTCGGTGTCACGGGGGGCACGCCTCTTGTAGTGGATGTGGCCCGCGCCACGACGTACAACGATATTTGCCTTGTAAGCAAGCCTTTTGTGGTCGATTCAAAGGTGTATGTCGGATGTGAAAACATCATCGACGGCACCTATTTTATCGCCGATGTATGGGCCGATGAGCCTACCGTTAACCTGGCTTTTCGCCCTGTAGCCGCGTTCGCTTTCTTAAGCGCGCAGATCACCAATCAACAACTGCTCTTTCAGAATGCCAATCCACTGGCGGGTGTATCGGTCGACAGCGCCACGCTTGTGCGGATTGCGGCGTTCAGTGAGAACGGGGATAATCTACTTATCTCGTCGTTTGCTGCGACGTTCGGCACCCCGTTCCTATTCTCGGAAACTGGGGCTTCTCTCGTCTCCTCCGGCGGCGTGCCTTCAAGCTACGACGGGGCACAGCTTTCCGAGCTTGGATTTCTTGTTCGCCCTGAAGTGCTCAACCCCTCGGCGTTCAACGGCGTTGGAACGCTGTCTCCAGGTACGTACCGTTATTACGTCACTTACGAATGGCCGGATGCTCAAGGGCAACTTTATAAGTCTCGGCCTTCGGACCTGTTAGAGGTGCCAGTCGTCGCGCCCGCGGACACCGTTAGTTTTGAATTTACCTACAATTCGTTCACGACAAAGCAGACGGAGATCACCACGCCGAATCCAGTCCAAGTGATTGTGTATCGAGAGACGACGCCGGGGAGCGGGTCCTACAGACGTCTTTTACCGGCAAATCTTGCAACGGCTTATAACAATCAATTCAACCGCACAGACATTGGTCATTTTATCTTTACGGACACAGGGGTTGAAACCCCTTTTCTGGCCAATAACGTCATTCTTTACACACAGAGCCAGGCAGCCAACGACGCGCCTCCTACGTCCTCGCTCGCGATTTCCCACGGCAATCGGGTGTGGTTGGCGGGTCAAGATAATCCGATCCGGATTTGGTTTTCAAAACCAATTCTTGAAGGTGAGCCTACTAATTTTAACGGAGCGATGACGATTGATATCCCTGAGGGGGGGGCGATCACAGCCTTGGCGTCGATGGATGACAAGCTCGTCGTTTTCAAAACCAACAGGATATTCGTCGTTTTGGGGGAAGGGCCAAACAGGCAAGGGGCTGGTCAATCTTTCTCGTTGCAACGTGTCGCAAACGATTCGGGTTGTACGGAATCGCACAGCACAGTGACGACGCGTGAAGGGGTTATGTATAAGGCTCCCTTTGGCATCAGTCTGCTCTCTCGAGGCTTGCAAGCGTCCTACATCGGTAATCCGGTAGAAGACATTGTCAATGCCAATGCGGCCAAGTTCTCTAGCGCGGTAAACCATCCTACCGAGCCGTGGGTGCTTTTTACGCTTGGCTCATCAGACACATTGGGGGTCGTCATCTTGTATGACTATTTCCAACAAAAATGGGCCAAATGGTATTTTACGCCGTCGAGTGTTTTCGCGCAAGATGCGACCATTTACAACAACAGATACGCTTGGATTACGCGCGACAGCTCCCCTTACGTGCAATCGATGACGCAATACAGGGATAGCGGCTCCTATGTCAGCATGGTTCTTGAGACGGCATGGCTCAAGTGGGCGGGTCTTGTTGGTTTTCAGCGCATTAAGAAGATGATTCTTTTGGGCCTGCAGCAGACGCCGCACGCGCTTGAATTATCGCTTGGACACAACTACGCGCCCACGTATTCGCAGACTCTTAGTTTCGACTCGACGGCTCTTAATTGGGCAAGTGAGCAGTTTGCCATGGTGGTGGTCGACCAGAAATCAAGCTCAATGAGGATTAAAATGAAAGATGTTGCCGGAATAGGCGCCGTGGGCACCGGCCGAGGAGTGCGCATCTCAGGGATCGGCCTTGAAGTCGGGGTGAAATCCGGCGTGTTCCGCTTGCCGATTGCGCAGGGAGGATAAGCTATGGCTCTATTTGACACGCAAGATGAAGAAGCCCTCGGGAGAATAGGACGATTAGACTCGGTTAAAGTTAGTCCCGGGGTTTACCGGACTCAACAGGGCTCTCCCGAATACACGAATCAGATGGCGCAGGGGGCGGCGCAGCTGGGAGCTCAACAAGCTCCTTCCGTGGGTTCACCAGAGCTTCTTTCGGCGCTTCAAGCCCAGATGTACGGTCAAGGTCCGGATGTAGCGCAACAGCAACTTAAAGCCGCGCAGCAGCAAGCCATCAGTGACCAATATGCTATGGCGAGGTCAGTCCAAGGCGGCGGTTTGGCGCACGGGATGGCTCGGTTTCAGGCAAATCAAAACATCGGGCAAATCCATTCTCAAGGCGATAATCAAGCACAAATGCTTGGTGCGCAGCGTCAACAGGCGGCGATGGCTCTCTATCAACAACAGGCCATGTTGCAGGCGCAAGAAGAAGCCCGTCAAAGGATGCTCGCGCAGTACGGGCAGCAAGGATACACGCGCGGAAGCGACACAGAATATTTAGCAAATCGTGAAGCTGTAACGCGCGGCAATTTGCAACAAGCCGGATTAAATGAAACGCAATATGCGCTTTCGCAAGGAGTACTCCAAAATCTCAATGCGGCAGCGGCCCAACAGACCGGCGCACTTATTGGCGCTGGTGGCGCAACGTTAGGAAGTGTTTTGGACAAACTGCAAAAACGAGAAGGAGCGGCGCGATGAGAGCGATCAGCAGCCATCACACGAATCCTGAGACCGGCGCAGAGCTTTTTGGAGGCACAAGCGGCGCCTTTGATAACGGTCGCCTTCCGTCTGAATTTGTCCTCACGGCTCAAGGAACACCGGTTGAATACCCCGAAGCGATTAAGGGCAATCCGCAAGCTCGATTCGCTTCGCAAACCGTACAGACTCCCGGTCTGAGCGAACGTGCTTTTGGAATTGATCCTGAAGAAGAGCGACGCATGCAGGAGCGGCGTACAGCTCTAGAAGCTCAACGCGTCGCCATGGGACAGCAGATCGCGCCGCAAAGTGCAGACCCACAGTTGCTTGCGGCATTGCAACAGGCCGCGCTTGGACGAGGCCCATCGGGAGCCAACGCATCATTGCAGTACGCGCGTCAGCAAGCTTTAGGGCCACAAATGGCGCAGATGACGACCGGTCCAGGCCTTGGTGGCCTGCAGCAACAGCTTGCCGGCATGCAAGGCATAGCACAGACGGGGATCGGACTATCGGGACAGGCTGCAGCGTTGCGCGCTCAAGAACAGGGCATGGGACAGCAGGCTTATTGGCGCCAGGCGGCAGGGCAGGCGGGCCTTGAAGCTGGTCAAAGAGAAATGGCGCTTAAAGGTCAATTTGCGAATCTCGATGAGCAGACTCGATTGCGTCTGTATCAAGATGAGCAACGGCGACGATTCCAAGAAGAGCGGGCCCGATTGCAGGTGAATGCGCGTGCGGCGTTGGCGCAAAAATATGGAGCGCAAGCGGCGGCTGCAACGCAAACTGAAGGGGCCGGCATTGGCGCAGGCGGCGCACTTTTGGGAGCTCTTCTTTAAGAAATAAGGACGAAAAAATGCCATTTCAAGCCATTCCAGAAGATAGCCAGGCAGCCATCGACAAGCTACGAGCGTATGGTCTAGCACAATATCCAGCGGGTCCGGATGAGACCGGAGCCTTTGGGTTAGGCCCGACTTCGGGTGGATTAGAGGTGCCAGAACAACGCCGTGCATTCAATTGGACGCATTCCCCTCCTCAATCGCCTGACAGTCTAGCGGCGCAAGCAAAGATTGCCTTGCCGACAGGATCTGCCTCGCCGCTGCTTCCTGGCCAAGCCGCGCAGCCCATGCCTCTGCCAGCGCCGTTGCAAATCATTTCCCCGCATATGGAGACGCTTGGCAGCAAGGAAACGTCCTCGGGAGTTAGCTTGTCACAAGAAGGCAAAGCCGCGCTTAAAGCGTCAGGTGAAGCCACGAAGAACGCAACCAAATACATCCGTGAAGCGGCGGCTGACAGAGCCACTTTAATGGATGGTGTTGCAGATCAGAATATAGCGCAAGCGAAAGCCAATGAGCTCGCGCAACGGAATCTATCGGCCGAGCGCAAAGAGAAAGAAGACCAAGCGATGGCTTTGAGCGATCGTGCGATCGCCTCAGCCGCCAATTTCAAGCCGACCGACTACTGGCAAGAAAAAGGCGCTGCAAACCAGATCGGTAGCGCTATCGCGATGGCCATGGGTGCGTACGGCGCAGCCATTAACCATGGGCCAAACTACGCTATGCAGATCATTGACAATGCCATCAACAGGCATGTTGCGGCGCAGGACGCAAAGCAGCGAAAGCTGACCGGAGCGGCCGAGATGGCCCGCGGCAACGTGGGCCTCGTGCGAGGGCAAACAGCGTCCGAGCAACAAGCGCTTGCGTACAACACGATCCAGGCCGCCGAGGTAGCGAAAGCCATGGTTGGTAAAAGCATGGTTGGGGTCAACAGCAAGGAGGCTCTTGCAGGAGCCGAACAGACGATCGCGCATCTTGATACCGTGCAAGCGCAAGCTCAGGCGGCGGTCGCTCCTCACTTCTCATCCACCACAGATAAAGTGTTCGTTCCTGGCGGTGTGGCCGGACAAGACAACTTGAAGGAATTAACGAAAGAAGAACAGAATGCTTATTCTCCAGAGCTTGGCGGCATCATCCTTGGAGACCCCGCGGAAGCTGGAAAACTAAAGAGAAAACTTGGTTTGATGAATGAATACAAGGAAAGGATTGATGAGCTTAAGGGGGTTATCACAGAGTCACCCGCAGATTCATTAATTCCAGGACGTGAAGCATATGTCGCACGGCAACGGATTGTTGGGCGATTGCAGGAAATAAACAGCGTTATGGGCGAAATGGGCGTTCTTAATAGCAATTCGGATACTCTTAGAGCGCTAAAAATAGCTGGTAGTTCCACTGATATATTTACTAACTTAAAGGATCTCGAAGGGACACAACGACAGAACTATGATTCTGCAGCATCACAAGCACGATCGTTTGGAGTGAGAGATATACCGACCGGCTTTAAAGCGCCTAAGCTTATTGGTGGCGACTATGGGCATATCAGTCTTCGCAAAACGGAGAAGCTTAAATAATGCCTATCAAGCCTGAAGATCGCGTTGCAGTCAAAGACCCGTCGGGAGAGATTGTTTACATCTCTCGTGATGCGGCGGGTGCGGCCTTGCGCGATGAAGGCTTTAGCCCCGTAAGCAAAGAAGAACTCGACGCTAAACTCGCAGGGATTAAGCGCGAAGAATCGTTCAAAGGCGTAAGCCCCGCCGCCGGGGCATTCACAGCTGGCGCTCTTCGGGCCGCGTCTGTGGGCACATCCGATGATTTAGCGGCCACGCTCGCGAATATCATCGGAGGGCCCGAAGCTCGCAAACGTGTAGCCGATCAGCTTTCGGGCTACAAAGAGTTTCAACCTGTAGCCTCAGGGGCTGGCGAGGTCGTAGGCTTTGGCGGGTCGTTGCTTATCCCTGGCGCGGGGGAAGCCAACGCGGCAAAGGGATTGCTAGGCGGGGCGGCCCGTGTGGCCTCAGCTCCCATGCGAGCGGTCACCGCCCTGGGTGCTGCGGCAGAACACGGTCTCGCTGGCGCTTTGGGTGCCGGATCCAAAGTACTCCCCATGGCCGCTCGAGCTGGTGTTGAGGGGGCAGTTCTGGGCGCTGGCAACGCTCTTTCAGACGCCGCGCTCTCACAAGACCCAGAGCTCACGGCCGAACATATTTTGCCCGACATTTTGAGCGGCGCGCTTGGTGGCCTCGTGATCGGCGGGGCTACCGGCACCGTGCTCAAGGGAGCAGGCAAGCTCTTCAGCAAAGCGAAGCCGCTTGTTAAAGCGGCTGAAGCAGGACTTGCCTCCGAGATGGCCGCGAAAGAGGGGATGGGGGTCCGAGAGAGAATTGGCGCAGCTCTCGACGCTAAGGCGAATGAGCTCGCGACCCAGTCAGCCAATCCAACGCTCGAACAACTTAGAAACGTTGAAAAGAGGGTCGGTGCCGTCTCGCGCGGTGAAAAAGCTATAGAAGGCGCCGCGGTTGAAAAAAGTGGTATCCAAAATTTCGGTAAGATTGTCCTTGAAGAGATCGACTCTAAGGCCGCAGAAGGTGGCAAATCAATCGGTCGATACACGGATGAAGATTATCGAGCGCTCGGTGCTGAAGGAAAAAGCAAGTATGGGAAGGTTGGCGGCTCAATCATCAAAGAAGTTGCCGCGTTGCCGACTGAAGCCCAAACTCCTGGTGTTGAGGTCATCGACAAGCTTCTGAAGCGAGCCGAAGAGATGAAAGGCCCGCTCGGGGATGCAGAGACAGCAAAACCATTTCAAAAGATGGTCGAAGACTTTGCTGACAAGGCCGCGAGTGCCGAAAAGTCAGGAGTCTTGGATCTCGAAGATATCTACAAACGTCGCATTAAGCTTGATTCTGAAGCCTATGTTGGAAAGTTCGAGACAGCCTCAGCCGAGAAGCTCGCCAAACGAGAATTCGCGAACGTGCTTGAACAACATATCGTTGACGAGATAGGCAAAGCAGAAGGCGCCCTTGGGCGCGACGCACTTTCTGAGTACTTTGACGCTAAGAAGCGATTCCAAGTGTCGACCATATTGTCCGACATGAGCGAAGACGCCGCTATCCGAGGTATCAAAAACCAACGTTTTGGACTCAGCGACAAGATGCTATTGGCCGGTTCCTTTGCCGTGAATCCTGTCATTGGCACAGCCTTGGCATTCGGAAATAAGTTTTTGCGAGAGCAAGGCGAGAGCATTGCCGCCGATTTGACTCATCGGGCGGCTAAAATATTCACTATCAACCAGGCCGCGCAAGCTGCAGAAAAAGAGATGGGCGCAAGCATCTCGGCGTTTATCAACCCTAAAGAAGTCGGGAAATCGCTCTTTTACGCAGGGGCAGCCGAACCCGTCTTCGTGGGTCGCACTCAAGATGAGCGTCAAAAGTCCTTCGATACGTACGTCACAGCGCTCAAAGATCGGGTGTCAAACCCGCAAATGGCGTTCGACAACCTCAGCAAACGCATGGGCGACATGGGCACCGTGACGCCGCAAACCGCGGCTCACGTCATCAGCAAAGCCATGGAAGTCGATAAGTTCGTCGCAAGCAAGCTTCCCGCCGGGCTTACGCCCACAAACACGATGTTTCCAAACAAGGTGAAACCTCAGGTCTCTGACTCTGAGCTTGCGCAGTTTGGCCGCTACGTGGCTGTGGCTCAAAAGGGGTCAAAAGTGCTTCTGAATGAGCTTAAGAATCATCATGTGAACAAGGAAACCGTAGAAGCTGTGCGGGTCATGTTTCCCGCCATCTACGCGCGCATCCAGGCTGAGATCATCCGCCATGCGATATCGATGGAGAAGGATCTGACTTACAGCCAAAAGCTGCAGCTTTACCCACTCTTTGGCATATCGCCAGACCCGGTGATGAGCCCCGCATCTCTAGCGATCTTCCAGGCCAACTACACGCAAAAAACCAATGCGGCGCGCGGTCTTACTCACTCCGGCAAGCCGAGCAAGAGCATGAGGGGCATGATCGCACAGCAATATCAAACAGGCACACAAGCTATTGAACAAGGAGATCAGTGATGGGTGAATCCGTAAGCACAAGGCAGCTAAATTTTCAGATCCCCGCGCGGGTCAATCTTATCGTTGTAAGCCCGGTGACGAACGTCGCGTCCAATGTGACGCTTCCGAGCACGTTCATGAACCGCTATGTGACGCTTTTTAACGATTCGGCGACCGTGAATTTGTACTACTCGGTCGGCACCACGGCGACCACCCCCGCCCCCGCAACCACCGGAGGAGCTGGCACGGCCGGCAACGCAGGCGTCATCGGGCCCAACCAAGCGGCCCGCTTTCGGCTGCAAAATGAGGTCGACCTCGTCATTGGCTACATCACGTCCGCGGGGGTAACGACGGCCCGCCTCTGGTGTTCAAGCAACCAAGAAGGTTTTGCGCTTGGCAATCCTCCGGGGGCTGCATGAGCTTCCCGTACCAAGTCAATATGGCCCTCAGCCGCTCTCAGGCTGCGGCAATGGCTCCAGTGACGTACTACGCCGCGGGGACGCCTGTAGACCTGTCCTCGGCCGATGCGTTGGCCACGTTTCAAAACGTGCAGACGGGCAACATCGACCTTGTGCTCACTGTAGGGTTCGGGATCGCGCTCGGAGGCCCTAGCGGGACGATCACCGTGTCATTGACTGCGGGGGATGCGGCGCAATTGACCGGCGAACAATACGAATACGATCTTCAATTGGACCTTGGGTAAGGGGATAAAATGGCATTTTTCACGCTCGTTCAAGGCTCTGTTTTCGTCACGTCAGCGACGAATCTGCCATCATCGACCCCAATCCAAATCCTGGAAAAAGGCACGCAAGGGCCTAAGGGGGCATCCGGCGTAGCGTCAAGCGTCGCAAGCCCTACAGTGCTCCGTACATTCCCCGGGCCTGTGACGTTGGTCACTGGCATGGTTGTCTACGTCCTGTCGAGGTTTACGCCGTATCTGTTGCTTCAATCGTACGCGACGGCTGACGATGGCACAGATGTGATCTTGGCGTCGGACGGCATTCGAAAATGGGTATCGACGACGATCATCCCGCAACAGCCGACAACCTCCGGGTACGTTCTCACCGCGCAAACAGCGGGCAATAACCCCATTTGGACGAAGCCCTCGCCCGCGGGCAACATGCCCGTCATTGCTACGCCTACCGCGCTCGGAACGACCCCGGTAGCCGGCGATCTATCGGATGGCATGCTCGCGTACGTCGTGAGTCGATCGCTCCACTACAAATACAACGCGACATCGGGCGCAACCCCAGACGCTACCGATATCATTACAGGAGCCGCTGGGGGGGCGGGCCGCTGGCTTTCAACACCGACGGTTCCCCTGCAGCCTGGCACATCCGGCTATGTGCTCACGAACCAAGGCCCGGCGAGCAATCCGATCTGGACTAAGATCGTCGCTGTGGGCGGATTCGTGAGTGTCGCAAACCCTGTAGCGCTCGGAACGACGCCAGCGGCCGTAGACCTGACCGATGGCATGATGGTCTATGTCTTAAGCCGTCAATTGCACTACAAATACAATGCCTTAAGCGCTGCAGTCGTTGACGCAAATGATATTGTGGCGGCAAATGGCGGGGTAGGGCGGTGGTTTTCGGTGCCGATAGTCCCGCTCCAAACGACACCGGCGGGCTACGTGCTTACAAACGGGGGCCTATCGGTTAATCCGACCTGGCAGAAACCGAGCCCCGCGGGGACTATCCCGTCTGTCGCAAACCCTGCAGTGCTCGGAACGACTCCGGTAAATGGCGATCTGTCCGACGGTATGCTTGCATACGTGGTCAGTCGTACGTTGCATTACAAATATAACGCAGCTTCGGTGACAGCCCCCGACGGCACCGATGTGATCACCGCGTCAAGCGGCACAGGGAGGTGGTTCTCCACGCCTCTGATCCCGCTTGTGCCGGGTACTTCAGGCCAAGTTCTGACCTCTGGCGGCGTCGGTGTAAACCCGTCGTGGGTAGCTGTGCCCACATTCCCGCCCACAGGGGCAGCCGGCGGGGACCTCTCGGGCACCTATCCGAACCCCGCGGTTGCAAAGCTCACCGGGGCAGCCGGCACGCTCGCCATCGCATCCACAGCGGCCACGTTCCAGTGGCCTACGGGTACAAGTCCCGTTCTTGAAATTGCCGCGATCGGTGTCGGTGCGACCACACCATTGACGATCAAAGGTCAAACCACTGTCGGGTCACCGGGGGGCAACGTCACCGTCACTCCCGGCAACGGAAGCGTTGTTGGATCATTTACGATCGAGAGCGTGACTGCGGGTCAACAAGTCCGGTTTGACACAGCAACCGCGAGATTTAACTGGGCCGCTGGCATCATCGGCGGTGGTAGCGGACAAGACCGCTCGACTACGGGTGCTGGCAACGTGCGAATATGCCGCTCACAAGCCGCGTTGGCAGGGAGCGCGGGGGCTGGCGGGGCGTTTGACAACGTCATCGGAGCGCTCGACGGGGCGGGGGGCTTGCAAAGCTTTAGCGTAGGCCGCGAAACCGCTGCGGGAAGTACCTATTTCAACGCGTTTTCAGTGACTCCCGGTTCGACGCAAAACGGCATCCTGAACGTCACCAAGCTTGGCGTGACGGGCGATTACAAGTTTGGGTTCACTACTGCGGCCTCTGGCACGTTCGGCGGGGCCATCCGGATGACTGCGCAAAATGGGTCGGCGGGTGCCGGGGGAGATGCAGCATTACAAGCCGGCACAGGCGCGGGTGGTGACGGTGGAGACATCGTTTTGAACGGTGGAAACGGCACGGGGGCCGGAGTCTCTGGGGGTGACCTGCTACTTTCAGGCGGTACATCCGCAAGCGCCACGGGTACCGGCGGGTATGTCATCGTGGTAGCTGGGAATAACACAGGAGGCCCCGGCGGCGATGTTCAGCTGTATGCTGGCGCGTCAACCGGTGTAGTGGGCGCTAACGTCGAAATACGTCCGGGGGCCGGCACTCCTGGGGGTGTCGTTAAAATCACAAACTCAGGCGGTACCCGCAAACTCTCTTACGACACGACAGACAATCGCGTGCACCTTGGGTGCCCGCTCGCCGGCGACGCGACGCAGTCTCTGCCTTTTAAATTCGCGTCCGTCAACGTTACGGTGACTGGTGATTTTACACTAAGCGCAACAGCCGGGGAGGCCGCTCTGCTGATCTTGGACGGCACTCCGGGAGCGGGATTTGTCGTCACTCTCCCGGATGATGTCGGTCAATACAAAGTGGTGCGTAATAATACAAACCGCGCGGTGCAATTCAAAACGGTGACAGGTGGCGTAACAACACCCAACCTCGCCGCCGCAAGCCATGCAGAGTATTTTACAGCGCCATCCGCAACCGGTGGCGCAGTCAATGTGCAGAAACTTTAGACAAATTGGGAGGATTTTATGGCTACACCGCTGATAGATGGGATTGACCTCGTGCCCGGTAGGTTTTTGTTCACAGCTGACAACGCTTTTCCTGGAAGCAGCGTAGAGCAGTCTGTGGTCGACGGTGACGCCGTTGCTCGCACGGAGTACACACAAGCTTCACAAACAGGATCGGACGGGGCAGGCGGCGATTTTCGGGTCGTTCTCGGGGCAAGAGACGGTATAGGTGGTCTATCAGCGTTCGATGTACTACGGGAAGTCACACCAGGGGGCACCGCGTTCGTCGGCCTGTCTATCATTCCTGGCGCCACATCGGGGTCCCCAACCACGCTTGAAAACCCGACTGGGGGAGGCTTGTCTGTCATGGGCCTCACGGTGCCAGCCATCTCTCTGGACGTTTTGACACTTGCGAATCAGCCGACGGGATACGCCATTACGACGTCGGATGTCGATACGTACGGCGGGATCGTCGTGCCGCAAACGACTGCTGGGCAAACATTCACGATCGCATCTCCGACGGACATCAGTGCGGGCCGGATGTTTGTAGCAATGAACTCGGGCACAACCAGTTTTCTGCTAGACCCTGTCCCTGGCAGTGGAGCCACATTCACGGTGGCGGCAAGTGCTTATGAGATCGTATTTTGGGACGGCCTCACCTGGGCGCCCTCTGGGTCAGCAACCGCCGGGTCGGCTTCGGGGCCCGCGGGCGCTGTTCAGATCTCAGGTGGTGGTGGCACATTTAGCTCAGATAATGCCAACTTCCATTTTAACACCACGACAGATCGATTAGAGCTCGCCACAGGCCTGCAAACTCAAACTCTGACCGATGTACTCGGCAACACTTGGCTAACTGAGATACAGAATGCCAGCTCCGTAAATTATTTTCAAATGGCAGCTGGGGTTACCGGATTTGGCCCAACATTATCCGCAGTTGGAGCCGATGCCAACATAGACATCGTCCTCACGCCCAAAGGCACTAAGGGCGTCGCGATCTATCCGGACACAAATTTCGGGCGAACATTTGCGGTCTTTAACTCAACTGCATCATATCCCATTTTTTCTGTTGACACAGCAAACGATCAAACAAAAACGGTTTCCGTATCCCGTATCTATAACGTCGATAGTGATGTGAATGCATCGATTATTCTCACAAACGGAGCCATCTCTCTTGGCGTAGGAGGCGGCACAAATATCGACACTCGTTTTATTCGATCAGGCGTCAATACCGTAAGACTCGATAATGGGTCCGGAGGCCCCGCAACGCTAACAACAACGGGCTTTATACAAGTTCCTACATTACTCGATACCAATAGTAACATTTGGCTCACGTCGGCTGCGACAGCAAGTGCTGTCAACTATTTTAAGATCACGAATGCCGCATCCGGTTTCGGCCCTACCCTCGAAGCCGCTGGGACAGACACAAATATCGAGCTCGTTCTTAAATCGCAATTGTTAGCCTCGGTTCGGGTCACACCCGGATCGAATAGCGCAACAGCCTTTCGGGTCACCGAGGCCACAGGGGCTGACAATATATTTAGCGTGAGCACAGGGTTCTTTTTTGGAACAAATGCAATAGGATACCAACGCGTCTATGATGCCGTTGGAGACGCGCAACAGTCGGTGCAGCTTTTTACAGGAGGAATCTCCCTGGGCGCAGGGGGTGCGACCGCGCTTGATACTCGGTTTCGGCGCACTGCAACGAAGACCGTAACATTCGACGATGGGGCGGGGGGGGCTGCAACTTTAGTAACAACGGGCTTTATACGGGTTCCTACACTACTCGATACCAATAGTAACATTTGGCTCACCTCCGTTGCGACAGCAAGTGCTGTCAACTATTTTAAGATCACGGACGCCGCGACCACCTCGGGGCCCATCCTTGCTTCCGACGGGACTGACACAAATATCGAGCTCGTTCTAAAGACCAAAGGCACCGGGCAGGTGCGGGTCACCCCCGGGTCTGATTCTCTGCTCGCGTTTGTAGTCACAGATGCAGCCAACAGCGCGACGTCTTTTGCAGTCAGCTCGACTGGGGCATCGCCATCGGTTTCGGCTACACTGCAAATGCTCGGGATAGATACGGCCAACGGTCATGTGGGCGCAGTCACTGGTTTCGGAAAGCCGCAAGTTACTACTGTAAAAACAACCACCTACACAGCCATTTATGGCGACTTTGTCCGGTGCGATCCGTCGGGCGGGGCCTTCACAGTGACGTTGCCTGCAGCGAGCGCGGCGGCGGTCGGGCAGATCGTCAAGGTAAAAAACACAACCAACAGCAACAACGTGATCACAATCTCGCGCGCCGGGGCTGACACCATCGACACCGCGACATCTACAGTGATTGCGACGTCGTACGGTTCTGTCACAGTGATTTGCACATCGTCAACAACATGGAACATTTACTAATTTTAAGGAGCTACCATGTCTTTCAACCCATCTCAGGGATTCGGGTCAATCGGAATTATAGCCAGCGCGTCGCAAACGTTTAATGACGGCACTGGACCCGTCGTAGTGTTCGGTACGCAGAATTTCGCAACGGGTATAACCCTGACGGGGGGAGCCCTTTTCACATTTGATAATGCCAATGACAGGATCACTGTCAATCAAACGGGCACTTACCTCGTCGCAGTCGTCGGTCCTGGGTTCTCAGCTCAAACTGTCGGCGCAACTCGTCGGGTCCTATGCAATTTAGATCTACGCGTGGCCGCGTCCCCGGTTTCACAGTCCGCGATGACTTTTATTAACTCTGCTGGTACAACCGACACGGCCTATATTCAAAATACATTGTCTCAGATTCTTCAGCTCACGTCAGGCGACAATGTCGATTGCACATTTATTCAAACGTCGGGCAATAACTGGGCTTCTGATAATACCACCAATTATTCAGCGCGGTTGATGATCACTCAGTTAGCTAAGGCACTATAATTATTAGAGGATATCCATGGAAGAAGTTCAGAATATGGTTGCAGCACCAAGTCCAGAAGAGCCAAAGAAGATCATGCTGTACGTAGTGCCGCCAGAGCAGTGGGCGGGCCTACTCAATGTGCTCGGTGCATGTCCCTCGGCCCTCGCCGGCGAGGCGTACACATGGGCCCGCACCA
>Ga0315284_10005447_pt1 | contig 18076 bp, 20 predicted proteins | sample YL17G09_16_MG_FD_203696 | JGI IMG/M metagenome (GOLD analysis project Ga0315284, IMG submission 203696) | Sediment microbial communities from Yellowstone Lake, YNP, Wyoming, USA - YL17G09_16 | ecosystem: Environmental > Aquatic > Freshwater > Lake > Sediment | place: USA: Wyoming | collected...
CATTCGATTCTGCGGAGGGTTGAAAAGTCATGAAGCAGATCAAGATTGATCCGATCACCCGACTTGAAGGCCATGGAAAGATTGACATTTTTCTGAACGACGATGGCGAGGTTTCCAACACGTACTTTCAAATACCCGAACTGCGCGGCTTCGAGCAGTTCTGTGTCGGGAGACCCGTCGAGGAGATGCCGCGGATAACGACACGAATCTGCGGCGTATGCCCTGAGGCGCACCATATGGCTTCAGCCAAAGCGTGCGACGCCGTCTTCCACGTTGATCCTCCACGCACCGGAAAGAAGCTTCGTCAACTCCTCTATAATGTCTTCTTTGCGGGCGACCATACGCTGCATTTTTATGCCCTTGGTGGACCTGATTTCGTCGTCGGGCCAACAGCACCGGCCGCCGAGCGAAACATCCTTGGTGTTGTGAAGAAGGTGGGACTGGAGGTCGGGGGCAAGGTCATCGAAATGCGGAAACGAACCCAGGAAGTCTTGAAGGTGCTCGGAGGAAAGCAGACTCATCAGGTCACATCGCTTCCGGGAGGGGTCAGCAAGGGGATTACAGCGGAGGAAGCCAAACAAATCGAGGATCACTGCAAGTGGTTCGTGGAATTTGGTAAATTCACCATCAACGTGTTCGGCGACATCGTCCTCAAGAACAAGGAGTACGTCGACCTCATCCTCTCTGATGCCTTCACGCACAGAACTTACTATATGGGCCTCGTGGACGAACAGAATCGTGTCAACTTCTATGACGGGAAGGTGAGGGTCGTCGATCCAGATGGCAAGGAGTTCGTGAAGTACTCACCGCATGAATACCTCGAAAACGTTGCCGAGCACGTTGAGACGTGGACCTACCTGAAATTCCCGTTCCTCAAAAAGGTCGGTTGGAAGGGATTCGTCGAGGGCAAAGAGAGTGGGGTGTACTGTGCCACGCCGCTTTCGCGACTGAATGCAGCGGATGCGATGCCGACACCTCTCGCACAGGCCGAATACGAGAAGATGTATTCCACGCTTGGGGGAAAGCCCGTGCACGCGACGCTGGCGACACACTGGGCAAGGATCATCGAGCTCCTGAGCGCCGCAGAGATGGCGCTGGACCTGATCCGCGATCCCGAAATTACCGGAACGCATATTCGGAACATCCCGACGGAGACGCCGACGGAGGGTGTGGGCATCGTGGAAGCGCCTCGGGGGACCCTTACTCATCATTATGTCACCGACGAGAAGGGGATCGTCAAGAAAGCAAACCTCATCGTCGGCACGACGAACAACTATGCACGTATCTCAATGTCCATCAACAAAGCCGCTCGAGGCCTGATCAAGAAAGGAACCCAAGTAACGGACGGCGTTCTCAACATGATCGAAATGGCGTTCCGTGCCTATGACCCTTGCTTTGGATGCGCCACGCACTCCCTTCCCGGACAAATGCCGTTGGTTGTTCGCATTCGTGACAAAAACGGAGAGATTTTGCAGGAGATCAAAAGACTTTAGGGGCGCACGGTTCCCCGGGTGCAGAGCACTGAAGCACATGGCGGAAGATCCCTTCTTCCGGCTGACGGTCCAAAATTCTCATAACTGAGTCGCCTGATTGTCTGAGGAGAAATGGCGTTTGGATCTTTCTTCTGTTCGACTTATCGGCGATTGCGTCCGACCACAAAGAACTGTATCATATCCCCGAATTCTTTCTAGCTCCTTCTGGAACCTCACACCGGTTGCAGTTGGCCAGTTTGCTGCAACGTGGTGTCCTGCACATCGCGGAGCCTACCCGAGAGAGACGGAGGTGGATCATGAACGATCCCACTGACGATACCTTGACCTGCAGTGACTGTCACAACGAAGTGAAGGAGGGGGATGAATTCTGTCCGCACTGTGGGGGTCTCTTCGAAGAGGGCCTCCGCTGCACAAACCATTCCGGCCAGGGAGCAGACGGAGTGTGCATTATCTGTTGTGTCCCATATTGCGCACGTTGCGGCAGCCGAGTCAACAAGCTGTTTCTCTGTGGCAACCATCGGGGGTACGAGATCTACGAGGGAACGGCACGGGTGTTTGGCATCAGTGATGACGTGATGGCCCAGCATGTCCAAACGTGTCTCGAGCAAGCCGGACTTCATCCACTGCTGTTCTCTCGCAAGGCAAGTCCAATCTCTGGCGGTGGCCCTGATTACACGCTCTTCTTAGCATCCGGAGAGTACGATGGCCACATCGTCAACGAGGTGAAGGTCATGGTACCGTGTCAGGAGGTGCTGAAGGCGGAGCGGGTGCTTCAGGATCTAGAGCTCAAGATGTAGTGACGAAAGTGCTCGGGAGATTGAAGAGGAAAAACAAGAGCATTCGCCAAGCTATCCGGAGGTGTGAATCATGAGAACATCTCAGGTTGTGGTTTATGATTTTCTCGCTCAACGCTCGTTGGCAATTGTCGGCGTCTCCCGCAGCGGGAAGAAGTTCGGGAACACGATCTACAAGACCCTGAAAGAAAGAGGATACAGGCTGTATCCGGTTCATCCGCAAGCTGAAACGGTTGAGGGCGATCCCTGCTACCGCAGCTTGGGTGTGCTGCCGGAGAAAGTCGGTGGGGTAGTAGTTTGCGTGCCGCCCTATCAGACGGAGCAGGTTGTGCACGACGCGTTTGCGGCCGGCATCGAGCGCGTGTGGATGCAGCAGGGGGCAGAATCATACGCCGCCATTCGCTATTGCGAAAAGAATGGGATCAGTGCAGTGCATGGGCATTGCATCCTGATGTTTGCTGAGCCAGTAGCCTCGTTCCATCGCGTCCACCGATGGGTCTGGAAGCTCTTCGGCAAATACCCAGCTGCGGACTCGGCAGCTGCTCCGCAATCGCCCTCACGATGAAGCGGCCCACGGAAATGTGAGACAATCATGAAGAAGATAGATTTGAAAAAGGATCTGAAGTACTTGTATCTCCCATCTGCGAAAGACGTGGAGTTCGTACGAGTTCCGAGATTCAACTTCCTGATGATTGACGGCGCGGGAGACCCCAACACCTCTCAAGAATTTCAGCAGGCCGTCCAGGCCCTGTACACTGCCGCGAACACCCTGAAGTTCATGATCAAGAAGGAAAAGAAAGTTGACTATCCGGTCATGGCGCTTGAAGGATTGTGGTGGACCGATGATATGGCCACATTCAGTATGGACAATAAGTCGGCTTGGAAATGGACGCTCATGATCCTGCAGCCCAAGGTGGTGACCAAAGCACTGTTCAAGAAGGCGGTGAGGCAGGCGAAAGAAAAGAAGGGGTTGGCTGCTCTTGAGAAGCTTCGCCTTGAGGGGTTCAACGAGGGCCTCTGCGTTCAGATCATGCACATCGGTCCGTACGCCGAGGAGGGCCCGACGATTCAGAGGCTCCATGCGTTCGCGAAAGAACGCGGATTTGACCTCGTCCGTAAACACCACGAAATTTATATGAGCGACCCTCGCAAGGCAAAACCCGAAAAGATGAAGACCGTGATTCGTCAGCCAATTCAAAAGTCAAGCAACATTCAGCCGAGTGAGATCGAGCGCGAGAGCGCCTGAGAACGTCACGAGCATCGCAGGGATTGCCAGCGACACGCGAATTGACCTGCACAGGATGGCGAGAGATCGTGATATGAAATAGATCAAGCTTTGGCCCTTATTTCCATCCACTAACAACTACATGAGAGAACAGCAATGAGACGAACACTTACTATTCTTCTCCTCGGCCTCATCATCATTCTCAGCACTGCTCTCGGTCAAGTTCCGAAAAAGGACCGTGCTGTCTTTGCTGAGCCGAAGAACGAGTTTCTTGATACGATCAAGAAAGAATCAGCTGCTTTTGAAACCAAAGCGCAACCCCTGAAGAAACAACTGCAGCTGGATTTCTCCGGGCTGTATCGTCCGTCGTCGGTTAATGATTTCAAACAGTACTGGCACAGCCAGCCAGTTTCGCAGGGGGTCTCAGGTATGTGCTGGTGCTTTTCTGCAACTTCCTTCTTTGAATCGGAGATCTACCGGCTCACAAAGCGACAGATCAAACTCTCCGAACTCCACACCGTGTATTGGGAATATGTTGAGAAAGCGCGTAGGTTTATTCAGGAGCGCGGAAATTCTGCATTTGGCGAAGGCTCAGAGGCGAATGCCGTGCGTCGCATCTGGAAAACCTACGGTGTTGTTCCTGGCGAAGCGTATACGGGGTTGAAGCAGGGGCAGAAGTTTCACGACCACAGCAAGCTGTTCACCGAGATGAACAGCTACCTTCAAGGCCTGAAGGCAAGCAGTGCCTGGAACGAGGATGAGGCCCTGAATACGATCGAGTCCATACTCAACCATTATCTTGGTGAGCCGCCGAAGACCATCCTGGTGGAAAGCAAGACCATGACACCGAAGGAGTACCTTGAAAACGTTGTGAGACTTAATCTGGAGGATTATGTTGAGGTCATGTCACTGATGGAGAAGCCCTTCTATCAGTTCGCTGAGTTTGAGGTGCATGACAATTGGTGGCACAGTAAGGAGTACTTCAACGTCCCTTTGAATGACTTCATGGACGCGATCAAGAAAGCCATCCGATCGGGATACACGGTCTGTATCGGGGGCGACGTGTCCGAGCCGGGATACGAAGGCCATGCGGGCGTTGCAATCGTTCCGACTTTCGACATTCCCTCCGAGTACATCGACGATCATGCCCGGCAGTTTCGTTTCAGTACCGGAACGACAGGTGACGATCACGGAATCCACATGGTTGGTTATCTTGAGAAGGATGGAAAGGACTGGTATCTCATCAAGGACTCAGGATCAGGCTCGCGCAATAATGCTCATCCTGGCTACTACTTTTACACCGAGGACTATGCAAAGCTGAAAATGCTCGGATGCACTCTTCACAAGGACGCGGTTCGTGACCTGCTCGGGAAGCTTCAGAAGTGAGATTCGCGCGCGAACATGATTCATCCTCGCTTTCGCGTCTCATTGACGGCGCCCGCATCGGGAACTCGTTGATAAATGCCATTTCTATAAGAGATGAGAAAGAGTGGTTCGGGACTCTATCACACATAGGAAGCAAGGCCTGACCCTGTGAGACCACGGCGAGATATCTGCTTTTGAGGGAACACAATCTTGATGGCACGAGAGTTGAGCCGCAGGGTGTTCATGCAGTCTCGATAAACTCGCTCTGCGTGCTGCCAATTCGGGAGAGGTGCTTGTGACCCGCCGCGCGGCAGTTCCTGCGCCGGAAGCATCGCCATTGCTCCTGAGATGTGGGAAATACTTCCTTGTCTGACGTTTAAGGATGGCGCAGTGACAAAAGGCACAACGAATTAACCATCTAACTAACCGGTTCCACAAACAATTCAGGACTGTTAAAGGAGGACTTTATGCCAGATAGCCTAACCATAAAAGACAACCGCACGGGGAAGGAGTATGCAGTTCCCATCACGAACGGCACGATCAAGGCGATGGACTTGAGGCAGGTCAAAGTCTCTGACGACGACTTTGGGATGATGTCGTACGACCCGGCATTCATGAACACAGCCTCGTGCCAGAGCAAGATCACGTTCATCGATGGGGATAAAGGCATACTCCGTTACCGCGGATATCCCATCGAGCAGCTCGCCGAGAAATGCACCTATCTCGAGGTTGCATACCTTGTCATCCATGGCGAGCTGCCAACGAAATCGCAGCTCGCTGATTGGGTGTACAACATCACGCACCATACGATGATCCACGAGAACATCAAGAAGTTCATGGATGGCTTCAACTATGATGCGCATCCGATGGGCATGCTCGTGAGCACCATCGCTGCACTTTCGACGTTCTATCCGGATTCCAAGAACATCATGGACGCGGCGACGCGCAAGCTTCAGATCTACAGGCTGATCGGCAAGGTGCCAACGATCGCTGCCTATGCGTACCGGCATCACTTGGGTTTACCCTATGTGTATCCAGATAACGATCTGAGCTACACGGGCAATTTCCTTGGCATGCTCAACAAAATGACAGAGCCGAAGTACAAAGTCAACCCCGTACTCGAGCGTGCATTAGACGTCCTCTTCATCCTGCATGCCGACCACGAGCAGAATTGCAGCGCCAACGTCATGCGAAGCGTTGGGAGTTCTCAAGCAGATCCATACGTTTCGACAGCCGGTGCGGCTGCTGCACTGTACGGACCGCTGCATGGTGGGGCGAACGAGCAGGTGTTGCGTATGCTGCGAGAGATCGGTTCCAAGGATAGGGTGCCTGAGTTCGTGAAGAAAGTGAAGTCGGGGGAGGGCGGAAAGCTTATGGGATTCGGCCACCGGATCTACAAGAATTAAGATCCGCGCGCCAAGATCATCAAGGAGACGGCGGACAAGGTGTTCGAGGTCACCGGACGCAATCCGCTTCTGGACATCGCGATCGAGCTTGAGCGCATAGCGCTTCAGGACGAGTACTTCGTGAAGCGCAAGCTCTATCCCAACGTCGATTTCTACTCCGGAATCATCTACGAAGCGCTGGGATTCCCGTCAGAAGCCTTCACGGTGCTGTTTGCGATTCCGCGCACATCGGGCTGGCTTGCACAATGGCAAGAACTGATCCTTGATCCTGAACAGAAGATTGCCAGGCCGCGTCAAGTCTTTCTCGGATATGAGAGCCGGAATTACGTTCCGGTTGAGAACCGCGGATAGCCAGAACGGCTCTTGACTCGGCTGAAGATTCATTTGGGATCTCGAGAACGTTTTCAATCCCGGAAAGGAGGAGGACGATGGCAGAGAAAACTCTGAAGGACGTACGATTTGCGAAAGCTGCCGATGTGATGACTCGCGATGTTGCATTTATTGACGGGGCCGCGTCCGCGGCTGATGCCATCAAGATCATGAGGGAGAGGAAGGTTTCCAGTCTCGTTGTCAACAGGAGAACACCCGACGACGCCTGGGGAATCGTCACTCGAAAGGATGTGGTGAACAAAATCGTTGACCCCGGGAAGGATCCCTGCGAAGTGAAGGTGTTCGAGATCATGACCAAGCCGCTCGTGATGCTTTCTCCGGGTCTTGCTCTGAAGTACTGTGCCCGGCTCATGCACAATGTCGGAATCCGAAGAGCAGTTGTGTTCGATGGCAATGAGATCGTTGGAATCCTGAGCAACACGGATATCTTCAACGCTATCAAGCCGTAGCAGACGACTTCCTGTTGATATGGATGGGAACCTGGTGCCCGGGTTCATCGGCCCAAGGAGATGAAACAGATGACCGTCACTCGTGCTTATCCCTCGAGCGGAGGGAAAGAGAGGACGGTCATCTGTGCTTTTTGGGGCATGCGTAACGCGAAAGATTCCTGATTTCCTACTTCACGTGATTCATGCTACATCGGGCGCGACGAGCTCTAACGCATCTCCGCGTTCGAAGGAATTCGCGAGAGTGCTGTCGTCGCGTTCCTCACGTTTGTTGTGGCCTGGTCTGGGGTGGCACTTGAAGATCGTTCGATGGATTGCGCGAGTGCTCGCGACGGTTCTGGCAACATTGGTATTCCTGCTGGCCATCGGCGAAGGATTCAATCCGGCGAAAGTGTCGATTGAGGAAGCCTTGATGATGATGGGCTTTTTGGCTGCATGGCTCGGCTTCATCGTCGGCTGGAAGTGGGAGGGAACTGGTGGGGCCCTGGTCATCGGCGGATTGCTGTGGCATTGCGTTGTCGAATACGTGTTGCGCGGCACGATGTTCTTGGGCCTCTGGATCACTTTGCCGGCGTTGCCCGGAGTTCTGTATCTGATCTCCTGGTGGCGAACAAGGCCATCCGCACCCTCCGACCGCAAACAGGAGTCCGGCGGACCATCGGCAGATCCGGGTTAACTTGAACGATCGTCGGAAAGAAATGCAAGCACGCGAAACAATTAGTTCAGTATGATCAGAACAAGTCACGAACATTTCTCCTCGAGGAGGTTCTCATGAACGTAAGGCTCTCCAATGGAAAAGAGATACCAGTAGAAATGCACAAGGTCAGGATTGTGCAGAAGACGAGCCTTGTGCCGGTCGCGGAAAGGCTCCGCGCTCTCAAAGAAGGCGGGTATAACACCTTCGCTCTCCGCACGCGGGATATTTTCCTTGATATGCTGACGGACAGCGGGACGAACGCGATGAGCGATAACCAGCTTGCGGCCATGATGGTCTCCGACGACGCGTACGCCGGGTGTGAGAGCTACTACAAGCTCAAGGCTGCCATCAAGGACGTACTGCGGTTCGAGTACGTTCTGCCGGTGCATCAAGGCAGGGCGGCCGAACATCTTCTTGCAAAAGTGTTCGTGAAGGCTGGAGACGTCGTTCCCATGAACTATCACTTCACCACGACGCGAGCGCACTTCGAGCTGGCGGGTGGGACGGTCCTCGAGATTTTTGCGGATGAAGCGCTGAACACACAGAGCACACATCCGTTCAAGGGGAATCTGGACCTACGGAAATTCAAGGACGTGATCAAGAAATACGGTGTGGGGAAGATCTCCTTTGTTCGCATGGAGGCGACGACAAATCTGATAGGCGGCCAGCCATTCTCTCTCGAGAACCTGCGAGCGGTAAAGGAAATCGCTGCAGATCACAACATCATGCTTGTCTATGATGGAAGTCTGATTTCTGAAAACGCGTACTTCATCAAGCAACGGGAGAAAAAGTACGCGAAGAAGTCCATCCAGCAGATTATTTGGGAGATGATGGACCTGGTGGACATCTTCTACCTCTCAGGGAGAAAGAGCACATGCGTGCGGGGTGGATTCATTGCCACGAACAACAAGAAACACTTCGAGGCCTTGAAACCGTGGCTTCCCGTCTATGAAGGTTTCCTGACGTATGGCGGAATGTCGACGAAGGAAATTGAAGCGATGGCTGTGGGACTGAGAGAGATGACCGATGTCAACGTTGCAGGGAGCGCTGTGGAGTTTGTGAAGTACTTTGTGGAAAGGCTGATTGAGGACAAAGTCCCCGTCGTGACGCCGCCGGGTGGTCTCGCGTGTCACCTGGATGCCAAGCTGTTTCTTCCTCATCTGCCGCAATCCGAGTATCCGTCCGGAGCGCTTGCGGCAGCTGTCTATCTTGCCTCCGGCGTGCGGAGTATGGAACGTGGGACCATCTCCTGCGATCGTGACAAAGATGGCAAAGAGATCTACTCCGACTTGGAGTTGACAAGACTCGCTGTCCCGCGGAGGGTCTACACCATGTCGCACATTGAGTATGTGGTTGACCGTCTGAAGTGGTTGCTTGACCACCGGGACTTGGTGAAGGGCCTGAAGTTCGTCGAGGAACCGCCCGTCCTTCGGTTCTTCTTCGGAAGGCTGGAGCCGATCGGCAATTGGGGCGCAAAGTTGGCGCGGGTGTTCAAGAAGGAGATTGGAGACCGCTGACGCCCGGCGTCCACTGTGATGTGACTTTCATTTCTACCCGGGGGTGGATCGACTCTCCTCTGCTTCCACCCCCATTTGTTTGTGCAGTCTCTCACTCTCAACGTGCCGAGCCAAAATTCTTGCGCGGTTCCCGCCATTTTTCAGAACCTGCAGGGGCGGTATCAAAGAACCAACCAGCTCAACCGTAGCCGATTCTCTGAAACGGGTGAAGTGCGTGTCAACGCGTAACGACATGCGCCAGGGTTTCTCCGGCGGAGCTCTGTTCTTAGCCACGCTCAACCTTTGAATCTTCCCACCATTGAGCGACCGGTCTTGACTCAGCTCGGTGGATGGGAAGGGAACGGTTGATCTCAGACTGCGTTGGTTCGCGAATGGTCCTCTTTTCACGCTCACAGTTTGTGATACTGATTCCCGGGCGATGCTGAAGTCAGCGATACCCCTTGGATCATTGCTGCGGCTCCTCCTCTTCACAATCTCCAAGGAGAGCATCCGGCCGAAGACCAGAGTGTCGGCTCCAACGATCAGGAATTTGCTGACGAAAGTGATAGATGCGGTTCACGGTTTTCTCAGTTCTGAGAAACCACACGTGTAATTCCTTTTGTTTTTGTCGATTTTGCGTGGCATGTTTGTTGCCATCTCTTGTGGGACAAGGCTGCGCAACTTCAACGGCATCAGAACATGCACGAACTCTCAATAGCACAGAACATCATTGAAATTGTGCACCAGAGTGTCCCGGCGGACGAACTCCCGGACGTCCGGGCTGTGAAACTCCGGATCGGTGCCTTTGCAGGCGTTGTGCCGGAATCCCTCGAGTTCTGCTTCTCAGCACTCGTGGCAGAGACGGCGTTGAGCAATGCGAGGATTCAGGTCGAGCATATCCCCTTCATTATTCAGTGCAACACGTGTCGGCAGTCCTTCTCCAATGAGCACGGATTTGTGATTTGTCCCAACTGCGGTGGTGTTGATACGAAGATCCTTTCAGGAACTGAGCTACAGGTGGACGAGATTGAACTCGATGATGTCCATGCGGAGGCACCGTGAGCGTCGTGACGATACAGCGGAAGGTATTGGAGAAGAATGACGAGATCGCTCGTCGCAATCGAGCGTTCTTCTCGGCAAAGGACACGTTTGTTATCAACCTCGTAAGCTCTCCTGGCTCCGGCAAGACAAGCATCCTTGAGCAAACACTCGAATACTTCAACGGCAAGATCAAGGTAGCGGTGATCGAAGGAGATGTGCAAACTGACCTCGACGCCCAGCGAATCGCCCGATACAGTGTGCCGGTTGTTCAGATTGTCACGAACGGCGGTTGCCATCTCGAAGCCAACCTGGTCGAAGCTGCGATGGCGAATCTCGATCTGCGAGATGTCAAGCTGCTCATCATTGAGAACGTGGGGAATCTGGTTTGCCCATCGAACTACGACCTCGGCGAAGCGATGAAAGTCGTTGTTGCGAGCACGACCGAGGGAGACGACAAGCCGCTGAAATATCCCGGGATGTTCCGCCACGCCTCAGTTCTGATCATCAACAAAATCGACTTGCTGCCGTACGTCAGCTGCAAACTCGATGTTCTGAAGAACAACGCTCTCAAGATTAATCCCGCGCTGAAAGTCTTTGAGACCTCGTGCACGACGAAGGCGGGGATTCCTGAATGGTGTGTGTGGCTCGAGCATAATCTTTCTCGTCGATAGTCTCTTGTCAATTGCGGTCTGTTATCATCACCGACGTTGCTATGCTACCGGCTTATCGCGAGCGGCTTTCGTTGCGTGAGCTCAAGGAACGAGGGGAGCATTTGCGCGAGTTGATGAAGGAATGCGTTATCTGCCCTCGGGAATGTCGCGCGAAACGTTTGCAAGGCAGATACGGCGTTTGTCGCTCGACCGATGAACTCATGATATCCAGCGCGGCTCCGCACTATGGGGAAGAGCCGCCTCTTGTCGGCAGACGCGGATCAGGCACTGTGTTCTTCACATCGTGCAATCTCAAATGCCTGTTCTGCCAGAACTATGACGTCAGCCAACTGAGGCACGGCAGACGCATCTCGGCATCTCAGCTTGCAGAGATCATGATCGCGCTGCAGCAAGGCGGCTGTCATAACATCAATCTTGTTACTCCAACTCACATGACGTCGCAGATAGTCGAGGCGGTGACGATGGCTGCAGAGCGTGGCCTCTCGATTCCGCTCGTCTATAACTGCGGCGGGTATGAGTCGATGCAGACCCTGAAGGTCCTGGAGGACATAGTCGATATCTATATGCCGGACATCAAATACTCCGACAACGAGATTGCCCGCCGGTATTCCGGCGCTCCATCGTATTGGGATGTCGTTCGTCCGGCGGTACAAGAAATGTTCAGGCAGGTGGGTGACCTCAACATTGACGAGCAAGGCATCGCCCGCCGGGGCCTGTTGATCCGCCATCTCGTGTTGCCGAACCGGCTCGCAGGATCACGAGCGGTTTTGGATTTCATTGCGGGAAACGTCTCAATCAATTCTTATGTGAACATCATGGATCAGTTTCGTCCCGCGTACAGATCAATTCATTATCCCGAATTGAGCAGGACCATCAAGACGAAGGAATTCTCTGAGGTCGTTGACTACGCATATACTATCGGTTTACGCCGAGGGTTTGAATGGCAATGTCGTGTTTTGAACTGAGGTTCAACGGAATTCTGCACAGGAAAGGGCCCGATGAATATTCTCCTTCTCTCAACGCTGACGATTAGCCTACTGCACGCTCTCGCTCCGGATCACTGGCTTCCGTTTGTTATGATCGGCAAGGCGCAAGGATGGACGAAATGGAGGCTCACAACAGTTACTATTCTGGCTGGGATTGGCCACGTTTCTTCGAGTCTTGCCATCGGTGCCATTGGGGTCCTCCTGGGTCTTGCGGCTGAACGGATCAACCTTTGGGAATCCAGTCGAGGCAATGTCGCATCACTGCTTCTGATAGGCTTCGGGCTTGCCTATATGGTCTGGGGCCTCAAGAATTGGGGGAGAAAGCACACTCACGAACTGGAAAAGGCAAGAGTTGTTTCCTATTGGACCATCTTTGCGCTCGTGGTATTTGGCCCCTGCGAACCCCTCATACCGCTGATCCTTGCAGGTTCAGCCTTTGGCTGGCCCTCGGTGTTTATGGTCTTCGCGCTGTTTGGGGTTTCGACGATCGGTATGATGCTCATCCAGGTGCACCTGGCAACCTTCGGTGTGTCGTTGATCCGATCCCACTGGTTTGAACACGCCTCTGATGTCATAGCTGGCGGCGTTATCGCGCTGACCGGCATCTTGATTCGAGTTCTCGGGATTTGAGAGCATAGTCCCCTCTCCTTGCAGGAGAGGGCAGCCCGCCAGCGTCCTGGCGGGGGTGAGGTCAGAAAAACGTGAGCTTCGAACGAGAATCAAATACTGCCGCTTCCTTTTCGCCCCTTCGCGTCAAAGTGGTCATCCGCGGCGCCGTGCAGGGCGTTGGATTTCGACCGTTCGTCTATCGGCTTGCCACGGAGCTCAAGCTGGCGGGTTGGGTTTCAAATACCGCGCAGGGAGTCTTTATCGAAGCAGAAGGGATGAAAGATGTTTTGGATGTTTTCGTTCTTCGACTGCAACGAGAGAAGCCTCCACGAGCCTCTATTCAAAGCCTTGAGTTCTCCTTTCTTGATCCCGTAGGGTTTTCATCATTCACCATCCGACACAGTGACGAATCGGGACCGAAGACGGCTCTCGTTCTACCGGATATCGCGACATGCCCGGACTGTCTGAACGAGGTGTTTGATCCAGCGAACCGCCGCTATCTCTATCCATTCACGAATTGCACGAACTGTGGACCGCGTTTTTCAATCATCGAGGCACTTCCGTATGACCGCCCGAACACGTCGATGAAGAAGTTCGCCATGTGTCCGGCGTGTCAGCGAGAGTACGACGACCCTCTCGATCGCCGCTTTCACGCTCAACCGAATGCCTGTCCCGTGTGCGGGCCACACGTTGAGCTGTGGGATGATCGAGGAAGAGCCCTCTTTCGAGAGTGTGAGGCGATTTCCGCCGCGATGAAGGCGATCCGCGAAGGAAAGATCGTCGCGGTGAAAGGTCTTGGCGGATTTCACCTCATGGTTGATGCTCGCAACGAGGAAGCGGTCCTCCGGCTTCGAGAGCGGAAGCACAGAGAAGAAAAGCCATTCGCGTTGATGTTCCCGACCATTGAGACGGTGAAGGCAGCATGTAAGGTGTCGGAGCTTGAAACGCGGCTCCTTCTTTCACCTGAATCGCCGATCGTCCTGCTTGAACGCAGGAATGGAGGTTTTCCGTCAAAGGTGGATGTGCCCGCGGCACAGAACTTCCCGGTGGTGCCTTCTGTTGCGCCGAATAATCCCTATCTCGGAATCATGCTTCCGTACACACCTCTGCATTACATTTTGCTGAGGGATCTTGGCTTCCCGGTTGTCGCAACGAGCGGAAACATTTCCGATGAACCCATATGCACAGACGAACACGAAGCAGTGAATCGACTCGCCGGCATTGCAGATATGTTTCTTGTTCATGACCGCCCCATTGTTCGACATGTCGATGATTCGATCGTCCGCGTAGTCATGGGAAGAGAGTTGGTCATTCGACGCGCGCGGGGGTATGCGCCCCTGCCTGTGCGGCTGAAGACTCCCCTCGAGAGATCTGTTCTGGCCGTTGGCGGCCACCTGAAAAACACCGTCGCCCTAACGGTGGGGGAGAACGCGTTCATCAGTCAACACATTGGGGATCTCGAGACACAACAATCCCTCGAGGCATTCCGCAGAGTGATCGCAGATTTCCAAACGCTTTACGGCTCAACGCCGGAGCACGTTGTCTGCGATATGCATCCGGACTACCTCTCATCCAAGGAGGCCCGAAGTTTTCCCAACGAGGTCTTTGAGGTACAGCACCACTACGCTCACGTGGCGGCGTGCATGGCGGAGAACGAGATGGAAGGGGAGGTTTTGGGTGTATCCTGGGACGGGACCGGCTTCGGACTTGACGGAACGATTTGGGGAGGCGAATTTCTCGTAGTCAGAGACGGCTCGTTTGAACGAGTTGCAACCTTCCGGCCGTTTCGACTTCCCGGCGGCGAGAAAGCGATCAAAGAGCCGCGGCGCACGGCTCTCGGTGTTCTCTATGAAGTGATGGGGATAGATGCGTTCGAGCAGACGAGTCTTCCTCCGCTGAGTGCATTTTCTGCCTCTGAGCTTGACGTTATCCGTCAAATGCTGCAGAAGGAGCTGAATTCTCCGCTGACTTCCAGCGTCGGGCGTTTGTTCGATGCCGTTGCCTCTCTCATTGGACTGCGCCAGCGAGTGAGCTTTGAAGGACAGGCTGCGATGGAGCTCGAGTTCGCGATGGCAGGACCTGGCTCCGATGAAGCCTATGGATTTTCGATTGATGATTCTCGATCGACGATTCCAGATTCAGGACAAAATCGACAATCGGCAATTGGTAATCGGCAATCTCTTCTGGTGGTGGATTGGTCCGCGGCAATCAAGCAAATCCTGGAGAATCTGCGTCAAGATGTTCCCCGGTCGCTGATTTCGGTGAAGTTCCATAATATGCTTTCTAACGTCATTGTTGCTGTCGCTCGTGGCATCGGCATAGAACGCGTCGTACTCACAGGAGGGTGTTTCCAGAATAAATACCTCACCGAGCGCGCTGTTCAGCAGCTGCGGGAGAGTGGTTTGCGCCCGTACTGGCACCAGCGTGTTCCACCCAACGATGGTGGCATCTCCCTCGGTCAAATCTACGCGCTTGGCATACGAGAATCGCATCGTGCACGAACGAACAATCGAATATATGAGGAGGCAACGGGATGAATTTCGTGACCGGTCAGATCGAAGAGATCTATGTCGAGGGGGGAAGCGCGATGGCAAGGGTGAAAGTGCACGGAGCGTACATGCGCGTGCCGTTGATGTTCGTGCTCGATGCAAGAGTCGGTGATCTGATTTTGATTGAATCCGGTGTCGCCATCTCGAAGGTGGAGGCCGAGCACCCACAGGAAATGTAAAGGAGGAGCTCCATGTGTCTTGCTATTCCAGGTAAGGTCTTGTCGATCGACACCAGTGTTCAACCGACCATGGGAACGGTCAGCTTTGGTGGGATTGAAAAACGCGTGTGCCTCGAATGGATTCCAGAGGTTGAGCTCGGTGACTACGTCATCGTGCACGTGGGGTTTGCAATCAGCAAGATGGATGAGAAAGAGGCGCTCGAGACCTTGAAGCTCATAGAAGAGATCGAAGCGGGGCTCGACGAACTGCAAACCCCGAAAGAAGGCTCCTAGCCAAGAAATGAAGAGGGGACGAAGTGTTGAACCTCGTGATCTTTCTCGTCGTATCGGCTGCAATTATCGCCCTCTCGTGGAAATCGCTGAAGATTCCGCGCTCGCACGGGTTCTTTAGGTTTTTTGCCTTTGAGCTCATCCTCGTTCTCATTCTACTCAATGCCGAGCACTGGTTCCAGGAACTGCTCTCTCCGCGGCAAGTTGTGTCGTTGATCCTCCTTACGTTTTCGCTGCTCCTCGCTGTGCATGCATTCTACATTTTTCGGTTGCTCGGTAAACAAGTGCCTCCGCCTCGTGAATCGGCGAATCTTGAGTTCGAAAACACTTCACAGCTTATCACTACGGGGGCGTACCGGTATATCCGCCATCCGATGTATTCGTCGGTCCTCTTGTTTGCCTGGGGGGCTTTCTTAAAAGACGTTTCGGCGCTTTCGATCCTCGTCACGCTGCTTGCTTCCGCATTCCTGTATACAACCGCCAGAGTCGAAGAAAGGGAGAACGTCCAGAGATTCGGGGGAGAGTATGGAGAGTACATTAAGGAAACGAAGATGTTCATACCTTACCTGTTTTGAGGGCGTATTTCCTCGAACTTGGAGCCTCACAAGAAAGTCCATGTGATCTTTCAACAAGATGCAAAAGATCCGGCAAGAGCCGGCTCTCTCTAGCTGCTCTCAAAGTCACTTCACGATTTCAGTTCTGGTCTTCCAATATTTCCCCTCATTGGCAACCGAGCCCGCTTGCGAAGTGCCCTTCGTGCTCGAAACCCCACCATTGCTGAAAAAAGCAATAGACTTGGAAGGCGAAAGTTGTTAGATTCAATGAGTTCGGCTATTCGCCCACCGACTTTGTCCATCAGGTTTGGCCGCCACAGTGCAATCACTGAGCTCATGTCATGCCCAACCAGGATTCGTCTTGGCATGGGATAGAACCGGCGCTGAGGAATTGGATGGTCTTACGCTGGCAAGGATTGGTTGTTGCGCATGGTCGGCAGAAGCCGGATAATCTGAGGTGGATCTGGCAGCGAACGATTATTTGGGTTTTAATGACGGATTTCGATACAAGAAGAAGCATGATACACGGTGTGATTCGTTTGGTTGACAGATGCCTAGGAAATCAGAGGGCCCTCTGGACTCTCTGTGGGCTCGTGATTTCAACGAGCATCGTCGAGGCACAAGTCGGAGCAAGCACGCCCGATCCTCCGTCGGTGCAAGCAGTGAAGATCGAAGGAGGGATTCGAGTAGACGGAAGGTTTAACGAGGAAGCGTGGCAGAAGGCTGTCGTCTTGGATCGCTTCATTCAGCGAGAGCCGCAGGAAGGCAGCCCGAGCTCAGAGCGAACCGAAGTGCGAATTCTTTTTGACCAGCACAACCTCTACATCGGCTTTCGTTGTTGGGACTCGGAAGTTGGCAAAATCGTTGCAAATGAGATGCGTCGCGACGCTGATCTCATGCATAATGATTGTGTAGAAATCTATCTCGACACGTATCATGACCATCGGAATGCGTTCTACTTTTGTACAAACCCGCTGGGAGCCCAGCGGGATGGAATCATTACGGCTGACGTCAGTGATGAGGAGCAGAATTGGGATTGGAACGGTGTCTGGGAGAACGCGTGCCTCATCGATTCTTCAGGTTGGACAGCAGAGCTGGCGATCCCATTCCAAACCCTCAGATTCCATGAAGGGAGTGATCTCGTTTGGGGGATCAATCTTGCCCGGTTCATTCCGCGCAAACGAGAGGAAGCCTTTTGGTCTCCCATTTTGCGTGACTATGGGTGGTGGGGGAAATACCGGCTCTCGTCCTATGGTCATCTGCAGGGCCTTCGTCAGATGCAGCAACCGGGGGACCTGGAACTCAAGCCGTTCGCCCTCGCCGGGCTACAACGTGATTTTGAAGAAGCGCTGCCGTACGAGAGCAAACTGAATATCGGTCTGGACGCAAAGTATCACCTGACCTCGAACTTGACTGCGGACATTTCATTGAAGACGGATTTCGCCCAGGTTGAGGCGGACCAGGAGCAAGTCAACCTGACGCGGTTTGAGCTTCTCTTCCCCGAGAAGCGCGACTTCTTCTTGGAGGGCGCCGCAATGTTTCGTTTCGGAGAGCGTATGTTTTCACCGTTTACGCCCCCAAGCGTTCTCTTCTTCAGCCGTCGCATCGGTTTGTCTGAAGACAACGAACTGGTTCCGCTTCTCGGAGGAGTGAAGGTGACGGGGAAAGCCGGCAGCTTCAATGTCGGTCTTCTCAACATGGTCGCTGATCGAACAAGCTATGTCAATGAGGATAACGAGTTTGTGTCCATCCCGCGAGCGAATTTCAGCGTGGTGAGGCTCCGCAAGGATATCCTGACGAATTCGTATGTGGGGATCATCGGGTTGAACAAAGAGTCATTGGATGACGGGGGCTATAACCGCAATATTGGTGCCGACGCAAATATTTATCTGACCCCCTACGCGC
>Ga0315284_10005448_pt1 | contig 18076 bp, 17 predicted proteins | sample YL17G09_16_MG_FD_203696 | JGI IMG/M metagenome (GOLD analysis project Ga0315284, IMG submission 203696) | Sediment microbial communities from Yellowstone Lake, YNP, Wyoming, USA - YL17G09_16 | ecosystem: Environmental > Aquatic > Freshwater > Lake > Sediment | place: USA: Wyoming | collected...
GAGACGAGTCTGGAGTAGGCCAGGGCGCTCGCGCACGGCGCGGCGGCCCTGCGGGAGGCCCCCGCGGGGCGGGCGCCGTCGTAGAGGACCGGGGGAGCGGGAGGGGGCAGCGGCCGCGGCGCCGCGGCGCCGCCGCCGCCGCCGCCGCCGCCGCCCGCGCTCCCGCTCCCGCTCCCGCCTGCGCCTGCGCCGCCGACCACCACGACGGCGGCGAGCTCGGCCCAGGGCCCGAGCCGCGGGGACACGCACGGGACGACCCCGGCCGCGCCGGGGGCCCAGCCCGCGGCCAGCGCCGCGGCGACGGCGACGCGGTCGCTCGCGGGGGCGGGCGCGGGCGCCGGCGGCGAGGAGGGAGAGCGGAAGCCCCGCCCGCGCCTCCAGGCGACGGACGGCGCGGCGCCGAGCCGCGCCGAGAGGGCCGCCGCTGCGGCGTCGACCGCGGCGTCGACGTGCGAGGCGAGCGGGTCGTCGTCCCCGCCGCCGCCGCTGCTGCTGCCGTCGGCGTCGCCTCCCGCGGCCCTCCTCTCGGCGAGGGCCTCGAAGGCGGCGCGGCCGAAGGTGACAAGGAGGGCCAGCGTCGACGGGGGCAGGCCCCCGAGGAGGAGGGGCTCTTCCTCCCCGACGGGAGGGGACTCCGCTCCCGCGCTCTTCTTGCGCGCGTGGCGGCGGGCCGCTGCTGAGGAGAGTTCGTCGTTGATCCTGGGGTGGCGGGGAGGCAGCGGGAGGGAGGGAGAGAGGGAGGGAGAGAGGGAGGGAGGGAGGGAGAGGGAGGGAGGAGGGAGGGTGGAGAGAGGGAGGGAGGGAGAGGAATCAGCGGGAGTTTTCTAGGAGAGTGGAGTTTTAACGACCTTGCGTGCCACCAATCGTCCCCACGGGGTTCCGGGGGGAAAGCCTCCTCTCCTGCTCACCAGCCCAAGCAAACCGGCGCCAACTCGACGCCGAAAGGCTCCAGAGCATAACGGGCGGCTTCGATGGCGCTCGTCGCCGCTTCGGCGCTCGTCGCCGCCGCGGCGCGGGTCGACATCGAAAGCAAGCAGCCTTTTTTTTTTTTTGTAGGGAGAGCAGCTTGTCGAGCGGAAGCAAGAACTGATTTTCACTGCTCTGCTCTTCACTTTTTTTTTTCCCTTCCTTCGCTTGGGCTCCTCTCTCTTCCCTTCCTCCGTTGCGCCAACTCCCCACTCTCCAACACGGCTTTCGCCCGCCATGAATCCCGAATAGTGCGTCTCTTTCCTCTCCCACGCGCGCCCTCGCATCAGCGTGACGAGGCGCAGAAGAGCCGGAGCGAGGAGAGGAGAAACAACCTCGATCATCTGCGCTCGTCCGTTCACCAAAAAAAACGCTCACCTTTCCCTCTCCTCCCCTCCCTCTTGCACCTCTCTCCCCACCGCAGTGACTATCTCTTCAAGGTAAGGGGATCGCCGGCACGCTCAGAATGGGACGGAAGAGGCGCGCTCGAAAGAAGCCTTGGAGGCGCGCGCGTTTTTTCTCAAGCCTTTCCTTCTTTCCACCGATCGATGCCCCCCTTAAAAACAAAACAAACAAACAAAAAACAAACAGCTCCTGCTCATCGGCGACTCGGGCGTCGGCAAGTCGTGCCTGCTGCTCCGCTTCGCCGACGACACCTACACTGAGTCGTACATCTCAACGATCGGCGTGGACTTTGTGAGTTTGGAGAGTTTCATTTGGTCGTTTTTTCTTCTTTTGCTGCTCTTGCCGCCGCCGACGACGAATGGCTCTCTCTCGTCATCGCCCTTCGTGCCCTTCTTGTGGCCCTCTTCTTTCTCTCTTTCTGCCCGTGCGATAAGGTGCTCCGCCTTCGAGGACAAGGGGCTCCTCCTGCTGGATGCCAGCAGAAACTCGAACACGAGCGGCCGGAAAGAGGAGGGGGCAGGGCTGAGCTGATGTTTTGGTTTTTGGTTTCTCCATCGCGCAAGCGGAGAACAAAGAACGGAAAAAAAAAAAAACCGCTGCTGTCTCTCGCGCCTTCTTTCTTCGTTCCTTCATTCTTCTCACCTCTTCCCTCCGCCTCCCCCTTTCTAACGCAAACAACACGCAGAAAATCCGGACCGTCGAGCTCGACGGCAAGGTCGTGAAGCTCCAGATCGTAAGTTTTAAGTACATCTTTTTTCCTTTTCCTTTTTGCCGCCGCTGTTCTTCTTTTTGACCCGACGACCCTTCTTCTCTGTTGTCGCTCACACTTTTCCCTCTTCCTTTCTTTCCCCGTTTTCCCCTCTCTCTCTCCCTCCCCCTCTCTCCCCCCCTTTCTCTCAGTGGGACACCGCCGGCCAGGAGCGCTTCCGCACCATCACCAGCTCCTACTACCGCGGCGCGCACGGCATCATCGTGAGTTTTTTTTTTTTGGAACGGAGGAGGAGGAGCCTTTTTCATTCAGAGAGAGAGAGAGAGAAAAGAGAGAGAAAAAAAAACTCAAAACCAAAAAAATATCGAAACTCTCAAAAACCCGAACAGGTTGTCTACGACGTCACCGACCAGGAGTCGTTCGACAACGTCAAGCAGTGGCTCTCGGAGATCGACCGCTACGCCTCGGAGAGCGTCAACAAGCTCCTCGTCGGGAACAAGGCCGACTTGGTGAGAAGACAGGAACTTTTTTTTTTCTTTCCTCTTCTCTCGTTCGCCTTTCGTTTGTCTTCGCATCTTCTTCCTCCCCCCTCTTCACTGCGAAGAGTTGTTTGCCTAGGAACGCTCCGGCATCTCGCCAAAACCTCAACTCCCCCTCCCCCCCCCCCAAAAAAAAAAATAACAGGAGTCGCAAAAGGTCGTCGACACCGCGACGGCCAAGGCCTTTGCCGACGAGGCCGGCATCCCCTTTTTGGAGACCTCGGCCAAGAGCAGCGCCAACGTCGAGCAGGCGTTCATGGCGATGGCCGCGGAGATCAAGGCGAGGATGGCGGCCGCGCCGCAGGCGGGGGCGGGGGGGGCGGGGGCGGCGAGGCCCGGGGGCGCGACGATCAGGCCGGGCGAGGGGCGGGCCGTCGGGGGGGCCAAGTCGTCGTGCTGCTGAGAAAGAGAGAGAAACCCCTCTTTCTCGTTCCCTTCCCCCTTCCCTCCCCCTGTGCCGCGGTCTTCTTTTGCGAGAGTGCCTTTCTTCTTTCGTTTGTGTGAAAATGATTCTTAAATTTCCAGCCAAAAAAAGAGAAAGAAAGGGTGTGGCGCCTCGAGAGAGTTCTCTTCGTTTTTTTTTCTACAGCAAGTTTTTTCCAGCCACACTCTCTCTTCCTCACTTTGGCCGCCTCCTGCCCTTCCCAGAAGAGGCAGCAACAGCAGCAGAAGCAGCAGCGGCGGCAGCAGCAGCGGCGGCGGCAGCGGAAGCAGAAGGAGCCGGCGGCGGGTCTGCGTGGAAAAACCCGTGGGCGAAATCGCCGTCCGAGTCCCTGCGCTGCGCCCGCTCCAAACCCTTGGAGCCCTGCACGCCGCCCGTGCCCAGGGGCGCGTCGACGAGCAGGGGCTCGAGGCGCGCCGCCGCGGACTGCTCCAGGTGGGCGCGCTTCGTCCGCGCTGCCTCGGCGCCTCCGCTGCCGGCGCCGGCGCTCCGCTCGCGCCTGCGGGCCGAAGAGGAGGACGAAGAAGGCTTTTCTCCTCCTGTTCCTCCCTCTCCTGCTGCTGCTGCTTCGACCCCTTCCTCTTCGTCTGCTGTGCCCGTGACGTAGGAGACAAACCTCTTGGCGGCGGCGAAGAAGCTCGCCATATTCGTCTTTTTTCTTCCCCCCCCCTCCTTTTTTTATTTCCCCGAGGTCGAGAGAGGAAAAAAGAAACAACGGTTCAATCGTTGGAATGCCTCGCTCTCTCTCTCCTTTTTTTGCAAGCTCGTTCTCTCCGCCTGGAAGAGTCGTCTCTCGCTTGACAGAGGAAAGCAGAGGGAGAAGAGCCTCCTTTCTCTGGTGAGGATGGACCTCTCAACAAAGCTCTCAAACGGCGCTGTTCCTTGGAGTGCGTTGAAAGACGAAGAAGATTTGTTTGGAACAAAGTGTTTTGGGCGGCGATGACGAAGCGCGGAAAAAAAGAAGCTCCGCCACTCTCTGAGAGAGTCTCACTATTCTTTCCCCGACCCCCCAACCAAGAAAACCATGGCCCCGCAGTCCAACCTCAGCGACCGCCTCAAGGCCTTCGCTGACCGCTTCGCCGCCCTTGGCAGGCCCTCGCGGCCCGGCGGGGGCTACAGCGGCCTCGCTGGGGGAGGTCTCGGGAGCGACGGACTCGGGGCGCCGCTCGTCGGCGGCGGGTCGGGACACAGCGAGGGAGGAGGAGGAGGGGGAGGTTATTACTCGACCGGCGCCGCTCCTCCGCCGTCCTCCCGGTACGACCCGCCGCAGACTGCGAGTGCACACCACCACCACCAGCATCAGCAGCAGTCTTACGGGTCTGTGGACGTCGCCGGGGGAGGGGACGCCGGGGCGGGCGCCGCGGTGAACTTGCCGACACAGGTAAGGGGAGAGCGATGGTGTTTTTTTTTATGGGGGGAGAGAGGAGAGAGAGCATCCACCTTTTGTGGTGCCTCTCTCCTCTTTGCTCGGCCATCTTTCGCTCTATCCTCTGCCGCAGATCACTTCTCTGTCTCATAAACTTGCTTCCCGGGAAGAGAAAAGAGGAGTGCGAGGAAGAGAACGTGCCGCAAAAAAGGGAGCAGATGAGACTGTTTTCGTCGGACGCGATGGTGCTTCCTCAAGCCAATCCATCCAAACATCTTTTTCTTCTTCTGCCTCTACTCTCTAAGAGCTCTCTCCATGCCTGTCTCTTTTTTGCAGCGCGAGTTTCCACATGGCTCAATGCCTGCCTCGTAGACAAAAAAAGAGCGAGGAAGAAAGAGCATGCCTGAGGGAGGAGAAGAAAGCAGCGCATGCATAAAAAAAAACTTCTTTGCTGTCGTCCCCCAACCTCACTTCTCCTCCCCTCAAAAAAAAAAAAAAAAAACCCTCCACGCCAGGCCGAGGACCTCGCCGAGCTCACCGCCCTGGCGCGGGAGGCAGCTGAGATCATGTGGGAGTTTGCTGCCCTGGGAGAGAAGACGCCCGCGGCGCTCGAGGTCGCAGACAAGGCGCGGGCGCTGCGGGCGCAGCTGCGCGGGCTCATCTCCGACTTTGCGGGGGAGGGCGACGAGACCGCGCTGGCGGCGGCGCTGGAGGCGTTCGAGATGCTCGAGACGACCCTTGGGGAGTACGACGGCGGGTCTGCGGCTGCGGCTCCGGCGGCGGCAGCGGAAGGAACCCCGGCGGCGGCGGCGGCTCCGGCGGCAGCGGCTCCGGCAGAGGCAAACCCCTTTGCCGCCTCTGCCGCTCCCGCCGCCGCTGCCCCTCGCCCGACGACGGCCCCGGGCAGCCGCCCGGACCCGGGCTCAGACGCTCCGCTCATCAGCTTCGACTGAGGAAATGGGGGAACGAGAGAGAGAAGAGAGAGAGAGAAAGAAGAGAGGAGAGATTTGTACCTTTTTTTCTTTGGGCGCGCCTTTCTTGGTTGAAACAAAAAAGATTAGCAGGGAAGAATAAAGTTTTCGTTTTTTTTTCCTCCTCGAAAAAGAAAAAACGCTTTTGCACGAAGAAAAAAGGACCCCTTCCTCTTCTCCCTTGATTTCACTCCCCTTTTGCGCGCGCACTCTCTTTCCCAAGAAAGGGCGCGGCGCAAAAAGAAAAAAAGGCCTCTATTTGTTGCCCCAGTCCTCTTGGCTCAAGTTCTTCTCCTCCCCTCTCTCCCCACGTTTTTTCCCTCTCTCCCCCCCTCCTTTTTTCTCTTTCCCCCGCTCTCTCTCTCAATCCCACTGCACCAACGCTCCCCCGGCAAGGAGTACAAAAAAAAAAGTTCAAAATCGCGGTTTGGGTATTTCCCAATAATTCAGCCAGTAAAGACGCGGACAGAGGCATCGGCCTGCTGCTGCTGCTGCGCCGCCGCCCGCGCCTCCGCCGCCGCCCTGGCCGCCGCGGCCCTCTCCCTCGCCGCCGCCCCGCCCCTCGCCGCCCACCCCCCCGCGTCGACGCCCAGCCCCTTCTTGTACCTCACGCCGCAGGCGTTGCAGAGGGTGCGGGGACCGAGGGGGCCGCAGCGCCACTGGGGGGTCTGCGTCGAGGAGCACGAGAGGCAGCGCTGCGCCGGCCTCTGGTGCATCTGCGGCTGGCACGCCTGCTGCTGGTAAGGCTGCTGGTAAGGCTGCTGCAGCTGCTTCTGGACGCTCTGCTGCCTCTCGAGCTGCTGCTGCTGCTTTTGATTCTGCTGCTGCTGCTGCTGCTTCGAGGCGGAAAACACAGTCGCGGACGCGTCGACGACGAAGGCGTGGTGGTGGAGGTGCGCCTGCGCCGAGGAAGCCGAAACCGACAGAAAGTCGTTCCTCTGCTGCTGAAAGTCGTCCCTTTGGTGCTGCTGCTGTCCCCGCTGCTGCTGGTGGTGGTGCCTGTGGACGGGCGCGGCGCCGCCCGCCGCGAGAGCCGCGGCAGTGGCGTGGAGGAGCTGCTCGGAGGGAGAGGAGACGCGCGCAGGCGCCACCGCCGCCGTCATCGGCGGAGGGGCGGCTTGTACGGCGGCCGGAGCCGAGGAGGGGGCGGCGGCGGCGGCGCAGAGGCCCGCCGCCGAGGCTCCCGCTCCTCCTGCCCGGCCCCCCGTGGCGGCGGCGGCGAGCGCGCATATGTCCTTGGTGGCCGCCTCTGCCGCGGCCAGAGCCTGGGAGGCGGAGGGAGCGGGGGGGGCGGCGAGGGCGTGCGCTGCCGCCGCCTCGACCGCCGCCGCCGCTCGGAGGGCGGCGGCGGCGCCCGCGGACGAGGAGGCGGAGGGGGCGGCGGCGACCTTCGAGACGCCCCCTCCCTTCGCGGCCAGAGGATGACGGGCAGAAGAGCGGGAGGACGCCGAGGGTGCGCCGGCGCCGGAGTCTGCCGCCGCTCCCGGTGCCGCCGTCCCCTTCGGGACGACGAGCTGCACCTGCGCCACGGCCCCCGGCGCTGTGGAAGCCCTTTGCATCGCTGCCGCGTGCCGCTCTTGCTGCTGCTGCTGCGCAGCAGACGAAGAGAGGTCGGGCGCCGTCTCGGTGCGCTGGCCGAGGGCGTCACCGCTCCGGTCGGCCCCCGCGGCCGCGGCGGCCGCCGCCGCTGCCCGCGCCGCAAAGTGCGCCGCCGCCGCCTGAAAGGCAGACGAGGCCGCGGCGGGGGGGGGCGGCGCCCCCTCCTCGTACCTCCCCTGACCTCCTTCTGCCCCAGAGGTCGAGGCGTCGCGGTGGCGGGCGGCCCTGGAGGCGTTGATGCCCTCTTCCTCCTCGACAGAGACGAATGCGGCCGCAGCGGCAGCAGCAGGGGCGGGGGCGGCAGCCGGAGTGGCGGCGACGGGAGCGGCCCCGCCGGAGAGAGACAGCCTGTGCCTCGGAGCCCCGGCAACGGCGCCCCCGCCGTCCTCCTGGATCCCCTCGTCGTCGGACGCGTCGAAGATGGAGGCGGCGGCGGTCGGAGCCCTGGAAGCGGCCCCCCTGACGGCGGCAGCGGCGGCGGCCGCGGCGGCGGCGTCAGAGGGAGAGAGGGCCAGCGTCGCTTGGCCTCCAGAGAGGGGCCTCTCCGCCTGTTTTTTTTTTTTTTTGAGCAATTGAAATTGCGAGCCAAGAGAGCGGGAAGAGAAGAGAGTCAGTGAGGGGAAAGCGCGAGGAGAGCGAGGGAGGGGAAAGGCTGAGAGAAACGGTTGAGGTTCCCATTGAAGGAAGAAGAGGTCGGCGGGCTGGTGGTTTGTTTTTCTTCGGCGGCGGCGGTTCGCCGCCCGGGGTCTTTCGCTAATGGCCCCTCTTTTCCCTCTCTTTTCCTTTCAATTCTTCTCTTCTTCTGTCTTCTTCTCACCTCCGCGGCGGCCATGCTCTCAACGATGTTGCTCGTGCTCTTCAGGATCGAAGACACGGCGGAGAGGCCTCCCTGTTGTGGTTTCGAAATTCGCGAAACAATGGGGGGGGGGGGTCGAGAAGAAGAAGGCGAGAACGTGAGCGAGCGAGAGAGCCAATGCGGAAAACTAGTAAAGCGAGAAAAACCCTCTCTCTTTCTGTTTCTCTTTCTCAGTCTCCAATTGCTTTACTCACGGGGAACGTCCAGGAGTCGCCCCGAAACAGCGTGGAAGGGTCAGGGTCGTTCATTTGTTTCCCCTTTCGTGTTTTGAAAAAAGTGTGCTTCTTTTTTCTTGGAGAAACCGAAAAAGCCAATTTCTAAAATGCGGCCGAAGACGGAAAGAGAAAGTCCTCCTCCGCGAGAGTACTACTTTGCTGCTGCGCGCGAGAGGCTTGAGGCTCAGCTCTCGGACTCTCGCTCGCTTTTTCGTGCGTGTGTAGGAGAGAAAAGTAACCGAGGAAAAGGACGGGTGCGAGGAAGAGAGAGACAACGAGGAGGTCAATGCGGAGAGTGAGGAAGCAAACCGAAGAAAAAACCAAAGCGAGCTTTTTTCTCTCTCTGCTCTCTTCTCTTCGCTCTCCCTTCCTTCCCCGCTCAAAACCAGCGCCCCACCGCCTCCTGTTGTCTCCAATTTGCGCTTGGTTGTGCTGCGCTCGCGGCTAGTCTTAAAAATGCACAAATGGGGAATTGCGGAGAGTTGCGAGAAAACAAAGGAGAGAGAGAAAAGGTTGACCTTTTTCTGTTTGTTGGGTCCGAGACTCTCGACCTCAACCTCCTCAACCTTTTTTTTTTCTTTCTCTCTCTCTAATTACCTCCAGCTCTGCGCCCACCTGTGCGTCGTCTCCAGCAGCGCCGGCACCAGCGCCGCGGCCCCCTCGGCAATCGCGTCCGCCAGCGCCCTCGCCGCCGCCTCGCCGTCGCGGTCGCCGGGGCGGAGCCGGTCGGAGACGAACAGCACCGCCTTGGCGGGCGCGCGGGCAATGTCGGGCGCGGCGCAGCGCGAGGCGAGGTGCAGGGCGCCGATGAGCTGAGGGGCCGCGTTCGGGGAGCGGAGGACGCCGAAGGCCTCGCAGGCCAGCGCGAGGAAGCGGTCGTAGGCCTCGGACGAGGACGGCTGCTGCTGGTGCTGGGAGGGCTGCGGAGGAGGGGCGGGGACTGCCGAGGGCGCGGCCTGCTGCTGCTGCTGCTGCAAAGAGGGGGCGCCGCCGCCGCCGATGCCGCCGCCTTCGTTCGCCGCCGCCGACCCCCCTCCTCCGCCCCCCCCTCCCCACCCGAGCGGCTCGAGCAGCTCCCTCGCCAGCCGCAGCGGCGGCGCGCCCCACGGCCTCGGGTCCCGCCCCAGGATGAACCCGAAGTCGACGTGGCAGACCCTGCCATCGCGGCAGACGAGGACGTTGTCCGCGTGGCGGTCGCCGACGCCCAGGGCGTACGTCAGGGCCGCCCACCCCGCCAGCGACCGCGAGTAGGTGTCCATGACGCCGGGCGAGATCCCCCCGGGCGACCCCGGGCTCGGGAGCGAGACAGAGCGGAGGTAGGCGGACACCGTGCGGTGCCTCAAGAGCACGGCCGACAGCGGCGGCGCGTCGCGCACGAGCTCGATGAAGCCGTCGGTCGGGCTCGTGGGGAGCACCGAGTAGGGGGTCAGCTTGAGGTCGAGCCCCTCGCGCTTGAGGGCCGCGTCGGCGACGCGGAGCAGCGCGAGGACGAGGGCGTCCTGACGGAGGTCGTCTCCCCTCTTGAAGATGAGGTCGCTGCGGCGGAGGTCGAGCTTTGGGTGAGGCGGCCGAGGGATGTGCCCCGGATGCGAATGGAGGTGCGGGAGGTGGGAGAGCAGGCCTCCTCCTCCCTCGCTGCTGCTGCCTCGGCGCTGCTTCTCCGCAGCAGCAGCGGCAGCGAGGGCCTCGCGGGCCGAGGCGACGGCCGCGGGCGCCGAGACGAGGCCGCTCTCGTCGTCGCCGTCACTCGGGACCGAGACGGAGTCGAACGAGAGCAGCAGCGGCGCCAGCGCGCTCTTGAAGACCGCGCAGCGCTCCGGGGCCACGCGGACGAGCGCGGCGGAGGGGTCGACGGGGGAAAGGAGGACGCGCGAAGAAGAAGCGGAGGAGGAGGAGGAGGAGGAAGGAGGAGCGACGACGACGAGCCCGTCGACGACGGCCGAAGTTCCTCCGGCCTTGCCCGCCTTCGCTGCCGCCGCCTTGCTCAGCAGCGCCGCGCGGAGTTTCTCCCCCTTGGCCGCCGCCGTCCTCGTCCCCGTGAGCGCCTCGGCGAGCTCCCGCACACGGGCCACGAACGATACCTGCTCTGCCATCGCTGAGGCGGCGGCGAGGGCCTTTCGGGACGACGACGAAGAAGCAGAAAAAGAAGAAGAGGCGGGAGCGGTTGTCGGACTGCCGGCGCCCCCCCTCCCTCCCCTCCCCCCTCCCTCGGCCGTCGCCTTGAGCTCCGCCTGCAGCCTCGAGTGCAGCGCCGCGGCCCTGGCGCCGAACGTCGCATCCCCGAACTCGACCACGAGGTGCCAGTGGAGCGCCAGGGCTAAGCGAGGGGAGGCGACGGCGCGCGAGACGAGGACGTCGGCGAGGGCGCTTCCGCCGCCGGCCGGTCCGTTGTCGCCATCTCCGGCGGCGCCCTCGCCGCCGCTCCCTCCTCCCTCTCCGCCTCGCTCGAACCGCAGGGCCTGCACCAGGAACAGGAGGTAGAGCTCGAGCTCCTCCTCGGGGGCCCGGGCCAGGATCTCGGCGGCGCGCTCGCGGGCCGCGGGCAGCGCGGCGAGCTCGGGACCCAGGAGAGAGAGCGCGCCCTGGATGACGTTGCCGCCGTTCCCGGGGCTGCCGCTGTTGCCGCCGCCGGCGGCAGAGGCAGAAGAACAAGGGCCCGCAGCCGAAGAAGAAGAAGGAGAGGCGGCCGAGGCGGCCTTGGACGCGGCGATGAGCAGCGACACCTCGCTGCTGCCGCCGCCTTTCCCTCCCCCCCTGCCGCCGGGCATGCTGCTCGCGGCCCGCAGCACCAGCGCGAGCGCCCTCCCGTCAGAGGCCCCCGAGTCCGAGGCCGAAGAAGACGCCAGGTGCCACCTGAACCGCCACAGCAGCGCGCGGTCGGCGGCGGCGAGCGGGCGGCCGGGCGGCTGCCAGAGCAGCGCGTCGATCGCGGCCCTCTCGGCGGCGTCGGGCCGCGCGGAACGGTCGCCGCCATTCCTTCCGCCGCCGCCGCCCTTTCCGCCCTTTCCGCCTCGCTCGCCTGCTCCTCTTCCTCCTGCTCCCCTGGCGGCCAGGAGCGACGCCTTGAGCTCGGCGGGGGAGTCGAGCCCGGCCTCCGGGTCGAAGAGGGGCCGGAGCCTCGGGCGGCGGCGCTGCTGCTGCTCGGCTTGCTGCTGCCCGGCCGAGAGGGCGGCGGCGTCGGCGGCCGCGGCGGCGCGCGAGAGCGCCCCCTCGGCGGCCGCCGAGGCCCGCGCCGCCCGCGAGGAGGCAGCGGCTGCTCTGGCTCCCGCCCCCCCCGAGGAGGCCGCGGCGTCGGAGGCGGGAGGCGAGGGGTCGTCGAAGAGCACCGGCCTCCCGAACGAGGGCAGCGAGATCGAGAGGCGGGGCGGAGGAAGGGAGGGGGGGAGCGGAGGAGGAGCCGAGGGCGCCGGCGGCGAACACGCCGCCGCCTCCGCGAGCGCCGCCGCCGCCTCGGCTGCGAGCGCCGCCGCGCCTGCTCGTCCCCCGCCTCCCCCCCCTCTGCCGGGGGAGGAGGAGGAGGAGAGCTCCCTCGCCGCGGCCTCGAGGCTCTGCCCGTCGAGCCACGGGGTGCGTCCCAGGTCTCCCCTCGCGAGCCTGCGGGCGCGCAGGCGGAGGAGGCGCAGGCGGGCGGGGGGGGGCGGCGCGGCGGCGCCGGGGGGACCGGAGGGAGCTGGGGGCCGCTGCCGCCCCCGCCGCTGCCCCGCCGCCCCTCCCCCCGCGACCACCGGCAGCAGATCCACCTCCCTCGGGCCCGTCTTCAGCGCTCCGTGCCTCGAGAAGAGGCGCTGCCGCCCCGCGGCGACGGGGAGGGCGCGGAGCGAGTCGCCGGAAGGGGAGGGCAACGAGGGAAACAGAGCGCGGGGAAAGACGGCGATGAGCTGCAGCTCGAGCGTCACGACGGCGTCCGACGGGAGGTCGCTGTAGGCGACCGGGAACGTCAGCAGCGCGGCGTCGGGCCTCCCGTCGCCGGCGGCGTCGGCGTCCGCGTCGAAGGGCGGGGTCTCCGAGGCCGGGCAGAGCTCCTGCCCTCCCCCCCCTCCGCCGCCGCCCCCTCCGAAAAAACCGGAGAGGGTCGCCCGCACGCGGAGGGCGGCGGGAGAGCTGCTGAGGCTTCCGAGGAGGTCCTCGTTCGCTCCTCCTCTCAGGCTCCGAGAGAGCGCGCCGCGCCACCCTGGCGCGAGGCCGTCGACGCGGATGCGGACCTGTGAAGGAAAGGAGGAGTGAAGAAAAAAAGAGGCCGAGGTTGAGCGTCTTTGCCGTCCGTCGTCGTCGAATCGATGCTCTCTTTCTCTTTCTCCCTTTCCCTCTGTTTCCTTTTTTTTTACCTTTTGCGACACGTCGCAGCTGGCGTGGAAAAAAAGCGAGCTCGACCTGTCGGCGGGCTCGGCCGCGGAAGCCGGTACGAGCTGCCGCAGGCGGGCGAGGAGGAGTTGCTCCGACGGAGAGTTTGACGATGCCATCGAGAAGAAAAAACCCTGCCCCCTTCTTTGCTTCACGCCTCCCTGCAGAGGGGGTTCGTCCTCGACGTTCCCCCCCGATTCAGAGAGCGTGTCGGGCGGGCAAGGCGCAGGCGCTGCTGGGTTCCTCTTGGCGAGAGTAGAGCGCGAGAGGAGGCGGTGGCCCTCCCTACTCTCTCTCTCTCTCTCTCTCAGAGGAGAGAGTCGACGGGAGAAGAAAAAAATAGGAGCAAAGGCGAAGACGACGAAGGTCAAAAAGAAAAGAGGAAAAAAAGCATTGCTGGCCTGAGAAGAAGGAAAGAAGCGGGGCCCCTCCCGCCTCGTCGCTGTCGCTTCTTCTTTCCTTTTTTCCCGCATGTCGTACCAGGTAAGTATGCATTTGTTGCAACGCCGCACGCGCTTGGGCCAGGGAGGCGCGGACGCGCGCGAAAGGAGAGCGAGGATCTCTTGCGACGTTTGCACTTTGTGCCGAAAATCCATGCCTCACCCGTTTCCTTTTTCTCCTTCCTCCACACGAAAAACTCCCATCTCCCAACAGGACATCGCCCGCGGGCGCGAGATGCGCCGCGTGCCCGAGTCGGATGCGGAAGCGGTAAGTAAAAGAAGACGAGCCGGCGGGAAGAAATGAGGACGAGGAAAGAGAGGAGAGAGAGAGAGCTGCTGGGGGGCATCGTCGTTTTTCACTCGGAAAAAAAAAACTCAACCTCGACCCCCGCCGTCTTCCCTCAAAAAAAATCCGCTTCAAACAAAACAGGCCGAGCGCGCCCTCGTCGCCGACGTCTTCCGCCTGCAGACCGACGTCGCGCGCCTCAAGGCCGATGTCGACCGCCTGGGAGGCGGGCAGCCCTCCGATACCCCGGAGCTCCGCAGGCGCGTTGCAGCGGCGTCGGCTTCCACGCAGCAGGCCGCCGCGGCCGTCGCGGCGGCAATCAGGAAAGCGCACACTGCGCGGCCGACGCGGGGCACCGCCAAGGCTTTGACCGACTGCGAGGCGACGCTGCTCGACTTCCAGGAGACGCTGCGGGTGGCGAGGGCGAGGGAAGCGGCGAGCTTCCCGAGGCGAGGCGCGAGCAAGCCCTCTCCTCAGCAGCAGCAAGCAGCAGCAGCAGCAGCAGCAGCAGACGAGGCGGCGACAACAACGGCTGCTGCTGCTGCTCCCACTCGGGAGCAACACCAACAGCAACTCCAGATCCAGCAGCAGCAGCAGCAGCAGCAGCCCCAGACCATCTCCGCGGGGACGCTCGGCTACCAGGAGGCGCTCGTCGAGGAGCGCGAGCGCGGCATCGAGGCGATCGCGCGCCAGATCGGCGAGGTCGGGGAGATCTTCCAGGACCTCGCGAGCCTGGTGGGCGACCAAGGCGCCCTGCTGGACGACGTCGAGGCGAACGTGGGCGCCGTGGCGGCGAGGGCCGGGGCGGCGAGGGGCGAGCTGGCGAGGGCCGAGAGGGCGCAGCGGGCCGCGAGGAAGCGGCGACTGGTGGTGCTGGCGGTCGCGGCGGCGGTGCTGCTGGTGCTGATCGTCGTGCTGAGCTCCTGAGTCCCCCTTCTTTCTTCCTTGTTTCCTTTGTAATGCCCCCCCCCCCCAAAAAAAAAGAAAAAGAAACAATAGCTTTATTTAAACGGGGAGAGAGGGAGAGGCGTTGGTTTCTGGTTTGGCGTGCGCGAGAGCTCGCGGCTAGTGAAGTGTTTTTTAACAAAGGGAAGCAAGTTTTTTCTCTCTCTCCAAAATCTCTCTCTCTCCCCCCGGTTCTCTCCCTCTCTCTCTTTCTCTCTTTCTCTCTCTCTGTCTCCGCTCTCCCTCATGTGAAAGAAACGATTGACGGGAAAAAAGGAGAAACGACAGGGGGGGAGGAGGGCTGCTTTGCTCTTCACAGAAAGCTGAAGAAGCCCCCCCCCTCCCACTTTTTTTCGTTTATCTTTCTCTCCGTTTTTCTTTGATGGTGTTTTTTTTTGTCTCCGTTCGATCTCTCTTTCTCTCTTTGGCAGCAGCAAGCGTGCGAATACTTCTCGAGCGGGGACGGCGGGGCAAGGGATAGGTAGTAGCAGTTTAGTTCATTTTGGTTCTTGTCGGATTCAAAGTTTATTTTTGAGGGCCTCTCTAAAGTTTTTTATGCTCTTTCTTCGATTCTCTCTTTTCACGCGGCAGCGGCCGCGGGAGCCCTTCCTTCCTCGGCCTTCGACGACACCAGCAGCCCGTCCCTCGCCGCGCCCAGCGCCGCGACGTGCTCCCTCTGCGCCTCCACGTGCGCCCTCAGCGCCTCCAACCTCGCAGAGAGGTCGGCATTCTCCGCTGCGCCCCGCGCGATGGCGCCGCGCGCCCTCTCGAGCTCGGCGGCGAGGCAAGCGCGGTGGTACGCAAGCGCGTCGACCTTCCTCCTCAGGGCCTCGAGGTGGCTCTTCTGCTTGAGCTTGGAGCGGGCGGCGCTGAGTCTGTTGGCCAGGATCCTCTTCGCGCGCTTCGGGTCGATGGCCGGGTCGAGCCTCGGGTCCGAGGCCGGCTGGCGGCCGCCCTTGCCGCGCGCGGCGGCGCGGGCGGCGGCGATGGCGGCGGCGTCGCCAAAGGGGTCGTTGTCGAGGTCGAGGTCGCCGTTGTCGTTCAGCTCCAGGGAGCCCTCGCCGTCGTCGTCCTCTGCTCCGTCGTTGTCGTCGTCATTGCTGCTGCTGTTGTTTCCTCCTCCCGCAGTCGCCGCTGTCCTTCTTTCTCCTCCCGCCGACGCGGAAGTGGCGGCGATGGCTGCGGCTGCTGCGGCGGCGTCTGCCTCCAACGAGGCAGCAGCGACGGCGGCTTCCGCGTCAGCGGTCGCCGCCGCTGCGGCGGCGTCGCCGGCGGCCAGCCCCGCCGGAGAGACGTCGAAGAGCGTCTCCCCGCCTCCGTTCCCTCGGGAGGAGAAGAGCGCCGTCGCGCCGGAGGCGGACCTCTTGGGCGGCCTCCCGCCGAGCTGCGAAGGGCCGCCACTGGAGCTCTTGCGGCCCCCGAGGCGCGCCGTCGCCGAGCGCGGGCGGATGGGGCGAGGGTTTGCGGCGGCGGAGGTCGACAATGGTGCGACTGCCGCCGCCGCCGCCGCGGCGGCGGCGTTTGCGGCGGCCGCGGCCGCGGCGACCGCCGCCGCCCTCGCCCCTCGGGCGCCTCCGCCGCCGCCGCCCGCCGCGGCCCCCGCGGCGCCGCCGCCGCCGCCCCGCAGGGGACCCCCGACGGCGCAGACCGCCCCGGAGGGCGGGACCGGGATCGCGGAGGGGACCTCCTCGGTCGTCGCGACGAGGCCAAAGGCGGCCGGGACGGAGGCGATGGCAAAGGTCCCGCCGCCGTCCCCTCCGTCAAACGCCCGGGCGGCGCCGCCCGCCGCCGCCCGGGCCGCGGCCCCAAACCTGAGGGCGCCGGAGCTGGTCGCCGGGGCCGGGGCGGCACGCATCATGCCCGCGGCCTCCATCGAGCCGACGACGGCCGAGGGGCACTGCGGGAGGGGGCCGGGCTCGGAGAAGAAGGCCGAGGCGCCGACGCCGACGGCGCCGGCGCCGCCCTTGAGCGGCAGGGGCAACGCCGTCGTCGTCGTCCCGGCCTCTCCCGCTCCCGCTCCTCCGTTCGCTTCGGCTCCTCCTCCGCTGCCTCCTCCGGGCACGACGATATCGAGGGCGTCAAAGTCGAAACCGGACGCAGCCCAGTGGTTGAGCGAGGTCTTTTTTATTTTTGTTGTTGATTTTTTTTTAATGAGGGGTTGGTTGTTTCTCACGTGAGGGGAAGAAAGAAAAGAGAAGGGTTTTCTCGCTCGAAGTTTTTTCCCTTTGCTTCACCGCCGAGAGCGCCGCGCCGCGCGAAGAAAAAAAAAAGAGAGGGCACGGAATCTTTCAATTCGGAAGAAAAAATCCGCTCTCCCTCACCTGTACGTCCCCAGCCCCCTGCCACGCCCCGGGGGCTGCAACCGCCGTGGGCCAGTGTCCCGAGCCCGAGCCTGGCGCAGGAGGAGCCATCGTTGAAGGTTTCGTTTCGGCCGCAATTGCGAAAAAAGAGGAGACGATGAAGAACGAAAGGGAGCTGCAGCAGCGACTAGCTTTTTTTTGAGAGAAAAAAGCGAGTCCCTGTGAATCTTTGGGTTTTTTTGGGCGAGAAATAGGAGGAGGAATTCACGTGAGGTTGACGAATGCGAAGAAGGAAAAAAGGGGGGAAGAGGACCGAGGGCGAAAGCGGGGGGGCGGCAAGAGATGCAAGGAGTTTAACGTAACCGAATCAGCGCCCTCTCCCTCGTTTCTTTCCGAGAGTCAGCGAAAATCTCTCTCTTCGACGACGCCGCTGCTGCCGACCCCCCCTCGATAGATGCACCTCTCGTGCTCGCTCGGTATCTCTTCCTTTCCTTCCTTTTCCCAATCAGAGGCTCAGAAAACTCTCACAGAGCAATCCAAGGCAAAAGCGATGGGTCGAGAAGAGGTCCCAGAGGGAAAGCAAAAAGAAAGTCAAAATAAATCGAGTTCAGTTTTTTCTTTCTTGCCCCTCTCTCTTCGAAACTGCCCCTTAGCCATCAACTCGTGCTTGCTAGCGGGCCCTTTCTAAGCTCGGATTCGGACCAACCCTTGCTCACAGCAGAGAAAAGATTCGCTGGAGTCGCGATTGGGGCACGGGGAGGCTCGAAACGTGCTTCGACGAGAGGGAAAGAGGGGCTCCGTTCCGGCGTGTGCTGCCATTCGACGGGGTCCCTCTTCTTCTTTTCCGATGCCATCAGCAAGCGCCGCTGCAATTCGAACCATTTCGATTCTATCAACTCACTGTCTCTTTGCGTTTTGTCTCCTGCGACGGAAAGGAAGCAGCCAAGGTCTTCTCCTCTCAGAGAGAGAGAGAGATAAGAAAAGGGAGAAAGAGCTACGCTCGAAACTCAAAGGGACTTGGAAAATTTGTTTCAAAAGCTTCAGCGCCCTCGAAAAAAAAATTCTTTTTTTGTGTGGAAAGCAGCTCCTCGACCTCAGCCTTTTTTTTCCCCCTCTCAAATCAACCCCCTTTCTTTTCTTGCCTTTCTTTTCTTTCCCACGTGCTCTCTCCTCACCGCTTCGAAGGCTTCGGAGAGACGGCAGCTGCAGCGAAGGCCCTCGCCACGGCATCCAGGCCCTTTAAAGGAGGAGGAGCAGGACGCTGAGACGAAGGTCGAGGAGAAGAGCAAGAGACCGTCGAAGACGAGCTCGCGACGACCTCGACCGCCGCCGCCGGCGCCCCGTTCTTCCGCGCCTCTCCGTCTCCTCCTCCGACGGAGGAGCGAGCGAGCGTCTCCTCCTTCGCAGCGACAGCACCGGCGGCGGCAGCAGCGGCGGCAGCAGCCCGGGAGGCGGCCACGCTCGCAGGGACCGCGTCCCCCGGGCGGAAGGTGTACCCCGCGAAGTGGGGGTCGGCCCGCGCCCACCGCCGCTGCCCCTGCCCCTGCCCCTGCCTCGCGGCCGGCGCGCCCGCGCCGTCGCCCCGCCTGGTCCGCCACGAGGCCCCCCTCGGGGAGCCCGCGCCGCCCCCGCCGCGCGCCCCCCCGTCCTCCTCGTCGAAGGCGTCAAAGTTCTGCGTGTCCGCCTCGTGGAGCAG
>Ga0315284_10005449_pt1 | contig 18073 bp, 8 predicted proteins | sample YL17G09_16_MG_FD_203696 | JGI IMG/M metagenome (GOLD analysis project Ga0315284, IMG submission 203696) | Sediment microbial communities from Yellowstone Lake, YNP, Wyoming, USA - YL17G09_16 | ecosystem: Environmental > Aquatic > Freshwater > Lake > Sediment | place: USA: Wyoming | collected...
CCATGAGCACGGAAGCCGATACCTGTCGCAAGTACATCACCCCTGCGCTCCTTGCCGCAGGCTGGGACGATCCTCCGCACTCGATCGCCGAGCAACGCACCTTCACCGACGGGCGCATCGTACCGGTGGGCGACAGGATCCACCGTCTGCAGCAAAAGCGCGCCGATTACCTCCTTCGCTACACCCGCGACTTTACCCTGGCCGTGGTTGAAGCCAAACCCGAGGACCACGACGTGGCCGAGGGCATGCAACAGGCCAGAGAATACGCCCAGGTCCTGGGCCTCAAGTTCGCCTACGCCACCAACGGGCTGCACGTCCTGGAATTCGACTTCACCACCGGGCTGGAGCGGGAGATGGACCGCTACCCCACGCCGGACGAACTCTTCGCCCGCTGGCGGCAGGCCGAGGGGCTGGCGGACGACGCCACGGTCGAGCGCTTGCTCACGCCATACAGCATCATCGCCGGCAAAACGCCACGCTACTACCAGGAGATCGCCATCAACCGCGCCGTGCAGGCCATCCTTCAGGGCCGCAAGCGCGTGCTCCTCACTATGGCCACCGGCACGGGCAAGACCTTCGTCGCCTTCCAGGTGTGCTGGAAGTTGTGGGCTTCCCGCTGGAACCGCGAGGGGGCGTACCGCCGCCCCAAGATCCTCTACCTGGCGGACCGCAACGTGCTGGTAGACGACCCCAAGGACAAGATGTTCGCCCCCTTCGGAGATGCCCGCCACAAGATTGAGCACGGCGAGGTGGTCAAGAGCCGCGAGATGTACTTTGCGATCTATCAGGCCATCGCGCAAGACGAGCACCGTCCGGGACTTTACAGGGAATATCCTCCCGATTTCTTCGACCTGATCGTCGTGGACGAGTGCCACCGGGGCAGCGCGGCCGACGATAGCAACTGGCGCGAGATCCTGGAGTACTTTCAACCGGCGTATCAACTGGGCATGACGGCCACGCCGCTGCGTGAAGACAATCGCAACACTTACGAGTACTTTGGCGATCCCATCTACACCTACAGCCTCAAGACCGGCATTGACGATGGCTTCCTGGCCCCCTACCGCGTCCACCGCGTGGTGACTACCTACGACGCACTGGGCTGGCGGCCGTACGAAGGCCAGCGAGACCGCTACGACCGCGAGATCCCCGACCGGGAGTATCAGACCCAGGACTTTGAGCGCGTCGTGGCGCTGAAAGCCCGCACCGAGGCCATCGCCCGCCACCTGACCGACACCCTCAAGCGCACCGACCGCTTCGCCAAGACGATCGTGTTCTGTGTGGACCAGGAGCACGCCAGCGCGATGCGCCAGGCGCTCAACAACCTCAACGCCGACCTGGTGCAGCAATATCCTGACTACGTCGTGCGGGTGACTGCGGACGAGGGCACGCTCGGCAAGGGCCACCTGGGCCGCTTCCAGGACCCGGAGGAACGGATGCCGGTGATTGTGACCACCTCCAGGCTGTTGACCACCGGCGTGGACGTGCCCACCTGCCAGAACGTGGCGCTGGCGCGCGCGGTCAACGCCATGACCGAATTCAAGCAGATCATCGGGCGCGGGACGCGCGTGAGGGCCGAGTACGGCAAGTACTTTTTCAACATCGTGGATTACACCGGCAGTGCCACCGAGCGCTTCGCCGACCCGGCCTTCGACGGCGACCCGGTCCAGGAGACCACGATTACCATTGACGATCAGGGCCAGGAGATTGAGGGCACAGGGAAAGAAACGGCGACGCGCGAGCCGCCGCCGGGATACGAGGAGGTCCCTACCGGCCTCGATAGCATCTCCGGCGACGAGGATCGGCCCCGCCGCAAATACTACGTGGACGGCGGCGTGGTGGAGGTCGTGGCCCACATGGTCTACGAACTGGACCCGCAGGGCCACCAGTTGAAGGCCTTCAAGTACGTGGATTACGCCGGCCAGACGGTGCGCACGCTGTATGCCAACGGCGCCGAACTGTGCAAGGGCTGGGCCAACCCCGACCTGCGGGCCGAGATCATCCGGCAGTTCGCCGACCGCGGCCTTGACTTCGACTACCTGCGCGAGGTCACCGCCCAGCCGGAGGCCGATCCCTTCGATCTGCTCTGTCACCTGGCCTTCAAGACGCCGGTGCGCACCCGCCGCGAGCGGGCGGACCTGTTGCGCCAGAACCGCCCCGACTTTTTCGCGCAGTACAGTCACCAGGCACAGGTGATCCTGGGCGAGCTGCTGCAAAAGTACGCCGAACACGGCACGACGCAGTTCGAAATCCCCGCCGTGCTCAAAGTCCCGCCCATCTCCAGGCACGGCAATGTACACAAGATCGCCGGGTACTTTGGCGGGCCAACGGAGTTGCGCACGGCGGTACACCAGTTGCAGACTCTGCTCTATGCATCGTGACGTGACTCGTGAAACGTGAAACGTGATCCGTGGTGCGTGGACAACCCACGGAACACGCACCACGCACCACGCATCAGAAAGGACCTATGGCACGCACACAAAACCACACACCGCCAGAAACCACCGCCCGCCAACTTTCGAGCATCATCAAATCCGCGCGCGACATTATGCGCAAGGACAAGGGCCTCAGCGGCGACCTCGACCGGCTGCCCATGCTCACCTGGATCATGTTTCTCAAGTTCTTGGACGACATGGAGCACATCCGCCAGGACGAGGCCCTGCTGGCCGGCGCGAGATTCCGCCCCATCGTCGAGCCGCCCTACCGCTGGCGCGACTGGGCCGCCGACCCGGGCGGCATCACCGGCGCTGAGTTGGTCGCCTTCATCAACCAGGACGAGGCAGTGCGCCCTGATGGCACCCGCGGGCCGGGGCTGTTCGCCTACCTGCGCTCCCTGCATAGTACCGACGGCGACGAACGGAAGGACGTGGTCGCCACCGTCTTCGGCGGGGTGATCAACCGCATGATCAACGGCTACCTCCTGCGCGACGTGATCAACAAGGTGGACGAGATCAACTTTGCCGCCTCCGAGCAGATCCACACGCTGAGCCACCTCTACGAGACGATGCTGCGCGAGATGCGCGACGCGGCGGGCGACTCGGGCGAGTTCTACACCCCCCGCCCCGTGGTCCAGTTGATGGTGAAGGTGGTTGACCCGCGCCTGGGCGAGGTGATGCTGGACCCCGCGGCGGGCACCGGCGGCTTCCTGGCGGAGGGCTACGAGCACCTGAAAGGGCAATGCCAGACGGTCGAAGACTGGCACACCTTGCAGGGGAGCATTGTGGGCGGCGAGGCCAAACCCCTGCCCTACCTGCTGGGGCAGATGAACCTGCTCCTGCATGGGCTGGAGTCGCCGCGCATCACCTTCGGCAACAGTTTGAGTACGCCGCTGCGGGAGATCGGCGACCCGCAGCGGGTGGACGTGATCCTGACCAACCCGCCCTTCGGCGGTGAGGAGGAGCCGGGCATCCAGAACAACTTTCCCGACGACCGGCGCACCTCCGAGACGGCGCTCCTGTTCCTCCAGTTGATCATGCGCAAGTTGCGCCGTCCGCCCAGGCCGGGCCGGGCCGCCGTCGTCGTGCCGAACGGCACGCTCTTCGCCGACGGCGTGGCTGCGCGCATCAAGGAGCACCTGCTCAAGGAGTTCAACCTGCACACGATCGTCCGGCTGCCCAACGGGGTGTTTGCCCCCTACACCAGCATTCCCACCAACCTGCTGTTCTTCGAAGCCAGCGGGCCGACGGACACTATCTGGTATTACGAGCACCCGCTGCCCGAGGGGCGCAAGCAGTACACCAAGACCCGGCCGCTGCGCTACGAGGAGTTCGAGTCACTGCTGGCCTGGTGGGGCGAGCGCCAGGAGAACGAGCGGGCCTGGAAGGTGGCGGTGGACGAGGTACTCAAGTATGACGCGGAAGGTAACCTGCTCTCCGCCAATCTGGACTTGAGGAACCCTCACAATACTGAGGACTTCGAGCATATCCCACCCCAAGAGTTGGTACGGGGTGTCCTGGAGAAGGAACGACGCATCCTGGCATTGATGACTGAGATTCAGGATACATTGGAGGAACATGGGCAGTAATGGGAAGATTGGCCAGTGCTCGCAGTGATTATATAACGCGCTGGGTTGTTCCAACAGCAAGTCAGCTCCTAATTGAAGCAGCCTCTAAAGGTGCGGCCATACGCCCTCTTGCAGAAGTAGCGCACATAGAAATGGGACAGTCTCCAAAGGGCGAGAGCTATAACGAGAGCGGAGACGGCATGCCATTCATAGGCGGTCCAACTGATCTTGGACTGGTGTTTCCTGAGACTAAACGTTGGACAAATGCACCAACAAAGCTCTCTGAACCTGGCGACATCATTGTTTGCGTAAGGGCGACTATTGGAGAGCCAAGGTGGGCAGATAGAGTCTACTGTCTGGGACGCGGAGTTGCTGGTGTTAGGCCCGCAAGCAAAGAACTAGACAGCAAGTTCCTGTTTCGCATCATACAGGCCAATGAACGGAAGCTCCGCGAGCAAGGGACTGGAACTACTTTCAAGACGATCTCGAGGAAACACATTGCTGCTGTACCCGTGCCCATGATCCCGTTAGAGACACAAGAAGCGATCAGTGTCTTTCTTGAGTGGCTCGAAAGAAGTGGTGACGAAAAACCAGACTTTACGAACGCTCCGCCTTTGCCCGAGTTTCTGTCTGAGCAGCGCCGCATCGTCACGCGGATCGAGGAACTGGCCGCCAAGGTCGAGGCGGCGCGGGCGCTGCGGCAGCAGGCAGCGCAACAAGTGGAAGCGTTGTTTGCTTCTGCCGCCGACGCAGTTTTTCGGCTCAAGTCAGGGTGGACGGAAGCCAAGGTAGGGGACTTCTGTGAGAAGCCGCAATACGGTTACACTGAATCGGCTACCTATGAGCCAGTCGGCCCGCGATTCCTACGCATTACGGACATACAGAATGGGCAGGTCAATTGGGACACGGTCCCGTTTTGTGACTGCCCGGAGCCCGAGAAATATCTACTGCGGGAAAATGACATCCTGTTTGCTCGCACAGGGGCAACAACAGGCAAGAGCTTCTTGGCGCGAGATTGTCCTGAAGCGGTATTTGCCTCTTATCTTATTCGGCTACGGGTTCAAAGATTAGTCGTGACCGAATATTTGTACTGGTACTTCCAATCACCCTCATACTGGTCCCAGATTACGGAGGGGAAGGAGGGTACAGGGCAACCCAATATGAATGGGAGAAAACTAGCCAGCATCAGCGTGCCGATTCCCCCGCCAGATGAACAGCGCCGCATCATTGCCTACCTGGACGAGCTACAATCCAGGGTTGACGCGGTGAAGCAGCACCAGGCCGCCACCGCCGCCGCGCTCAACGCACTCCTGCCCTCCATCCTCGACCGGGCGTTCAGAGGAGAGTTGTGAGCCACCACATGGACGAAGAAGAGCGTCTAGTCGCAGAACTGGAACTATTAGGCATCCGCTACCTTTCGCGCCGCACCGCCGACCAGGCCGAGCACGTCCGGCCCCCCGATGCGTTTTTGGCGGACCTGGTGCGGCAGCCCAGCGCGCGCGTTCGGGCTTCGGTAATCGCGCTCCTGTTGGCGCACCCTGAACACGCCGAGGCTGTGCCCGCAGCACTGGAGCGGCTGCGCCCGGACGAGCAGTGGACCTTGCGGCTGTTCTACACGGCCGCCGTGTTGTTGCAACAAGAGCACGCCGACCGTTTGTGGCCTTTCGCAACCGGGCAGCGGCTGCCTGATCGGTACACCGCAGATCTGGGCCTGCCGGCCACCGCCTCACTCCGTGAACGGCTGGCAGCCTTGGGCCAGCAACACCGGCAGTGCACGCAGGCCGTCGTCAATTGGGTCGGAACGTATGAGAACGTAGTACGCTGTCTTCTACGTTCATGGGAATTGGAGGCCAAACAGTATCGCCCTGAGAAAGGATTGCTCATCGTACTGGACGACATCAGACGAAGGCCCTACCTGGCCGATACCGGAGGTGAACGATGTACGGACGATTGCCCGAAAAGATCAAGTTCTCAGCGAAACACAGACGGCTGCTGCGAAGCCTGACCATTGACGAAAGCGGCCCCGGCACCATTCTCCACGATTTCGAGGCATTCCTGCGTTTCCTCGTTGGGAGGGAGATGCCGGTTACGGGTACCCACCAACTGCCGCTGCGCGTGCTGCCCGAAATCAACGCCCATCTGGCACATCCCCTCGCCCTGGGGTTGGAGCGCCCCCAACAAAAGTCGTACCCTCACATCCACGGGCTCTACCTGCTGGTGCGCGCTGCGGGGCTGACCTGCATCCAGGGAACCTCCGAGAAGCCACTGCTCGCCGTTGACGGCGCGGTCTACCAGGCGTGGGAGAGCCTGAACCCCACCGAACGGTACTGCACGCTATTGGAGACCTGGCTGTTGCGGGGGCACCCGGAAATCCTCGGTGAAAGAAGGCGTTTCGGGCTTACCATTCCTGAGACGTTCAGCAGTTGGGTAGGGTTCTTCCTCCGCATTCCTGATGGAGGGCTGGCAGTCGCCGGAGACAAGGAGGCCGAAGACTTCCTGCGCTACACGCCAGGCTGGCACGACCTGGGCCTGCTGGAGCTATTCGGCCTGCTCTCGGTCCAGCACGGCCCGCCCCAGCCGGGGAAGGGCTGGCGCATCGAACGCATTGAGCGCACGCCACTGGGGAACGCACTGCTGGCCCTGCTCCAGGTTGAATTCTTCGGCGATATCCACAATGTCCTGTCGCTCGCAGCCGAGGACAAGCTACGCTTCGGCGTACTGCAACCCGCGCTCCAGCCCTACTTCCCGGAATGGAAGAACAACCTGCCCGTACCCGAGTGGACCTTCCGGGAGGGGGTGCACATTTTCAGGGTCGCGCTGGGGCAGGTATGGCGCCGCATCGCGATTCCGGCAGACCAAACCCTGGATGCACTGGCGTCCACCATCCTGGATGCCGTCGAATTCGACTACGACCACCTGTACGAGTTCTCGTACCAGAATCGCTTTGGCGTCTTGGAGCGGGTCCATCACCCCACCATGGACGAGGCGCCGTGGACGAGCGAGGTGCGGGTCGGTGACGTGCCGCTCCGGGTTGGGCGCGCGATGACCTACGTGTACGATTTTGGCGACTGGTGGGAGTTTGCCGTCACGCTGGAGCAGGTGGACCCGGGTATGGCGATCGAGAAGCCGGTCGTCCTCGAGAGGCACGGTGAGTTCCCATCCCAGTACGGCTGGTAAGGACCGCAGAAGGAGAAGGACGACTCGTTGCAGGAATAGAACTTCTGTGCTATAATAACCCCAACAACCGGTTGCGCACCTTCCCCCAGGATAGCCCAGAAAGGCAGGCGCTCGCCATCCGAAAACTCGAAAAAAACAATTACCGGAACAAAACAATTAACGGAACTGGGAACGCCTCTCGGTGCTTAACCAGAAACGATTCGCAAGAACAACCGACACTGGCACCTCACCCCCTCCCCGACGCCTACTGGGTCATCCCCGGCCGCTTGCTGGCCGGCCCGTACCCGCGCCGGCGGGGCAGAGCCGGCGCCCGCGAGCGTCTCCGGCGCTTCCTGGACGCTGGCGTCACCCTCTTCCTCGACCTGACCGAGGAGGAGGACGCCCCGCCGTACGCCCATTGGCTGGGCGAAGAGGCCCAGCACCTGCGCATGCCCATCCCCGACTTTGGCGTCACCTCTCCAGAACAGATGGCCCAGACGCTGGACGTCATTGACGCCGCCATCGGCACCGGCCACACCGTCTACGTGCACTGCCTGGGCGGCCTGGGGCGCACGGGCACCGTCGTCGGCTGCTTCCTGGTGCGCCATGGACTGTCTGGCGCACAGGCGCTCGAAACCATCCAACTCCTGCGGTGCAACATCCCCAACGCTGACAGCCCCTCCCCGGAGACGGACATGCAGCAGTGGATGGTCTTGAACTGGGAGGAGGGTCAATGACATCCGAGGCCAGAGAAACGGTTCAAGGGAAATTCGCCAGGCGGTGCGAAGGACTGTTACGCGCGATGGTTGACCAGGCTCGCGAGAGGGACTTTTGGGACATATACCTGGCCAAAGGGGCCGGCGATCGCGCGATCGCCGGGGATCATGAAGAACGTCACCTGCTGGAACTGCTTCAGAATGCCCGGGATGCCATCTATCGTGGCCGTCTGGAGGAGGATTTCTTGCCTGGCCGGGTGATTGTCGCTGTGACCGAACGCGGGATGGTTGTGGCGAACACCGGCGCCCCTTTCCGGTTGGACGACGAGGACGTGCTCAAGGCGGTTCGCTTTTTGATGCGGTCCGACAAGGCCGGTGGAGGATTCATCGGTCACAAAGGCATCGGGCTCAAATCAATCTTGCTGCGCGCCGGTGCCTTTTCCGTTCGGTCACGCATCAACGGTGAGATTTTGCGGGCCACGTTTTCCCGTTACCGTACGGCCCGCTACTTGTTGGACAGAATAGAAGAAGCATCCGAGAGTTTCCCTGACCGGCTGTACATTCAGCAGGAACTGCCTCGCCTGCCGTTGTTCACGCAACCCCATCCCGATTCGGCCGGCGGGGCTGCCCTTGACGCGGACACCCTCCTGGTGGAGGCATTCCTTGGGGGTGACGACACGCGCGCACTGGGCCTTGATGATCGAGATATTCCCGTGGCGCCCGGGCCCTACACAACCGCCGTATACCTGCCCTATTGTGATGCGAACTGGGAACAACTCCTGGACGGTGTGGAGAGAGACCTGCGATCGGAGGGGGTGCAGGCTTTCCGCCGCGCGCGGCAGCAGATGGGCACGACCTCCAATGAACCCAACACCGATGCCCTGTGGCGCGAGTTGATGGCGCTAGATCCGCGAGTGCTCGTGTTGCTGGGCGAGGTCGCGGAAATCCAGTTCGTTCGCTTCCGTGAGGGTAGGCTCGTCGAGGCATGTCGCATTGATATCGAGCAGCCCCTATCCCCCCTGGACCACGCTCCGATAACAACGGTCAAGCTGAGAATCGGGCGGTGGTCAGCGGCCAACACCAGTACCCAACTGCCCGAGCGCCGCACTTTCATCGTTCTCGCGAGACCAACAGAACTTGACGTTGAGGGCGATGCTCAGGACGACAAAGGGCCCAGGGAATATGTTCGCATCCTCTTGGAGGTGCCCTCGTCCGATTGTCTTCCGTTGAGAGACGAACCGTTGTTCTTGTACTACCCTATCGAAGCTGACCTTTCGGGGTTGCCGTTTCTGATTCACGGGCCGTTCCGCGTTAACTCCAGTCGCACGGCGCTGGTTCCCAGCCAGGAAGACCACAACCGCCAGGTGTTGCGAGAGGCTGTTGAACTGCTCAGCGAGCACCTCGACGATCTACTGGAACTGTCAAGCCCGCTGAGAAAGTGGTTGCCGTGGCTGCTACTACCGATTGCCGCTGCAGAAGGCGACGCCAGCGCCAGACGCGGCACGCTTCAGCGTGAACTGGCCGGGCAGATCGTGGAGCTGCTCAGAGCGAGTACCTGCGTACCGACGACGTGTGGCAGTGCGCGTCCTGCCGAGGTTCACTTCTTCCCGCAGCGACCGGACGCCCTTTCCCTGCTTGAAGAGCTGGGTGTCGAGCGCCTGCATCTGCTGGCACGTGACAACCGTCTGACGTACCAACGCCTGCATGCAGACAGGGGAGCGCTCTGGGAGCGCGCTGCTCAGGCTATCGGGCTCGGTCAAATTGATCGCATGTCCTTTGCCCGAGCGTTGGCTGAGCACATGGGCCAGGTTGCCAGACACGGACCGTTGTCGGTGAAAGCGGAGCAGGCCCGGGCTTTCTTCTTGGGCCTGTGCGCATTGCTCGTTGGAAGGGATGGCAAGATTGATCGGGCAGCAGCCGAGCTGCTAGGGCAGCACAGGGTGCCGCTGTTGCCAGCCTTTGTCGGAGGTGAGGGTGGGCCAGGCGTGGGCAATTCTCTCCTGCTCGTCTCCGCCGAGCCGCGCCGAGAGGAAGGTGCGCCAGCAGGCCATCAGGCTGACCGGGTAGTCTTCTGGCGGCCATCCAGCGTCAAGGCTCGCACGGACGATCTGCCGCCGCCCCCGTCCGAGATACCGATTTACTTCATTGACCCCGCGGTGCTCAAGGCGGAGGGAGCGCGCGCCGAAGGGGTCCTTTCGACGCTGTACAACGAATGGGGCACCACCCGTTTCGAGAGCCGGCCGGACCTGTTTCGCCGCGTCGCCGACCGGGCGACTCAGTTGTCCGGTGAGGCGGCCCTGCCCGTGTTGGGCTATCTGGCCGGCCTGTTGCACGCAATTACGTCCGAATCGTTCTCCGGTGCCGAGGATCTGCGGCCTCGTCCGTACACGGCGGTGGACACCGCCACGTTGCGCAACCTCTTGTCCGCCTCAAGATCTTCCAGGCAGCGGGACCTGGAGCGCATCAGAAGCGGGCAGTTGTGGGCCAGGATCTGCGTGCCGGTGCGAAGTGCAGAGCGGGGCTCGGCACCCGCAGAGTCTGTCGTTTTCGGGCCAGACTGGGCTGACCTCCTGGAAACCGCAGTGGAACAGGCCACTCCATCGGCCGACGAGGAAGAGACACTCCCCCAACGGGCGTGGGCCGAAGCAATCCGCAAAATGGCAGCGTTCCGGGCTGCCGTCGGAAGGATGGCAGACGACCAACACTACCCGGAGCTTGTTCCGCCGGATGATCCCCGCTGGGAATCCGCCCACAAGCAATTGCGTCGCCTGGTCCCTGGGCTGCGACCCGCACAGGAAACGCTGGCGCTTTTCCAGATGCTCCTCCTCTTTGGTGTGCGCATCGGTCCCCGCGTAGAGTGGCGCTGGCTGGACAATGGAAGACAGGCTGCCCCGTTCGACGCCGAGGTCCGTGCCATCAGTCGGGAGACCTCTCGGCAACTGTTCTGTGGCGAGGACCCGCCGAAGGGAACCTGGCCAGGCCAATTGACCGGCGCGCGGCTCACGCAGGCCTATCGCCGCTACATTTCTCTGGAGCCCTATCACCCCGCTTTCTCCGGGAATCACAGTCGGGGGTGCCGCTCGCACATGCAAAGGACCGGGGAGGTGATATCCCGTCTGGCGGCCTGGATCTGGCTGCCCGACCTGGCTGAAGCCGAACTCGACGCACTCCCATTCGGCGATTGCGCGGCCGTGGATGCCTTCCGCGAGGCGCTGCTTGCCGTGTGGCCCGCATTCGCCGACCGGGTGCTGTGGACAGGATGGTACTGCGACGCCTGGCACTACGGCCGAAGTTGGAAGGATGCAGTCCCTTCACTCGCTGCTTTTCAGTTGTCACGGCTGGCCCTGTGGCAGGCGCGGCCCGGTGGGCGCCTGGGAGGCGCCGCGGATCGCCGCTTCTCAGCGGCCGTCATGGTTGCCTGGGGCCGGGAGGAGCCCCCTCCGGCGACCGAGCCCGCCGGCTTTTTCCCATTGATGGACACCCAGGACGACCGGATGGCCCAGGTGGCCCAGGACTTGCAGGTCTGCCCGCTGTCCGACCTGAGTTTTGACGGCGCAGTGACCCGGCTACGTTGGTTGCTGGAGGAAAGCCGCGTGGCGGATGGTCCATCAGGCTGTTGGACCATTCAAGAGTTCGGAAACGCCAGCCGGGATGCCTGGCTGGCCGCGCAGTATCGGCTGCTGGATCGTATCGTCCACCACGAGCCCAACCGGCTGTGGAACCGACGCACTATGTTGGCCTGCGGTTTTGCCCTGCGGGCGGTCCGCGGTGAGCAGCAATGCGCCGTCCCGGTGGTGGCCGACGCCCAGGGCAATCCCAGGTTTGCGCTCGATGTCGCCTTCTTTCCCCACCCGCCACACTATTGGGAACGGGAAGCCAACGCTGAGAGGTGGATTCTCGAAACCCAACACCAGCTCCAGATGGCGCTCTATCGCTGGGCCGAGGTGCAGGGCGCTACTCGACTGCCTCGGACTGCTCCACCTGCCTACAAGGGCATGCAGGTCGAGGACCCAGAAGCAGTCACGGCGCTACGGCGGGAAGCGCAGGATCGCCTGGTGCTTCTCCTGGGGACTTGCAAGGCTCACCAGGTGGAGAAGCTTGACGAGATGGCCGCGCGTGTGATTGGTGCACTGGACGAGATGCACCCCGTAAGAGCAGAGTCCCAGGAGGTGAGTTGGTCCGGCCTGGACGAGGACGGGCATCTGGTCTTCTCCATCCAGGCTTATGACGGGGAACGCCAGGCAAAGCGCTCCGGGGCCGTCGTGCTGGCGGAAGGGCTTGCACTCCTGGTCGGGCAAATGACGGCCGTCGGCGACTTGCAGCACGCCTTGAGCGCGCCGCCCGAACAGGTGGAGCGGGCGCTGCGGTTTCGCGGCGTGAACCTGGACGAGTTGGTGCGAGAAGTCGCTGCACTGGCACGGAAGCGGCTGGAGCTGCTTCTGGAATGCGTCGAGCGGCTGATGTCCGCCTTGGGCGAGGCGACGTCCGTCTCGGTACGGGCTCCGGACTGGCGGACGGGAGACATCGCCGAGGGGCAGTGGGTGACGGCCGTTCAGGAGCTCAAGATGGCCGAAGGTCCGCTGGCAGCCCAGGCATTGGACAGCCTGGCTGTTGCGGCCCCTGACCTGCCGGACCTTGCTCGCGCCAGGTTACTTTGCGCCGTCCTGAACGACGATCGAGCCATGCACGACGCCGTGCCCATGGCCCGGTCCTTGCTCGCGATCCTCCGCGAGGCCGGCTGGGCGCCGGAGAAGCGGACCCGCTTTGCACAGGTCGGACTGGTTGGACTGCCGCCCGACCTGGCTGCACGGCAAGAGATCCGCACGACGCTGGATATCGCAGTCGTCGCCGCGCTGGCGGACCAGTTCGCCGGCGGTGGATTCGACAGTACCGACGAGATTGGCCAGGACCTGTACGTCCGTGGGCAGGAGATGCGGGATACGCTGCGGGTGGTCCCGGTGGAGGCAGACGGCGTTTTCCTCGATGATATTGGCCGATCCCTCCAAGTCTGTGTAGACTTTGACCCGCTGGGCCTACTCGTGATAGAGTGGTGTGAGGAGACGTGGCAGGCTCTGGGCCAGGCATTCCGCGAGGCGGCCAATCTCAGGCTGGCAGATCTCCCGCAGGGTCAGCAGGGTTTTCGTTCCATGCTGCAACGATGCCTCGAAGAAGGCTCGCTGGAGCCCCTACGTGAGTGCAGCCAACAGCAGCAGGGCGAGCGCCAGGGGCGCATTCGAGCCCTGGAGTACGGATTCGAGAAGGGGAGCCTATCATTTGACCCACAGGCGCTTTCCGGCTTCGCTTCTGCGCCGCCTCTGCGAGAGCCCCAAGCAGAGATCTCCGAGGCCGGTCAAAGCGCTGGTGGGGGTAGCCTGGGGGGCGTGACAGTTGATCAGGCCGTGCGCGGGCGGCTGGCGGAGCTGTTCGTCCTGGAGGTCTGCTGGCGGCGCTTTCTGGCGTTGGATGCCGATGCGCGCGCGCGCGTGCTGGACACGATAGCAGCCTGCCGGCAGGGAGGCCCCGGTAGCGTTCTCTGGGGCACACCCGTGGCCTGGAAGAGGCTTCAGCGGCGGCTGGATGAGCACCGGGATGCGTTGGTATCCTGTCCGGCCGGCGTGGGTGAGATACCGGGCGAACTGGCGAATCTGTTCAAGGATCTAATCGAGGTGACCGGCGAGCGGGGACCGGGCTTCGACGTGCTGGACCCCTTTGGCAGTTGGGGCGTTCCCAACGATGGCCCCTCACCGAGGCGGGTGGAGATCAAGGCCATCTTGCCACCCGAGGCAGGCCAGGAGGGCCACCGGGTGGTCCTTTCCACGAACGAGTTTCACAGGGCCCGGCAGCATCCAGGATCCTACGTGCTGCGGCTCGTCTACGTGCCGCACGACCACCAAGACGTGGGCAGGGTGCGATGGGCTTGTGACGTGGCCGACCCGGTGGGTGCTTTAGGGCTCGACCAGCAGATCGTGTTCGGCGTGCGTGGCGGAGTGCTGCCCTTCGTCTTACGCCCGAGGACCTGAGAGGAAAATCGGACAATCGGCGCCGGCCACACCGTCTACGTGCACTGCCTGGGCGGCCTGGGGCGCACGGGCACCGTCGTCGGCTGCTTCCTGGTGCGCCATGGGCTGTCCGGCGCGCAGGCGCTCGAAACCATCCAACTGCTGCGGCGCGGCATACCCAGCGCCGACAGCCCCTCCCCGGAGACCGACATGCAGCGGTGGATGGTGCTCAACTGGCGGAACGGCTCGCATGTCGAGATACCATCTTGACCCAAGTCCCGTGATTCAAGGAGTAGCACAAATGAAACGCTCGAAACGTCAACCGGGGGAGCACGCCCGCTCGCGCTACATGTGCGTCACCATGGGCGTGATCGAGAAACTCCAGCAGGACTATTTCGCAGGGCGCGACCTGGGACAGTCCATCCCGGACGTTGACGAGACGATGGCCTCGGTCATCGTCGCCGAATCGTTGGAGGCCGACCAGTTGTGGGAGACCCTGCCTGAGTTGTTATTGCAGGAGGCGCCGCCCGAGCCGCGGGACAGGCCGCTGAGCGATTGGAGCCTGGCGACTACGGCGGAGCTTTTTCTGGCCGTTGTGGAAGAGGCGCGCAAGCAGAAGAAAGGAGCGCCACAGCGTGAGTACTGGGCGTTGGCCTGGGCCACGTTGGAGCAAGTCCTGAATTCCCCCACCACCAGCCCCATGCTGTGGTACGAGGACATCTTCCTCGACGTGGGGCAGCAGTTGCGGTTCCAGGGCGAGCCGCGGGCGGTCGAGTTCCTGAAGCGAGTGCTGGCCCACGATATGCGCTATAACGAGGGCAACAACGCAGCCAACCTGTTGCAGGGCCTGGCGGAGACCTACCTGGGGATAGGCGACCTCGATAGCGGGTTGAGGATCCTGACCGCTATGGTGCGGAATGACCCTGCCGATATCTGGACCTATAACCTGATGGCGCTTACGTTCGACCGCTTCGGTCTGACTGAGATCGGCGCAGAGGCCACCCGGCGCGGGCTGGAGTTGCTCGAAGCCAGGGGTGACCCGGAGAGGCTGCGCGGCCAGTTAGAGGAATGCCTGGACCGCATAGCGCGGAGTGAACGATGCGGGCGAGAGGCCGATGTGAGCCCGGCGGTGCTCGCCGACCTGCGCGCCGCGCTAAACCTGGACCTGGACGCTGGCACCCGTCGCCCCATTGCCGAACTGTGCCACGACCTGGTGCCAGACCTCGCCCAGGTGCCGGTCAAGCGTCCGTGGGAAAAACCAGACCTCCCGCCGCCGGATCAACCAGTGAATACCCAATGCGTCACGACTCACCCATTCGCCACTACGAAGGCCGTATCTGGCGGAGACGGGAGGTGAACGATGTACGGACGGTTGCCCGCCAAGATCAAGTTCTCAGCGAAACACAAATTCGACCACGACCACCTGTGAGGACCATCCAACGATCACGCCTGCCGCCGGAACTGGCTGTTGTACAGGTCGGCGTACACCCCCCCGGCCGCCAGCAGTTCCTCGTGCGTCCCCTGCTCGACGATGTGCCCCTGGTCGAGCACCAACACCTGGTCGGCGTTGCGAATCGTGCTCAGCCGGTGCGCGATCACGAACGACGTGCGCCCCTTGAGCAAATCGTCCAGCGCCCGCTGGATCAACTGCTCCGTCCGCGTGTCCACGCTCGAGGTCGCCTCGTCCAGGACCAGGATGCGCGGGTTGGACAGCACGGCGCGGGCGATGGCGATCAACTGCCGCTGCCCCTGGCTCAGGTTGTGTCCCCGCTCCCCCAGTTGCGTCTGGTACCCCTCCGGCAACCGGGCGATGAACTGGTCCGCGTTCGCCAGTTTCGCCGCCGCCACGACCTCTTCGTCGCTGGCGTCCAGCCGCCCGTAGCGGACGTTCTCCATCACCGTGCCGGAGAACAGGAAGGTATCCTGTAACACGATCCCCATCTGCCGGCGCAGGCTATCCTGGGTCACGCTCCGCACGTCGTGGCCATCTATGCGGATCGCCCCCTCCTTCACGTCGTAGAAGCGCGTCAACAGGCTCACCAGCGTCGTCTTGCCCACCCCCGTCGGCCCCACCAACGCCACCGTCTGCCCCGGCTCGGCCGTCAGGCTGACGTCCTGCAAGACTGGCTCACCCGCGTTATAGGAGAAGGTGACGCGATCATACTCGACCCGCCCCTGGACAGGAGGCAGAGGCACGGCATCGGGAGCATCGGCGATCTCGGGCCGCGTGTCAATCAGCTCAAAGATGCGCTCCGCGCCCGCCAGCGCTGACTGGAGTTGCGCGTAGAGGCCGGCCAGCGCCTGGATCGGCTCGTAGAAACGGCGCACGTAGAGCAGGAAGGCCACGATGATGCCCACGCTGACCAGCGGCGGCGTAAAGGCCAGCGCCAGGTAGCCGCCGTAGCCGGCCACGATTGCCAGCGCCACCGTGCTGAGCACGTCGAGCGTGGGGGAGAAGGCGGAGAGGATGGATTGGGCCTGGACGTTGGCGTCGCGGTTGGCGGCATTGACCGCCTCGAACTCCGCCCCGCTGGCCCCCTGGCGCGCGAACGCCTGCACCTCACGCACGCCGGCAATGTTCTCTTGCAGTTCCGCGCTCACCTGGCCGATCGTCCGGCGGGTACGGCGGAAGGCGACGCGCGTCCAGCGGGAGAAGACGGTCGTCGCCAGGAACATCACCGGCAACACGGCGAAACTGACCAGTGCCAGCCGCCAGTTGAGGCCGACCATGGTGACGAGGATGCCGACCAGCGACAGGCTCATATTGGCCAGCCGCGTGATGCCACCGCTGAGCATCTGGTTGATCACCTCGGTATCGTTGACCAGGCGCGACATCAGGTCGCCCGCCTCGCGCTGGTCGAAGAAACTGAGCGAGAGCGCCTGGATGCGCTGAAAGATCTGCGTGCGCATATACAGGAGCACCCGCTGCCCGACCACCATCATCAGGTAGAACTCGCCGGCGGTGGTGGCCCAGTTCAACAGGTACGAGCCCAGCAGCAGCAGCATGGTCACGGTCAGGCCGCCAGCCCGGCTGTCATTCCGAGCGATAGCGAGGAATCCCTCCAGCCAGGCCGGGCGGGGCTGGTTGCTGGGGTCAATGAACTGGTCCACCGCCACGCCGGTCAGGTACGGGCCCACCAGCCGCAACAGCGTACCGGCGAGGACCAGCACCGCGATCGCCAACAGCAACCCCCAGAAGGGCCGGAAATAGCCCAGCAAACGGCGCAGCGTCTTACTTACTTGTAAGGGCTTGGCCGCCTCCACGGCTGCGCCGCGCCCGTGTCCACCACCGAACATCATCGCTTGACTCCTCCCTGCACCTGCACGCACCTTGGATCAATCCCTCGCTCGGAGCCCTCCTCCCCGAGGGCGCCCTTTACCCGCTCGCCGCCCTCGTCCCCGAGGGCCTCCTCCCTTTGCTCGTAGCCCCCGTCCTCGGGGGCGTCCCCCTGCAACTGCGAACAGTAGATCTCGGCATACATTGAACTTTCGACCATCAACTCCTCGTGTGTGCCCCGCGCCACGATCTCCCCCCGCTCCAGCACCAGGATCTGGTCCGCGTTGAGCACCGTGGCGATGCGCTGGGCGATCACGAAACTGGTGCGTCCCTCCATCAGCCGCTCCAGCGCCTGCTGGATGCGGTACTCGGTCTCATAGTCCACGCTGGACGTCGCATCGTCGAGGATCAGGATGCGGGGGTTCAGCAGCAAGGCCCGGGCGATGGCGATGCGCTGCTTCTGCCCGCCCGAGAGCGTCACGCCCCGCTCCCCCACCAGCGTCTCGTACCCATCCGGGAAACTGACGACAAAGTCGTGCGCCTCGGCCGCCTTGGCCACGGCCACGATCTCCTCCAGCGCGGCCTCGGGCCGCCCGAAGGCAATGTTCTCGCGGATCGTCCCGGCGAACAGCGTCGTCTCCTGCAAGACGATGCCGATCTGCTTGCGCAACGATTCCAGCGTCACGTCGCGCACGTCGTAGCCGTCAACCGTCACCCGCCCACCGGTCACGTCGTAGAAGCGCGGGATCAGGTTGATGATGGTGGACTTGCCGGAGCCGGTCGCTCCCAACAGCGCCACCACCTGTCCCGGCTCGGCCTCGAAACTGACGTCTTTCAGCACCGGCTCCCCTCCGCTAAAGTAGCGGAAACTGACCCCCTCGAAGGCCACGCGACCTCGCATGGGAGGGAGATCCGCCGCCCCCGG
>Ga0315284_10005450_pt1 | contig 18070 bp, 15 predicted proteins | sample YL17G09_16_MG_FD_203696 | JGI IMG/M metagenome (GOLD analysis project Ga0315284, IMG submission 203696) | Sediment microbial communities from Yellowstone Lake, YNP, Wyoming, USA - YL17G09_16 | ecosystem: Environmental > Aquatic > Freshwater > Lake > Sediment | place: USA: Wyoming | collected...
ATGGCCGGGACTGCTCCGTGCTGCGGAGATCGCCGGTCGTGAGCGTCGCGCGCCTGTAGCTCAGCGGATAGAGCGTCGGCCTCCGGAGCCGAAGGTCGCAGGTTCGAATCCTGTCGGGCGCGCCATTACAACCTTTTCCGGCAGCGCCAGCGCTAATCCGTGCGCGTAGGCCGCCGCGGTAAGCCGGACACCGACGATCTCGGGCCCAGCAACCATGATCCGCTCGTAGATGGCGTGCATCAGGTCTGCCTTCTCCTTCGGTACATCTGCGATCTGTACGGACTCGCTAAGGGCGCGCAGCCACTCGACCGCGCGGTGACCAGGTAGGCCAGCCGCCGTTCGATCCGTGATCGCGTCGCGTTGCTCGCGGAGCGCCTTCAGGCGCGTCAGGTAGGCGTCGTCGCCCAGCAGGCCAGCAGCGTGCTCCAGCGCCAGTTCGCGGATCTGTCGATCGATCCGCGCCCGATCGATCGCGACCGGCTGGCGGTTCGACCCGAGGGCCGCGACGACGGACGACATGGTGGCGTCGTCCACCGCGATGCCGGCGACCTGGGCCAGCACGGGCCCTTCCCATGTCTCGTCGCCGAGGCGAGCCTTACGGCCCCAGGCCTCGCAGGGTGCTGCGTGGAGTTTGCGGTGGCGGCCGTCGGCGAAGGTGCCGTCGTTCCGGAGTTGCCGTCCGCACACGCATTCGAGGAGGCCGCCGAGCAGGTCGACGCGATCCCAGTTCTTGGAGCCCCCGCCGCGGGTCTTGGCGCGCCGGACCTCCTCAACCCGCGCCCATAGCTCGTCGGACACAGGGGGCGTCGCCCGCCACGGTGCCGGACGGCGCGTCTCGTCCTTGCCGCGGTGCCGCCGGATCCAGCCGTTGTAGAGCGGGTTCATGAGGATCATCCGGATGCGCGTGGCGGCGAGACCGGTCTCCGCCTCGAGCTGCGTCGCGCTCACGTTGCCGAGGGCGTACCGCTCGAACAGGCCGACCGCGATGGGCATCCTGTCCGGATCGATCTCGAGGGTGTGCGGCGGCTCCGGCAGGCGCCGGAAGCCCAGCGCGGCATGGCCGCCGGGATCGTGCTCCTGGTCGAACTTGGCGGCGTAGCCCTCGGTGATGCGCTCCGAGAGACGGCGGCTGTACTTCTCCGCCCCGGCCGCCTCGGAGATCAGCTCGTCCCAGTCCGAGGGATCGGAACTCAGGATCTTCCGGTCGCACATGACCAGGGCGACGCCGTTCGGGTGCAGCTCGTCTTCGAGCAGTTCGAGGGTTCGGCGCAGGTTGCGCTGCCAGCGGTCCGAGTAGCCGGTTAGGAGGAGGTCGAAGCGGCCCGATCGGAGGTCGTTTACCATCGTGGCCATCGTGGCCGAGCGCCAGACGGTCCGACCGCTGTGAGCGACCTGGTACACGAGGCCCGTGTCGACGAGGCCGTGCCGCTCGATGAACCGGTCCTGCTGCTCGCGCTGGCTCGCCGGGCCGTAACGGTCGTACTGGCCGGCTGTGGACTCCCGGATCCAGCGGGCCGCCCGGAGACCCCGGATTTCGTCGACCGAGCGCGGTAGGTGCTTCATGCGGCTGGGCCCTTCCGACGGTCCGACATCCGGGTGATCATTGCTCTGCCGTCAAGGCTCTCCCGACGCATCTGCTCCGGGCCCTCGGGATAGCGCCGGTGGAGCGCCTCGACGTAGCGGGCGAGGGCGGCGATGAGCGGATCGCGCTCCACGGGTGGCTGCGCCTGGCTGGTCACGCGAGACCACCCCAATCAAAGCCATCTGACCCATCGACCACGGCCCGGAGGCGTGCTGCCGACTCGTGGGTCAGGTCGTCGGCGAAGATCCGCAACGCCTCGCGGGTGACGTCAAGGTCAGCAGGCGAAGGAGGAGGCAGAAGACCGTCACCAGCGTCACCCGTGTCACCGCGAGCACGATCGTCGGTGACGCCCGCCTCACCAGACGCTCCTGTCGCGTCACCATCGGGAGGCGTAGCGTCACCTGCGTCCGGGGCCAGTGACGGTGGTGACGCTGGTGACGGCGTTTCGTGGACCATCCGGATGGCGATCAGGCGGCGTCCGTGCGCCTCGCGTCGCTTCTCGACCTCGATGCCAACGGAGCGGAGATTGGGCGCGATCCGGGCCAGCTCCCGCGAGAGCGACGTTGGGTTGCCTGGCCAGCCTTTCCGCCGCGTGGCGGACTCGCCCACGATGCCGGCGAGTCGATCGAGGAGTTCTGTCGCGGTCCCCATGAACTCGCCCGATTCCAGGAGGGCGCGCAAGGGCGGAACGATCACCGCGGCATCGAGGGCGATCTCGTGGATGGCGTCGCGATTGCCCGTGTACGCCTTCAGGAACGAGCCGGGGGGCCAGCCCAGCGCCGGTTCGGCGGCCACGACCCAGCGGGCGAAGTCGGCCATCCTGGGCGCCCGTTCGAGCTTGACCGCATCGAGCTGACCGATGGCGCCCGACACCGCGTCTAGGAGCGCGCCAAGGATCGCCGGCTGCTCGCGATCGAATGCGGCCCAGAACTGGGCCTCGTCCTGGCGGCGGTCGTCCGGGATCCGCGGCAGTTCGAGCTCGATCGTGCGGTCGAGCAGATCGCTGCGCGTCCCCAGGACGCTGATGCCGTTGATGACGATCGGGCGGCAGGCGTCGAACAGGGTCTCTTCGTCGTTCTCGTAGAGGGTGCGGGTGCTGAAGCCAAGCCCGGTCGAGACGCGGCAGAGCGTGTCGCTGAGCCAGTCCGGGACTGTCGAGAGGTTGTCGAGGGAGATGACGGCACCGTTGGTCGCCGCGATCGCCAGATCGCGCTCATCACGCGGCGCGGCGCGGGTGACGCTCTTGTTGGGGTCGATCAGGCGACGGTGGATCTTGGCCGAGGTGGACTTGGCCGAGCCGTGCTCGCCGTTGAGGGCGAGGATCGGGTACGGACCGTTCGGCCGGAACGCCGCGACAAGGCAGCCGATGAACAGGCGCCACTGATTGTCCTGGTCGTCATCCCGGACGTTCACGAACCGGCGGAGCTGATCCACCGTGCCGCCCCGGACAGGCACCGGCAGACGGAGCAGGCCCTTCGGGCGGCGAAATCGCACGGGCGGATCGGCGACGATCTCCCAGCCGGTGGCCGTGATCCTGACCGCCTGCCAGAGCGGGTCGCCCAGGTCGAGGTAGATATCGTTGCCATCGCCAGCGACTCGGACGTACACCGGGCACTCGGACCCCTCAAAGAGCGCCCGACCCATCAGGACGTCGAGCGCATCGCGAAGCGCCTGGCCGCCAGCGGCCCGACCGTAGGCCTGGTGGAACCGGCGGGACAGCCACGCCCGAAGGGACTTCGAGCCGAGCGGCCAGACCTCGTGATGACCGTCACGCTCGATGCGGGCGTAGGCCACATCGTCCGCGGTGTGGAAGAACTCCACGTCCGCCGCGAGGTCGAGGAGCATGGTCGCCTGGGATCGCTTCCCGCCCGCCGCGGGCTCGGCGGGTCCCGGATCACCAGGTTCCGACTCCGGCGCGCCGCCGCGGTCGTCGGTCGCGGCAGGATCACCGTCATCATCGGCGTCGGTGACTGGCGGCGGGGAGCCCCGCCCGTCGCCCGGCGCGTAGCGCCCAACACTGGCGGCGATGCCCCGGACCGCGTCATCAGGCAGCGGCGGTCGACAGCGGCCTGCGTTCACTGCCAGCAGCGCGGCCTCGATCTCGGCTCGGGTCATGCCCCGGCGACGCATCGTGCCCGCCAGGGAGGCCAGCGTCGCGTTCCGCTGGCCGTCGGGGATGGCGTCCGAGTCGTCCGGACGATCGCCTGCCGTTCGAGGTGACTGGGCCGCATCGGCGACCCATGCCGGAGCGTCCGCGATCCCGTCCTTTATGGGGACGATCCACTCGTAGCGCACGCCGCTGATGTGGAGCGAGGGCGGGACGACGATGTAGGAGCCGGGCCCACGCAGGTCCACATGCGTCCTGACGCCGACCTTCGGCCGGATCGGGGTAGAGGTGCGGTAGACCAGGTGCCGGCCACGACCCGTCCTCGACGTCGCCGTTCTCGGCAGCTCGTCGCTCCGGAAGACCGTGGCGAGGTCGACCACGTCCACGTCGACCACGATGAAGCCATCCGGAACCACGGCGCCGGTGTTCGCCGTGGGCCACATGCCCCACCACTTGCGGATCTGATCAGCGTCCGTGGTCGCATCGCTGAGGCCGTTCTTGGTCCGGGGATGCTTGCCGGGCGAGGGACAACCGGGCCGACGGCAATCGCATGTGCCGTCGATCGGCGTGTGCAGCGGGATCACTCCCCAGCCCGCAGCTGCCATCGCCAGAGCGGCCTCGAGCAGCAGGCTCATCCAGCGCCGTCCGGGGCGTCGGCGCGTACCGCCGTGCCTGACCCTCGTGCTGGGCGATCTGGCTTCGCGACCAGCGGTTCGGCGCACTCCTCCAACGGCAGCTCGGGGTCCAGCCCAGCGCGCTCGAGACCCGCGAGAACGAGCACGGCCGCCTGCTGCCGCGGTGCGCGAAACTCACGCCGTGCCAGCTCACGGAGCTTGTCGGCGGCATCGTCCGAGATCGCGATGTAGATCGAGCGCATGACGCGCGCCAGCGTCGCGCACTTGGCCGGTTCCGAAAAAGGGACGGAATCCGGCCTCCTATCCGGACTCCTATTCCAGCGGTAGGCCGTGCTTCCTCACGAGCTTTCGGAGGTAGTCCGGGTCAGTGCCGACGGTGCCGTCGAGCATCTCGAAGTACGGCGCGACCGCGCGGTAGGTGAACGGCGGCGTCGCACGGCCCAGCGCCTCCTGATATCTAGTCCGGAAGAGGTCGCGAGTCCAGCCCGGCCGACCCGGCCCGCGGCGGATACGGGTCAGCTCGGCGTCAGCCTCGAAGCCCGTGCCCGCGTCCGGCCGCTGGGGCACCGAGAGCCTGCTCACGGCGACCCGCATCTGTTCCAGGCGGTCCCGGACGTCGTCGGCCAGGTCGAACGTGAACCCTGTCGCCCCGGTGTGGATGACGTAGAACACGCCGAGGTCGCGGAGCCGCCGCATCTTGATCTTCGGGACAACCTGGTTGTTCCGTCCCGGGCCGAGTACGGCCGCCTCGGCGCCCTGGAAATCGATTTGGGAGAACAGATCGTCGGTGTGACCGGCGAGGTCGGCAGACTCCCGAATACCGATGAGCCTTGCGAGGAGATCAATGTCGCTTTGCTTGGGGAGGATCGTCACCTGCAGGCTCCCTCTCCTTGAGCTCGCCCCATTCTGGGCACCGCCGGTCCAGCCACCTCGACCGATCACCGGGATCGGATTCGACGGTCACTTCGGCGGGAACGCGGTCTCGAGGATGCGGCTCAGCCGATCGATGGCGGCGCCGTCCAGCACCTGCTGCCTGGTGCCGAGCTTGTGGATCGAGCCTGTTTCCGCCAGACGGACTCCGCCCCTCTCCGTCGCTTCGAGTCTAGGCCCGCTGAGGGCTTGCCGTTCTGGCTCACACCCCGATCGCCACCGCCACATCCGGCCACGTCCGATCGGTCTCGCCTTCGAGCCGTCTGAGGTAGACCGTCGTGACCGCGAGCGAGCTGTGGTCGAGGAATGCGCTGACCGCCTCGATCGACGCCCCAGCATCGCGGCGGAGCTTCGCCGCGGTGTGCCGGAGGACGTGCAGCCCGGTCGGTGTGAACCCGGCCGCGCGCAGATAGCGCCGGAACCGCCCGTAGTACGTGCCGCTGCTGATCCCGGCCGGCCCGGCTCCGGCCTGCCAGAGCGACTCACCCGGGTCCATCGTCGCGAGATCTTTGCCTGAGTCTGCGAGCGTTGCGCAGATCGCGGCGTAGGCAGGGCGGGGGAGCTCACGTCGGCCCCGCTTGCCGCCCTTGCCTCGGTAGCTGTAGAAGACCGTCTCGCCCTCGATCGAGATGTCGCCCGCCCGCAGGCCGATCACCTCGGCTCGCCGCCGACCGGTCAGGACGAGGACGAGCAGGATCGCCCGGTCGCGCCGGCCACGCACGGTGTCAGGCACGACCGCGAGCAAGCGCCGCACCTCGTCCGCGCTGTATCCGCGGGCGACCGAGGGGACGGTCCGCGGTCGCTCCAGGGCGTCGCAGGGGTTGCCGACGAGAAGGCCCATGCGGATGGCGAAGCGGTAGAAGGAACTGAGACAGGCGATTCGGGCCCCGACGGTGGTCGATGACGGCACCCGTCCTGAGCGTCCGATCCCATGGGCGTAGGCGAGGACGTCGGCAGAGCGGACCCGATCCGGGGTCGTCACCCGGAAGAACGGCCAGAGCATCCGGGCATAGCTCTCGACCGTCCGGGACGAGCCCGAGCGAGCGCGCTTCTCGACGAGGAACGCGTAGACAGCCTCCTCCCAGGCGGTGGGTGTGCCGGATTGGAGCGCGGGGAGGGATTGTGGCGGCATCGGTGCGTCTCCTGGTGATGGGTGGACGCCATCCATCACTCAGGTGCGCCAGGAAAGCAACACGATGCCGGGATCGTGGAAGCTTGGAGGAACGAACACGACCGAGTGCCACTCTGGGGACGGCCCCGATCGGCGCCAGCGGAGCATCTGGCGGAGGTACCGAAGCATTGAACGGCGGGGGCGCGCGCCTGTGGCGCTCACGCGTCGCCAGCGACAGGTGGAGAGCATCACGTGTAGCGGTCGGCCTGCGAGCGGCGGACGAACCGCTATCGAGGCAGCCACGGATAGACCGAAGCCCCGTGCCGGGATCGACCAATCGTCACCTCGTCCACGGGTCCGCCGCCCCGAGCGGGCCGGGCAGGTCTGGCTGGCACGTCCATTTGGTGCGGACGCGGAACCGGCGGGAATGGGCGCTGAGCGCAATGACCTTGGACTCTACCCGGGCGCCGCGTGGCCGGCGCAGACTCCAGGCGGCGAGCGGCCGGAAGCGACGGCGAACTCGACCGAGACGGTTGCGTTGGGAGCGGCTGCGCGCAGTGGACCGAGCTCCGTCGCCGCTGAGAGGGGGATTTCGATGTGCCGGATCGCGTTCGTCCATCGATTCGTGAGCGCGCGCCCGCGATCACGGACGCGCCCCATGGCGGCTTGCGCGGCGGCGTTCATCCTCGCCAGCGCGTTCCTGCCAGGATGCGGCATAAGCGACGTGGCGTCGTCGGTAGACAAGGCCGTTGCAGTTCTCGACGCCGCGATCATGGACCTCAACCGCAACTCGTCCGAGTGGCAGCAGATCCTGCGACGCGTCTCGGAGGAGTTACCGGTCGAGATCAATGCGAGCATTCGGACCGAGGCGCAGAATCTCGTCGACCGCAGCATCGCGACCGCCGGGATGGAGCTCAAGTGCTCGGCCGATTTCCTCGGCACCCGCGCCGTCGCCAGCCTCGAGCGGCTCAGGAGCTGGCTGCGAAAGGCCGAGGCGCCCCCCGCCACGCCGCCGTCGGCGTGCGAGGTCATCCCCCAGAGTATCGACCTCAAGCTGCCGCCCGACCGGTGGTCGGTCGCGACGATCGCCGGCTACGACATGGACCATCCTGATAGCAGCGGGCGCTTGCTTGCGGTTCGGCTCCTCGCCGCCGACGGGTCGACGATGACACTCCCGGAGGAGGCCATCGGCCGCACCACCCACTACCTGGTGACGGTGAACCTCGCCGAGGTCGCAAGAACCATGGTTGAACGCGGGATTGTCAAAGTGCAGGTCACGTGGAACGACAAGGCGGCGGGCTTTCCCGAGGTCGTTGTCCAGCGATGGACCGCGCAACGGATCGAGATCGACGTCCCCACCGCATACAGCTCGCTCGTTCCGCCCAACGCGCGCGGCGACAACGATTTCGATACCGACTCCGACAACTACATGACCGTCAACATCGTCGCGAGCACGGAAGTGTCCCCGGGCGCCTTGCTTGGCAAGATCTGGATGACGGCGCAGGAGCGCGAGCCCGACTACACCACTGTCAAGGGCACCAAGGTCACGCCCCTTTGCACGGCGCCCGATGGGTACCGGATCGTGTCGGCGAGCCCGAGCCGACTCTCGGCCGAGGTGAACCGGCACGTGATCACGAAGGGGGAGTTAACGTGGCCGCAGGCCGCCAACCACGTGGCTGTCGAGTTCAAGGTCGTGGGCGACACTCACGGCGACGAGGCAGGGTCCCGCACCGGTGTCGTCGTGCAGTGGGCCGCCTTCAGGGTGACGCTTGAGCCGACGGAGCCATCGTGGTTCTCGGGCGGGAGCGAGCCCAAGAGCTGCAAGTAACGCCGCCGCGAACGTTCCGGCGCAGCTCAGGCCGGGCCGCCCGATTTCGCCCGACATCCGCCGCGGGGTCCGCACGATGACCACGTCGTGCGGCATGCTGCTGGCAGCGCCACCCTCATCGGGGGTCGGCCACGCGCGCAACTGCTAGGCGCCGCCAATCCGATCGCATGCCGGATGATCGCAAGCCGTGGCGGACTTCGAAGCATTACGGCAGCAAGCCGCCAGGATTGACCTCCTTCTCGATCGTGACAGACCGTCCCGTCATGCCGTGGAGTCACCGGAGGGGTTCTCGTGTCTTCTGAGCCCAATCCATCCAGCCCCGGTTTGGGAGACCTCGTGCCCGGGGACTGGTTCATTGATCCAGTTGCCAGCACGGTTCTGGTGGTCGGCTACGCAGTCATGCGGGTGCCCGCGGATCGGCCGGGAGTCCTCCGAGCCTTCGACCTACCTAGCGTGCGTGCGCTGCTCGGCACGATCGACTTCCCCTATTTCGACACCTCCACCGTTCGTTTTGAAGTGGACACCGCGAACCTAGTGAGGGTCGAGGGCCACGTGGAACCGCGGCGCACGCCGCTCGCTCCTCACCTGATCCTGCTGACGCCGCTACGGGTCGATGGTGTCGACGGTAACGAGGCTGAGGCTCGGTCCCGCGTGGAGGCGGCTGCCGGTCTCCTGGCGGCCTTCCTCGGCAGGAACGCTGTGTACCGGCTCGTGTTTGAGAACGTGACTCAGGTCGCTCCTGGGGCGTCCGGACAGACGGTCACGGGTTTCAGCAGGGCGGTCGAGAATCCTCTCTCGTTTCCTGCGCCGCCACTCGACGACGCCACCATCGATCTGATCAAGCAGGCTGGCAAGTCGCTCGCCGCCGTCGATCCTGTCCGACGCGAACGGTATGTGTTGGCACTTCGCTGGTTTCATCAAGCGCTCTACGGTGGAGGCGTCGACTCCTTCCTGCGCTACTGGATCGCGATCGAGGCCGTTTCTCCGATGACCGATGGCGACATCGCTCCGCTCGTCCGGGCCCTTGCTGATGGGTACGGAATCGCAGTCGGGGACTTCAAGGAGCAGTACGGCATCGGCCGCATCTACGGCCTACGGAACCGCATCGTTCATCAAGGCTCGCGCCGGCCGGTCCACCACCAACTCCTCGACTACCTCGGGGCGCTATTCGTTGAGCTTCTACGAATCGGCCTCCGTCTGCCGGTCGCGAGATCGCTCGACGCGCTCCTGTCCTCTCCCGAGTTCGACCTGAACTCGTACATCTCCTCGCCCTGAAGGTCGGCCGATTCCCCTGGTGACGGGAAGCGCGATTGGCGGGGTAAGCAGCGGCCACGTCGCGCGTTGACACCGGGCCGCAAGAGTCCAGCGCAGGACCGCGACTCCAGATTCTCGACCGCGGTGGTTGCGGACACGATGCGCGGATCGTGTAATGCGGGGCCTACCGACGGCGGGCTAGGCCATCGAGCCCGGTTGCACAGCAGCGTCGAGGCGGCCTAGCAGGAGACTCGCGAACGCCAGGTAGTCGGCCGCAAGCCGCTGGTCGAGGGCTGGGAAGTCATGTGCGCCAAGGTTGCGAAGACGCATCGCGCCCATGAAGAGGAAGCGAAAACCTTCCTGCTCATCGCGGGCCATGTCAGCTGCGGTCGTCGAGAGGACGATTCTCGGGTGCTGAGGGTCGAAGGCCTGCGTCATCAGCTCGTACCCGATGGTCGTCAGGCCCGACTGTCGCCGGACGCGCTTCTCAACTGCCTTCAAGGCTTCAAAGACCGCCTGGGCGAAGTGCGCATCGGCGAACAGCCCGGCTGAGACGCCAAGGACCTCGGGGTGCAACTGCTCGAGTCCCGGGATCGCCTTGGAGACATCACTCGAGCTGGCGGGCCCGGAGACCACCGCATCCTCCGACTCCCTTGAGTACGGACGCGCGAACTCGTCGGCCACCTGCAGGTAGTCCTCGATCGTCTTGACGGAGCGGAACCGACGGATGTTGGAGGAAGGCTCGCGGCTCCACGATCCGTCCTCAGCGTGCTGGCCGCTGCCGAAGAGGAACCACTCGTTCTCGACGATGCCATAGAGACGGCGGACAAGATCATCGTCCAGGCCCAGACCATCGACCAAGTCCTGGTTGGAAACACGTGCCACATCGCCCGCTGGGTCCACGTATCGGCGGTATAGCAGCCGCACGACTCTGATGAAGGCGTCGAGGTATGGCTTCGCGCCTTCGAGGTCCGCAAAGCCTCGGACCCGGAGGACGAGACGCATGTCCGGAGGCTCGATCCAGCCGACCGAGCGATCGAACCGCCGGGCGATCTCCTCGACGTCAATGATCTCGCCGCGCTGTTCGGCCCCCCGTTGGAGGTCTAGGACAGACGGCCACCTGCCCGTTTGCCGCCAGCTCTCGAAAGCCATTTGCCGAACCCGGCGCTCGCCGCCCGCCTGCGGCGTCACTGCGACGGGCGTCCCCGGAACCGCGATAGCGAAGTGATCGACGGCGGCGAGCAGGACCGCGTCAAGGTCTCCCCGGTCCTCTGCGGCGGCCATCACTTGACCGACTCGCTTGGATCGCCCCCACCCTTTGGCATCCCGGTTCTAGGCATCGCCGAGGCCGCGGGCGACGAAGAAGAGCTCGATCTTGCCTGTGGGCTGTTCGGCGATCTGGGCAGCAATGTAGGTCCGAACGCGAGGATCCACCGTGGTCACTCCAAGGACAGGCTGGACGGATTGGGTTCAGGCCAGGTCGCCTTCGTTGGGCGCTTCAAGGGTCGCTGCTTCGTCCAAGCTCCCCTGGACGCGCGGATTGTTGTCTGTGATCTCCGACGGCCCGACGCGCAGCAGCTCCTCGAGGTCCGCCATCCCTTCTTCGGGCAGCGAGGCCCTGAGGATCTCGAGGTCGAAGCCGGAGCGGAGCCTCTCCCAGTCGATGACGTTCAGCCGTGTCCCACCCCTACCGTACGGCCGCTCCCCCTCGAGCAACTCATGGAGCCTCGCGTGCGCGACGACCCAGGTCGCGGCTGCCTCTGGGTCACCGAGCGCTTCGAGAATCCACGGCGCAGTCGTAGGCTCACTCTCGAAGGGGTCATAACCTGCGTCGAGGCGGCACTTGACAGTCTCGGCGAGCACAACCATCAACCGATCGAGGCCCAGGGCGCTGAAGTCGGTCACAATCTGGTTCCGGTCCGGAGCGCTGAAGGCCACAAGGACACGCGCGAATTCCATAGACGACGAAGAGCGGATCGCGATGTCGATCGCGGCTCTCTGCCAGTCTTCATCGCCCTTGCCCTGTTCGATGAGCGCGAACACCAGGGCCCGCGCACGATCGACCTCGGTCGGCTCGAAACTCGCTCGCGTGTCGGTCAACCTGTCCGAGATTTCCGCGCACGCCGCGATGACGGGGAGCCGGACCTCTGCCGCAAAGAGATGCGGACGCACCACGAGCTTGTTGAAGAGCGCGATTCGATTCCTGCTAGCCAGGAAACGTTCGGCGACAACGGTGGACGCCTGAGTCGGTCCGGCTGCATCGATCTCGTGAACCAGCTCCACGATCCATCTGTCGGGGACGGACGCGCGTCGGAGGGCCCCTTCTCGGTAGCGCGCGAAGTACTCCGCGCTCGCGAGGTGCTGGCCTTCTTCGTCCACAGCAGCGGGGCGGTGCGGCGGGAACAGCTGATCGATGAAGGGCTGAACGATGCGGAGCCGATCACCCAGCTCAAGGTCGTCCAGCAACGTCTTGCGGGCGGCCTGGCGGTCCTCGCGGTCGCGCCTCATCGCGTATGCGAACGTACTCCGAGACGAACCCATGCCCGTAAGCCACGGTGCTGGGTGCTTCTCAATCGCCGGAAGGAGCGCCGGTGCCGCCTGGTCAACGGCGGCCGCGAGGAGCGCGTCGAATGGGTCAATCTCATCCGCGAGCAGCGCCATCGTCGTCGAATAGGCGTTTGCGAGCTGCTTCAGATGTCGCAGGGTTGGAGCGAGCGTGGTCCAGTCTTCTGCCAGCAATGTGGAGCCTTGCGGCGCCGTGACGCTAATACACCGGACCTTCTCGACCTCGTCTAGCATCGAGACGAATTGCTCGAACAAGACGTAGTCGGGAGGTGGCGGGAGCGGGATCGCAACGTGGATCGATTTCCGCAGGTACTCGGCCGGATCTGGAACGAGGCCCTCAAGCTGTGTCGCGCAATGCGTCCGATCCAGGACAAGCACGAACACGAAACCCTCGATTCCGCCAAGGAGTTGGACGGCTCCGAGGAGCTTCAGCAGGTCCTCGCCCCGCATCCGGTCGAGGTCTTCGAGGAAGACGACGATCGGTTTCTTGACCGGGGCTAGGAGCGTCTTCAGTCGGTCTCGTGTGGTGGCGTGATCCTCAGTGATCGCGGGCAATCCGAATGGGAGACCGCTTTCAGCCACGGGCCGGAAGGTGCGATAGAAGGCCGCGAACGCCTGGCCTGGATCAAGACTCGCGAAGCGGGCGTTGAGAGCGCGCTCAATCGTCGTGGCGAGAGCATCGACAAGCCGATCCGTTGTCGCGAAATGGAACCCCGAAAACTCCGCAGAGACGTGGCCATGCTCCTGCAACTTGAGGCGTGCGAGAGCAACGACAGTTGACTTGCCCGTCCCCCAGTCGCCCTCGAGCGAGACGAAACCAGGAGACGCGTCGCGCAACTCGGTGATGGCGCGGACCAAGAGGTCGACGATCGGTCCTCGCTCGAGTTGGTCGTCAGCGGCCGAGCTGATGGGGTGGTCCGTGAAATACGCCCGCGGTTCGTGCTTGTCTTCGGTGCGCTTCGGTCGTGAGAAGACGCTCACGGTAACGCTGCCGAGGAGGTACGCCAAGATCGCGACGATCAGAGTCCCGAGGGTGACGCCAAGCAAGGTGGCAACGACGATCGGAGGTTCACCTCGGCCGGCGCCCCATCCGAGGACGCTCCCGATGGATGCGAGCAGGAGGGCGTAGACCCAGCCCACCGGCGAGCGGGCGCCGGCCAGATCCCTGTGCGTGTCTCTGACGCGACGTACAGCCTGACGGTCGAGGTGGCCGCGCCACGTTCCCACGATGAGGATCGCAAGGATGCCTGCCAGGAGCAGCGGAAGGAGATGGAATGAGGCTGGGTCTGGCAGAGTCCGCGGACTACCGAGTCCGGCGACCACGCCGACGACCAGAGCGCACCCGGCCCACCGAAGCGCTCGCCCGACCGCCCACCATCCCGGCCAGAGCACGCTCCCGAGGGACTGCAGGTCGGCGGCAAGCGTGCGTCGAAACGCGTCAAGACGCGATGGGCGACCAGTCGGCAACGGCATCACCTTCCGTACTCGTCGAGCGTAGCGGGTCGCCTGCAGGTCTGCGGCCGAGAACCTCGAGTTCGCGGAGCGCAGCGGATCGACCTTCCCCGTCCGCGGCCCCGGTGCCGGCAGCCAGTTGTTCGGCCGTTCGCACGGACCGCGACGATCGCGATGGTCCGGTCCCTTCGTCCTTCAGGAGCTGGCTCGTCCGCGCGCCCGGGCTCGACCACCGTCGCCGCAATGAGGCAGTCGGCGGGCTCGTGTGCCGAGCTAGCGTCGCGCCATCCCCCAGGCGGTCGCGCAGCCGTTGGTGCCGGCGGTTCCGGTGTTGTCTGGGGCTCTCACCATGTCCGCATCGTGACGCGGCGGCCTCAGCATCTGAATCCGGGCTGTTGTCAGCCACGGCACTTGCGGCAACCGGGTCAAGACAGAGGATCGGATCCACCCGAACCGAAGGCGATCGACGCCGCGATACTGTGCGCATCCACGACCGCTTTGAGGGGACGGGGTGCCGCCAACACCGCCGAGCGCCACAGACCAGCTCCGGAGGCTACTGCAGCGGTACGATGAACTCCGTAGGCGGCTGGGGTTCCCCGGCGACTTCGGGGAGAGGGCCTTCCGCGGATGGCTCACGCTCGACGTTCTACAGCCGTGTTTCGGCTGGCCCTCAGACCGGATCGTCTTCGGGGAGGTGTACGACCTGCTCCTTCTCTCCCGGGTCAGACAGCCGGTCGTTACGATCGAGACCAAGATCCCCAAACACCGTCCGACCCACGCCGACATCGCCGCTTTCGAGGGTCGGCTCCACCACTACGGCACGCTTCACTACGCCTTCTTCACAGACGGCTACATCTGGCGGCGCCTGGAGCTCGCGGCGCCGGATGGCACGCAGATCGTGCTAGCCGACGACGAAGCGGCCCTCAACGACGACGCGCGCTTGACCGATCTGCTCCAGCCACTTCACGCCGGGCGTTACTAGCGTGAAGCGCCGACAGCGCGTCGCGGCGGACAACCCCATCGTCCTGGGTTCGTTGGCGAGCGATCTCAACGGTACAATCAGGCGCCTGACCGACATTCTTGCGGACGCTCTGGCCGACCACTGGGATGGCCGGGCCGGCGCTGAGACCGCGCTGACCACCAAGAGCCTGTTCGATCTCTGGTGCCGCCAGTCGCTTGTGGCATCGCCCGACCAAGCCGCTGACTTGGTCGAGAGCCACCTCAAGGGGCGACCGGGAGACGCGGACGGAGTCGCCACAATACTGCGCGGTCAGTGCGAGGTCCCGGCGGACGACGCGGACCTGGCGTCCAGTCGGCTGGTCAGCACGTGGAGCGCCTCGCCGCTCGTCGATGCACTCAGACCTGTTGTCTGGGACGCCTACCGCAGCCAGCGGGACAAGTTCTGCGCCCAGACGGCACACGTCTTGGTCGCGCGCGTGCTCTTGTACCGGGTCGGCGAAGACAAGGGGCTCTTCCCCGAGCGAGTTTCGGGGACAACCTGGGCGAGCGAGCGCCAAAAGGCCGCTGCTTTGACCTGGGCGACCGGTTGGGTCCTCGCACTTCTGGAGCAGGTACGAGGCTCGATGCGGACCCTCGTCCCGAGCGTCTACGAGAGCGGGGAGTTCGACTGGTGGACCGTGGACGTCTCCCACCGCGGCGCGCTAGATGCTCCAGCCCGCGGTCGGCTCGAGCACCACGACGCCGTGCTGTCGTCTGCGCTCGAAGACGCCGTCGACACGCTTGACAGCTACAGCTTCAAGGCTGTCGACGTAGACGTATGGCACGACGTGTACCAGCACTACCTGCCGTCGGAGGAGCGGCAACGCCTCGGGGGCTTCTACACCCCCGACGAGCTCGTCTCGCTGACGCTCCAACTCGCCCGTTGGGCCGCCGACGAGGAAGGTCTCTGTGAACGTCGGCTGATCGACCTGGCTTGCGGGTCCGGTACGTTCTTGGTCCAGGCGTCGAGGATCCTCGTGGATCACCTCGACCAAGCGCGTGGCTGCCACCAGGAGATAGCCGACGCCAAGGCTCCGTGGGAGCGGTCGCAGAAGGCACTCGAGCGGGTCGCGGCGTCGATCCACGGGATCGACCTGCACCCCTTCGCGGCGTTCCTCGCAACGATCAACGTCTTGTTTGTGGTCCTCGAGAGCTACGTCAAAGTGAAGTCGAGCAACCACGGTTTCGTGCTCGACCTCGCCGTTTTCGCTCACGACTCCCTGGAGAAGGCCAAGGCCGAGGAGATAAGCCCGCAACTGTGGGCCGCGATGAACAGCCGCGTCGCCTCGACGGAGCACTCTCTCAAGCGGTTCGGCGAGGTCGTCGACCGCAGGTTCGACGTCGTCGTCGGCAACCCCCCGTGGGGCGGCATCTTGAAGGGGCGCCTGGCGCCCGTCTTTGACAGTTCCACCAAGCAGCGCTACCGGACGGAGTATCCGAGCTCGGCGGTCGGGAAGTACGACATATATGGCCTCTTTCTGGAGCGCGGCCTCGGCTGGCTGGCAGACGGTGGGATCCTCTCGCTCATCACGCAGAACACGTACTTCGACAAGGACTGGGCCGCCACGCTCAGGGACCACATCGCCACCCATAGCACCGTCGAGGTTCTCACCGACCTCGGGCCGTTCGGCCAGCTGTTCTTCAAGAGGATGAACACGCCGGCCATTACGACGCTCCGGAAGGAGAAGCCGGCGGACGACGCCCTCGTCCACGTGGTGAGGACCCACCCGCCCGCGAAGTGGGCCTCGAAGACGGTCGAACAGCGCCGGGCTGAGGTTACGCGCTCCGTCTCGAAGGTCCTAGCTGCCAAGGCGCCGCGCTCACCATTGACCGCAGGCGTGGCGTACTACACCTCAGCGGCCCAAGCACAGCTGAGGGCCACCGCGGCGACCAGATGGCAGTTTGACTCGGCTTCTCCGGTGAAGGGACCTCGGAACCCGGTGCCAGTGTCCTCGATCCCAGCCACCGGCAGGGGGTGACGCCCGGCGGGGCGCTGGATCTGTTCTTGCTCGCTGGCCCGAAGGCAAGGGCCGCCAAGCTCGAGCCTGATCTCGTGCGCCGTGCCTTCAAGAGTCGGGCTATTCAGGCGTGGTCGCTTCCGAATCAGGACCTCGTTCTGCTGTATCCGTATGTAGGCGAGGCCGGTCAGCTTCGTCCGGCGTTCGCTATCAAGCACCCGAAGCTGGGCGACGCCCTCGACTTCGACGTTGCGCTGGACAACTGGGAGGCCACACGGCGCTCGGCAGGTGGCCAATGGCTGCTCGACACGCTCGAACGGAGGATCGCGCAGGGGCTTGTGTCGTACCCGAACGTCGCGAGGTACCTTCTCAGCCACTATCAGAGGCTCCAGTCGCGCACGTTCGAACACCAGAACATCCGCGAGTTCGGCAAGATGTGGTACGAGTACCACAGACCTCGTGGCGTTGAAGTCGTGAGTCAGGTCCCCCGCTTGGTGTCGCCTAGTCTGATCCGCGACATCAGGTTCGCATTGGATACGAAGGGCTTCCTCTCGGATCACGCCGCGATCTTCCTCGTCGTGACGAAGGACACCGGCAAGGCCCATGCGGAGCTTCGGCGGAAGTTGGCGTCCGCGACGGGCACACCCGAGAGCGACGAGGACGTCCAGCTATACCTGCTGGCGCAGCTGAACAGCGACTACGCGCTCGAAGTCATGAAGCGCGGCCGGAACCCGACCCCGAAGGGGTATTACCCCGTGAATGAGTCCTTCCTCGACGAGGTCATGGTTGACGGAGCGCCAACGCCGTTGGTCGCCCGAGCGGCGATCGAGCACGCGAAGGCCGAGCTCGCGGCGCGGTCCGACGGGTGAACCATCCGAGGGCAATGGGAGGCCGAATCCGCCTCACACGATGGAAGCATCGTGTCTGCACAGCCCAGGCCTCCGATGGCCCTTCTCTGGGGGCCGAGGGAGCACGCCTCGCCTTGCCAGCGCGGCCTACGGGCGAAGCTGTTTCCGGTCCTTCAAGGCTGCGGCAATCGCCTCGGCTCGTGTTCTTCGTCCCTCAGCATCCCAACCGCTCGACATCCCGAAGTCGGGGGACAGCAGCGCCTGCTCGCCCGTGCTGCCGGCGCGGAAGACGTTCGTGAAGGCGCGCTTGAACTCCGCCTCCACTCGGGCCGCCACCCAACTGTCCGGCTCCTCGCTCGGCTTGACGAAAGCCGCGGCAATGAAGGCAGAAAGCGCGCCGGATGCAGCCTTCAGGATCTCCCCGAGATACGACGCAGCGGGCGACTCGTGTGCATTCGTAGTGGGTACCGCCGCCTTCGAGGCTTCCGGTGGCGCCAAGGAGACCGCGACCCAGATCACGGCGGCGCCGGCAGCGGCCGCGATTGTATAGAGCCCGACCTGGGAGGCCTCGAACCACCTCAGTGAACCGATGGGATCACGCCAGACTGCGTTGCGAGCGCGTAGGTATGCACCGACTCCGATCAGGGCCGGGATGAGCAGCACCGCCGCGAGCAGCGGGTGAACGACGAAAACCAGGTATGCGACGGCCGCCCCGAGCAAGGCCGAGCCGAGCGCTGGTAGCGCCTTGATCATGGCGTTGTCCCGTCATACCCAAAGATCGAGCGGAGCGACGACCTGGGT
>Ga0315284_10005452_pt1 | contig 18068 bp, 18 predicted proteins | sample YL17G09_16_MG_FD_203696 | JGI IMG/M metagenome (GOLD analysis project Ga0315284, IMG submission 203696) | Sediment microbial communities from Yellowstone Lake, YNP, Wyoming, USA - YL17G09_16 | ecosystem: Environmental > Aquatic > Freshwater > Lake > Sediment | place: USA: Wyoming | collected...
CAGATAGGTCGGTGCTGCCTCCGTCAACTCCAGCGCTCCATCAAGTTCCCGGCAGGCCAGCAGCCCTGCATCCGAAGTAATTCTGGCACCGTGAAACTCCAGCCGCAACCGCTTATCGAATTGAACTTTCAGTCCCTCTTTAGCCTTTTCACCCATTGGGTTCCTCCAACAAGCCCCCTTGCCGCGAAGCTAAACACAGGGGCCCTTGAAGCTATTTTACCATAGCAATATGCTTAAGTCTCAGTTTGATATGGGAAATGCGGGATTAATCCATTCCGGATTTTTGTGGAACTTGCCCGTTAATAAGCCCTGAGCTAACGGACTGTAGGCAATGAGGGATACATTGAGCTCTTTGGCAGCATCCAGCAAACCGTTTTTCTCCGGGTTTCGGTTCACCAGGTTGAACCTTACCTGGTTCGATGCCAGCGGCAAGCCGTGCTTGGCCAGGGCGGCATGAGCCCGGCGCATCTGTATAGCCGAGAAGTTGCTCACGCCGATATATCTGATTTTACCTTCCTTGACCAGACCTGCCATGGCGTCCATCTGTGCCTCGACCGATGAGAATGCATATGGCATGTGAATCTGGTAAAGGTCGATTTTGCACGGTGATAGACATTCTACACGTTTATCAATGGTACGCGGAATATTACCGGCTGTCCGGAAAAAGGGCGACCATTTGGTGGCAATCACGACATCGTTATTAGCCATACCCGCTTTACACAGCGCCGTAGACAATGCTCGCTCTGAACTGCCGCGGCCGTACAACTCGGCAGTATCAAACCAGTTGATACCACCGTCCAGAGTAATTTTTACTATTTTGTCCACTTCTTCCTGTGGAGGACTATTCCAATAGGAACGGTTCATAAATCCCTTACTTCCGGCGAATTGCCAGCAACCCAGTCCTATGGGCGTCACCTGCAAATCGGTCTTGCCCAGATGCCTTTTCTCAATTTTCACGGATTCTCTGCTTTCCATTATTGCCCCTCTATTACCATCGCTCGGTCATCAATCTTACCACATCTTCTTCAAGACTTGGACACAATAGCAGCAATTACCTTCCCTGTCGATACCCACGAGCAAAGCTCGTGGCACCTAATAACTCAAGCTTCGCTTGACCTAAAGCCGTGATTACATTGGCCGGAGTTCCTCTGCAATGATCGATAGATGGGGAATGAAAAGAGCTTCAAAAACAAGTCATTTTCGTACGGCAATTCTAGCACCGTGTTTGAAATAAGGCAAGCCATATGCCTCTTTTGGAGCATGTGGCGGGTTGTCAAAGAAGCGGATTTGCACTGGGCTGATTTTGATTTGGCATGGCACTCTCATCGCCGGCATTATCAGCGCCTATACGGAGAAAATCAGAGGAGCTACAGGAATAGCCTTCGGGAGTTCTCTGCTGAATGTGAAGGTGGCAAACGATAACGGGTTTGTGACACCGGAAGCGGTGGCGAAAGGCATAGTCTGGGCTGTCGACCGGGGAGCGGGAATAATCAACCTGAGCCTGACTCTGAGCAAACCATCTGCGGATGTGGAGCAGGCGGTACAGTACGCGTGGAATAAAGGGGTGGTCATAGTTGCCGCCGCAGGTAATTTGGCCTCGACAAAACCAGTATATCCTGCCGCTTCGCCCAATGTTATCGGTGTGGCCGCCACGGACCAGAACGATAAGTTGACCAGATGGTCCAGCCGGGGCGGCTGGGTAAGTGTAAGCGCGCCGGGTGTGGATATCTACTCCACTCTGCCTCTTGACAGGTATGCCGATAATAGCGGCACCTCGTATTCAGCAGTGCTGGTCTCCGGGGAAGCAGCTTTGCTGCTGGCCGTGGCAGTGGACCGGAACGGTGACGGAAATTCCGCCGGCGAAGTCAGGGACGCCATCCTGCGCAGTACGGAAATGAGAGCCGATGGCGCAGGCGCCGGTCGCATCGATGTCACAAAGGCAGTCGACGCTCTAATTGCGTCTCGTTGATCTCTTTCGCTGTGCCGCAAGCACACCAGCTATCCAGGTTCACGCCTTGCCTCTGCCATTTCCGCAATTCATCTTATGAACGTGTTGACATCAATTGCGCTCTATTATATAATAGAGCACCCTTTTGTGAGTGAGCGCTCGCTTGTAAAGACGAGGATTCATTTGACCGAACCCATAACACGCACAATTCGCACTCTTATTAAGAACGAGTCATTGGTACAGGAACGCCGGCAGCAAATACTGGACGGTGCTATTGAAGTATTTCTCCGCAAAGGGTATAAGGCTGCGCGGTTACGCGAAATTGCTGAGGCGTGCGGTATGTCAGAAGGTGCGATATACCGGTATATCGGTACGAAAGATGACCTGCTCCATCTTATTTGCGGCAATCGCGCCCGTGGCGTTGAAGGTCTCGATGCGGTACTCGCCGCGGCGGGTAATGTCACCGCCAAAGACGCTCTCATAACTTGCGTGCGGTACCATTTTCAAGTGGGAGACCGGAGCCGAGACTATAACCTGTTCTTTAATCGTGAAATACGACATTTCTCGTCGGACGACCGTCGTGTGCTTCTTGACTCACAGGTGAAGATTCTTGACTTCTTCAAAAACCTTCTTGAGAAAGGGATACATTCAGGTGAGTTCCAGATGAGGTCACCATTGGCGGTGGCACATAATATCCTCATGCTGGGGCATGACTGGGGACTACGGAGGTGGTTCCTTTCACAGTATTTCACTCTCGAAGAGTACACCGATATTCAAATTGAATTGCTCCTCAAACAGATTGCCGCCACTCCCGGTGGTTACAGCCCCAAACGGGTTTAGGTGAAGACAATATGACCGGGTACCTAATTAGAAGAATCGTGCTTATTATCCCCACGCTTTTTTTCGTCACGGTGCTGGTCTTCTCCCTTGCGCGATTCATCCCGGGCAGTGTCATTGACCGCATGGTGTCTGAAATGGCAGGTTATGGCATCGCGCAGGGCGGGGAGAAAATCGATGAAGCGGCAATTCGGCACGAGCTTGGCATGGACGTCCCTATCTACTCGCAGTATGGCCGCTGGGTGGGAGCCATCTTTATCCACGGCGATTTCGGCAGGTCGCTATGGACACGCCGGCCGCTTATCACCGATCTGCGGGCGCGGTATCCGGTCACATTCGAATTGAGCCTGATGGCGCTCATCATCAGTGTGATAGTTGCTCTTCCCATCGGCATCTATTCGGCGGTTCGGCAGGATACGGTCGGTGATTACGTGGGAAGGAGCTTCGCCATTGCGGGGCTGTCCATTCCGAATTTTTGGGTGGGCACAATGGTCATGGTTATTCCAGCGGTCATCTGGGGCTGGTCGCCGCCCGTAGAGTATATCCAACTGGCGAAAGACCCGCTGGGCAACCTGGGCCAGTTCCTGCTCCCGGCGACCATCATGGGAATGTCAACCTCCGCGGGCATGATGCGGATGACCCGTACCATGATGCTCGAAGTCCTGCGCAATGATTACGTCCGCACCGCCTGGTCAAAAGGGCTTACCGAAAGGATGGTGGTGCTTAGGCACGCCTTCAAGAATGCGTCCATACCGCTCATTACCATGCTCGGCGGCAGGATTCCGGGACTGCTGGCGGGTTCCGTTATTATGGAACAGATATTTGCTTTGCCGGGCATGGGACGTCTCATGCTGGACGCCATCAATACCCGTGACTACCCGGTTATTTCCGGCGTCAACCTGGTCATGGCGGCGCTGACTCTCGTCTGCATTCTTATAACGGACATCAGCTACGCGTACGTTGACCCCAGAATACGATACCGGTAATGGAGACATAACAATTGGTTGAACTGGATGCGCGGTCCCTGGAGAAAGCCCTTTCCGGGCGCAGGTCCGCGGTGGCGGACTTCATTAAGAGGCTGACCAAGGAAAAGTCGATGGGCACAGTCGGGGGCGTAATTGTCCTGCTTTTCCTTTTCGTGGGCATCTTCGCCAATTTTCTAGCGCCGTACGGGTACAATGAGACCAACATGCTGGCAGTGCTGGCGGCGCCATCGGGCAAGTTCATCTTGGGCACCGACCAGTTGGGACGTGACATGCTCAGCCGCATTATCTATGGCGCGCGCATTTCCATGTACGTGGGAGTTGGCGCGTCGGCGCTGGATGCAGGCCTGGCAACGATAATCGGCATCGTATCCGGTTACTTCGGCGGCAAGTTTGACCTTGTCATCCAGCGGTTTGTAGATGCGGTCATCGTGTTCCCAAACCTGTTCTTTTACCTTTCGGTAATGGCGCTCCTCGGACCGGGACTGGTGCAGGTCATCTTCTGCCTGGGCATACTGAATGGCATCGGTTCTTCCCGCCTCATCAGGAGCGCGGTAATGGCCACGCGGAATAACGTCTACATCGATGCCATCCGGTCCATTGGCTCTTCCAACCCGCGGATCCTCTTCCGTCACATCCTGCCGAATGTACTGGCGCCGATAATTATCATTTTCACCATCTCCATGGGCGGTGTCATTATCGCCGAGGCGTCATTGAGCTTCCTGGGGATGGGCATACCGCCACCCACTCCAAGCTGGGGTGGGATGCTCAGCGGCGCGGGCCGGCAGTACATGATGAAAGCGCCCTGGCTGGTTATCTGGCCGGGTCTGGCGCTTTCTCTGGTGGTCTATGGCATAAATATGTTCGGGGACGCTCTGCGTGACCTGCTTGACCCCAGGTTGCGCGGGGGTGTGGGCGGGCTCGGTGAATACGGCGCCATTAAAGCCATGAAAGCCCGCGAAAAGAAACAGAAGGCGAAAATTACCGAATAAAAGGAGGGAAACGTGAAGAAGGTTGTATGGCTCGCAATTACAGCTTTGCTGGTGGCGGTTACCCTGGCGGCGTCCTGCCAGCCGGCAACGTCTACCACGTCGCAGGGAACGACGGTACAGGGCAAAGAGACCGGTGGCCAGACCGCTACGACGACTGCGGCGAAAACGACGGCCGGCGCCGCGCAGCCGGAGATGATTAAGGATGTTCTGGGCAGGACGGTGCCGAAACCACAGTATGGCGGCATCCTGACGGTGTGTTCAGCCGCTGACCAGGTGGGTTTTGACACCCTCAACATCGACCAGGCATCGGTATGGTCAATGCACCTGACCAACGAAAAGCTCGGCGTTGGCGATTGGGTGGCCGGGCCCACCGGCAAGAACGAGGTTTCATGGCTCCTGCCGGGCATCTGGGATATCCCACATGAGACCGGGTTGCTGGCCGAAAAGTGGGAAGTCCAGGGTACGGACACTGTTATCTTCTACATCCGCAAAGGCATCCGCTTCCAGAACAAACCGCCGGTGAACGGGCGTGAGATGAACGCGGATGACGTGGTCTATTCCATCACACGCGCTTTTACGCAAGGGGGTTTCCTCGGCAACTCATACTCGGCAGGTAAAACGAGGGACCCGGCGGTTACACCACATGATATCAGTCCCCTATCAATCGTCGCCAAGGACAAATACACGGTGGTCATTAAATGCCCGGTCGAATCCCTGGGTTCATTGATACAGAACTTCGATGTCGCCATACGCATTATTCCCAAGGAAATGGTCGACCAGTATAAGGATTTGACAGATTGGAAAGCCGCCTGTGGCACCGGTCCCTTCATGCTGACCGACTACGTGGCTGGTAGCTCGATGACCTTCAAGAAGAACCTGGACTACTGGCGTGACCATCCGCTCTATCCCGGTATGAAAATGCCTTTCCTTGATGGATTGCGCCGCCTGATAATACCGGATGTCTCCACGCAATCGGCGGCCATACGTACGGGTAAAATTGACGAAATGCGGGATGTAAACCCGGTGGATGTGGAAAGTATAATCAAGACACGACCGGACCTTAACAAATTGCGGTACCTGGTGTTCTCGGGTCCCGGCATCTGGTTCAGATTGGACAAAGACATGCCGGAGAAGAACCTGAACGTAAGGCGCGCACTTTCCATGGCAATTGACAGGGATGCCATTATTAAGGGCTACTACAACGGCGAGGCGGAGAAATTCTGCCATCCCATTCTGCCTGTGGGCGAGTTGTCCAATATCTTTACGCCACTCAACCAGATGCCCAAGACCGTCCAGGATAACTACACGTATAACGTCGATGCCGCGAAAAAACTGCTTGCCGACGCCGGTTTCCCGAGTGGTTTTAAAGGTAAGATCACCTGCTATCAGCCACAGGTGGATGTCCTTTCCCTCGTCAAAGATTACTGGGCGAAAATCGGTGTACAGGTTGACCTGGATGTGCGCGAGACCACAGTGTGGCAGACAATACAAAGGACCAGCGCCCAGGATGATATGCTCATGACGAGTATCACGAATATCTACTACACTACGCCCCTGGCTTATGTCTCGAGCCAGATACCTACCTACAATCATAGCCATGGTGTTGACGACTATATTGATAAATACGTAAACGACAAGATTACTCCCAATCAAACATTCAACGATGCAGAACTGCGCGCCAACCTCAAGGCACTGGTGCCTTATCTCCTTGACCTGGTCTGGATGGTGGAACTGCCGACTCCATACCAGTATGCAGTTTGGCAGCCGTGGGTCAAAGGTTTTAACGGAGAGTATTCTGTGGGGCGGGGCAATCACGGCGATGCCGGCATGTACGTCTGGATGGACACGGCCCTGAAATCCAAGGTTACCGGTCAGCAATAGTAGCCACACCATTAGCTCGAATCAGGCTGGGGGTATGAACACAATCATACCCCCAGCCTTTGCCCAAAAAGGAGACGATTGGATATGCCGAAAAAACCTAATATCCTGCTCATTTTCCCGGACCAGCACCGCGCTGATACGATGGGATGTGTCGGTAACCCGGCGGCGCAAACACCCAACCTGGATACTCTCGCATCGCAGGGGGTGAGGTTCGGCAGGTGTATCAGCAATTCGCCGCTCTGCATGCCTGCCCGTGTTTCACTTATCGCCGGGCAGTATGTGAGTGAGCATGGAGTCTGGAATAACAATTCAAATGGCGACCAGAAAGGCCAGAGCCATGTCCGTAACATCCGGGACGCCGGTTATCATACAGCCGTCGTCGGTAAGACTCATCTCTACACACACGGACGGATTAACACAGCCGACCACAAAGATATTTTGCAGGATTGGGGCTATACGGATATTCATGAATTGACGGGGCCGCTGGCATCAGGCAGGATGAATTCACCCTGGACTGAATTCCTGGAAGAGAAGGGGCTCTTGACGACCTGGCGTGACTACCTGCGCGGTCACAGGGAAATGATGAAAACGGGCAAACCGTGGAATGAAGCCCCCTGTGCCCTGCCCAGCGAGTACCAGCTGGATGCGTATACTGGCTGGCAGGCGGCGAAGTGGATACGTGAGTATCGGGACGATAAGCCTTTCTATTACCAGGTTTGCTTCCCCGGACCTCACGACCCTTACGATTCTCCGGCTGAATACCGCGCGCGGTTCAAGCTGGAAGATATGCCACTGGGTGTCACTCAACCCCCGCGCGACCCGTTGTCCCCTCTTGTAGCACTCTTTCGTAATCTCTACCAGCAGAGGTTTAACATCGATAGCTGGACAATAGAGCAGAGACGGCTGATGAAGCTGGCTTACTATGCGAAAGTGAACCTTATCGACCATTACATCGGAGAGATAATGCAGGCGCTAAAAGAGCGCGGCTTCCTTGATAATACCTGGATAATATATACCAGCGACCATGGCGATTTCCTCGCTGAGCGCTGCATGATTCAAAAAATGATGTTCTTTGAAGAGGCGCTGGCTATACCGTGTATTATCAGACCACCCGGTGGTGTGAAGGAATGGGTTTCTGAGGCGATGTGCGACCAGTTAGATATCACAGCAACGCTGATGCATATATCCGGAGCCAGGCCGTTAAAGAGGACTGATGGGCGCACTATGCTTCCGATAGTGCAAGCCGGTCGAGATGCCAAGGATGCACACAGGGGGAAAGAGACGCTGTTTAGTGAAGTGATGGGTTTCTCCATGATTCGTGACGCACGGTATAAGATGAGCGTCAATGCAGCCGACCTGACACCGGTGGACCTGTATGACATGACAGGTGACCCGAAGGAACTGGACAATCTGGTTAACGACCCGGCATTGGGGAAGGTGCGGCATGACCTGCTGGAACAGTTGCGGATGAAACTCGTGAGTTTACGGGATGAGGAGAAGTTCAAGGTTTACCAGGACCAAACACAAAGAGAGGCGAGAGTACCATCGAACTGGCCTTAGCCACGTTTATGTGCCGACAATTTCCCACTTGCGCGGATTCCGCCTGCCGCGCACCTGTGAAGGCGCGGTATTGTGGGACCACTTAAAGGACTAAGAGTGAAAGGAGACTGGATTGACTGAGCACTACGAAGATAACTATCTTGACCTGCGGCGTGAAGAAGCTGCAAAACTCTTTATGCGGGACGAGGAGTGTACGGCTGACGTGATACGTGTCGCACCCGTCTGGCCTATTGCCGGTAGTAGCGGCGTAATCATTACCGAAGAGGGAGTCGTGGTGGTCGACCTGGGAATCCCCGGTGATGGACCCGACCGCGTAAGGCGAATCCGCCAGCGGACTGATAAACCCTTTCACAGTCTCATCTACACACACGGTCACGGAGACCACGCCGGTGGCGTGATGGCATTTATCGAGGACGCCCAGAAAAACGGTCATCCCCGCCCCAGAGTTATCGGTCATGCAAATGTTGCACCACGATTTGAAAAATACAAGATGCTCGCAGGCAGGCGGGCTTACATCGGACGCTTGCAGTTCCCGGGACGTCCCGGGTCTACTTCACCCCAGCGGGCAGTTGTTAATCCTTACCTTGTTCCAGACACCATCGTCGGGGATGCATTGACGTTCAGCATCGGCGGTCTGACAATTGAAATTTACCATGCCCTTGGTGAAACAGACGATTGCCTCTGGGTATGGATTCCGGAGCGTAAAGTTGCCATCCTCGGTGATTTGCTTATCGGGGGATGCCCCAACACCGGTAACCCCCTAAAGGAACAAAGGTACACGTTGGAATGGGCTGAGACACTGGAAATAATCGCCGGCAAGAACCCGGAATATGTTATCGCCGGTTCCGGTCCGGTTATCCGGGGCAATCTGATTGACGCAGTTCTGCTTGATACAGCGAAATTCCTGCGTTCGCTTCACGAACAAGTTGTCGGTCTGCTCAACCAGGAGCTATGGATTGAGGATATTATCAGACAGGTAAAAATCCCGGAAGACCTGGCGCAAAAACCCTGGCTAGCGCCCACCTACGGACACCCGGTCTTCATTATCCATGATGTCTACCGCCGCTACACCGGCTGGTATGATGGAAACCCGAGCGAGCTTTTCCCGGCGACTAGCGATGAAATCGCGGCAGAGGTGCTGGGGCTAAGCGGCGGCGAAAAGCAGGTGATGGAACGTGCCCACTGGCTCAAGGAACAGGGCAAAGCCCAACTGGCACTCCATCTTATCGATTTCGCAATCAAGGGAGCGCCGGATTACGCAACTCGAAAGGGAGCGTTACTGCTGAAATCTGAGATTCTGGATGCACGGGCCGACATTGAGCCAAGCCTGATTGCACGCAATATTTTGCGGACCGGCGCGGCAATTGCCAGGGAACAGGGGAAGCATTAAAAAAATACTGGAAAAGACCGAATAGATAAACGGCGGAATCCTGAGCGATCCCGAACACGTCGATATCGGCAAAAGAGGCCGGAACAGGCAATCGAGCACCTTGAAAGACATATCCTCGCGAAGGCTTGAAGTGGATACACTATTCGGGGCACTGGGGTGAGATCGGTGGGACTAGCTGCACCAGCGGTCCTTGTGGCCCGGCTTACAAAGACTGGTGGCAATCAGAACCAGAATAGGACCGCCTGAAAAGTACACTCTGGCAGGTTTCCGGGCTTAGGTTAGGTTAGTGCCGACGCTCAGCCAGCCAAGCGTTGTTTCGGGTGGAGTTCACTCTCTCCCGTCTTCGCCACATACGGTGACACTTTTCATCGAACGGTGCAATGCGCCTGAGAGAATGTTATGAAACCAAGCCCCAGGCGTGTACGATGGACAGAGGTGTCGTGATTTACATCGGCTTTTCGGAAATCACCAGTGGTAAAATAGTGGTAAAACTCGTCGCGCTTCTGGGACATTCAGGACCAATCTCGGTTTCGAATAATTGCGACCTTATACCTATAAAGTCGGATCTGTTTGATTCCTCTTACGCGATCCGGGACGGTTGCCTACAAAAGAAAAGTCAATGGGTGCCGGGAAGTTCTGCCTCTTGTACGGTACAGTGGAACTGAGGGGATTCGAACTACTTGTGACACGGCAAACGATATCATATGCACAAGAAGTGGAAGCTTGCCAGCATTTGTCTGGTTGTAGTATTGTTCTAGTGACTATATTCCTTTCTCATCAAGCGAAGGGCATCAATAAGTTGGAATACAACAACATCAACTCCTTCCAAAGTTCTTCTTGAGGGCGAGGGCTAGGGTGTGGGTTGTTGTGCAGGTTTAGCGGTTGTTATTAGAGCTACCCGCACCACAAACCATAAGCAAGTAGTAGCACAACTCCCGTTAGATTGCCCCTGCTCCAGACTGAATGCTATACTATCTTCAACGCCACTTGCGAGGGGCATAGCATGAAATTATCCCGCGAAGAAGTCCTGCACATCGCCACCATCTACCGCCTCGGTCTCAGCGAAGCCGAAATTGAAAAGGCACGGGAACAGCTTTCCAACATCCTGGAAAACTTCGAGGTGCTAAAAGAGGTGGATACCACGGACGTGCCGCCCACCGCCCAGTCTGTAAATCTTTCCAATGTCATGCGGGATGATGTCCCCCGCCCGTCCCTCAACGCGGAAGAAATCCTGGCCAATGCGCCCAACCGCGAGGAAGATTTCTTCAAACTGCGTCCCGTTCTGGAATAAGGAGCCTGCCATTGACAGATAGCCAGTATGATCTCACCATCCACGAAGCGCACGGACTGCTGAAGGCAAGAAAGCTGTCCTCCGTTGAGTTGACGCAGGCCGTCCTCGACCGCATTAAACAGGTCGAGCCGAAAGTCCGTGCCATCGTTACCGTTACCGAAGAGGCCGCACTGCGGCAGGCGCATGACGCTGACCAGCGAATCGCGCGTGGCGAAATGACGCCGCTCACCGGCATCCCGGGACTTATCAAGGATGTCATCTGCACTAAAGGCGTGCGCACGACATGCTCCTCGAAAATGCTGGAAAACTTCGTGCCGCCTTATGATGCCACTGTCATGGAGAAGCTGAACGCGGCAGGCATGGTGCTCATCGGCAAGGCAAATATGGACGAATTCGCCATGGGTTCTTCCACGGAAAACTCTGCCCTCTTCACCACGCACAATCCCTGGGACATGGCGCGGGTGCCCGGCGGCAGCAGCGGCGGTTCGGCGGCAGGAGTAGCGGCGGGGGAGGCACTCTTTGCCCTGGGCTCGGACACGGGCGGCAGTATCCGCCAGCCCGCCGGTTTTTGCAGTGTGACCGGCCTCAAACCAACCTACGGCCGCGTCAGCCGCTATGGGCTGGTGGCTTTCGCCAGCTCGCTCGACCAAATCGGACCGCTGACAAAGGACGTTCTTGACTGCGCGCTTGTGATGAACGTCATTTCCGGACATGACCCGTGCGATTCCACATCCGTGCCGGAACCTGTCCCCGACTATACACAGGGGCTGACCGGCGACCTCAAGGGGATGAAACTCGGCATCCCGAAGGAGTATTTCGTAGAAGGGATGCAAGCCGGGGTTGAGAACGCCATGAAAGACGCCATCAAAAAGCTGGAAGAGTTAGGGGCGGAGGTGGAGTGGGGAGTCTCATTACCGCACACAAAATACGCTCTCCCCGTCTATTACATCATCGCGCCTTCAGAGGCGTCCGCCAACCTGGCGCGCTATGACGGCAGTAAATACGGCTTCTCCTTCAAAGATACGGATAATATGTGGGAGGCAATGGAAAAGACCAGGCAGTTTGGCTTCGGACCGGAGGTAAAGCGGAGAATTATGCTCGGTACGTATGCCCTTTCCGCCGGGTATTACGATGCTTATTACCTTAAAGCCCAGAAGGTGCGCACTCTCATCCGGCGTGAGTTTGACGCCGCGTTTGAGAAATACGATGCGCTGGTAACGCCTACCTCCCCGACAGTCCCCTTTAAGATTGGAGAGAAAACAGACAACCCCCTGCAGATGTACTTAAGCGATGTCTGCACTTTGCCGATTAATATTGCGGGGGTGCCGGCAATCTCTATCCCGGCCGGCTTTGCTGGCGGTCTGCCCGTGGGGATGCAGATTATCGGTAAACCGTTCAGCGAACCGACGCTCTTCCAAATCAGCCACGCCTACCAGCAGATGACTGACTGGCACAAAAGGAAACCAGAGGTCTAGGAGGGCAAAGTGGTCAAGGTTGAATGCCTTGCATGTGGGAAACTTGTTAAGCTACCGCAATTTATCGATATTGACAGCTACGATGGACAAGTGGTCTGCAAAGAATGTAAATCTCTTCTATATGTGAAATTGGTAAAAGGAAAGGTGCAAAAGTACAAAGTAGTAGAAGACAAGACCAAGGGGTTCGATTTTACTGACTTAGTCATGAAGATAGAAAAAGAGCGAAGGCAACAAGAAAATGAGGCTCATGATAATTCCCAATAAGTGTTTTGGCGTCGAAGCCTTGTTAACATAGTAGGCTTTGCTCACTAAAGAGAGTGTGACAGGAATTGTTCTGGAAGAAGTTCGGGCACATTCAATCTGCCATTAAGCTATTTAATAAGGCCAGCGATTGTTGGCACCATCGCCAGCAATTCTTACTTCAGGAAGATGAACCAAATGTAGAACAGGCATGCATTGAGGTTATTCGGCTATGCCAGTTATCAATACAATCCAATAAGAACATGGGCGATGCCTACGTTTTACTATCAAATGCCCTATCAGTGGCCGCATCGCACACTTCTGTGCCTTTGGACTTAGAACGGTATGAGTTTCTACAAACAAGAGCGGCGGCAGTAATCCATTTTTGGTATACCCTACCACACAGGGGTTACCCCATCACTAAGGACACAACCCATGGCGAGTGACTATGGAGAATCATATTTGATGAGGTCAGGCGAGATAAGTCACTGCCTAATGAGGATACTGCGACAAAACTAATGGAATCTTATAGAAATAGCCTTGCCGCTGATACTATTTTGCCGGAAAGCTTCGATAAGATTAGGGCGACAATTACGAGAACCACACCAAAGTTAAAAGTAAAGCAACCGGAGCTGCAAACATCACTAGAAGCAGCATCATTACCGCCGGAAATATTTGAGTTCCTTGCTGAGATTCTACCTAAGGCTTTGCAGATGGAGTCGAGTAAAGAGAAAGCCCCAACAGACCGCCTCTCCCGGCTTAATGAGGCAAGGGATAAACTGGAATATACTGTAAGGGATTCTCCAAGAGTATATGATGCTGGGACTCAGCTCTTGGAGCTAATACAAAAAAACCATCATGACAATGACTTTCGACAGGCAATTGGTTGGCTAACATGGCTCTTCATTCTGCAAATCTACAGTGGAAGATATATGGCGGGCTCGCATACGTATACGGAGGAAGAAATCCACAAGCACTACAAAATGCCCGTTGAACCGCTGAGGATAACCATTAACGTAGCTCGCCAAGCGAAAGACTATGATGCTTTACTTCTAGCCGCTGGTTTGTGTGATTGGATTGGATTGTTAAAATGGGGCGACCAGATATTGGGAATTGTAGGTGACGAGATTGGTAAACAGGCAATCACTAACCATCTCACGAACATAAAACGACGGCCACAAATGTTGACAGAGGACATCCTAATTCACCAATTGGAACGCTATCTTACAGAGAAGCTGTAACCAACTATAAAGTGGTACTTCATACCGGAAACTTCGCTGATTCACATTATACTTGACCCGCATCCTCCTTCGGTAGTATCATCAGTATTACCGACAATCCTACCAGGAGTAGTATTATGACCGCAAAGACTGAGAAACTGTCCATCACCGTCCCCAGGAAAGTAGCAGAACTACTAAGAGAGTATGTACCGCCCGGAAAAATAAGCTCCTTTGTGGCCGAAATCATCGAATCCCAACTAATGTGGGAGAAGCAGAAACGTGCCATTGAAAAATACGCCGGCGCGTGGAAGGATGAAGACCACCCCGACCTGAAAACGCCCGAAGATACACAGAGATGGCTAAGGGAATTGAGAAGCATGGACCGGGAAAGACAGGAAAGACTTAGAAAACTGTGGGAAGAGGACTAAGAAATGGTCACAATTTCCTGTGTTATCGATTCTGACATAGCTGTAGATTTTTTGCGGCGTCGTGAATACGCTCCCCTTTTGCTGAGGGAATGGTCGGAAAAAGGCCGCATTGCCGTGAGCACACTAACGCACTTCGAAGTTTTCCAGGGAATGCGGCCCAATGAAGAGGAATTCACAAGGGATTTTCTTGCGAGTCTGGTTTCGCTGGACGCGACAGTTTCCATAACGCAATCCGCTGGAACGGTAGCCCACAACCTGCTCACCAGGGGAATCAGTATCGGGACAGCGGATGTCATTATCGCAGCCACGGCCTTAGAAGTGGGCGTGCCGCTAATAACCAATAACGTGCGGCACTTTTCTGTCCCCGGTCTCACTATCGTCCATGGCAAAGGGGGGGATTCGTTCCAGATCCGCGAGCGCCGCCACCGCTATTCCGCCCGCAAATCCTGATTCCTGTCCTCGCAGGGACGAGGTTTAGAATTTGGAGCCCGCAGTTTGCTATAATGTAGTATTATCCCGTTCGGGAGCAGAACAATGCTGAAAGATATTTTGAAAATCCTGGAAAACGATGCCCGCGCCACGCCAAAGCAAATCTCGGACATGACCGGCATGCCGCAGGCCGAGGTTGTCAGGCTTATCAAACAGGCATGGCAGGACCGCGTCATCCTCAAATACAAGGCAATCGTCAACTGGGACAAAGCGGAAAACGAGCATGTCTTCGCCCTCATCGAAGTAAAGCTGGAGCCTCAGAAAGATGTCGGGTTCGATTCCATCGCCGAGCGTATTTACCGTTTTCCGCAGGCCCGCAGTGTCTACCTGGTCTCGGGTACTTATGACCTCTTCGTTCTCGTCGTCGGCAAAAATAACCACGAAATCGCCAATTTCGTTTCGCAGAAGCTCTCTCACATCGATGGCGTGAAAGCCACGAACACCCAGTTCATCCTCAAGCGCTATAAAGAAGATGGTGAGGCCATTGAAGGCATGGAGGAAGTGAAGCGGCAACCGGTTGTGCTCTAACGCCATTCAGGAGTTCGCTATGTCAGAACAAACCCGGGTCCCACAGCACCGCAAGCACCACATCTCACGGAGAGCGAACCGGCTGTCCCCTTCCGGCATCCGCAAGTTCTTCGACCTGCTCTGGGGCATGGAAGGGGTTATTTCGCTCGGGGTAGGTGACCCTGATTTCACCACGCCGTGGCACATCCGCGAAGCCGCTATCGAGTCGATAGAAAAAGGGCAGACCATGTACACCCCCAACTCCGGCACGCCGGAACTGCGCAAGGAGGTGGCCCGCCAGCTCAAAGCCGATTACGGTATTGACTATGACCCGGTGAACGAAATCCTGATCACCGTAGGCGTCAGCGAGGCGCTGGACCTGGCTATGCGCGCCATCCTTGACCCGGGGGACGAGGTTATCCTCCCCGACCCGTCCTTTGTTGCTTATCCCGCATCCGTAATCCTGGCGGAGGGCATTCCGGTCAATATCCCGACCAGTGAAGAGACGAATTTTGAAATCAGCGCCGCGGACATCGATAGGTGTCTCAGCCGCAAAACGCGCGGCATTCTCATAGGCTACCCGAGCAACCCTACCGGGGCGGTCATGAGCCGCCAGAAACTGGCGGAAATCGCCGACCTGGTGCGTGCCAGCAACCTGACCGTCTTTTCGGATGAAATCTATGCCAAACTGACCTACGGCGTGGAGCACACGTGCTTCTCCTCACTGCCGGGCATGAAGGAACATACCGTCCTGCTGGGCGGGTTCTCCAAGGCGTATGCCATGACCGGCTGGCGCATCGGCTATGCCGCGGCTCCCAGGGAAATTATCGCCGCCATGACCAAAATCCACCAGTACACCATGATGTGTGCCTCGACCATGGGGCAGGTGGCGGCGCTGGAAGCCCTGAAAGGCGACCAGGACTGTGTCAGAGAAATGGTCGAGGACTACAACCGCCGCCGGCTCGTCATCGTCAAAGGCCTGTGTGATATCGGGCTGTCCTGCTTCGAACCCAAAGGCGCTTTCTACGCGTTCCCGTCAATACGGCGCACCGGCATGAACTCCGAGGAGTTTGCGGAACGGCTTCTCGCCGAAGAGAAAGTTGCCGTGGTGCCCGGTTCCGCCTTCGGCGCCTGCGGGGAAGGCTACGTGCGTTGTTCTTACGCCACTTCCCTGGCGAATATCGAAGAAGCCCTGCGCCGCATAAAAAGATTCGTGCGCAAATACCATAAGGCCTAGCATGGAAAAGCTTATTTGCGACCGGTGCGGGTTTGAACTTACAGAGAGAGAAGATGTAAGCCTGGCGCTGGATGGTACGGATGCGTGGCAGGGGGCATGCCGCGCCCGCGGTGAAGAGCCCCGCGGAGTTTTTCCCTGCAAGTTCTATTTCCAGTGCAAAGGCCAGATGACCGTGGTCACTACAAGGGAGGAAAAGAAGCGGAGGAGGGAGATGTTCAGGCGGGACAGGCAAAATGCCTGAGAATCGGATGGCTAAACGGGGAAGCAGACAGACAACCTATGCCGGCGCCGGCGTGGACATCAACCTTGCCAGCCAGGCCAAGAAACGCATCGCTCAACTCGCGCGGGCGACCCTGACCCCGCAGGTTCTGAGCGGCGTTGGCTTTTTCGGCGGGCTGTACGAGTTTAAGGGGTATCGCAAGCCCGTACTTGTCTCCAGCGTGGATAGCGTCGGCACGAAGATAAAAATCGCCATTGCCCTGAACAGGCACGACACCGTCGGCATCGATATCGTCAATCACTGCATTAATGACATTCTCAGTTCCGGCGCGTCACCGCTGTTCTTTCTCGATTACATCGGCATCGGCAAGCTGGTCCCTGAAAGGGTCGAAGCCATTGTGTCAGGGCTGGCGAAGGCGTGCCAGGACACCGGTTGTGCCCTCATCGGCGGCGAAACGGCGGAACTGCCCGGCGTCTATTCCGGGGACGACTACGATCTGGTCGGGTGTATTATCGGAGTGGTGGCAAAAGACCGCATTATAATGGGCAAGGATGTGCAGGCAGGCGATGCCATTATCGGTCTGCCCTCGAGCGGCCTGCACACCAACGGCTATTCCCTGGCGCGCAAGGTCTTCGGCGAGACTGCCTCCAGATTGAACGTCCGTAGCGCCGAATTGGGCAGGACAATCGGCGAAGCGCTCCTGGAACCGCATGTCTGCTATTACGGGCCTCTCAAACCACTCCTGCGCCGCGTCAAGGGACTTGCCCACATTACCGGCGGTGGCGCCATGATCGGCAATATCCCGCGTAGTCTGCCCGCCGGTCTGGCGGCAAGGCTGGACAGCGCCAAATGGACAGTGCCACCCATCTTCACCTTGCTCCAGAGAAAAGGCAGAATCGAGCTTCGGGAGATGTACCGGACATTCAACATGGGCGTGGGGATGGCTGTTATCTGCGCGCCGGAAAACGCGGCACGCATTGCCAGGGCAGTGTCGGGGGCAGGCATTATCGGCGAGGTTGCTCGGCAAACCGGTGAGGCAAGGGTCATCATCGATGGCGCCGGCTACCGCCACGACAAGGTGGGGTGAGCTTCCTGAAGCCCCTGTCATCCCGAACCCTTCGTGCAACACACCCGTTTCCGCCACGGACGCGTGTTCATTGGATTCCCGCTTGCGCGGGAATGACAAGAGAAAAAAAGGGGGCGATTCTGCAGAATCGCCCCCTTCAATTTGCCTTGGGCAAGCTATCTCTAAGCCAGCAGTGACCCGCCGTCCACGGCAAAAGCCTGCCCCGTGATATAGCTCGATGCATTTGACGCAAGGAATAAAACAGCGTCCGCCAGCTCTTTCGGCTCACCCGCGCGCCCCATCG
>Ga0315284_10005453_pt1 | contig 18067 bp, 18 predicted proteins | sample YL17G09_16_MG_FD_203696 | JGI IMG/M metagenome (GOLD analysis project Ga0315284, IMG submission 203696) | Sediment microbial communities from Yellowstone Lake, YNP, Wyoming, USA - YL17G09_16 | ecosystem: Environmental > Aquatic > Freshwater > Lake > Sediment | place: USA: Wyoming | collected...
ACAGAAGAGGTTTCTGCTATTGAAAAACAAGCATCGTCAGAGCAACAGGCAATAGATAATCTTATGAAAGATCCTGCAGTTGTTAATGCAGTAAAAGTATTGAAAAGTAGAAATATAATTTAATCACAAAATTAATTAATTTTTGTGAGTATAAATATGCAACAAGATATTAATATAGGTAGAATGATTTTAGATTTTATATCTTCTAAAAATTCTACTGAAAATACTGAAAAAATAGCATCAAACATTAATCTTAATGAAGCTAAAAAAATATCTGAAGGATTATTTAAAATAGCTTCATATCCATATAATGAAAATGTGTATGGATCTATTCAGGAGATAATGAAGATTGCTTCAAATTGTATTCGTTCTTTATTACAAACACTTAAAACTTCAAATTCGCAAGTTGTTGAATTAGAGAAGGCCGCTGAAATCAGATGTTTATTAGATGATATGATTAAAAATGGACTTGTTAGTGATAATAATGTCGAAGAAAAGATAGCTGAATTAATGAAAAAAGATCATAATAATCTTTTAATATTAAAAGAAGCTATAAAACTTGCAAATAATAAAGAAAGTGAAAGTTTAATATTTGAACAAAATAATAATGAAGGGTCTAAATCACGAATTAAACGTGGTATATTTGATGGTATTTTATAATTTTTTTTTAACTATTAATAATTTCACCATTGTATATGGATTGAAATGAATTGGAGAAACTTATGCTAGATGTATTGACTCTTTTGAATAAAGTTGAGCGTGTGTCTCGTTTATTTGAACTTGACAATTTTGTTGCGGTCCCTGGAATATGGGCTGAAGTTGTTGATGATGGTTCTATTAAAAACGTTGTTACTGATACTCCTGCTAAATGCAATAAACTTGTATTTAGTGGAGTTTCAGACAATGTTTACGAAAATAACGATACAAAGGCCGGCAGGGTAACTACCATAGAATCGCATGGTATTCGTTGTAAAGTTGATTCGGAAGGATATGATGGAACTATAAATGTTAATGATGACCTTGTTGTAGCCACAGGAGCAGGCATTGAAGGTAAACTTGTGTCTGTAGCAGAAACAGCAGAGACAGGAATATATGAAGTTGTAGCTCGTGCTGAAGAGGTTAATGATACAGAAGGTTGGATTATATTCAGAACATTGTCTCCTTCATATATTACATTAACGTAATTAATTATATTTGTATAAAATTCACACACTTATTAGTAAAAATCCCATAGTTTTAACTATGGGATTTTTTGGATTTTATCATGACAAGAGGAATATTATTTGTAGTATTTGGAGATTATTATAAATTAGCAATAAAAACAATTACATATTCTCGTCAATTTACAAACCTTCCTATACAAATTTTACATAATATTAAAGACCTTCCAAATATTTTAAAAATTAATAATACAATATTTACATATTTTGATATTGATACTAAACTTAATAGACAAATTAAAACGTTAATGCATTTACATTCAGTATTTGATGAAACTATTTATATTGATTGTGATGCTGTAATACAAAATTATGGTATAGAGGATGTTTTTAAATATTTTGATGAAGGTAATGATTTACTTTTAGTAAAATATGGATTTTATAGAACTTCAGATATTGTACGTCGTCAATCTCCTTATACTAGTATATTTAAAAAATTTAATATTGAATCTCCTGTTTGTATATATTATGGGGCATTTATTGGATTTAAAAAAAATGATAATGTGTCTGATTTTTTTATAATGTGGAATAAAAATTGGAAGGAAGATGGGTGTGGCAGGGAAATGCCTGCCTTATCAATGTCTACGCATCATACTAAAGCTATTATTAAAAAAATTGCTGTTGAAGATAATATATTTATGTGGAAACCATATAATTCAAAATCTATTATACAACATGAATATGGAAGCGGTCCAGCGTTTTGGTTTAGATTTTTTAGTAAAAGCGATTTATTATTTAATAATATACAAAATATTAATATTATTAATACTAATAATATTAAAAAAAATAAAAAAAATTTAATTAATAAAAATGTTATAATAAAAAATAAAAATAAATTAGAATTTACAAATAATGTAAATGATGATAAATTAGAATTATTGTTAAAAGATATTAATAAAAATAAAACAGAATTAATTAATAATGTTAATGAAAATAAAACAGAATTAATTAATAATGTTAATGAAAATAAAACAGAATTAATTAATAATGTTGATAAAAATAAAACAGAATTAATTAACAATGTTAATAAAAATAAAATAGAGTATAAAAAAAATATTAATATAAAACCAAAGAATGTATTTGTAGATTGTGGATCTTTTAAAGGAGGAATTGTAAGAACTTTTAAATTAAAAAATCTTCAATATAAAGTTTTTGCTTTTGAATGTAATCCATTTTTATCATTAGCTATATATAGAAATAATATAATTAAAATTAATAAAGCTGTATGGATATATGATGGATTTGTAGATTATTATTTATCAGGTATTAAATTAGAAAATTTAAAAAACTCTTCTTTGTATAAATATAATAGAAGTATATATTCTGATAAAATTAAAATATATCAAGTTCAATGTATTGATTTTAGTAATTGGTTAAATAATAATTTTAATGAAAATGATAATGTAATTGTAAGAATGAATATTGCTGGAGCTGAATATGAAGTTTTAAAAAAATGTATTAACGATGGAACAATTCATTTAATTAAAAAATTATTAATACGGTGGAGTTATAATAAAATAGATTCTATTAAACATTTACATAATGAAATATTTAATAAATTAATTAATTTAAAAGTTAATATTGTAAATAAATATACAGATCTTTATATTAATAATTAGGATAAATTATGATTGGTATTATAGCTTCTTTTACTCAAACTCATATGAATAAATATTTTTCATCAAGTAATTTATCAAAAGCATTAAATGCTAAATTATTTTTAGTAGGATCTAAAAAAATAGAAGGTATTGATCATTTAATAACTATTGGTATGAGAGGATTGGAAACTTATAGTAAATTAAATAATAAAAATTTTAAAACTGTATCTGTTATATTTAGTGATACAATGTTTTGTATTAAGCATAAATGGTGTAATGATTATGTTATCGATAATAAAATACCAGTTTATGCTATGCCTGATCTTCATGATTTTTTAAGATGTGAATATATTCCAGCTTATCAAACAATAACATGTCCAAATGTTATAATTAATAAACCTACAGATAGAATAGTTATATGCCATTCTCCTGGTATAAAAGGAGTTCCAAATTGGAAAGGAACAAATCAAATACAAGAAGTTATCAATATTTTATCTAAAAAATATAAAATTGAATATAAATTATTAATAGGTCTTTCTATTGATCAATGTATAAAAGAAAAAAGTTCAGCTCATATTTTTATTGATCAAATTATAAAAGGAAATAAATTTGTTGATCAAGGAAGGTTTGGAAATGATATACCATATAAAGGTGGTCTTGGTAAATCAGGAATAGAAGGAATGTGTTTAAAATGTTGCGTTATTACAAGTATGGATGAGCCAAAAACAGAACCTTATTTTCCATCTCCTCCAATTGTTATAACTGATTATAATAATTTTCAAAATGATTTAGAAAAAGTTATATATAATAATGATTATAGAAATTTATTAATTGAAAAGCAAAAAGAATGGGTTGATAAATATTGTAGCCCTGAATTCGTTGCTATGAATGTAACAAGGCATATTAAAAAATTATGAAAGTATATATTGATTGTGGATCATATGAAGGTGGAACTATAAAAAGATTTATAGAAAGTGATTATTATACTTTAGATTTTAATATTTTTGCATTTGATCCAAATCCAAGAATTACGCAATCATTTTATCCAGATAAAGTTATTTTTATTCCAAAAGCAGTTTGGATATCTAATAGTATTATTGATTTTTATATAAATACAAAAAATACTAAAAGACAAAGTGGATCAAGTATTATAAAAGAAAAAATTACAGGATCTTTAGATAAGAATAATCCTATAAAAATTAATACTATAGACTTTAGTTTATGGTTAAAAAATAATTTTACTATTAATGATTATATTATTGTAAAAATGAATATTGAAGGAGCTGAATATAATGTTCTTAATAAATGCATTGATGATGGAACTATTAATTTAATAAATATATTATTTATTCAATTTCATGAAAAAAAAATACTTTTAGGAATTGAAAAACATAATAAGTTATTAAACAGGTTATATAATATAAAAACATTATCAATGTATATTGATAGTAAAGATCCACTTGAACAAAAATTTTATGGATTGCATAAATGTCTAATTTAATAAAATTTTTAGGAACTCCTAGAACTGCTCAACATGGAAGTTTATATAATGGTTATAGATCATTTAGTGAAAACCATAATATAGAAAGAGTTGTTGAGTATCCATGGGCTTTAAAATTTTTAAAATTTATTAAAAGTGGTAAAGATAATAAAATATTAGACATTGGGCCAGGACCATTTTATGTTTTTCCACAAATATTACAATATATGAATTATAATGTTGTTATTATAGATATTGGACCAAATGCTGATAGAATAATACAAGATGATATTTGTAAAACTAAATTATTATTAAATGAATTTAATGCTGTTTTTTGTATTAATGTTATACAATTATGTTATGATCATTTGTTAGCTATTGATAATATTCATAGATTATTAAAAAATGATGGATTGGCTATTATTACTGCTGGATTTAGTAAAATAAAAAAGGAAAAATTTGCTAGAGGATATGTTTGTAATGAAAATGGAACTAAAGGTGATGGATGTTTTACAATATACCAACAAGAAATTGATGAATGGATAAAAAAATTTTCTAAAGTATTGGAAATTATATATTGGAGGGTATGGGAAATTGATTGGCATATTGGAAAAAGACTTCCGTTTCCTATTAAATGTGGAATAGATGAAGCTCAGTTAATTGGAATTACTTTACAAAAATAAATTATGGATAAAGAAAAATTTATATTAGATAGAAACACAGGAAATTTAGATCAAATATGGGAAAGATATTTTGATAAGACACATCCTAAACATCAACAAGTTGTAGATAGATTTAATTGGATTATTGATAGGGTACATGGTCCAAGAGTAATTGATATTGGATGTTCTAATGGATTAGGCATTTTTCTTTCTTCAAAAATAAATGATGTAGAAGAAATATATGGAATTGATATATGTGAAAAAATAATTGAAATGGCTAAAATTAATAATTGTCATTCTAATAAAAAAATTATTATTAAAACAGGAATGGCAGAAGAACTTGAGTTTGAAAATAGTTTTTTTGACTGTATAATAATGGGAGAAACTCTTGAACATGTTTTTAATGATAAGGATGCTATTTTTGAAGCTTATAGGATATTAAAAAATAAAGGTACAATTATTATAACAGTTCCAGAAGATGGAAGAATATCAAGAAATCATTTACGTATATATTCGGAACAATCAATTATTAATTTACTTATTATGACAAAATTTAAAATAATTGAAACTTATAGAATGTTATCAGGCCATATCGGATCTCCATATTGGATATTAATAAGGGCAACAAAATAGTAAATATCCCACGGATAAATCCGTGGGCTTTAAACCTGATTAGGAACCTTATGTTCTTTAACCGATTTTTCAGGCAGATTTACATCTGCCCCGATATTCTTAGCTGCATTAACATCCGCATGTGTTTCAAAACCACAATGCGGACACTTAAAAGATTCGCCGTTTCTGGAACCAAGATTATGACAATGAGAACATGTCTGCGAAGTATATGCTGGATTAACGACGATTACAGGAACGCCATTAAGTTTTGCTTTATACTCAATCTTTGTCCGAAGGTCTGCAAAATTCCATTTGCCAACGCGAGAACAAAATTTCTTTCCCTTATTATTGGCGGATTTGCGAATACCTTTAAGCTTTTCAAGAGCAATTCCCTTATTTTCCTGTACAGCATTCGCAACGATTTTCTTTGCAATAGTGTGATTCACGATAGAAGTTGTTCGTTTCTCTTTTCCCGAAAGCCGTTTCAAGACCTTTTTGCAGCCCTTTGTGCCTTTGGATTGGAGACTCGAACGAATCTTCTGACGTTTTTCTCTGTATGTTTCAAGCTCTTTGCCGGACATTATTTCACCGGAAGACAGCGTGGCAATATTGACAATACCAAAGTCTACTCCGATAAATTCTTCGACATCATGTATAATTTCTTCTGGTATTTCAACGGTCTGAAAAAGAAACCATTTGCCCTTTTTGGTAATAAGGTCGGCTTCACCTTTAATGTGAGGAAGATATTTCTGATTGTGACAAACAAACGAAATCTTCAATCTTCCATCGACAGACCAGATCGAAACAACATTCTCTTTATACGAAAGGATGCGGGAATCATAGGTAATACCACCTTCAAGCCTGAAAATTCGTTTAACATTTTTATCGAGCTTATAAGAATCGGATACCTTGGAAATACAACGAACAATAGCTTGTGCTGTAAGATGCGAAAATTCTTTTTGTTGATGGTAAACCAGATTATGAAGCTTAAACTGATTGAATGTTTTTGTCTGCCATGCTGTTTCAGAAATATCATTGCAAGTGGCATTACAAGCCTTCAGGGTTTTCCCAAGACTCTTTGCTTGTTCATTCGTCGGCAGAAGTTTAATTTGAAGTGTCAGTTTCATATTATTAATATACTTCATTTATTTGAAAAAATAAAATTTATTTTGAAGGGAGATGCGAAAATTCATCCTACGGTTAAAACCGTAGGTTTCCTTTTCGCGTAAGATCATGAATTATTTATTTCTTAGAGGGAAAGCTGCTGCTATATATGAAAAGTCAGATATGTGGCAAAGTTTATTTATTAATATGATCGATGGGAAAGAAAATGGAGAAATGATATGTTATGGAAAAAAAGAATTTCATCAAATATTAAATAATTTTAGTATTATATGCACTGATGATATGAAAAATTATGAAACTCCATTTAAACCAGATGTTATATTTTCAAGAGGTGGGTTTGGATGGAATGATATTATTTTAAATAAATATAAATCTACAATTAAAATTTATTATGGTGCCGGAATTCGATATAATCCAAAAAGTGATATTTATTATGATATAATTTTAACAGATTGTAAAGGATTTTTAACTAATTGTAAATTAGATCATAGTAATTCTAAAGTAGTTCCATGGATAAAACCTGCGCATCCTGATTTTGTTCCTCCATTATCGTATAGTCATGAATATGATATTTGTTATATTGGAAATGGTCAAAGACCTCATAAAGGTCATCAGTTTGTAAAAGAAACATGCCCAAAAAATTTAAAAATTTTACATCTTGGAATTGAGTCTGAAGTTGATGATTTAAATAACGTAACTAATAAATTATTGCTACGAGATGAAATGCCATATTGGATAGGTAAATGTAAAATTGGAATTATTCCTTATACTTCTGCAGATTCTTGTCCACGTGCAATGTCTGAAATGCTTGCATGTGGTCTACCCGTTATTGTTCTTGATACAGTAAATTTTTGGCCTGAAATTTATAGAGATGTTATTATTTCAAATAAAGAAAATTTTTGGAATGATATAAATAAAATATTAAATTCTGATATTAATCATAAAAAAATAAGTGATACATATCAAAATGAATTGTCAATGGAAGTGGCTTCAAGTTATTTAAAAAATTTAATTAATGAAAAAAAGTATGTATAATGTTAAAAATTAATTATATTATCTATATATGTACAAATTATTAATAATATGTTATAATAAAACTATGTGAAACTATTTAAATTATACCAAAGGAGTTTTTTATGTTAGAAACACATGCCGCCATTCAAGCTAATGAAGCTTTTATGGAAAAAATTGCCACTCTTGAGGGGCAGGCTCAGCTTTCAGAGGCAGGAAAACAGTATGTTAAAACTGAACTTCAGGAGGCAGCATTCTCACGAGCTATTGTTCCACAGGAACCAATTACTGTAGCAGATTGTCAAAGAAATGTTAATGATACATCATTGTATCTTATACGTGATATTGAACCGGATGCAGCTGCCGTAGCTGTAGATAATCTTGGAGAGCCGGATGGCCAATATGTAAAAGGCGAAAAGTATATAATACCGATCGTTAATTTTACCACAAAACGTTTTCAGATTACCTATGAAGATCTTCGTTCGTATCAATATAAAATCACCAAACGCATTGAAGATAAATCCGTTCCTATTCTTGAAAAACTTGAAGATAAGTTTTTCCTTCGTATTTGCGGATCCGCTCTTGGCGTTGCAATTGATACCAAAAGAAAATGCGTAAAGTATGCAGGAGCAACAGCGCTTACAATTGATCAAAAAGATCTTGTAAAAATTAAGAACACTCTTGCTTCAGGTATTAATGGCTCGGATTCAAAACGTAAAGAAGTGGGATGTATTTTAATGTGTCAGGAAGTTTTTGAGACAGCGGTATTTCTTCCAGGTGCTGGTGATGATTTTGGTAAAGACAGGGTTTTGAATGGTATTACTTCAGACACTCTTCATGGAACCAAAGTTATTAAAACCATTAAAAGTGATATTCTTCCTGTCGGCCATATTTGGGCGTTTACAACTCCAGATTTTCTTGGTCATAATTTCTCATTAGGAGATCCTAATTTTGAAATTAAATCAAATTTTGGTCTTATTGAATGGCAGACAAAGGAATCGGTTGGGTTTAATATTGGTAATGCATTGTCCGTTGCGTTGCTTACACTTTTGGGTTCGGTAAATCCAGGAGGGTCAACTGATATTGAGGTTAAGGCTGACGGAATTCTTCCTGCAAATATTACAAACTATTATAAAGGTTTAAAACTGTAAAAAGTTGTAATTTATTTTTTTTTGTTATCATGAAAGCCCAGCCCCAATTTGGAAGGGCTGGGTTTTTTTGTTAAATAGGATAAAAATGACATTAAGTGAATATAGAGTAGCTTTAAAAAACTTTATTAAAGATCACGATATATTAAATAGATTAATAGAGTTTAAAGAAGAAAATTCAAGTAATGAATTGGATATGTATATCCATATGGCATTGGGTTTTTTAAATTCTACACCTCCAATGATTCAATCATATACTATATCTACATTTCCATTGCCATCTTTACTTATACACCAAGCATCAATTGAATGTTTAATTTCTAATGGTATAGTAATGGCTCGTAACGATCTTGCTTATAACAACGGTGGAATAAATGTAAAAATTTCTGATGGAACTCGATATCTACAGCAATTACAAACTTTATATGCTGTTGCTGATAAAGAAATAGATGTTTTAACTAAAATAAAAATAGCAATAAATATAAATGCAGGATGGGGAGGTGTTGCCTCTCCATATGCATCTTTGCATGGTTTAGAAGGAACTGTTATTGACGATTAATATAAGGGGAGATGTATGGAAAAAGTAAAAATTGTTATTGAAGATCTTCAAAAAATTGCTGAAATGGGTAATGTTTTAAATGCATTATTAAAATTAGCTGCTAAGGATGAAGAATCTAATTTTAATGAAAAATCAAATAAAGATAAGAAAAATGAAGATAGCACTACAGATAATGAAGAAGGTGAAAGTGCTGAGGGCGAATCTACTGAAGAAGAACCTGTTGAAGATGTAGCCCAGGAAGAACAAGAAGTTGAACAACCTATAGTTGACGCTCAAGTACCTCAAGAAACTAACACTCCTGCTCCTCAAGAAATAGGTGCTATGTCAGCAAGGGCATTTCTTGGTCCTGAAGTTTTTAATATGGCTATGCAAGGCAATCCGAATGCACAAGATTTAATAGGTCGTGTAGCTGCTCATATTGCACAGGTTGGAACAGATTCAGCATCAAATCAAATGGATCAAATGATTCAACAGCAATCTATGTCACAAAATGAAGGATATGCAGCCACTCCTGATGGTTATGTTCCACAAGAAGGTGAAGCAATAGACCCTAACGCTGTTCCGGTGGATCAAAATGGCGTTCCTATAGATCAAAATGCTATTCCTGCAAATTCAAATGTAACACAGGGGGGTATAACTCCTGAAGAAGATGTTGCTAATGATATAGTTCCTCCTGTAGCATCTTCTCAAGCTTCTGCAGGCGCTCCAATTCAATCAAATCAAGTTAATGGTAGTCAGGTAGCACTTCAAGATCAAAATGCTGTAAAAGGCCCTGTAAACGTTAATGGGGTAAATATGTATGATGAGGAAACCGTAGCTAAATTAATTGAATTAGCAAAAAAAGGGCAAATTTAATTAGGTTTAAAATTAAATAATGGAACAGAAAATAACAAAAAATTTTTCTTTTTATGAATTTGCACCTAATCAGTTTGGTAAGGGCTGGATACCTGATAGCAAATATTTGCAGTTATTAATTGTTAATCTTGCAAATAATATGCAAATAGTAAGAGATGCTATGCCTGTAAATTTATCTATTAGTATTTCATCTGGAGTAAGAAATAAAGAAGATTACGATAGACTTGTTTCAAATGGATACAATCCATCGGAAACAAGTGATCATAATTATGGCAATGCTGTATTGTTAAAATACGGATCTGATAAATATTTAAAATATGGACCAACTTATAACTTTTCAGTTGGAGCGGCTGATTGTGTACCTAATGGAATTACTGCTAAAGAGTTATTCAATTTAACTATGGATTTAGTCATAAATAATAAATGTAAATTTGGTCAAGTTATTTATGAAAGAGATCCTGTTAGAAGAGTTGAATGGATTCATTTAGGTGGATATGCAAAATATTATTTTAATGAATCAATAGTAAATTTAATTGATAAAAAATTATTCTTATCGAGTATAGATAGTGGAAAAACTTATCAAGAAATTAATAAACTATTATGATTTTTTCATCAGTAGAAGTCATAAAAACTATAGAAAATGAATTCTTTATAGAATGGGATTTAATTTCAGACGATCCGCCAATTACTGATGATTATATAGATAATTATTTTTTTAATATTTATTGGTCTAAACATCCTGAAAATGAATTTGAAACTATTAATGATGTTGACGGGTATCCTATCGAAATTGATGGGTATACCGGCCCTTTATCTTATACTCATAGAATTAAACAATACGAATTTAATGTTGATCATTATTATAAAATTTTTGCTGTAAATAAAAATGATCCTAATTATAGTTTTTTTTCTAAAGTTGTTTTTATAGGAATACATTATAATGGTATTCATGATACCATGCGTTATGCTGAGTATATTCTTTATAATATGTATCATGGAGAACCATGTAAACTTTACAAAAGAAAAAATACAGGAACAAGATGCACTAAATGTTGGTCAGAAGAAAGGCAACAACTAACACTTTCATTTTGTGATGTATGTAACAGTACTGGATTTATTTCAGGTTTTTTTTCACCTATTGTAGTTCAAATATCTTTCGGGGCTTCCCATAAAATATCAGTTTCTCAACAAAATTGGGAAAATGTTTTTCTTCTAAATGAAGCTAGAATGAGTAATTATCCCATTGTTCGTCCAAAAGATTTAATAGTTAATAATGATAATAATAAAAGATTTGTAATAAGTAAAGTTGATATTACTAAACTTCCAAAATTAAGCGAAAGTTCTGCAATATTATCTAAACAAAATTATATTATAAGTCAGATATTAACTATTGATGAAATAGTTAGTAGTGATAATGAATATGATATTATTGTATAGGAGTTAATTATGGTTGATAACGAAAGAGAACTTGGAAAAATACAACAACAATTAGACACTGCTGTAGAAAATATTACTTTATTACGAAATAATATTACTTTATTATTTAATAAATTAGATTCTGATTCTAAAGATACAATAAAAGAAATAGCTAAGGTTTATGAATCAGTAAATATTCATTTGCATTCATTATCTAATAAAATAGAAAATAATTCTAAGGAAACAGTTAAAGAAATTTCTAAAATTTATTCATCCCTAAATTCGCATTTGAACGTAACAAAAGAAAAAAGAGAAAATTGTGAGAAATTATTTACCTTGTTTGAAAATAGATTAAATGAACATGAAATTAAAATAGATGATATTGATACTAACCAGCAAAGGATTGATACTAATATTGATATTTCTTTTAAAGCGGTAAAAGTTTTTGTTAGTATAATAAGTTTTATTGCTTTATTAATAAGTATAGCATCAATGGCTATAACTTTTTTCAAGTTAATTCATAATTAAATTTAATAACAATTTGTTTATTTTATCTTTATAGCTTATATTTATGTTGAAGGATCAGGATGTCATCAGTATTAAAAAAATTTCCATTGGCTCTTATAAGTGATGCATTTATAAGTTATATACAATGGATGTTTGGAAATGAAGAGAAGGTTCCTGAATACTATAGATGGATTGCAGATGATAGGTTAAGTAAAATTCGTATATCATCACCATTTGTTATAGATAATCAAAAACCAATGAGTGCCCCATTTATAGTAGTTGAAAGAAGTGGTTTTACATTTCAACATAATATTATAAATGATGTTAAGTCTGGATCAGAAAATACATTTGAACAAATAGAACAGGTGGTAATATTAGATGGATTTATTAATATTATATGTGGTTCGCGGGTTGGGTCTGAGGCTTCATCATTAGCTAATTTTTTAGCTATTAATTTACAATCTGATAGACATGGAATTATGGATGCTTTAAAATTTTTACGTAATATGAATTGTGTTGATATTGGACCTGAAACACCTGTAGTTATTAATACTGAAGTAAGAAGATATGAAGTTGTATTGCGTATTTCTGCATCAATACAACTTGGGTGGTTAAACGTATTAAGAGAGCCTGAATTATGGAATTCAGTATCTATATTTGCAGTAAATAAAGAATCTACAACATTTTCTGAAAATGGAGTGGTTGAAAAAGATAAAGATATATTGTATGATAATAGTAAAAGTTTTGGATTTGAAGAAGATGATGATCCAAGACTAAATGAAAAAGAATTATCAAATGGATATTATTATATTAAATTTAATGAAAATCCACAGTTATATCCTATTGATAGTATAAAAGATAAAAATACATTAAAATTATTAACTCATAATGATTATAATGAACCTATACCATGGGTAGCTCCTGATAATGCTGATGATGTTAAATATGAATTATATTGGAATTGTATACATTTAACAGGCGAAATACCAAATAATAACCAAGGAGAATAGAAAATGGCTACAACATATCAAGGACCAAATGTTTCAGTAACTCAACAGTTTGTTACAAGTCCAGGCGCAATTGCTGTGGAAGATATTCCATCTGCAATAGTTGCTACTGCATTTGATGTGTATCTTAATGAATTGATTGGATCATCATATGGAATTAAAGATAATGTTTTAGAATGGGGTGTTGAAAAAGTAGTATATAATAAAGATGTTATTAATAAAAGAGCATACGATTTTTATCCTGTAAAAGTAAAAGGATCTTCACCATTTGGAAATATTGATCTTGATATAGATAGTGATAATATATCAGAAGATGGTATTTCTATTGGATATGATGATAATTATACAGTTCCAAACACAGAACAAGTAGAAGGGGAATGCGAAGGTATAATTCCTTATTATAGAAAAGAAGGGGTTTCAGGTGAAGTTAAAATTCTTGCTTCTGATCTTAAAACGATTTTAATTACTGACGGAGCTGTAGTTACTTCAAAAATTAAAACAGGTCAAAATGTTTTTATTAATATTAGTGATGCTTGGACATTTGTAGGAACGGTTGCTAATATTAGTACCGACGAAACAAAAATAAATCTTCAAAAAGCTTATTCTGCTGCTATACTTAATGGTGAAGGAATTGTTGTTGGAGCTCATAATGTTTCGACTATTGATATTCCTAATACATTGTATGATGTAAATGCGAAATTTGTAACTAATAAAGTTAAAATTGGAGATGTATTATATTTATCATCATTAGCAATTTCAGATTCAATAGATACTCCAATTCAAGTAAGCGTAACTTCAGTATTAAATGAAAATACATTAAAATTTAATACTATTCCGCTTGATACAGGCAGGGTTGATTATTCATTTACTCAATACAAGGCATTTGAACAAACTCCATTTTCTACTCTTTATTTAAGTTATTATACCATTAAAAGATATCTTGGATTTTCTCAAAACTATGGATTAAAACTCGTTGGCGACGCTTCAATTGTAGAGAAAATAAATGATTATTCATTTAGTATTACAGACACTGGCGGGTTAGCTCCAGTGCTTTCTGCAGGAGATTTATTTTTAGTAACTACTGCCATTATAGATGATGGTGTTGACGAACGTACTATTGACAATATAAGATTATATCGTATTAATACTATTGTTAAAAGTGGTGAAGTTTATACTATCACTACAAATTCAGTTATATATAAATCGGTAGTGTCTCCTAATGATACTAAGTTTATTACCGGAGATTTTTTAACTGCATGGCATCCTAAAATTGAAAGTGATATTCTTTCTGATTTTCGTGCAGTAAGAACTGAAGAAATTGGAGTTGTAAAACGTATCGCAAGTTTGAAAGATATTACCGATGCGTGGTCAAATGATGGTAGTATTAATTTACATAATGAGTTGGCTTTTATGGCTTCTGCAGCTTTTTCTCAATCAGGACAACAAGTTTTATATGGTGTTCATGTTGATGCTACTGAAAATAATCTATCTGAACAATATGCAGAAGCTCTTGAGGAGCTTAAACTTTATGATGTATATAGCCATACATTTGGAACTACCGATGTGGGTGTTAATGCTCTTGCGGGGCCATATTGTGATGAACAGTCTGAACCTTACGAAGGTCATGAACGTATTGCCACTGTAGTTTATGATGAAAATGATATTTATTTAATGGGATCAGATGATGGCAGTATTGATGAATCTACAGGAGTTATAACTATAAATGGATCCTTTGATCCTGTTTCTGCTGGAATAACAGTTAATGACATTGTTGAAATATATGATGTTGATGGTGAACTTGTTACAACTGTTAATGTTATTGCAACTCCAGATTCAGAAACTCCTTTTGAAATACAAACAGATTATAGTGGAGATTCAATAACTACTCCAAGTTTTAAATTCATGAGTGGACGAAAAGATAATCAAGCAATTAAAATAGCCGCTATAGATTATGGGAATCGTAGAGTTAAAGTGTTGTGGCCAGGATGGTTTTATGGATATTATAATAGTATCCAGTATCTTCTTCCTCCATATTATATCTCTGCAGCAATTGTTGGATTGGATTCAGGAGTAGTAGTTTCTCAATCATTTACAAATATGAATTTTAGCATACCAGGAATAGCTAATATTTCATTAAAAACAAATCATTATTTTAAGAAATCTCAACTTGATGAAATTGGAGGCAGTGGAGTTGATGTTATGATTCAGGATGTATCTCCAAGCCAATCAATTAAGTCAAGACATGATTTAACTTCAAATATGGATGCTGTAGAATATAGAGAGCATTCTATTACTAAACAGGCGGATGTTGCTGCGAAAACATTACGATCAGCTATAAATCCATATGTTGGAAAGTATAATATTACTAACGATTTATTGAAATTTATAGCGTCTGTATGTGGAATAGTATCAACAACACTTACCAGAAAAGGAATTTTGCAATCACTTTATGTAAAATCAATTGCTCGTGATGAAGTTATTGCTGATAAAATTAATATTGTATGCGAAGCAACTGTATTTGTTGCGGGTAATTATTATGACATTACATTGATTATTAAATCACGTTAATATATATATATATAAATTGAAATAATCTAGGAGGAAATTTTATGGGAAACCCTATTAATTTAGATAGCTTAGTTGATCTTAGTGGTGGGTGGGATTGGAAAAATAAACATGTCTCACAGGCTTATATTGACAAGACAGGATTTCAAGCTAACAAACAAGGTATAGCTATAAACGATATAGTTGAATCTGGAACTGTTTTAATATGTGCAGGACCTGCTGATTTTGAGCAAGCTCTTTCAGGATCTGTAGGTATTAGAATAGTTCCAATAGGTCTTGTTGACACTGCTCAAATAAGTATGTCTAAACCACTTAGTAGAATATTTGAAATTGGCTCTCGATTAAGTTATTTAATACCAGGGAAAACTGTTGGAGCCATAAATATGAGTAGAGTGTTTTTTGATGGCGCCAATATATTAAAAGCTTTATATATGGGAGAGGTAAAGGCTGATTATTCTACTGTAGATAAAAAGTTTGCTAAATTTATGTCTAATAAATATTTAGACTCTTCAGGTAATGAAAGTTATCAAGAGTTTGAACCAATAGGTTCTGGTCAAATGTCTATAAATTTAGCTTCTTCATTTTTTGATCAACCAACTGGACTTGCCTTTTACTTTAAAGATCAGCAAAGTGATACGGTAAGTCAAATTTATTTTGAAGGATGCAGAATCAGTACTCATCAACTTGGTATTTCAGCAGCAATGAATGTGTTGTCTGAGGGAGTATCTATTGAATTTATTAGAGTTAGGCCAATTAATACAGCAGCTTCGTATGATTATATAAAAGGTACAAATCTTGCTGATGTTAATATCATATCTCCTTTAATTAATAAAGGATAGTAATTTTAGTGAATTTAATAGCTAAAAAAAAGGTCACTTAAAATGTGGCCTTTTTAGTCTTACCTTAAATTGATTAGATGGCTCTATTCGGAAGAGTCACATCCATCATTTCCCAACGTCTTGGTGGTAACATCAGATCCGCGACGCGGCGCCACACCAACGGAACCAGAAGTCGTTGCTCCTTGGGCTTTTGGCAGTCGCCATCGATTTAATATCCTCCAAGTTGATAAATTTCTCTTATACACCTATTCTGTTATAACTTGGAGGATATTAAATAAAAATTGAAGAATGGAGAAACTCCATTCTATTCAACTCTAAGACTTGTACAAACTTCACTTGATTCGATATAATACTTATAGAATTGAACTCCCAGACCGTGGAGGATTATCCTACTAACTAATAAAATTACTCCTGGTGGGTATTTTTAACTTTCAATTTATATGGTTACATATTTCGCATATTATTTTCTGACTAATATAAATTGAAAGTTAAAAAAAATAATAAATGGCGATACGCCATTAAAATTTCTTTGTACATTAATATTATTACAAAAAAAACATATAAATAACATCAATTGACTTTGTAAGGTTTTGATATTATTTCAGATAATTCTGGACCTTTCCAATATGGTAAAATCCATTGCTTTCTTCTTAAAGTTAATTTTTCTCCATAAGCTTGATTTGTCCAATGGCCCCTGACTATAAATCTTTTATCTATAGTTCTATGCTTAGAACTATTTAAAGATTTATAATCTTTTGGAGTTGTTAAATATATATAAGTATTAGTAATTTTTTTATTTTTACTATTACTTTTAACATTTGTTTTTCGTGTACATATTTTTTGCACACAACCATTGTCAACCCTTTCATTAATATACATTACTGTATTATAAAATATATTAACAACTTTTTGAGTTTCATTTTTTGTTATTCTTATGTCCAAATCTTTTGCTATTGGATGTATTTGCTTTTCATACATTTCTTTAATAACATTATCTTTTTTTAAATTTAACCAAATATAATCCAGACCAGTATCTATATCTAATATTTTTACACCAGGGACTATGGCCGATATTGAAATATCCCATTCAATATTATGAACATAGCCATCAATACTAATTAGTTTAGAATTTTTAGTTGCAGTTTCTTTATCAATATAAAGAATATTATATACATTTGTTTTTCTTCCATCACTAAAAAATACGTCAAACATTGGGTTTTCGCTTTCTATCATAAAGCACCCAAAAGGATATTGAAAATCATTTGGTGTATAATTAAGATTAATATCTGTATTATTAAAAGCTTCAACAAGATCTGATGATAATTTAAAAGTTTTAGATCCTGTCATTTGCCATATTTTTATTTTATTTAGTAATGATAAATACATGAATATTAATTCTGCTGTTTTAAAATTTTTACTATATTGATTATATTGATTTAATGAATTGGCAAAATTTTCTAATA
>Ga0315284_10005454_pt1 | contig 18066 bp, 19 predicted proteins | sample YL17G09_16_MG_FD_203696 | JGI IMG/M metagenome (GOLD analysis project Ga0315284, IMG submission 203696) | Sediment microbial communities from Yellowstone Lake, YNP, Wyoming, USA - YL17G09_16 | ecosystem: Environmental > Aquatic > Freshwater > Lake > Sediment | place: USA: Wyoming | collected...
ATGGCTGAAACGATTGGGTTGGCAAAATGGGCACTCCGCAACATCTGCTCACGACACGGCGTCAGTGTCTCGTTCATACCCAAGATCGATCTGGCACACGCTGGAACTGGAATGCACGTGCACATGTACGCTACAAGGAAAGGAAAAAACATCATAGCCAACCAAGACAGGAGCCTCAGCAAAGAGGCTTTGGCCATGATTGGCGGAATACTGAAATTTGCACCGAGCCTTTCAGCCTTCGGAAACCCAACACCTGTATCATACCTGCGCTTCATCGCACGCAAAGAATCGCCTATGCACATCTGCTGGAGCGCCAGAAACCGTCTAGCGTTGATACGCATACCACTATGGTGGGACTTCAAAGACCCGCCAAATGCAGAAAGCTGCAGAGAAACTTTCGAGTACCGAGCTCCAGATGCTTTCGCGAATGCTCACATTCTCCTAGCAGGGCTAGCCCTGGCGGCAGAACACGGGCTAAGCAATTCTGAAGAAACAGTCAGAATCGCTCAAGACCTCCACGTTGAGCACTCGGTCTGCAAGTCTGGGAAGCTCGGAGTTTTGCCGCGCTCTTGTTCAGAGTCTGCTGCGAACCTCAGAAAACAAAGACAGCTCTACGAAACCAATGACGTATTTCCGAGAAAACTGATTGACAATGTCCTAAGCAGACTGGAAGCTTATGGCGACAAGAACTTATGGGAAGAGCTTTCGGCAAAGCCCAGAATGTTCGAAAATATCGTAACACAGTTCTTGCATTACGGCTGATGAAGCAGAACAACGAGAAACACTTATAGCCAATCTACAGGTAGAGTTTCAGGAAACACAACAATGGGCGGGTAGATCAGTCTGGCATGATCGCCACGTTGGCATCGTGGCAGAGAACCATAGATGAGAAGGTTTTGGATGATTTCAAGAGCTTTCTTTCGTTGAATATGAGGCTTGAGCCCAGGACTGTTAAGGCAACTATGGAGGATGTGAAACGGTTTCTTGCTCAGTCCAACCATGTCGTGTCCTATGAGAACATCGAGAAGTATTTGCAGAGCTATCTCGCGAAGAAGCCTAAGACGTACAACAGTCAGATCACCAACCTAAGACGTTTTGTTAGAGACTTCTTGCAGCGTCCAGATTTGATTATGAGTTTCAAGATTGCTCCTGTTGATGATTGTCAATACTATGAGAACTTGCCAACCAAGGAACAGCTTAGAATGGGATTCGAGGGCTTGAAAACTGCAAGGGCCAGGGCCATCTATCTCTTTACTGCTACAACTGGACTCAGAAAGGGCGAGATCCTAGGACTATTGAAGTCTCAAGTAGATATGTCAACGAGGGCGGCTATTCCCAGACACTTCACTCGAAAGAAACGGAGCGGAATAACCTTTTACAACAATGAGACTGGACAATGGTTGGAGAAGTTTCTCATTGAGCGAAAGGATGAATCGGAGAAACTGTTTCCGATCAGCGATAGGGCCTGGAGAAGGATTTGGGCTAAAGCCTCTAGGAATGCCGGAGTGAAGATAACTGCGAAGATTCTGAGGGCTTGGTTCAGTACAGAGATGGGTGAGCTTGGCACACCAGATCGTTTCGTTGACATATTCCAAGGACGCGCTCCCAGAAGCGTCTTGGCAAAACACTATACTGGACAAGCCTTAGAGAGATTGAAACGAATCTATGACAAAGCAGATTTGAAGGTGTTAAGCTAGAACATAATAAGTGGTGGAATAGAAAAAATGAAGGGTTATTGTCCTCATTTTCGTGAAGTTATGGATTTGGAAGATTGCTTCTTCTGTTATTTCCAAAAAATCGAAATGAAGAAGCTTAAAAGGATATAGCAGAATTGATGGTGTTAGGCTAGAACCGAGGACTTGGAGATCTCTCAGTCGAGCGCGACTGTCTCCTGGCCAGGAGTCCCAGGCTAGGGCTCTCCTGGGAACTCTACCAGACAGTGGCATGCTCCGCTACAGAATGGAACAGAAGAACGCCTCTATGGGCACAACAGGGCATTTCACGCGCACGCACGTGTTGACTGCTATTTGATTGTTTCTGGAAGCTCAAAGCTTGTCTCTGCCCAACTTGTGTCAATTAACCATTTCTCACTTACTATCATTCCAAAAAGCTGATTGTCTAAATCCTCTATGTCAATTTCCCACCTGGAGCTTTCGCCACGCACTTCAAGATAGACAAAGGTATCCTCAATCTCCCTGGCGTTGAAAGCAATTCTGACATAAACCTCCCGATCGGCTAATCGTTGTTTCTCTATGAATTCCATGGCGTCTGCGATTATTCCTGACATTGTTTTTAATTCAGTTTTCATTGCCTGTTTCTGTTTAGGCGTGAGTTTCGCATTTTTGAACCACATAATCTGGCATTCTTCTGTTGAGAACTTGTCCATAGCCATCCCTGTGACTTTAGGCTTTTCAGGAATATAAATGAAGGAAGAACGCCTCTATGGATATGAGTGGCATAGTTTGACAGAAAAAGCCTAGCCTAGCAGCTTCATTTTCCATACTCGCCTCAAACTGAAACCGTTACAGTTACCACACTTTCAAAAGAATTTAAAAACACAAACGGAACAGAAACTCAAGAGAGGTGATTATTTGGACAAAGAATTATGTTCTGATTGTTTCCACTCTGGAAACCTGAAAGCAGAAATGAAGACTGTTAGATTGTCCAGGAAGGCCTTTGAGAACGTTTCAAAACTGCCTGGAAACACTTCATGTAACGCTTGCAGAATCCTAGGGGAAATGCTTCAGAACCACACGAACGGCAAAACTATGTGAAAAAGCTGTTTCAGGAACTTGTACGCGAAAGAATAAACAAGAAAGAACCGTTAGAACTGGAAACAATGAATTATTCATTGAATATTCCTGAAAACAAGCTCAATTCACATTTTTCCACTTTCTAGAAATGAATAGTAGAAAGGCCCTTGGTTACATGAAACTAGAAACAATGGTTGAATCATCGTTTTGGACATTATCGTGGTAATGTTCACGTTGTTGGACATGCCCTGAACAGCATGAAAGAGCCAGGGATGGCCTAAGAATATTTCCTGTTCATGTACTCTATCGCTTTCTGCTGTTCCTTCTTAGACGTTCCCAAGTAGCTGTCCAATGCTGTTGTGCTTTTGATTCCGCTGAAACTTCTGAGTCTTGTCAAGCTCGCTGTTGGATCCTGAGCTATTTCCGTGAGCCTGTTCAATCTTAGGAAATGTGGGTAATAGTCCTCTCCTAGAACGTTCTGAACTATTTCCCAGGCCCTGGTAGATTGAATGTGAGGAAAAACCCATCTGCCAAGCTTGAGAGCTCGCACTCGTTTCTTATCTACATAAGAGAAAACAGCCTTGTTTTTTGGTTTGCTCTGCGAAGCTGCTTGAACAGCTTTGACAAGCTTGTCTATTCCATACCAATTCAATGGCAATTCTAGCGGAGACACCTCAGCTCCTCGTTTCTTCCTCTGATGAAAATCCACGATGAGGCTCGTTTCAGTTACCTTGAAGTCAGTGGCCACTCTTTCATAAGCCTCGCTCTTTCTGACTCCGCAATAGTAAAGCAGCCAGAAGAAAGCTTCATCCTTCCAGGGCAAACATGCGTTTATGACTTTCTGTTTCACAAACGGAAACGCTAAGATTTCCTCTTTCTTTCCATGAGCGTATTTTCCCATTTCCAAGGCCTCACACATAGTCATGAATGTAAACCGGTTTCTCCTGGACTCCAACAACCTCTACAGAATCTTTTTTCCGCTTGTCCACAATGTTCAGTTTCTTGCCTTTGTGTTTCAAGCCATATCGTTCTAGAACCTTGTCGAAGGGAACGCCGTGAGACAACTCGTTCAGAGCGTTCAATAACATGGCTTTTCCAATGTAGCCTTCACTAACAGGATAGTAAGAAGCTTCAGAATCCAGGTAGTTCTTGCCTATGAACAGCCATTCAGCAAAGCTGAGCGGTTGCTCGTAGCTCGTCACCAGGACAAGAATGTCCTGAGGCCCTTTCTTGCCATCAACAAGCGTTAGAACTGGCATTACTTCCAAGTCCTCAATTTTCGGCCGATTGTTCTACCATCCGGATAAACCCAGAGGAACCAACCGTCACTCACGATTCTATCTCCGGCGCATTCACTCAAGAACTTCAGTAGGGCCCTATGTTCAGGGTTGGAATAGTCCTCGCTCATCTGGAATTTGCCTTTCTCATTCTCACGATTTTGCCAGGCTATCCTGGAAGCGTCAAAAGGCAACTTTGTTGAAGGCCTGGTTTCACCGAGAACTTTCTTGATTTGCTCTCGAAGTTGAACTATTCCGGCTTCTTGAGCCTGGAGATACGTGAGCATGTCCTCGAGGAACAACTGATAATCCTCACTCACAGTGGCCAGCTCCTAGGGGGATCCCTGAGCCTGTCGCGACTGTCGACGCACATTCTAGGCCCATCTCCAAACAGTCTTTCCATCAGGATCTCTCACCCGGCTCCAGCTCAGAATCAGGTTCACACTTGTCCTCAAAATTCGGCAAAACCTCAGAGTAAGGCTTGAAACTTCGACAAGACAATGGACAATCAAACAGCGGAGTCAAACAAGTTGGATTAGGATGCTCGCAGCTCGCCAAATGAAAATTGGCACAATCCTTTGCTGTTACTGCCACACTTGCTACATTTACCACATGTCCACTACTCTCACTCTTATTATGAAATTCTGGCAATTGGAGTGGGTATGCTACAGGTGTGGTAGGAGTGACATCTGTGGCAACTTCTTCCTGAATTGGATTGATCGAGAGTCCTACCCAAGCTCTTTCGTTCTTTCCTGCTACACGTGTCCAACCTGATTTTATCTTTAGCGTGTTTTTCAGTCTTTGAGTAAACGCTTTGTCGTTTTCCGGCTGGGCTCCTATCATGTCGCAGTATTCTTTATAGAAATCGTATGCTACACGCCTCGAGGTAACTCTGTTCGGACCTAGTGTGCATTGCTCGGTTAGAAATGCGCTTGTGCTGTCGCTTACTCGTTGGAACTCAAGCATTGTTTCTTTTTGGCTTTTGCTCTCCGCAAAGACTCCCCTGGACAGCAAACGGTGCAAGCCTTCTAGCATCCAGTTTAGAATTCCGCTACGTTCCTGCGGATCATCTAACCAGACTTTTTCTAAGTCGTCTATCTGGTTTGTTCCTGTGAAGGTGTTAGAGAATTTTATGAACATCATGCGATCCTGAAAAGCTATGGTGGTGTCGTTGATTTTTGGAAATTTGTTTCCGATCACGGTTAGCTTAGCTGTATTCCTGAAACTCACTGTTTGTTGTTTTCCCTTAATCTCTCCATCTATTGTGTCTTGTCCTGTGACCCTTTTCAGTAATGGTGTTTGAAGTATTTTGGTTGTGGTTGGTTCGCTGCTTACGTTAAAGAGCCTTCCATGTAGCCTAACCATTGCGAACCTGTAGGTTCCGTCGAATTGTTCTAGGCTTACTGAGCTGCAGTTGTCTTTTCCAAGTATGCCCTCCATAGTTCTTGCCCAGACCCCTTTTCCGTTTCTGCCTTCCCCATGAATCCACAAAATCTTATGTTTGCGGTAGTCGGGCAACAGCAAGAAACCACTCCATTCCTGAAGCAATGCAGTGTCTTCAGGAGCTATTACCTGGCTAAGAAACTCTAGCCAATTTGGACACTTCGTGTCTTTGTTAAACTTGACGGGTATCGAGTGGCTTGGCATAGCATTAGGTGTGAAGTCTGTCAAGATTCCAAGTTCAACGTCTACGAGTCCATTCTCACAAGCTATGGACCGTGTTGAAAAATCACAATGTTCCAATGTTACGGATTTTAAGCAATGGAGAATGTTGTTGTATAGGCTTAGTCGGTTGTGGTTAGCTAGGATTCCGACCAAGACTTCTTTGAGGTATATTTCTCCATCACTTGACCATTTATGTTTCACATTGTCATAACGATATAGGATGTCGGTTGTTCGATCCGTCATGAACAGGTAGTTTGCGTTTATGTCGCTAGCTACTCTTTGAGGTTCAATCGTTTCCTCTTTTTCATCCGAAAGACAAGCGTAGCAATATGGACTTGGATCATACTTCTGTGCAATCGGTTCCTGTGTATCCTTTAGGCATTTTGGGCAATGCCATTTAACAGGTTTTCCTATGGCATCGTACTCGGTTGCTCGTAGCAAGTGATGTTCATTAGGGCAGACGGCAAAAGTGAAGTTGCTTGCTTCTACTTCCACTTCTTCTTCCGCTACTCGTTTCAGAAACTCTGTCTTGGCTGGATTTGGCTGTTCCTGCAGTAGCCCTAGTGGCAAATCCGAGACTATTGGTATCTTAGGCTGCTCTCTCATGGCTATTAGCCCCGCTTTTTTCTTCCAACAGTCGCACTATTCGTGAATATCCAAAAAAAGAACCCGTCTCGCATCAATTTGCCATTATGAGCTGCTATGTCCCTATGCATGGCTTTGAACTCTGTGTTGTTTGCCTCTTCACTTTGCTCGTATGGGCCGCGTTGTCCTGTTTTCTGTGTCCAGACTATTTTTTCAGGGTTCCAAGCTGCTTTCTCTTCCCGGACTTCTGCCGGTGCTAGGCTTTCAACATAATCGTTGGTTGCTTCCGTTGCCATTGTGAAGGCATCGCGAAGCTTCACGAGAAAATCGACTTGTTTGCTGCTCATGTTGAGTTAGCTTCCTTCAGCCTTCTTTTTGGCTCGGTACTGTCTTTGTTTGTCTCGCCAATACTTGCGAACATCCAGAGGATGTTTGAATTTTGTTTTCATAGCTTGTCAGAAGACGGTATGGGGACAACCTTATTAAGTTGAGTCATCACATGTGACAACTAGATAACATAAGTCAAAATTCACAGGAGAATAACATATGTCAAAAAAAGAGACAAAACATGATAACTTACCAAAACATCAGAGAAGAATAGTGTTGTGCCTCGCCAAAGAGGGCCCCCTGATTATTACAGAGACAAACAAGAAACTCAAAGGCGAATACACATCCACAAACAGAGCTTTTCATAAGCTTGAAAAGAAAGGACTGATACAAAGAGTCGGTATAAGGCCTTATCGAGGCCAAGAATTTCCGAGATATTGGCTTACCTTTGAAAGTATAATATTCAGCATTCTCGAGGGAGCCAATATTGACAAGCTCCTTTCCTATGCGAAAGAATGCCTTCCCAAAAACGTGGACACAGACAGAGTGCTGGCCACCATTGAATCAGCGAAATACCTGGATCCGAGACTACTCCAACACCTTTACTCGCTATTGAGACAAAAAGAGCAGCTGCAACCCATGGATATCGTGCTTCTAACTATCCAGGCTGGAATGACACAAGGAATAACCTTCGAGAAGGGAATAGAACAAATGAAGATAATAATGAATGTCTTTGAGAAATACCCAAGACTCAACAAAGAACTCAAGGACGCCTGGAAAGACACGAAAAAAGTGATCCATGAAGTAGAGAGAGTTGTTAAGCCATGAATGAACAAAACAGAGTGTACTCGAGTAAAAGTGAAGACAGTACTCGAGTAAAAGTGAACGATTGGAAGAAGACAGTAGGCATCACACTACCTCCAAATCTACTCGAAAAAGCCAGAAAACGCAACCTAAACATAAGCAGAATCACAGAACAGGCCCTATCCTCAATTCTTGACTACATGGAAGCGCAAAACATAAAACCAAGCTCAGAGTTTCTTACCGAGGGTTCTTTTCCAAAGAAACCTCTTGGGCGGGTAGATCAGTCTGGCATGATCGCCACGTTGGCATCGTGGAGGTCCCGGGTTCAAATCCCGGCCCGTCCACATCTAACATTAAAAAAACTAAGGAAGCTACTACTAGATTCTGTATGATTCCGTGACGTCTAACATTCCATCACTGGTGATTGCATAGACTAGGTTCACATCCTTGTTCCATTCGGCAGCATACATTGATTTTTTGTTAATCCTCTTTTCGGTCGGGTCCACATGCAACCACGTGTTACTCGTGAATACCTCGTTCCAAACGTGGTCTCCTGAGATTTTCTTTGCCTTGTCCTTTAGTATGGAGCAGTCTATGATCAGCCTGCAAGCATAAGAGTTCGCGAGCAGTAAGCCATTGTACAGCAAAGCGAATTCTCCGCATCTACCCTCTTTCTGTAAAAGTATTTCCACGGGCATTTCGGCCCTTAGTTTGGGCAGTTGTCCCTTCGTGTACTTGAAGTGACGATGTTCCCATTCCAGCAGGCCCAGCCAGTCTAATCCCTCGAATGGATCGTGAAGCACATTCTTCGCATACTTCAAAAATTCTTGAAGGTACGCTGGTTCGACCATTCTGTCAAAGCGTTGCTTGTAGATGTTGACGACCTTTGGGTAAACCTGCAACTTTTCTTCCATCTATATCAGCGACATACTGCTCATGCAGCACTATTGAGTTTTACCGTCTCCAAATCCCTATTTGGACTACCTAGCAGAAGCCACTAGAAACAAAGAAAAAACATTCGGTTTCTTGGCTAATGCTATTCGCCCAGAGCCCAACTGAACTTTTTCCTGAGAGTCTCAGGGTAGAACTTATCTAGTTGAAAGTCAGTTCTCGAAGCCCATCGTACGTACGCCATGGGGTCGATATACGATTTGAGCGAGGTTCCAAGGTTGTATTCCTTCATTTCTCTCATCAGCACCAGGTCGACCTTGGCTTTCTCGACCCTCTTGATGTAAGCGTCTGTCTTCTTTCCGTCTTTCTCCTTTTCCTTTAAAGCCGCCTCAAGTTCTTTTAGCCTAGTTTCCTTCTTAGCCAATCTTTCCTCGAAGCTCGACGGAACCTTACGTTTGTGGTTTGCCACCTTGGCTGCTTCAAGGTTTGCCATCTTGGCACAGTACTGTTTGAGGTAGTCAGGATCTTCCCGTTTAACGTGGCATTTGTCGAGGTGACTTTTAACTGTCTGAGTGCACCGCCAGGTTCTGAAAACCTTGGCCGTCAGACCATCCATTTTCTGTGAGAGAAAACGGGAGATTTTTCTGGAGTTTATGCCTTCAAAAAGATACTCAGCGCTCTGTCTCGAGAATTCCGCGAGGTTCTGAACAACGGGCATTGGAGCAGAGACCTGTTTGACCCATCTGACGCAGTCTTTTCCCAGGAAGTCGAAGTTCAAAACGTTTCCCTCGATCTTGACGTGTTCTGGCCTGAGAGTTATTGCTCCCACCGTGTCCGCTTCGTCAGGCTCTTTTTCGTCGCCCACTCTGATGTTGACTCTGAAAACAAGCCAGCAGACCGTCGCAATTTTCCTTGTCTCCTGGTCCTTTGACTCCAAGTTCTTCATAATGTGAGATTCTATTTTTGGAATCTCTTTGTCAAGGCGTTCAGCTTTTTTGAACTTTTCCCTTTCATTCTCCTGCTTTAGGAAAGCAGAATCAGAGAACCAAACGTACTTCATCTTGCCTGTGAGCTTGTCTTCCCATTTGGCAACGTACATCTTTTCAGGTTCCCAAACCACTTCTTTCCATTTTCCAGACGGTCCGGGACTGTCGGGGGAAAGGTTAAGGATGATGTCTTCTTCCGCGGGTCCTTGTTTCCATTTTCCCCTTCTAGGATGGTCTCCGCGTCCTGCGAAAACGCATGAAGGCTCCGCTGTCCAGTTTGCTATCTCCAGTTTCTTATCGTCAACAAAAGCGTAGACGTATGTTTCGCGTAGCGCTTCTCTGCGAACCTTTCTTTCCGCTGCGAGCTTCTTTTTCTCTTCTTTAGACATGCTCAACTTCTTCTGCTGCTCATCGACCACACTCTTGTTCACTTCGCCGAAGTCTACGTCGGGGTCGTCTTTGAACTTTCCGTCGACCAGCCACGCATCGTTGCCCTTCTCAAGCTTGTCCATGTGCTCAGTTTTGAAGCCGTCTAAGGATTTCAAGTGAGGATTCTCTGCTCTCAGCGTTTCTAAGAAGTCTTCAAGGAAGTTGAAGTAGTAGACTTTGTCAGGTGGAGAAGCGAGCGAAAGTTTCTTCCTCGTCCAGGCAATTGCCATCTGCTCACTTTTGGGGCTCAGCTTCAAGGTTTGACCCTGTATCCTGACGGATAAGCCTTTGCAATCGTATGACGGAACACAGATGCCGTTGTGCTTGAGACTCTTCATGCAGTACTTCATTCGGTGTTTTTACCCCTCCCATTACCATATATGGCGCGCGCGGTTGAAACTCTTTCGAAGGGTCGCATTGGAATTCTCCTTTTCATTCGGGGTGCTCCTTAAAAACTTGCCTTCTTTGCTGTTCTCTGTTCTTTGAATGTTCTGTGCATCTTGTCGACAGTCTCGCGGTCGATGTAGCCCTTGTGAGGGCGGAAGCCTCCTGCGAACCCGGCAGGTATATGCAAGAGTTCGTGTATGATGGTCTTTTCCTTATCTTCCTCGGTTAGCTTGTCATATCTTTCGGAAATCACTTCAATAATGTATGAAGCAGGAAAGTGGAGAGTTTCTTGCCAGATCTTGCCGAACCCGTGAATCCTGGCTATTGTTCTTTTTGAAGTGGATCCTCTGCTCCTAACGCAGTGAACAAATTGGGGAACAACATGATATAAGCTGAGGTTCTCTGCGACCTCATCAGTCAACCTCTTAACATCTGGAGCTTGCACGTATTCTATCGGCATCGCGGTCACCGCTGTCCTTTTTCGACAATTGCTACAGCCCTGTTCTTCAGACCCTGTGAGTCTTCCATGCAGCAGCGAGAAATACGCCTCTTGCGATCAGCGAAACTCCAATAAGCGTGAGTATGCCTGCCCAGAATTCAAACCACTGTGTCTTGTCCACAAGTAGCGTCTGGACAAGATAAGCTGCACCAAACCAGAAAACTGTATCTCCAAGTCCTTCTGCCATCCTACGCACTTTTGAGTCGAAGATGAACCTTAAAGCCAGGATCGCACCGTGGAAGACTGCCCATACTAGGCAGAATTGCTCGACCGTTTGATATATCAGGAGGTGATCCCGTGGGTGTAGGGGAATGGGCAGGGAGACGTTCCAGCTGGAAGTGACCATTCTGAGTTCAAAACTCTCAGGGCGTGCAAACTCGATAATTCTTTGGGGAAGGTCGGGGTTGAGGACGAAGAGCAGGCCCACCAGGATTAAGAAGAACCCTACAGAAACCGCGCTCAGCAACCCTTCCTTGTGTCTGCGTGGAAATCCTCCTGAACTGCTGCTCACTTTGTTTTCCTCGTTCAGCCTATTTTGTCTGCGGGGATATATAATATTTCTTGACTGAGCTTTTGAGCACATTTTAAATACTGGGTATTCCGAATAAAGAGGATGAACATTTCAGGTGGAGTCTATGCAATATTGTCCCAAGTGCGGTAGTAAGATTGGGGAAGAGATGACTTTTTGCCCGAAATGTGGAGCTCCATTGAAAGGACAGCAGAGCAGCGTTGAAGCAAGGACTGCGTATCGCAGGGATGAGAAGGCGGAAAAGGGCGAGAAACATGAGAAAACAGAGAAGCGTGAGAAACGTGAGTATGGATTCCTCGGTCCGTTGATCGGTGGCCTTATTCTGATATTCATAGGAACGGCGGCTTATGTTGAGATTACGAAAATGTACGACAGCAGAGTCATTTGGGCTTTTTTCCTTGTGCTTATCGGGATTCTAGTAATAGTCGGAGCAGCGTACGGTTTCACCATGGCGGCTAGAAGGCATCCAAAAACCTAGAGAATCCAGTTGAAGAATGTTCTGTACAGTCTATGTTCAAGTAGCGTTAACTTTTTTTCTCGACCTATAACCCTGTAGTAGTTGTTGCCAGCTGATTCGATCAGGTCTCCTATGGCGTACCTTGGGAACATGCAAGTGGATACGATGAGCCTGCCCCATTCTCCGCGCTTGAGTTCATGCAGCATCTTTGTCCCCTTGCTAGTTTGGACTTCGAACAGGTATGTGTCGTAGTTTGGAGTAACGTAAGGCAGATGGTCGAGCTGTTGGGCGAAGACTCCTTCAGTGGCACTGTAGATTTCGACGACCGGGATGTTGCCGAAATATTTTCTGAGTATGGGCGCGTATTTGAACTGGATTTTCCTGACACTCGTACAGAACAGTGCTCGAAAGTTCCATAGATCTTTGGGTTTCTTGCCGTGTTTCCTCTTCACGTACGTTCCATATGAGAGTATTACTGGAGTTACTCCCATTGCTGCAGTAACCTTCTGGTTGAGCGACTGCTGGTATGCCAGTTCAAACCTGTTTTCCCAATCGCGGCGTGACATTCCTGAGCCGAGGGTGTCTATGTCTTCTTGCCGAGGGATGAGGAGGACTTTGCCTAATGCTGGGTTGAGTTTGGCGTAGGTGCCCGAGCTATACCCGTACGTCGCGATCTTTCCGTTTGAAGTTGTTGTATGGACATTTGATGGAAAGTTCAGGTTGAGAATTCGACCATCCAGAAGACCAAAATCACTGGTTCTCGCTACATGATTTATCAGTGCTCTCGCTCCGCACGTAAAAATCTGTTCAAGATGTGTCTTTGTGGCAGGCAACACTTTCGCGGGTCCCGTTGAACCTCGCGTCATCACCCAGCAGGATAATGGTTCGGAGAGAAATGCGGAATAGTTCCCTTTCGATATTTCATCAAGAAAAGGAAGAAGGTCTCGATATTTCAGGATCGGAAAGCTGGATCGGAAGTCCGCGATCTCTGAAACCTCCCGTGCCTGATGCCTTTCTCCATAGGTAGTTTTCTCGTACGCGTTCAAGAGTTTCAGAAGTGTTTGCTTCTGAAATTTCTCGGGGGTTTCGAGAGATTCATACCATGATCCCGTAATTGGACTGAATATGCCCGAAAGGCTTTGTCCCATGTTTTCTGACATGTTTGAATCACGAATCAACCTGGTCTACCTGAACCCATATGTTTCACCAGAAGCCCTTATTTGCCTTTTTCGGATTGCAAACCGTCCAATACTATGGACAAAACGCTTGCTAAAAAAAGGGTTGGAAGCTACAGGATTTTTCCAAAGTCCTGGCAGACTAGAGCAACATCCACTAGGTTGACAATGGTGTCTCCGTTGACATCTGCCGCTGGATTCCATCGTGGATCGCCTTCTTGGGTTCCAAATGCTACTCCCACGGCACCGACATCCTTCATGTTGACTTCGCGGTCACCGTTGAGGTCGGTACTGGATCCTGTGGGAGAGGGGGATTCAACAGTCACCGTTTTGCTTGCAGCGTTATTCGCTGGATTAGCGTCTGAAGGAACGCCTGTTGCGGTTGCAGTTATCGTGTGCGCACCTATCGTCGCGGCTGAAGTGTTCCATACGAAAGTCAGAGTTGTACTCGCGCCAGATGCAAGCGCTGTCACCGTCTGTATGCCGATCACGATCGTGTCATTTGTGACTTGAACGCTGAACGTTTCAGGAAGCGTCCCGTTGTTCTTGACGCCCACGGTCATCGTTACGTTTTGACCCTGTTTCGGATGGTCATCCGACACGGACAACCCCGTCACAGCAACGTCTCTGGGAGATTCAACAGTCACCGTTTTGCTTGCAGCGTTATTCGCTGGATTAGCGTCTGAAGGAACGCCTGTTGCGGTTGCAGTTATCGTGTGCGCACCTATCGTCGCGGCTGAAGTGTTCCATACGAAAGTCAGAGTTGTACTCGCGCCAGATGCAAGCGCTGTCACCGTCTGTATGCCGATCACGATCGTGTCATTTGTGACTTGAACGCTGAACGTTTCAGGAAGCGTCCCGTTGTTCTTGACGCCCACGGTCATCGTTACGTTTTGACCCTGTTTCGGATGGTCATCCGACACGGACAACCCCGTCACAGCAACGTCATGTGTTTCTTGTGGTGGCGGCGAAACATTTATGAAAAAACCATTTTGGAGCAGTGAGGACATGACGTTCATGTCTGAGTCCAGCAGGAACGTGTCTTCACCATATGGTGTGGAATAGCTGAGACTAGAGTTTCCGAGACCCAGTACCATGAAGTCTATCTGGAATAGTTTCCCGCTTCCTGTGAAAAAACCATCACCAATCAACGATGCCCCGATGAGCACTGAGCCTCCGGAACTATCAATTAACGGAGTCACCGGTATGACGGATTTGCCAGCAAAAACGTTATCAGCTGGAAATGTGGCACTCGTGCAGTTAAGTAGACCCGGGTTGAACAGAATCTTTGCCTGCCAAGTGTAGAGGTTTATCACGTCGGCAACTTTTAGGGTTATGACGAACGTGTTTCCAACCGCAATGTCCTGGACGTTCATTGGGTCCACAAGCATTGTGGTTGTTTGAGCGAAACCGTTGTTGATCATCACTGGAAACGCAATTATTAGGACCATCAGCATCAATGAATAGTGTGCCTTCTTCATTCTCTTCTCTCCTCTTTCTTGACCTGATTCCAAATCGAAGTCGCATATTTATCGCTTATGGAATTGTCTTCTAGTTTCAAAAACAGCAGGCTGTATGCAGATTGGAATAAGCTGTACGCATGAGTTGCGCAGTGTCAGCACGTGTGCTACTCCTTCAGTGTGGATTGTACTCCCAAATGACCGCTCGAAAAGATTCTCTTTTGACCTGCCAATCTTGTCTTTGCTGTTTCCGTCCTGTTTCTGTTTTGGTTTGATCTGAGAGGCTCTTTTCAGAAACAATGTCTTGACGATTCATTAAGGCAGTGTGCTAACCTTGTTTTGAAGTGGGAATTATGCTGTCAGTTAGGGTGGTTTGGAGGTTCCCGGGTTTATTCGTATCTTGTTAGGTATAGTGGTTTGCTTGCTTCTTTCTTGCGTTGGGATTGGGAGAGTTTCTGGAGGGTATGCTTGCGGATTGTTTGGGTTACATTTTCGGTGGTCAATTTCGTTCTCCAGTCGAGTGTTGTCTGATGAATAGATATTTGGTTTGCGAAGTCGGAATCTGTATTTGAAAGGTTGATTCAGCCCTGCCTTGAGGTAATAGCTTAACAGCGTGAGGGCGGATGTTGTTGGAGCGTTTGGCTAGGGGCGTGGAAAGTTGGCGGATGGTTGCAGCAGGCTTATAAGTTCTTCAGTATGATGGCACAGAAGGGACAACTCTGCGAAGGAAGTGTTGGGATGATTAAGGATTTGTCGGCGTTCTACTCCAAGAATGCGCTTAACATGAAGCGTTCTGAGATTCGGGAGCTTCTCAAGTTTACGCGTCTGCCTGGCATCATTTCTTTTGCCGGTGGGCTTCCGGCTTCTGAGACTTTTCCTGTGAAAGAGTTGGAGGAAATTTCATCCGAGTTGCTCAGGGAAAAAGGGGCAACGGCGCTGCAGTATGGACCTACCGAAGGCGAGTTTGGTCTTCGCGAAGAGATTGCAAAGTGGATGTCGCGTGAGAGAATTTCTGTTAGGCCTGAGAACATTCTTGTAACGTCAGGTTCGCAGCAGGGCTTGGACATAGTCTCTAAGGTTTTCCTCGACCCGAAGGACATTGTCGTAGTCGAATTGCCGACGTACATCGGCGGACTGCAGGCTTTCACAGCTTACAGGGCTAGAATGATCGGTGTTCCTCAAGACAACTGTGGAATGAGGATGGACCTGCTGGAGAAGACGCTGGTGAAGCTTGCTGCCAGAAGCAGGAAACCTAAATTTATCTATGTCGTGCCAGACTTCCAGAACCCCTCTGGAGTCACGATGTCGTTGGAGAGACGCAGGAAGCTTCTGGAGCTGGCTCACAAGTTTGAAGTCCCGATAGTGGAAGACAGTCCTTACCGGGACTTGCGCTTCGCAGGACAAACCGTTCCAGCCGTCTTCAGCCTCGACGCGGACAAGCAGGTTATGGTGCTGGGCACGTTCTCAAAACTGCTGTGCCCAGGTCTCAGGCTTGCATGGATAATGGCTCCAACTGAATGGATGGACAGGATGATTGTGGCCAAACAAAGCATGGACCTTTGCTGTCCAACCTACACGCAACTGATAATCGCTGAGTTCATGAAGCGCGGACTGTTGCCAAGACAGATCGACCGCATCCGCAAGCTGTACGCAAAGAAACGCGAGGTGATGCTCGAAGCCTTGAGGAGGCACATGCCCAAAGGCGTGGAATGGACTGAACCTGAAGGCGGACTGTTCCTATGGGTCAAGCTGCCTAAGAATATGAGTGCCAACACCCTGTTTCCAAAAGCAGTTGAGAACAAAGTTGTCTATGTCGTCGGTTCGGCTTTCCACTGCAACGGAAAAGGCCAAAACACGATGAGACTAAACTTTTCATACCCATCCGAGGAGCAGATTAACAAAGGAATCGAAAGACTCGCCAAGATGATCACAGAGAACATGTGACAAGAACACAAAACACGTCTCTACAAGCTTGTCAGACTCCGGAGTACTTGTTCTCTCACGGCCTGTCTCTCCAGTTCACGTATGGTCCAAAAATGGACTGATGCACCCGCTGCAGCAACTCAAAGAATCTTTGTCTCAGACTGCGACTACAACAAATCTCACTGTTAGAGTCAACATGAGACGAAGAATGACCAACAGAAAACGATCTAGCCAAGAATTCATCTGCTGACTAGCGCCAACGGCTCTCCAATTCCTTGCCGATCAAACATCCTCGGGTTCTGCGTACCGCACAATCAGAAACTTCACATTCAACAACGAGCAGGTTATCAGCCTGTCTGGTTCCAACGATCTTGCCTTCAAACTAGTGGAGTGTTTCTAACAGATGCGATATTATGACTGGTTCACTTGCCTGTTAATTGCAGCTGTCTGAGCTTTGCGATTTTTCTGAGGAGTTCGTCTGCGTCTGCTGCCCACACGAAGGGGTGCGGGTTCTTTTGGTATTCTGCACTGAACTCGTTTAGGGCTTTGATGAGCGCCCTGACGTTTGGGAAGCTGTTTTGTGTTATCTGCTTCTTCGAAAGAATGCTAAACCAGGCTTCCACCATGTTTAGCCAAGACGCGTCAGTAGGTGTAAAGTGAAGCTTAAAACGCGGATGCCTAAGTAGCCACCTTTGCACGGTGGCGTGAGTATGCGTGCCATAATTGTCCAAAACCATATGTACGTCCAGCTCCTCTGGAACGTTCGCGTTTACGGTACGTAGGAAGATGAGAAACTCCTGATGCCTGCGTCTTTTGTGCAGTTGGGTCACCACGGTGCCGTCGAGTATGTTTAATGCTGTGAAGAGGTCTATGGTGCCGTTGCGCTTGTACTCCCATGAACGCGAAGCAAGCATGCCTTTTCGAAGAGGAAGAATAGTTTGGCTTCTGTCTAACGCTTGGATGCCTGACTTCTCATCCATGCATATTACCACGGCTTTGTCAGGAGGATTCATGTACAAGCCGACTACGTCCCTGACTTTCTCGTTGAACTCTGGATCACTGCTCAGTTTGAAAGCGCACTCCCTGTGAGGCTTGAGGTTGTGGCTTTTCCATATCCTGTGCACCGTCACATAGCTTACTCCAACCTTCTTTGCAAGCGAGCGTGTACTCCAGTGCGTTGCGCCTTTGGGCTTGGTGTGCAACGTTGTGTCGATGACCTCATTTACCTTCTCCTGGCTGATTCTGGGCTTTCTCCCCGGCCTGGGGGCATCTTTCTTTATGCCTTCTATGCCGTAAGTGGCGAATCTGTTCCTCCACAGAGAAACAGTGTTGGGGCGTGTATGAAACTTGTTTGCGATCTGCTGGTTCTTCAAGTCTTCTGCTGCGTCTAGAACTATCTTAGAGCGGAGTACCAGTTTGGCAGGGGTGGATCGTCCGCGAGACCATCTCTCCAGTTGCTTTCTGTCTTCAGACTTCAAAATTACTCTAGAAGCAATTCGCATACCATCAATAAAGTAACTACACGAATTTATACTATCGCCTATTTACGAAACAGACCACTAGTCATCCGCTTAGCCGGGGGACACCAACAAGAACCGTGAACATCACCCTTAAAGGCCACTAGTTACGAACCTATCAAGAAATTCAAAAACAGAAAAAGAGGGAAAATGAGCGAAAACCTTCGGCAAAACCAGAGTAACTAGACCCTAGAGAATGGTAGCCCGGGAGAAACGGGTGCCTAGGCGCCAATTTGTACTTTTGTAGCCTCGGGGAAGCACCTTTTACTCCCTCTTTTTTTCTGTTTTAGGACTCTTTTTCAGGTGATTTTTCTTGACTGACTGGAAAGTTTCATTCAGGAGTTATGAGGAGTTTTGGGTTTACTGTTTTTGTCAGTGCAGAGACTTCAAGGTTGGTTGTGC
>Ga0315284_10005455_pt1 | contig 18066 bp, 15 predicted proteins | sample YL17G09_16_MG_FD_203696 | JGI IMG/M metagenome (GOLD analysis project Ga0315284, IMG submission 203696) | Sediment microbial communities from Yellowstone Lake, YNP, Wyoming, USA - YL17G09_16 | ecosystem: Environmental > Aquatic > Freshwater > Lake > Sediment | place: USA: Wyoming | collected...
TGGGTTTCCGGATGACGCGAGTGATGGTCGATGACGACCGGTTCGCCATCATCCAGAAACTGGCCAGCGAGCTCGGCAGGAGCGCCAAGGAGACGGTCGAACTGGCCGTCGCCTCGCACTTTATCAATGGGTTCGCCGGGGGCGCCTACGTGGGTCCGGACGGCCAACCGTTGTTCTCGCTCAGTCACCCGATGGTGAAGAGCGGGCTAGTGCAGCAGAACTGCTTGACCTCGGCGGCTGATCTGGATATCAGCTCGCTCGAGATCGCCCTGACGGATTTCCGGAGGATGCGAGACCCCTCCGGGAAGAAGATCCGCGTGCGGCCTCGGAGACTGATCATTCCGCCGGAACTGGAGTTCGCGGCGGCTGAGATCCTGAAGAGTCCGACGCGCAGCGACACGGCCAACCGGTCGATCAACGCGTTCCAGAACCGCTCGGGGATGCCGGGGTTCGAAGACGCCTTCGTGTGGGACTACCTGACCGATCCCGACGCCTGGTTCATCCAGGCGGAGCCGGAGGACACCGAACTTCGGTTCTACTGGCGCGAGAAGCCCAACACGGTCCACGAAGTGGACTTCGACAGCCGAAGCATCAAGACGGCGATGTGGTACCGCTGCTCGAGCGGCTGGTCGAGCTTCTACGGCGTGTACGGGACGCCGGGGGCGTAAGCCGCCGGCAAACTGGCAACTGAAACCGCGGAGGGGCCCGAAGGGGGCCCCTCCCCCAAGAGAGAGGTGAACAGTGGCGACGAGAGGAGTCACACAGATCGAGGGCACGATTGCGGTCGTGCCGAAGACGCAACTGGCCGTGTTCAACACGCTAGCGGGTGCGGCGGCGACGGACTACGATGGCCTGTTTTTCATCGCGGATGCAGCGTACCAAGTCACCGCGGTGGTCGAGCGGCACGCGGTACTGGGCACGGACGGCGGCGCAGTGACGCTGATGGTGAAGAAGGTGCCGTCGGGCACGGCGAAGGCCGCGGGCACGGACGTCCTCAGCGCGGGGTTGAGCCTGAAGGCGACGGCGGACACGAACCAGGCCGGCACGCTGCACGGCACTGCGGCGAACCTGCAACTGGCCATCGGCGACGCCTTGGGCGTGGTGCCGACCGGCACGCTGACCGCCGTGGACGGCGTGACGGTGCGGGTCAGTTTGACGCGCATTCCGTAGCGCCGGGCCCGGACTCTACAGGAGAGGCTGCGGCCAAACCGCGTAGGAGGAGCAAATGGCGCTCAAGGGATGTCGAGTTTTACTGGCCAGCGGCGCGCGGCTGGCGGATACCGCCAGCCCCGTCCAGGCCGACAGGCGGAGCATGCGCGTCCGCCTGTATCTCAATGTGACGGCGGCGAGTGGGTCGGGTGGCCTGCGGCCGGTGATTCGCGGATACGACCCAGTGTCCGGCCAGACCTTCCAGATGACCACCGGGGGAGTGGCGCCGGTGACCCAGACGGGCCTGTACGTCTACGAGATGCGCCCCGGTCCCTTGCCCGACCCGTTCGGGTGCGTTCTCGAGCGGGTGAATGACTGGCTGCCGAACCAGTGGGACGTTCTGGTGAAGCACGGCGATGCCTCCAGCTACACCTACTCGCTCAGTTGCGAGGTGGACGACGACTAAAGGCAGATCGACCAAGAGGAAGGAGAACATCTCAGATGCTTGACATGCGAATCGGACCGCAGGCGATTGCGGACGGTAACTTGACGTTTTTGCGCGGCGACAAGACCGGAGCCCAGGTCGTCACCGACGCACACGGCCGATACACGGAGGCCGTCCTGCGGGGAAACTGCTTCATCACAGCGGTGAAGTCGGCGACCGTGACGGTGACGACGGACATTTCTCCGCTGCCCGCAACCACGGGCCGTTCCTTGCTGGGGGTCTTCAACCCGGCGACTTCAGGGAAGAACCTGGTGGTGCTGAAGATCGGGATTGCGACGGTCTCGGGAACGCCCGGGGGGCCGTTCTATCTCGACTACATCGCGGCTCCTTCCGGGATCGTGGCTGGAATCGGCGGAGTGCCCACGAACCTGCTCACCTTGCTGGCGGCGGGATCGAGCAGTCGGACGCTGAACGCCCAAGTTGTCGCCCAAACCGTGGTAGCGGTGATGCTGCGGCCACTGGGAGGGTTGGCGGCTGTGGCAGCCGGCGCCGGAGTCTACAGCATCGACGAGGACGTCGGTGGACTCATCGTGGTGCCGCCGGGCGCGGCCCTGGTGGTGTCGGCGCACGCGGTCGGGACCACCCACGTCATTTCCGGGTACATGGCCTGGGAAGAGATCGCGATCGTCTAGACCGCCGGCACTCCGGCGTGTCAGCAATCGCGTACTCGATCACGGTGGAAGCCCGCTAGGAGGCGCTCGATGAGGAAGTGGCTGGCGCTGGCGGCACTGGCCGGGGCGTTGCAGGGCCAGGTGTTCGTCCAGCGGGACCCGCGTTGGCGGACCGTTGCCGTGGGACCGCTGGCCGATCTGCCGGCCACCTGCACCGCGAACCGCAGCGTCTACCTGTGCAACGGGGCGGGCTGTCCGGCGGCCGGGGTGTACCTCTACTGCACGGCTACCAACACCTGGACCGACGCTATTTCTGCGGCCATCACGGCGCTGTGCGCGCTGCCGAACCAGACCGGGCACGCGGGCAAAGTCCTCAAGACGGACGGAAGCGCGGCCACTTGGACCGCTTTCCTCAACCTGATACCCTCCGCTGTGCAGACCATCGACGCGGCCAGCGACTCGATCGCGGCGGACGCCCTGAATGTGCGCATCGCGCCGGATGCGGACTACACCCTCACCTCCGCGCCCACCATTGCGGACGGGGTGGACGGGCAGTTGCTGGTGATCTCGAACAACAGCGCCAGCTACTCCGTGACCCTTCAGGACGAAAGCTTCCTGGCCAACTCCAACCTGCGGCTGGGTGGCAGCAACGTCACCATCGTCCCCCGCGGGTCGCTGCTGCTGGCCTACAACACGGCCTTGGCAGCGTGGGTGCGAGCCGACACCCCGGGGGGAGGTGGAGGCGGCGGGGGGGCGCCGACGGACGCGACCTACATCACGCAGACTCCCGACGCGACGCTCTCCGCCGAGCAGGCGTTGTCGGCGCTGGCGACGGGCATTCTCAAAAACACGACGACGACGGGAATACTCAGTATCGCCGTGGCGGGCGACTTCCCGACGTTGAATCAGAGCACCACCGGAAATGCTGCGACGGCCACGGCGTTGGCGGCGAACGGAGCGAATTGCTCGGCCGGCTACTATCCGCTGGGGGTGGATGCTTCCGGCGCGGTGGAGAGTTGCACGGCGGCGGGTGGCGGGAGCCACACCGAATCGAGCGCGGACACGCTGACCAACAAGACGCTCGACGTGGAGGGGACGGGAAACAACATCACCACCGTGCAACTGCTGGGGTATGTGACCGCCACCTGCCAGATGGGGGTGGCTTCGACGGGGTTCGCGCTCGGCTCGACGAATTACCCGACCGCTACCTGCGTCGAGGGGACGAACAGCGTCTACGGGACGTTGTCTTTCGCCGAGAACGGCGCTGGAGCCGCGCAGTCGATCCAAGGGCGGTTTCGCTTGGCGAACGACTGGACGGGCGGGATTGACGTGAACGCAACTTGGCGGACCTCGGCCATTGCGGGTGACGTGGTGTGGCAGATCCAGACCGCCTGCGTGGCCGACGGCGAGACGGGGGATCCGGCGTGGAACGCGGCGCAGCTCTTCGCGGCCGACACCGCGAAGGGGACCACGCTCCAGTGGAATGATGTGGCGCAATTGACCGGCCTGACGACGACGGGGTGCGCGGCGGGGGAGACGCTGCTGTTCAAGGTCCTGCGCGACGCCACGGATGCCGGGGACACTCTGGCGGCCGCTGCGGAGCTGATCTGGGTGCAGTTCAAGGTACGGAGGGCGCAATGAGGACACGATTTCTGATCGGTCTGCTTTTCGTGGGGTCGCTGCTGGGCCAGTTGCTGGAGATTTCCCGCGCCTACCTGAGCTATCCCACCATCTTCGGGCAGAACTCCACGCTCACCACCTGCGTCCTGAACGCGGTCGCGGCGGATGACGTGTGCGCGATGGTGTTTCACATGCCCGCCACGGGCGACGTCACTGGCGTGGGCTGGAGAACCGGGACGGTCACCACGTCGCAGTCGGTTGATATCCGGATAGAAACCGTGGACAGCGGTACGGGGCAGCCAACCGGGACTCTGTACCATGCCAACGCGACCACCACCCGCGCCGCAGTCACGTCTGCGACGGAGTACTCGGAAGCCTTCACCGCGTTCGGGGCGACCAAGGGGGATCTGGTCGTCCTGGTGTTCCAGTTCACCGGCACGGCAGGCAATCTCCAGATCGCGTACGGGGCAAACCTATCGCACTACTTCTATTGGGGGTACAGGATCACCAAGGACGCCGGGACGTGGGGATCTAAGAGCTCCGGCTCACAGTGGGCCTCGATCACCGTAGGCGGAGTCGAGTACCCGCTCTGCCACCCTGGGTTCGCGGACGGGTACGCGGCCACCGCCACGAACTACAACTCCGGCTCGACGCAGAGCGAGTACGGCATCCGCATCGGGAGTTCGGCCTACACCGGCAGGGTCGCCGCCATCTACTGGTTTGGGGCGACCGCATGTACTGCGGGCAGCGCCTACAGTGGCAGGATCTACAATTCGACCGGTACTGAGATCGGCGCGACGGCTGTGTACAACTGCGCAGAGACAGCGGCCAGCGCCAGCCGCTTCACCATGCCTCTACTAACCCCGGTCGTCATCGTGCGAGGGATGCAGTATGATGTAACCATGCGCGCTGAGAACAGCAACAACATCACGGCCGCTCGAATGAACTTCGGCTCTCAGGCGCGTATGGCAGTCATGGCGGAGTACGGCGACGGCATCTACCAGGTGACCAAAGGCTCAGGGGGGACGACAGACCGGGCGAATCGGCCAGCGGTGGCGTTGCTGTTGGATGCCATATACGCCGGCTCGGGCGGATTCGTGGTGACGCAATGAGACGCCTCCTCGTTCTCCTCCTCGCGGGCGCGATCTGGCTTGGCGCCTACGAGCACCGCATTCACTTCAAGGTGGGTGCTTCCCACATCTACCGTGGCTATTCGTCCTGGGTAGAGATCCGGCACGAGTGGAGCCAGAACGAGGGCACGTTTACGGTGAACCCCGCGACTGACGTGGTAACGGCCCCCGGCCATACCCTCTCCAACGGCCAGAGTGTTCGGCTGACCAGCAGTGGCGCATTGCCCGGTGGCTTGACCAACAAGTTGGAATACTACGTCTGCGACATATCGGGCGATACGTTCAGGTTCGGTTACTATGGCGGGGCCGCTTGCGATCCGGTCGGTTGGCAGGTGAACATCACCGACGCCGGAACCGGAACGCACCGGCTGGGCCGGGGCATGGACAATGGGCCTGTTCCTGATGGTGCTTGGCCTACCTATCTATTAACTCTCTCAGGTGTACCGGCGGGTGTCACCTATGAAGTGTGGTGTGAGCGAGACCTCTGCCCGGCGGTCACAACTCCTGTGGTTGGGTGGTACTCTCGCAATGGCGCATCGTTTTTCATGCTCCGCTTCACTGCTAGCAAGACTGCTACCTTGGGGGCAGCGACAATCACGGCGACCGTTAATGCCATAGGAGAAACCCCGGACGAGACAATCGCCATTCCCCTCACCGTCGAGGAACTGGTGCCCGTGCCGAGCCAACGGCCGGCGAGCTATCCGACCCTCCCTCAGTTCGCCACCTGGGAGACTTCCCTTACGTCGCTGTCCCTGCGCTGGTGCGATCCGACCAGCTACGCTACGGCGGCGTCCTCCATCGGCCCGGTGAGCTCCGGAGTGGAGAGTGGCATCTGGTTCTACGATGGCACTTGGACCTTCCGGCAAATCGCTCGGTACACCGGAAACGCAAACTGGAACAATTGCGCCGACTACCTCAACAACTGGTATCGTGATTATGTGCTGGCCAACAATGGCGGGATTGCGGGGTATAAGGCGTTCAGCGCAGGCATCAAGAGCAGTTGCGCCTCTTGCGATATGCGGAACAGGGTCGCCATAACCTTGATGTCTAGTCGCCAGGCCATGGCCGGGACTGCCGGTTGGCCTTGGGATTGGACCATCCGCGAGACGGCGTACCTATTGGAGACATACGTCAACTACGAAGGCGTCACGGGCACCCGCCACTCGAAGCTGCTCAGGGCCGCCGAGAACCTGTTGGCCATGTTCGATGAGTTGTTCCGGGACGGCACCTGGACCTACCAGCATATCTACTGGGACGGTTTGGCGATGCGGGCGCTGATCCAATACTTCGATTTGACTGGCGATCAGCGCGTACCCAGGTACATCAAGATCGGCCTCGACTGGATCTGGGCAAACGCCTGGAATGACACGACCAAGAAGATGGTCTACAATCCGGCGAACTGGGGGACGCGATGCGCCTACGGCTGCGCGGACACGGACGGCTGGGCGTGGACGGAACTCATCGGCCTCATCATCCCCGCCTCCGGCTGGTACTACTGGTACAGTGGGGACGATCTGTACCGTCAGCGCGGCGACGAGTGGTTCCAGGCCCTCCCCCGCTGGCCGCGCTTCGGTGGCACGGCCTCGAACGATCAGCTTACCATCACCGCCCATGGCCTCTCGGTGGACGACCAGCTCAACATCAAAACCCTGCGAGGCTACACCTTGCCGGGCGGCCTGGTGAGCAATCAGAATGTGTACGTCAAGGGCGTCGTGGATGCCGACCACATCACGGTCTGCTCGACCAAGGGCGGCGCGACGATCAACCTGACTTCCGATGGGACCGGATTCGTGGGGTTGAAGTGCAATTCCGGCACCTGCCGGGGCAACTACTCCGGCAAGATGTTCTCGCAGCAGTACCGCTGGTCCATAGCCTACGTGCAGTGGCGGCAGGGGCTGACCCCGTACGCACCGTAGCTCCGGGCGGCCGGCCTCAGGGCCCGGAGGGCGCCAAACCGGCGAGGACGCGCTCATAGAGCTGTGTCAGCGTCCGGCGGTAGGCCTCCGGCGTGTAGCGGGCGAGGACCTCCGCCTGGGCCTGGCGGGCCAGGCGGCGCGCCAGTTCCGGTTCCCGAAGCAGGCGCGCCAGCGCTTCCGCCATGGCCTGATGGTTCCCCCGGCTTACCAGCAACGCCGTAACCTGATCGGTGGCAATTTCCGGGACCCCCCCCACCGCCGTCGCCACCACCGGGATGCCCGCCACCATGGCTTCCAACAAGACGTTCGGGGACCCCTCGCTGTGCGACGGCAGCGCGACCACCGTGGCGAGCGCATAGAACGGGGCCACATCGGCCTGATGCCCGCATAGAACCACCGCCCCGTCCAAGCCCTGCGCAGCCACCCGGGCCTGGATGACCGCCCGCTCGGGCCCTTCCCCCACCAGCACCACCCGTAACGGCAGGTCCGGATGATGGCGCCGCAGCCGGGCGGCCGCTTCGATCAGATCGACGTGACCTTTCTCGCGCGACAAGCGGCCCACGGCCAGCACCACGGCCGCGTTTTCCGGTAAGTCATAGCGGGCCCGGAGGGCGGAAACCGACTCCGGCGTAGGGGGGCGGAACGGATGGACCATGTTGTGCAGGACCGAGATTCTTTGGGCCGGGATGCCGTAGCGCTGGATCTGGGCCGCAAAGGCGCCGCAGACGGTGACAATGTGCCGGGCGGCCGGCAGCGAAATCCGGTCTAACTGGTTGTAGCAGCGGACTTTCAGATCGCCCGCGGTATAGCCGTGGTGAAAGGCGACCCAGGGCAGGGTCCGCCCCAGGCCCGTCAGCCGGACCAGGAAATGAGACTTGCAGTGGTGCGACTGAAGGATGTCCGGCCGGTGGCGGTCCACCAGCGCACGCAACTGTGCGAGGAGCCCGAGGTCGAAGCGCCTTCGCTCGGGGATAACTTCGACCGCGAGCCCGGCCTCTTGCGCGGCCCGCATAAGGGGATTCGGCTCAGGAGCGGCGCCGCGCAGGTAGGTGGCGATCAACACTTCCACGGCCGGCAGGGCGCCTTCAGGGCGGCGCGCCCGGCGCGCGAATTCCATCAGGTTCTTGGCCGGTCCGGTGACGGTGGAGGCCTCCAGCAGCGCGAGAACTCGAAGCGGACGTTGCTGGTGCATGGCCGGGCCTAGTCGCGGGGAACAATCCCAATCATCCAGGTCATGGTGTGCCGTTGAGCCGCGGTTTGCTCATTGGCAGGCCATCTGCATCGGGCGCCAGTTGGAGCGTCACGGGCCCCGAACACCCAATTCTATCCGGCGCTACGATCTGGAGCACCCGCCGCCATGCTATCCCGTCCCTCCCCCCAAACTCACAGATCTGATGGTTGTGGCGGCGGGCCACCATGGCGATTTCCTTCAGGCGCTGGACGTGTTCGGCCCTGTAACCGGTCCCCCGTGTCCTAGCTGCGCACGAAATCCCCACTACGCAGATCACCGCTAGGGTCATACGAACCAACCACCGTGGCGCCGGTCGGGCGCCCGCCCACCCGAGCGACACCATCGCGGCCAACACAAACAGCGGCGGGTATACGAGGCTGATATAGCGTGGGAACGGCGGGAGCACCCGATAGTAACTAAGATTGTAGGTCCCAAAATTCAAGTACAAGAACGGCAATATTGCCCAGAGCAACAGCAGCACCCAGGGCGCTTTGAACGACTTCCCACGCAGCACTGCTATTGCAGCTAGTCCTAGCGCCACCAGGGAGTGCAATCCGAAATGGACGTTAGGAAGGAGCATCATCCGTGGGTAGGCTTTCCAGAGCCGATAGGAGAGACCCGCATTGGCCGCGACCGCCAGGGCACTGCGCTTGGGGACGGCCATAGCATGCAGCCGAAATAGCGGATCGCCGCTTTGGCTCCAATACCAAGCCAATTCCCCTGCCATCACGAAGGCGACGCCCGCTGCTAGCGCAAACGCCAAGCGCCATTGCCGCCGCAGCAGCGCAAAGGCAAAAAAAGCCACTGCCACGAATCCCCCGGGTTCCTTGGTCAAATAGGCGAGCCCGAGGAGGACCCCCGCGGCCAACCCGAGGAGGCGAGAATTCCGTGTTTCGGCGCACAGGAACAGCAATGCTGCCGCCAGCAAGATGACCTGCAAAAATGACTCCGGCACTAGAACGCTGGCATACCGCACGTCCACCGGGAACGTGACCATAAGCAGTCCGGTGACCCACGCTGCCGACAGCCCGGCCAGTCGTGCTGCTACCAGTGCCGCCAACGCCGCGGCCAACGACGAACAGAGCAACGGTAGCGCCACCGTAGTCCACTCGTGGATACCGAACAAGCCATAGCACACCGCGAGCGGCACGATGACGCCGTACCGCATGGCGTAATGATGCGGTTCCAGCCGGTAGGTTCCCTCAGAGATTTGCCGGGCGTACCCGGCATAGCCCAGATCATCCGATGCAATCAGGCCAGTGAAACAGGCGAGACGAACGACGAGTGCGGCGGTGAACACCGCGGCTGCCAGAATCACCCACTGTCTCCGCTCGACGCTCTCGCCGGTGAGGGGGGCAGACAGAATCGAGCTGGTCATGTCATTGACCTCCTGGGCCAGGGGGCCGCAGCCTCCCCCCTAGCTGTTCGGGGCGTGTTCGGAATTGCTCTCCTACCTCCCGGACACGGGGCGCGGGCGGCGCGGCTGTCCGGAGATCTTCCCCTAGAAACCCATCATCCCGGCCCCCCCCGGGGCTGTCAAGTGGGCTGGTCGAAACAGCTCGTACGGAGGCGGCGGGGCGTATAGTGGAAGTTCGGCTATGCCTCGGTTTTTGCTTGGAATTACCTCGCGCCTGGGGGAGGCAAGTGTCCTGCCGAAGCTGCGGCCGCAGCAAACCGCCAGCCTGGTCTTTGACCTCCCCGTCGCGGGACGGCGGTGCGTCCTGTACCGCGTGGCGCACCGGGCCGGTCCGGGCGTGCGGCCTGCGCTGGCGGGGGAAACAGGCCCTGTAGCGCCGGACCCGCGGACGATCACGATTCGCCTTGGGGACGATGCGGACGCGGTGGTGGCTCTGGCGCAAGACAAGCTGTCCGTGACGGCGCCGCTCGCGTGCGTGCGCCAGGTCTACCATCGCCGTGACGCGGAAGCTTGGTGGTTCTCAGACGACCCCCGGCTGCTGATCCGGCCCGGGATGTCGCTTGACGTGCGCTGGCTGCTCTGCCAGTTAGAGCTGGGCGCACATCCGGGGCCCTACACGCCCTGGCGGGAGATCCGCCGGATCCCGTTGGGGATGTCGCTCACGGTGGATGTGGCCAGCCTCGCTTCGCAAGAGGCTCCGGCGCCCCTGTTGGAAGACGCCGGCGGCGCCTCGCCGGCCGGGGCGGCTTCCGACGAGGCCCGGATCGACGCCGTGGCGGAACTGCTCGACGACGCCATGCGCCGCGCTTGCCCACGCCGCCGCGGCGTGGTGCTGTTCAGCGGGGGAGTCGATTCGGGGCTGATCGCCGCGCGCGCGGCGGAAATGGGTTGGCAGGAATTCGTGCTGGCGCACTCCAGCCGGGGACCGCGGGACCTGGAAACCGAAAATGCGCGTCAAATGGCCGCCGCTCTGAAACTTGAGTTCCGCGCCTTCGAGTACCGGCCGGAGGACGCCATGACGCATCTGTCCGAGATGTTCGATGCCTACACCCCAGCCAACGACTTCTCCATGATGCCGACCTGGACCCTGGCGCGGCAGCTCCTGGAGGCCTTCCCGGAAGAGGACGTGGTGTTGGACGGCACCGGCGCCGACGGGGTCTTTGGAGGCCTGGAGAAATGGAAGCAAGCCCGGCTGCTGTACCGGGTGCCAGCGGTGGCGCGCAAAACCGCCGGCTGGGTGTATCGCGCGGGGCGCCTGTGGGCCCGGCCGGGGCGCGCCGAAAACGTGCTGCGCATCGTGCGGCGTTGCGCGCTGTGGCCCTTTCCGGCTTTCCGGGTGGTGTTGAATCCGCTGGGTGAAATCGCCTACCACGCCCCGCGTGGGGTCCGGCGCGAGGTGGCACAGGCGCTGCTCGACTGGCTCGACCGCGTCGCGGCTGGCTCGCCCCCCGCGGCCCGCCCCAAGTTCGTCGCGCTGGTGAGCGGCACGTGGCGAAGTTCAGAGAAGGCCGCGGCCGCGCTGGACAATGCGGGCGTGAGGCAGAGCTTCCCGTTTCAAGATCCCAAGCTGCTGGCCTTCGCGTTCCGCGAGGTCACCACCTGGCCGACCCATCTTCGGGAGGGCAAGGGGTCTCTGAAACAGTTGCTCACCCGCAGCGTGCCCGTTGCGCTGGTGTACCGGCCGAAATCCGGGCTTTCCGTACTTCCGGTCCCTACCTTCGGCCAGCCAAGCTTTTTACGCGCCTTTGCGGAGGTCCTGGAGACCTCGGCCGGCCCGTTCGAGGGCTTGATCGACAGGCGTTTCGTGCGCGGTCTGTTTGAAGCCCTCGAGCGCCGGCAAGAACTGGCGTGGTTTACCTACGAGTTTGTGTGGGCCCTGGTCTTCGGCCATCACTGGATTACCCGCATCCAGCAGCACGCCACCGCGGCTTGAGGATGCCCCGAACATGATGAGCGCCGCTTCGCCCGGGGCCCGGAATCCGACCACGGGCAGCGTCCTCGACCCGCGGGATTGGGACGCTTATCGCGAGCTTCTCCATCAGGCGGTGGAGGTCCTGGTCAGTCACGCCCGGGCACGTGCGGCCGCGCCAGTCTGGCAACCCGTCCCAGAGGAGCTCTTGGACTCCCTCGCCGGTCCCATCCCTCAAGCCCCCAGGGAAGCCGCCGAAGTCTTCGAGGAATTCCGGCGGCTGATTCTGCCCTACTCCGTGGGCAACACTCATCCGCGCTTTTTCGGGTGGGTTCACGGCACTGGTCTCGCCTCCGGATTGACGGCGCTGCTGGCCGAGGCCACGATGAACGCCAACTGCGGCGGGCGGGAGCATGCGGCCATCCACGTCGAGAGGGCGGTCCTCCGCTGGTTTCGCGAGCTCTTCGGAATGCCCGAGACCACCTCCGGGATCTTGCTGAGTGGAACCTCGATGGCCAATCTGGTCTCCTTGGCTGTGGCCAGGGAACGCGCCCTCCGCCAGGATTCCCATGTGAACCGGGGGGAGCTACTCGCTCGCCTCCGGGTCTACGCTTCCGCCGAGGTTCATGGTTCCATTCAGAAGTCCGCACGTCTGTTGGGGTTCAGCCCAGAAGCGCTCCGGCTGGTGGCCGTCGATGCGGCCTGCCGCCTGCGGGTGGAGGAGCTGGAGTCCGCCATCGCGGCGGATCAAGACGCCGGCCTCGTGCCCGCGGTCATCATCGGCACGGCCGGCACGGTTCGCACGGGCGCGATCGATCCGCTGGCGGATCTGGCCGGGGTGGCCGCGAAAGCCGGCGCCTGGTTTCATGTAGACGGGGCTTTCGGCGCGCTCGGAGTTCTGGCGCCCAGCCTGGCTCCGAAACTCGCCGGACTCTCTCAGGCGGATTCGATCGCCTTCGACTTTCACAAATGGATGTTCGTGCAGTACGCGGTAGGCTGCGCGCTCATTCGCGATGGCGCCCTGCACCGGGCCACCTTCGCGAGCCCTGCCGACTACCTGCGGCGTGAGCAGCGCGGCACAGGGGCCGGTGCGGACTGGCCCTGCGATTTCGGTCCCGAGCTTTCCCGCCCCTTCTTAGCCCTGCGCATTTGGTTCGCTCTTCAAGAACATGGCATCCAGCGGTTCTCAGAGGCCATTGAAAGAAACGTCGCCCTCGCGGCCCATCTCGCCCGGCGGATTGAGGAGCACCCCGCAGAACTGGAATTGGGGAATGCGCCGGAAACCTGTGTGGTCTGCTTCCGCTACGCGCATCGCCGCGCCGGCGGCGCCGAGTGGGATGCCGTGAACACGGCGATCGCTGTCGGCCTGCAAGAGGACGGGGTGGCCGTCTTGTCCATGGTCCGGGTGAACGAGGTCATGATGCTGCGCGCCGCGATCACCAACCATCGCACCAGCTTTGACGATATCGACTTGCTGGTGGCTGAGACGGTGCGCCGCGGCCGCCGGCTGGCCGACTGAGAGCCGCCCCCCTCACCCCACGAGGTTCGCCCCTCTACTGCGAAGCTGCTTGGCCCGCGCGTGCAGCGCCGGATGTTTGCGCAGCCAGTCCCTGACCCGCGCCCTGATGCGCAGGTGATAGCGCAGGCGGCTGGTAAACGGGAACCGCGCTCCCATACCATCTTTCATCGTATGGATGCAGGGGTTGCACACCCCGCACGGACGGGAGTTCGCGCGCGGGCTGTGGCAGAACCAGGTCATCTGCAAGAACTCCTCGAACCCTTCTTGGCGCGCGATGGTTTGCATGTCCAGCTTGCTCAAGTCAAAGACCGGGAAGTGGAACCATCTGAGCAGGGTGTGCCCATCCGATCCCACATGGCGCTCGTCCACTTTGTAGGAGGCACCTTCGCCCGCGCCCCTAAGGGTGGCAACCGCTGACACCAGTGCGAACCCGAGGCCCACACCTCGCACGAGGCACACTTCCGCATCGTGGAGGCCGGTCTGCTCGCAAAACCGGGCCAGCCAATCGTACTGGGTGCCCAGGAAGCAGCGCTGATGGATCCGCTGGAAGGCTGCGGTGATGTCGGGGTTGGGCTGGATCTCGAACAGCTCTTTGAAGCGCGTGGGCAGCAGCAGCTTGCGGGTCTCTGGCCGCTCGGCAAACAGACGCGCCTTCAGGTTGGTCATGGCGCGCAACTCGGCGCAGGTGGAAAGGCGGTCCGCATCGATCACGTAATGGGGCTGCACCGTCCTGCCGCGCAAAAGGAGCAACTGGAGTAGCCGGAAGGTCGAATCCCATCCTCCGGTCCACAGCAGATTCACCGGTTGGCTGTCGGGTTGGTCCATGCCTGCACCTCCTGGCGGTTCATCTGTGGGGTGGCCTCATCGTGAGCGGCCTTGGTTCGGTAACAGGATTGGCTTTTTGCTCCGAAGCTGCTGGACCTGCGCGTGCAGCGCCGGATGCTTGCGCAGCCAGTCCCTGACCCGCGCCCGGATGCGCAGGTGATAGCGCAGGCGGCTGGTAAACGGGAACCGCGCTCCCAGGCCATCTTTCATCGTATAGATGCAGGGGTTGCACACCCCGCACGGACGGGAGTTCGCGCGCGGAGTGTGGCAGAACCAGGTCATCTGCAAGAACTCCTCGAACCCTTCTTGGCGCGCGATGGCTTGCATGTCCGGTTTGCTCAAGCCAAAGACCGGAAACTTGAAATGCCTGAGCAGGGTATACTCATCCAACCGCGCATGGATCTCGTCCACTTGGTAGTAGGCATCTTCGCCCGCGCCCCTCCGGGTAGAAAACGTTTCCAGGAGTACGGGCAGGGGGCCCACACCTCGCTCGACACATAGTTCCATATCGTGAATGCCGGCCTCCTCGCAAAACCGGGCCAGCCAATCATACTGGGAACCCAGAAAGCACCGCTGATGGATACGTCCGAACGCGGCGGTGAGGTCCGGGTTGGGCTGGATGTCGAACAGATCTTTGAATCGCGTGGGCAACAGCAGCTTGCGGGTCTCCGGCCGCTGTGCAAACAGACGCTGCTTCAGGTGTGTCATGGTGCGCAGCTCGAGGCCGGTGGAGGCGCGGTTCGAATCGATTACGTAGCAGGGTTGCACCGTCCGGCCGCGCAAGAGGAGCAATTGGAGGAGCCGGAACGTCGAATCCCAGCCCCCGGTCCAGAGCAGATTCACCGGTTGGCTGTTGGGTTGGTCCATGCCTGTGCCTCCTTGCAGTTTATCGGCAAAGCGGCCGTGATGCTGGGCTACGTGGGGTTGCCCTGGGCGGTGGACGGTGAAACCGGATTCATGATCCCCGCCCACCCGGCCGATAAGCTCCTGGATGGTCTCCTTGGCGCCCTTCTGGCTGGCCGGTGCGGCGATCATCGCTCTGCTGTCCCTGGCGGCCAGGGCCAACCGCCGCCGCGGCTGGCGCCGGGAGCGCTCCGGCGCGGAGCTGACGACGCTGTGGGAGCTGATGAAACTGCCGGAGGGCGACTCCACCCCCGTCATACCCCTGGCGCCGCGGGCCCGTCCCCAGCCGCAGGCCAGCGCCCCGGAAGCCGCCAGCCTGGTGGCCCTCGAGGCGGCCCTCCGCCGCACTACGCCGGCCCCGGAAACCGCGCCGCAAGAACCACACCCGCAGACCGCGGACGAGCGCGTCGCAACGCCTTGAGCGGCTCAGCCGGCCCAGAGCTGCCGCTGCCGGGCCAGCTCGGCGGTGTCGAACAGCGCGTGCTCCACCTTCACCAGGATCTGGCCCGGATGGCCGCGCTCCAGCCGCTCCACCTCGCCCAACAGCAGCCAGTCGTGGCCTTCGATCTCGACCAGCGCGCCCGGCAACACCTCCGCCTCCAGCGAACACCGCAGATGTCGGCCGGAAAGACCCACCACCCGCACGGCCTCGACCGAGGCGGGGTCCGCCAGCAGGGTGAGCCGGGCTTCCTGGTCAGGTTCAGGTCTCATGTGCAGGGGGTGGCGATCAGACTCAATAATAGCACAGTCTGGCCAAGCTCCCCGGCCGCGCCCCGGTGGGATTTGACAATTGAAAGTACTTATATTACAGTGACTTAGACAGGCCATGGAGCCATTTCTGTGGGGCGGGTTGCGAGCGTTGTTGTTCAGCCTGATCCTCACCCCGATCTGTCGCGATGTGTTCCGCTCTTACCGGGTGGTGGATGAGCCTGGCGAGGCCCGCAAACTTCACCGCCAGCCCATCCCGCGCGTGGGTGGAATTGCGATCGCGCTTTCCTACCTGCTGGCCTATGTGTTTTCCTCGGAGGCGACCGGCATCCTCTCCCGGGAGGGCCTGTCAGTCTGGAAGCTGTTGCCCGCCGCGGCGGCCATTTTCGCCGCGGGCCTCATTGACGACCTGTGGGGCCTGAAGCCCTGGCAGAAGCTCACCGGCCAAGGCCTCTGCGCTTTGCTGGCCTTTGCCTCCGGCATCCGGGTGCTGGGGGTGGCCGCCTATCCCCTCGGCCTGTGGTGGAGCCTGCCGCTGACGGTCTTCTGGCTGCTGCTATGCATCAACGCGTTCAACCTGGTGGACGGCATGGACGGGCTGGCTGCCGGCGTCGGATTGTTCGCCAGCCTGGCGATCTTCCTGTCGGCCCTAATTGAGGGCAGCCAGGGGCTGGCCCTGGCCACCTTCCCGCTGGCCATGGCCCTGTTGGGATTTCTCTGCTTCAACTTCAATCCCGCCACGATTTTCCTGGGCGACTCCGGCAGCATGCTGATCGGCTTTCTGCTGGGCTGCTACGGCGCCGTCTGGAGCCAGAAGTCGGCCACCCTGCTGGCCGCGACCGCGCCGCTGATGGTGCTGTCGATCCCGCTGCTGGATGTCACCCTGTGCGTAGTCCGGCGGTTCCTGCATAAGCGTCCCATCTTCGCCGCCGACCGCGGCCACATCCACCACCGCCTGCTCGACCGGGGTCTGACGCCCCGCCAAGCGGTGCTGCTGCTGTACGCGGGCTGCGCCCTGGCGGCCAGCTTCTCCCTGTTGCAGCGCCTGCTTCATAACACCGCGCTGTCGGTGCTGCTGCTGTTGCTGTTCTGCGCGGTGCTGTGGATCAGCGTGCAGTACCTGAATTACAGCGAGTTCGCCCTGGCGCGCCAGTTGATCGTGGGGGGAGAATGGCGGGAAGTTCTCCGGGCCCGGCTGAAGCTGCTGGGGCTCAAGCGAACGCTGGCAGCCGCCGCCACCGTGGAAGAGTGCTGGCGCGTAGTGTGCGAGGCCAGCCGGGATTTCGGCTTCTGTTTCGTCCGCCTGCGGTTTCAGGACGAGTCCCGGGAAGAGACGTTCGGCCCCCCGGCCGCCGGCCCCTACTGGAGCCTGCATGTGCCCTTGTCGCGGGAAGACTCCATCGAACTGCGGCGCGAGTTCGGTTCTTCGCTGCCACCGCTGATCGTCTCCGCGTTCGTGGACACCCTGCGCGATATCCTGGCCGCGAAACTGCCTGCCCCCGAAGTGGCGCCGGTCTCCGGAATGGTCCGGTGATCCGGCAGTTTGCAGCCGGCATGCTACACTCTTGCTCTAGCCGCCAGTGAACCATGCCTCACTTCCCGAGCGCATCCGCTGGGAGCGCCGACGCCGACGCCCCCCGGGCCATGGCGCTGTTCGCCTCCGAGTTGGTTCTCTCGGTCGCCTGTTACCAACTGGCCACCCACCTCGCTGAGGGGTTCGCACTCCCGCTGGTAATGATGGACGCGGAGGCCCAATTGTTCCTGGGCGTGCTCACGCTCTCCGCCCAGGTGGGGCTCGGTCGGCGGGGACTTTACGCCCGTCCGCGGCCCCGCTCCAAAATCGAGTTACTCTCCCAGATCGGCTCAGCCCTGGGCATCGCTTTCCTGGTGGCGGCCCTGCTGGTTTACCTGCGACTGGCCGCGCCTCCCCCGCTGCTGGTGGTGGTGCTGTGGGCAGTTTTCTGCGGCACGGCCTGGTTCGCCTGGCGGCTGCTGTATGCGGCCGTGATCTGGAGCCCCTCGGCTCTCCACCGGGTGCTGTTTATGGGGGTGGATCCCGTCGTCCGGGACATCGCCAGCCGCTTGAAAGAGCTTGGCCCTTCCCGGTCCCAGTGCGTGCCCATCGGATTCCTCGACGACGGATTGCCGGCGGGTCATTCCCTGGCCGGCGAAACGGTCCTCGGAGGGTTCCACCAGATCGCGGAAATCGTCACGGCCACGCGCCCGGATCGCATCGTGGTCGGCGCCCCCGACGATTACGATCGCCTGCCCCTGCGCACTTTGCTTCACGTGCGGCTGGCCGGAGTCCGGGTGGAAACGGCGGCGGATTTCTATGAAGCGTTGTTCGACCGCGTGGCGGTCCGCCACTTGCGGCCGTGGCATCTGCTCTATCACGAGCGACTCGGCTTGCGTCCCGGCAGCGTCGCCCTCCAGTCGGTGTACACCAACCTGATCGCACTGGTGGCCGTAGTCGTGTCGTTGCCCCTGATGCTTCTCCTGGCCGCGGCCATCAAACTGTCCTCTCCGGGCCCGGTCTTCGAGCGACACCCCTGTGCGGGCTTTGAAGGCTTGCCCTTCACCCTGCTTACCTTCCGCTGCCGGCAGGCGGCGCCGGAGCCGGACG
>Ga0315284_10005456_pt1 | contig 18065 bp, 19 predicted proteins | sample YL17G09_16_MG_FD_203696 | JGI IMG/M metagenome (GOLD analysis project Ga0315284, IMG submission 203696) | Sediment microbial communities from Yellowstone Lake, YNP, Wyoming, USA - YL17G09_16 | ecosystem: Environmental > Aquatic > Freshwater > Lake > Sediment | place: USA: Wyoming | collected...
AAAAACTGGGCAATTGCCCAGTTTTTCAGGCAACTTATTTATTTTACACAATTTTTTAAAGTTTGGGAAGATTTAAATCCATAATTTTACATCTTGATTTCAATATCCACTCCGGCTGGCAAAGTTAAGCTCATCAAGGCGTCAATCACCTTGGGATTGGGATTTAAAATATCAATCAATCTTTTGTGAACCCTCATTTCAAATTGTTCTCTGGCATCTTTGTGAACAAAAGAAGACCTATTTACCGTATACTTGTGAATTTCAGTAGGTAAAGGAACAGGACCCGACACTTCCGCTCCGTGACGAAGAACCACCTCAACAATCTGCTTGGATGAGTTATCAATTACTTTATGATCGTAAGACCGAAGTTTAATCCGCAATTTCGGCTTCAATTCTTGTTCAGATACAACAGCTTTTTTCTTTGGCATCTTAAAGGAACAATAAAAATTGCTAATTGTTAATTGATAATTGCTAGTTGTTAGTCGAAGAAGGTTTTTCCTTCTTCTTCATCTTCGCTTCCACTTGCGGAAGCTCGTTAATTGAAAACTATTAACTATTTTACTATTTTCGTAACCACGCCAGCTCCAACGGTTTTTCCTCCCTCCCTGATGGCAAATCTTTGTTTTTCTTCCAAAGCAACAGGGGCAATCAGTTTGATTTTCAAATTAACCGTATCGCCCGGCATCACCATTTCCATTCCTTCCGGTAAATTTACATCTCCAGTTACATCGGTAGTTCGGATATAAAATTGAGGTTTGTAACCTGTAAAGAAAGGGGTATGACGACCGCCTTCTTCTTTGCTTAAGATATAAACTTCGCCTTCAAATTCCGCATGAGGAGTAATGGTTCCGGTTTTGGCCAAAACCTGACCTCTTTCCACTTCTTCTTTTTTAAGTCCTCTAACCAAGATTCCCACATTATCTCCTGCTCTTCCTTCATCCAGCATCTTATTAAACATTTCAATACTCACAACAGTGGTTTTTACTGTCTCGTGAATACCAACCAATTCTACTTCTTCGTTAGGATGAACAACTCCTCTTTCAATTCTGCCGGTTGCTACCGTCCCACGACCGGCAATCGAAAAAACATCTTCAATCGCCATTAAAAAAGGCTTCTCAATTTCTCTGGCAGGTTCCGGGATATAGTCATCAATCGCCTTTAACAAATCTAAAATGGGCTTTACAGATGTATCCTCGGCTGATGTAGCTGCCAAAGCCTTCAAAGCCGAGCCCCGAATCACCGGAATTTCATCTCCGGGAAAATTATATTTTTTCAAGAGTCCCCTAACCTCAGATTCAACCAAATCAATAATTTCCGGATCATCCACCATATCCACCTTGTTTAAAAACACGACGATGGATGGCAATCCAACCTGCCGGGCCAAAAGAATGTGCTCTCTGGTTTGAGGCATGGGACCGTCAACAGCCGATACCACCAAAACGGCACCGTCCATTTGGGCGGCTCCCGTAATCATGTTTTTGATGTAATCAGCGTGGCCTGGACAATCAATATGGGCATAATGCCGTTTTTCCGTTTCGTATTCCAAGTGAGAAATACTGATGGTTAAACCACGCGCTTTTTCCTCAGGGGCGGCGTCAATTTGGTCAACCGATTTCTCCTTAATTTTGGGATTTTTTAAATGCAAAGTATGTAAAATCGCCGCCACTAAAGTGGTTTTGCCGTGGTCAACATGACCGATGGTACCAACATTGACGTGAGGTTTTTCTCTCACAAATTTTTCTTTTTCTGCCATAGTGGTATTACATAACGAGGTCGCTCGCCCTCATCCAGCCTTACGGCTGGCGGTTGCCTTCGGCAACCTTCGGGCTCGCTCCTTAGAAACCCACGGCTTCTAACGGTCGGCCTTCGGCCTCCCTGTTTTCCTACACGGGAGGGGCGAAGAAGACTATCGCTTCTTCTTCCGCCTCGTTGCCACTCGGCAACCGAAGGGTTCTCCCGACCCCTCTCCGATTTGGGTTTCTGTTAATTATAATATTACTTTATATTACCTTTACAAATAAGTCAATAAGTTTATTTTCTTTTTCCTTCAATTATCTCTTGAGCGATATTCTGGGGCACTTCTTCGTAGACCAAGCTTCTGCTCGCAGAAGCGAAGGTGTAGAAGAAGTCCTATTTCCTTTTACCCTCAATAATCTCCTGCGCTATATTATTTGGGACTTCTTCGTAGCGGTCAAATTCCATTGTAAACGTTCCTCGTCCTTCAGTCAAGGATCTTAAAGAAGTGGCGTAACCAAACATTTCAGCCAGAGGAACTTTGGCGTCAATCACTTTTAAATTTATTCTGTCTTTGGTTTCTTCAATTTTTCCTCTTCTGGCTGATAAGTCTCCAATTGTATCGCCAAAAAAATCTTCAGGGACCACTACTTCCAATTTCATTACGGGTTCCAATATCACAGGGCTAGCCTTTTTGCAAGCTGTTTGAAAAGCCATGGAGCCGGCAATTTTAAAAGCAATTTCTGAAGAATCCACTTCGTGAAAAGAACCATCATACAAAGTCACTTCCGTATCCACGATGGGATAACCTGCCAAAACCCCTTTATCAATTGCTTCTCTGACTCCTTTTTCCACTGCCGGGATAAATTCTTTAGGAATAGTTCCTCCTTTTATTTCATCTATAAATTCGAATCCCTGTCCTCTTTCTCGGGGGTTTACTCTTAAATAAACGTGGCCGTATTGTCCTCGGCCGCCGCTTTGCCTGATATATTTTCCTTCAGCTTCAGCTGAAGTCTTTATCGTCTCTTTGTAAGCTACTTGAGGTTTTCCAACATTGCCTTCCACCTTGAATTCCCTTCTCATTCTATCAGCAATAATTTCCAAATGCAATTCGCCCATTCCAGAAATAATTGTTTCTCCTGTTTCTAAATCTCCTTTAATCCTAAAGGTGGGGTCTTCTTCTGCCAACCTTCTCAGGGCCAAACCCATTTTTTCCTGGTCAGCTTTGGTTTTGGGTTCAATTCTGATTGAAATAACCGGTTCCGGAAAACTTATTTTTTCAAGAACAATCGGGTGATTTTCGTCGCATAGAGTGTTACTGGTTTTGGTGTTTTTCAGTCCGACCGTGGCTGCAATGTCACCCGCAAAAATTTCTGAAACCTCCTCTCGTTCAGCTGCATGCATTCTCAAAATCCTGCCAATTCTCTCTTTTTCGCCAGTGGTTGAATTTAACAAATAAGAACCCTTATTGAGGAACCCCGAATATACTCGAAAATATGTCAAACTGCCGACGTAAGGATCGGAAGCAATTTTAAAAGCGAGTGCCGAAAAAGGTTCTATATCTTTAGGTTTTCTCTCAATTTCTTTTCCTGTCTTAGGGTCGGTACCTTTTACCGGCGGCAAATCCGCCGGACAAGGAAGATAATAACAAACCGCATCCAAAAGAAGCTGAACTCCTTTATTCTTCAAGGCCGAACCGCACAGCACCGGTATCAATTTATATTCCAAAACTGCTTTTCTTAAAATTTTTCTCAGTTCCTCCGGGGAAATTTCTTGACCGGCTAAATATTTTTCTAATAATGTTTCGTCTTCAGCTGCGATTTTTTCAACTATTTTTTTTTGCCATTTCTTGGCTCCCTGTAATAATTCTTGAGGAACAACTTCTTCTTTGATAATCTGACCGAAGTCTCCCTCAAATTTGAAGGCTTTCATTTTTAACAGATCAATTACTCCCTCAAAATTTTCTTCCTCTCCTATCGGTATTTGAAGAGCAACGGCATCGGGTGAAAGTTTCTGTAAAATTGATTCAAAACTTTTTTCAAAGGAAGCTCCAGTTCTGTCTAATTTATTTATGAAACAGATTCTGGGGACTGAAAATTTATCAGCTTGACGCCAGACTGTTTCTGACTGAGGCTCCACTCCTGCTACCCCGTCAAAAACAACTACGGCTCCATCCAAAACCCTCAAAGATCTCTGAACCTCAGCCGTAAAATCAATGTGGCCCGGCGTATCAATGATATTAAACCGGTATTCATTCTCTTTTTTCTTTTCTAAATCGCTTGGCGTCCAAAAACAGGTAGTGGCAGCGGCCGTAATCGTAATCCCTCTTTCTCTTTCCTGCTCCATCCAATCCATAATTGCCTGACCGTCGTGAACCTCACCGATCTTGTGAGAAATTCCGGTATAAAAAAGAACCCGTTCGGTCACGGTAGTTTTTCCAGCATCAATATGAGCAATAATTCCAATGTCTCGGTATTTTTCTAATGGATAAGCACGAGGCATAATTTGAAAATCTCTACTCGAAGAACATTCGTTCTTCTCCACCCTTCGCTACGGCTCGGGTACTCGAAGAACATTTGTTCTTCTCCACCCTTCGCTACGGCTCGGGTACTCGAAGAACATTTGTTCTTCTCCACCCTTCGCTACGGCTCGGGTAAGCGAGGCAGTTGCCGACAAATGACACTTCGCGGGCCGAGCGAACTACCACGTGAAGTGAGCGAAAGCCCGATTTGCTTCAGCCATGCGGTGCATATTTTCTTTTTTCTTGATAGCCGCTCCCTGGTTATTAGCCGCTTCAATTAACTCATTGGCTAATTTTTCTTTCATCGGTTTTCCTTTTTTATCTCTGGCTGCCTGGAGTATCCAACGCATCGCCAAGGTCATCCGTCTGTCTCCCCTGACTTCTCTCGGCACCTGATAGGTAGCTCCGCCGATTCTTTTTGGTTTTACTTCCAAAAACGGAGAAGTATTTTTAATTGCTAAATCAAAAATTTCCAAGGGTTCTCTTTGCGTTTTTTCTTTTACAACATCAAAGGCCTGATAGACAATTTTTCTGGCTATCGTCTTTTTCCCTTTTTTCATTACCTGATTAATAAACTTTGCCACGGTAACATTGTTATAAACAGGTTCGGATAAAATTATTCTTCTTTGTTTCCTTTTTCTTCTCATATTTGAGTTTTTATAGAGTAAAAACGAAGATGGAGATGAAGGCAAACCCGAAGGGGCAAACTTCATCGGCTAAATAACTTTTATTTTTTTTCTTTCTTGGCGCCGTACTTTGACCTGCTCTGTTTTCTTCCTTCAACGCCACCTGCATCCAAAATTCCCCTCACTATATGATATCTGACACCCGGCAAATCTTTGACTCGGCCACCTCTAATTAAAACCACGGAGTGCTCCTGCAGACCGTGACCTTCGCCCGGAACGTAAGCAGTTACTTCCATACCGTTGGTTAAACGAACTCTGGCAACTTTTCTTAAAGCCGAATTTGGTTTTTTAGGGGTAATCGTAAAAACCTTAAGACAAACTCCTCTTTTAAATGGAGAAGGAAATTTTCTTGGCCGATTTTTTAAAACATTAAAAGCGAATTCCAAAGCCGGCCTCTTCCCAGATTTTTTTATTTTTTTTCTTCCTTTTCTAATTGATTGTCTAATAGTAGGCATTTTTCCCAAAAAAATTAAAGCGCCAAGCGCTCAATATAATTTAGCAAATATTAAAATTAAAGTCAAACTATAATCTCTAAAATAAGTTGGCTCCCACAATTAAACTGAAAATCCAGTTAATAAGCAAAACCACCCAGTTAAATAAAAAGAAAATTATAAATAATAGAATAAATAAGCCAAACTGGCTTAAAAATATTTTTAGATTTTCCAGTCCTTGAGGCAAAAAAGTAAATAAGATATGAGACCCGTCCAAAGGAGGAACCGGCAATAAATTAAATATGGCCAGCAGCAAATTTATATAAACGATGTAAGAAAAAATTAAATCAAGGCCGGAAACTGCGGAAATTGCCGGAAAAAATCTTAAAGCCAATCCAAAAAATAAAGCAACGGCAAAATTTGCTGCCGGACCCGCTGCCGCTACTTTGGCAGAACCGTATTTTTGGTCCCGAAAATTATAAGGATTAATCGGCACGGGCTTTGCCCAGCCAAAAACAGGTCCCCTGCCTCTTGTTGCCAAAAGCATCAACAAAGGCAAAAGAAAAGAGCCAAAAAAATCCAGATGTTTTAATGGATTCAAAGTCAATCTGCCTGAATATTTGGCAGTTGAGTCGCCCAAATAATTTGCCATTGTCCCGTGAGAGACTTCGTGAATGACGGCTGAAAAAATTAAAATGATAATCAAAAATATCCATTCCAACATATGCCTCATTCTATCACATCATTGATAAAATTAAAATTATCTGTTAACATCAGAATGTATGTCACGAGAATGCGCAATTTGCGCCAAAAAATCAAAAAAGGTCTGGCGAAGAGTCAGATTAAGAGCGGAAAAATTTAACCCCACTATCAAAAGAAGACAGCATCCCAATTTGCAGTGGGTGAGATTAGCTTCGGGAAAAAGAGTTAAGGCTTGTGCGAAATGCATTAAAACCCTCTCCAAGAAAAAGTAGTCGATGAAGTTTGCCTCTTTCTCCGAGCCCCCAAAGGGAGCGAAGGTGAAAGATGAAGATTTATCTTCATTGCACAGAGTTTGCCTTCATCTCCACCCTTCGCTTCGCTCGGGTAATCTACGGAGTGTAGTACAACGGCAGTATTCACCCTTGGGGTGGGTGTGACCCGGGTTCAATTCCCGGCACTCCGACCAAAAAAACAGAGGACAGTCCTCTGTTTTTGGCTTTCTAATAAAGATTCTAAATTTTTTTACTCAATGCAACAGTCAACTATTTTTTTCACCAAATCCCCTAATTTTCCCATAAAACCGGACTTCTGTTTATCGTGGACATTTAATTGATTATCGTCAATTTTTTTCACATCAGAAACATTTAGCAGCTTCAAGTTTAAACCCCAGAATAAAGAATATAACTCATAGGCCTTGGTAAATAAATCCTCGGCTTCTTTTTTTTCGCCTTTGCCCAAATATTTCGTCCCAACTTCTATTAATCTCATTGTGGCGGCCAATAAATGCTTTGAAATGCACCACACCTCGCCTTCGTATTCTTTGATAATTTTCTTTAATAATTCCTTGCGGATTTCTCTGGCTTGGTTTAGCAAATCATAATATTCCGATTTTCCGGTTTTAGCTCCGGTGAAGAAAAAATGTTCCTCAATGGAAATTAAATTCATAATGGCAATGCTCAAGTCCTGATCCGAAGACAAATCAAGCTTGCCTTTTTTACTTTCAGCAACTTTCTCTAAAAGCTCTTGGATTTTTTGTTCTTTATTGTTGTTCATATTATTCATTTTAAAAATTTACAGCCCACTACGTAGTGGAAAATTAAAGTCGTAATGGCTAAAAATAAAATGGGTAAGACGACTTTTTGAAAGGGAAAAAATACTTTACCCTGATTTTTGTTTTTTAAAAAGGAGTTCAGCCAAATACTCAAAAGAAAAGCCAAGCTGCCAAAAACTATTCCTAACCATAACTTATCTATGCCCCAGAATTTATTAAGAGGGTGGCCCATAATGCCTGTAAAATAAAGCGGCAGAATCACAATGAGATAGAAAAGGCCCGAGACAGTCAGCCAGCGCAATTTGAAGCGGATTTGCTTTTTATTCAGCCAATTTAAAGACCAGCCAATCATTGAAACAACCAATCCCCCAATCCAGATACCGGAAAGCACATCATCAACTCCCAGCCAACGGCAAAGACCGACGCCAGCTCCAACCGCAATTGTACAAACTGGACAAAATGCTTTTGCCTCATTAAATGTCAAAAAACTCAATAAAAATACCGCAATTAAAACAATAAAAACTTTTTTCTTCATTGAATACCAGTTTTCTGCTTAAAGAAATTCATAACGTCGGTATCGCCAACGTAACATTTGGAACCGTCCCACAAAAAAGGCACGCCCACCTGGTCTGGAGGCAAGCCACATTTCTGAGCAACAGCCACCAATTCTTTGGCATTATCCTGATTATTAAACATTTCTTTCTTTTCAAAGGAAATTTTTTCCTCAATTTTGTTGTCTTTTAAAAACTGGTCAACATTGGCGCAGTGCGGACACCCCTCACCGTAAAAATAAATTATCTCGCTTTTCTGCGGTGTTTTGTATTTCCAAAAAATGAAAATGGCGATACCTATCAAGATTATTACAATAAAAACTATCAATAAAATTTTTTTATTCATATCTCTACTATAACAAATTCCTCTAAATTTTGGAAGTCTTAATCTAAAGCTTTAACTTCCAGATAATCAATCATCCTTAGACAGACATAATTTAAGACGACTTCCGGCAACAACAACAGCAGCAACAGCAGTAGCAATTTTCACAGATACATCTCTTCACAAGTTTCCCGCATTTTTCGCAGATTTCATTTTTGCCTTTTTGTTGACAACAACCGCAGTTGCAACCTTTAATCAAAGTTTTGTTTTTTTTAACCATAATAATCAAGTAATTTATTTATTAAATAGTTTTGCGACCTTTAAAATTTCCTGAATCATATTTTGTTTCTTTCTTTCATTTCTGGCGGCCATAGCAGTCTTAAAACAGGTATTTAAATGATTTTCCATCAGCATTTGGTGACTGGAACGTAAAAGACCAATGACAGCCAAATTTTGCTGCATAATATCAATGCAGTAGCGGTTTTCTTCTGCCATTTTTATAATCTTTCCCAAAAGACTATGGGCTTTTTTAAAATTAATTGAGGTCTTCTGTTTTTGGTTATTCATAAAATTTTGATCTTTAGTTTTATTTTTTAATTTATTTATACCCCAACCAGAGGTATAGGTATATAATAGCAAGCCAAGACAGCCTGTCAAGGGGCAGATACTCAATTAAAAAACCGCTAAAAGCGGTTTTTTAATGGCCTTGTTCTCTTCCAGCAAATTCTTCTGGAAAATATTCCAAGTGGGAATCCAAGTCCCGACCCAAGGGTCAAGATCATATCCGATTCCCTGCAAAAAAGTTTGTCCCAGAATTAGACTAGAAGGAGCAGGGCCCGGTTAGAAATTATTTTTACAGAATTAACTTCCAGCGGGGCACTGCCAGCGATTCTCAATACTTTTCTTCAATTTCATTATATATTTTTGCAAAAACAACTGTCAACACCCAGTCAAGATTTTTAAAGTTCTAAAACTTTAACCATTTGTTTTATTAAAGACACTGCTACCGGCGGAGCTAACAGACTTACGGATTTCACTCCTTCATCATCCAAAATAACCCAGGGCTTCTCGCCTATCTTCACTTTTTTACTTTTCTCATCCCATTTAAAAACATATTCTGGAGTAATTTCGTAATTATCAACATATTTTTTGGCTGATTTTAAAGGAATGGAGTTTCGCAACAAAACCTTGGGAATCCCATAAAGAGAAAAAGCTTGCTTGATTAGTTTTTGGTCTTTTTTAAGTCTTTCTTTGATTGGTTTAATTCCCAAACTATCCCCTTCTTTTGGTAACATAACTGCTCCTCGGCAATTTGGGTTATCGCAAATCAAATAAAATTCTTTTTTATTTTCATTGTATTTTATATTTGAAGTCGGCAAGAGTTTTAAGTTTCTGGAGGTTTGACACAGAGGACAAACTCTTCTCCATTTAATCCTTTCGTCAATTACGGCTTCCGGCACATCAATTAAAATAAAAATATCAGGATCGTCTCTGTAACCGATTAAATCTCTAAAGAAAAGGGAGTAAGAAATCTGATCCAGGTCGCGAGGAAAACCGTCAATAAAAACACTTTTCTTTTTTCTTTTAGCAATTTCTTTTTTGACCAAAGCCAGAATCAATTCAGTGGGCAAAAGAGCCTTGGTGTTCCTGCTTTCTAAGGATTTTATAATTTCTTCAAACGGCAGCCAGCCGCGATAATTTTTTTCCAGAAAGGAGATTAACTCTTTTTTCTTCTTTTCGTCTTTTAATTCTTCGTCTATGCCCCTGATCATGTCTCCAATGGAAAAATGGTCAATCTTGTCCTCGCCCACCACTTCGCCGAACATCTTAGCGTAAGTGCCCTTGCCTGAATTCTTTTTGCCCAAAAGATAAGCAACGAAAGTATTTTTTTCCAGATAATTCTTTATTTTTTTAATTTCCGGCGCCGCTTTCAATTTAAAGTACATTCCTCTTTCTTTAGGGTCGGACAAATTAAACTTTCTTGTTAATCCTTTGATTTTGGTTTTGAAAATGGGAAAGTCCATAAGTTCTACGAATTTTGGTTTTATTTTATTTTTATTTCTTTTCCGTCGGAAATAATTTTTATGTCGCCGTTTTGGTCGGTTCTTAGGATTTTTATACCATAATCTTCTAAAATATCCAAAACTTCTTGATGCGGATGGCCGTAAGAATTTCCTTTGCCTGCCGAAATTACGGCAATCTCCGGCAAAACCTTTTCAATAAATTCCTTTGAACTTGAGGTTTTGCTTCCGTGATGACTAACTTTTAAAATATCGGAGTCCAAATTCGTTCTCTGCTCCAAAATTTCTTTCTCTTCTGATTTACGGATATCCCCCGTAAATAAAAAAGAATTTTCACCAAAAACCAAACGGCTAACAATTGAAGTCTCATTGCTGTCTTCAAATTCCCGACCTGCCAGATTTTCAAAAGGATATAATATTTCCAAAACTGTTTTTGAGGCAATTATTTTTTGAAGAGGATGAGCAATTTTTATATTAGCCTTTTCCTCTAAAATTTTTCTTTCCCATTCTTGAAACTCTAAGGTGTCCCTTTTAACTCCTGTCCACAAAATATTTTCTACCTTGTATCTTTTTAGAACCGAAATTAGTCCGGTTAAATGGTCTTTTTCTGGATGAGTTAAAATTATCAAATCTAAGGTATTATCATAAAACGGCATTTCTTTTCCTAATTTTTCTAAGATAACCGAATCCGGACCTCCGTCAATCAGAATCTGCTGTTTTTTCGGGGTTTCAATAAAAATGCTATCTCCCTGTCCGACATCAAAAAAAACAACCTCTAATGGCTGATTCTTGCTTAAATCAAAAACAACTATCCAGGCAAGAATATTAAGCGCCAACAATAAGCTTAAAATAATCAAGCTAAAATTTTTACCCATTCTAACGGGGCTTGCTTAATAAAATAGCCCAAAACCGACTTGCTCCCCAAAAAATTTTGCTTCACAAAACCTGAATGGGTAAGACGGTTTTGGGCTAAAAACTCTTCCTGAAGGCGATGAACCTAAAGGTTCATCTTCATCTGCGCCCTTTTCGTGGGCTTAATGAGGAACTATTTAGCCTTTCCTAAAATCCTGAACATCTTTGTTCCGCAGACGGGACATATCCCTTTCATGGCTCTTCTTTTTGTTGCCCCTTTTCCCTTCATAGTAACTTCTTCCTCATTGTTCATCTCTCTTTTCTTTTTGCATTTAACGCAATATCCAGTCATAATAATATACGAATTAATATGCGAACTCTATTATTTAACCGACCTTTATTTTTCTTAGAGTCCTCCGCGACATCTAATCGGAGGTCCGGCGGATTTCTCCACAGACTCTATTCTATTATTTTACCTTAATTTAAGCAAAAAGGATAGTCAAGCCCTTTAAATTTTACGTTGCCAGCCAACCGCCGTCAACTACCACGGTAGAGCCGGTCATGTAGGATGAGGCATCTGAAGCTAAAAATAAAACCAGATTGGAAACTTCTTCCGGTTTGCCGATTCGGTGAAGAGGGATTCTGGATAAAGTGCCTTCCAAGACTTTTGGGTCTTGAGTCGTAGAGCTGGCCATTGGTGTGTCAATCGCGCCGGGCGCTACAGCATTTACCCTGATATTAAAAGGAGCTAATTCCAAAGCCATAGCTTCAGTCATTGCCACAATTCCTCCTTTTGAGGCGCAATAATGCGCAAGATTTTGAAAACCAACTCCTACCTGACCCATGGCAATTGAAGCAATGTTCACAATCGCCCCTGATTTTTGTTTTACCATTTCTTTTGCCGCTGCCTGCGCGCACAAAAAATATCCTTTAAGATTAATATTTATGGTTCTGTTCCATTCTTCTTCGGTCAATTCTAAAAAGGGTTTAAACTGACAAATGCCGGCATTGTTGACCAAAATATCAATTTTTCCTAATTTAGCCACTGTTTTGGTCACCATCTCATCCACTTCGTCTTTATTAGAAACGTCGCATTTTATTGCCATGGCTTCGCCTTTTGCATCTTTGATTTCAGTTACTACTACTTCGCAATCTTCCAAAGAAATGTCCGCCACCACCACTTTGGCTCCGGCTTTAGCCAATGCCAAAGCATGAGTTTTGCCCATTCCTCTTCTGGCACCAGTAACTATGGCAACTTTTCCTTTTAAGTCCATGTAATTTTTTAAAATTTAAACTAAAAAAATCGACCTTTTTACTTTTATACAAAGCATAAAAGTACACTAAGCTTCGCGTATTATAAAATTTCTTCAAATAATTCTTCCATAATTTTAGCTCCAATACTAGTTCCAATAATATCAGCTCCAGCTTTAACCATTGCTTTTAAATCTTTTAATTTTTTTATTTTGCCTGACGCTTTAACCAAAAGCCCAGACGCTCCTTTTCTCATTAATTTTAGATGATAAGCCTTTTCTTTTAATTCTCTGTGTTCTAACGGATCTTTGTCGGTGGCGGTTTTGACGCAAATCGCGCCGGCTGATTTCACAATTTTGGAAGCCTTTATTATTTCTTCGTCGGTCAGATAACCTGAACCAATAATAACTTTTGTCGACAGGATTTTACAGATTTCTTTCAAATCTTTAAAAACTTTATCCCATCTTTCGTGTTTGATGTCAGGCAAGGAAATCACTACATCGATTTCGTCAGCCCCGTCTTTTTTTGCTTTCCTACACATTTGAATTCTTTTTTTGTGAGGGCTGTCGCCAATGGGCGGGTCCACCAAACAAATGGTTTTTATCTCTGTGCCCTCCAATTCTTTTTTAACCAATTTTACCCATTCAGGATTGACGCAAACGCCGCGGAAACCGTATTTTTTGGCCTCCTCACAGGTTTTTTTAATATCACCTGCTTTGGCTTTTTTGCCTATATTGGTGTGGTCAATGATTTTAGCGATGTTTTTCATCATGGTCTCCTACGAAATTACGAATTAGTACGAATATACGAATTTTGTTTTTGTAAATAATCATACGCGGCCAGAGCGGCTTTGGCTCCTTCACCACAGGCAGTGACAATTTGTTTAAACTGGCCGACATTGCAGTCTCCGGCCGCAAAAAGGCCCGGTGTTTTGGTTTGAAAGGTTTCAAAATCAACTTTAATTTCGTCCCTTTCGTTAAAATCAACCAGCCCCTTAACGTAAGCTGTAGCCGGCTGATAACCAACCTCAACAAAAACTCCTGCCAGAGGTATGGCAAAATTTCTTTTAGTCTTTCTATTCTGATAAATGATTGAGTCTACAAACTTATTTCCCCTTATTTCTTTCAACGCAATATTAGTAATGATATCTACCTTTCCTGTTTTTTTAGCTCTCTCTTGATTTTCTTTATCGGCCTTAATCTCAGGATTGTATTCCAAAATATAAATTTTTTTTGCCCAATTGGCAAGCGCGATGGCTGCCTCAAAACCGGCATTTCCGCCGCCAATCACCGCTACAATTTTATCGGCAAAAATGGGCGCATCACAGACAACGCAATAACTTACGCCGCGACCTAAAAACTCTTTTTCTCCCAAAACTTCCAAGAGTCTGGGGTCGGTTCCGGTGGCTAAAATTACTGCTTTTGACTCAAACTTATTTTTGCTTTTTGTAGTGACAATAAACTTTTCACCATTCTTTTTAACGTTTTTTGCTTCGTCTCTCTCAATGTCTATTTTTTGCTTTCTTAACTGTTTCTCAAATTTTTGAATCAGTTCCATTCCGGAAATCTCTTCAAAGCCGGGGTAATTTTCAATACCAACTGCTTTGCGAGCCACCTGACCGCCAAAATCTTTGGTAATTAAAAGCGTATTCAATTTCTGTCTGGCAGCGTAGATACCCGCTGTGATTCCAGCCGGCCCGCCCCCAATAATGATTAAATCGTTAAGCATAACTTTAATTTATTTATTATAACAAATTATTCCGCCGCCCAAAAGCTCTTGGCCTGAATAGAACACAACTGATTGACCTGCTGTAATTGCTCGCTGCGGTCCATCAAATCTTAAACGATAAACTTTAGAGTTTAGGCGATAAAGCGTGGCCCAAGCTGGTTCATGTCTATATCTTATTTTTACCTTTATCTTTATTGGGAATTTTGGTGGCTTTCCTAAAATCCAATTAACATTTTTTACCATGAGTTCTTTCTTTAATAAATCTTTTTCGTTTTTTGTCACAATCAAAACATTTTGTTTAATATTTTTATCCAGAACAAAATATGGACCGCCGGACAGTCCAATGCCTTTTCTCTGGCCAATGGTATAAAACCATAAACCCCTGTGCCGTCCCAAAATCTTGCCCTGTTTATCTACCCGAGCCGCAGCGAAGGGTGAAGAAGAGGATTTATCCTCTTTGACTACAATGTTCCCCGGTTTTTCTTTGAGATATTTTTTTAAAAAATCTGCGATGTTTCCTGAAATAAAACAAATTTCTTGGGATTCCGGCGCATCAAATACCGGTAATCTAAATTTTTTAGCTAATTTTCTTACTTCTTCTTTGGTATGATTGCCAACCGGAAACAAAATCCGGCTTAGTTGATTTTGACTTAACTGCCACAAAAAATAAGACTGGTCTTTGTCTATATCTTTTCCTTTCAATAATCTATATCTTGTCTCTTGTTGCTTGTCGTTTGTCTCTCGTTTTCTCGCGTAGTGCCCTGTTGCCACGAAATCGGCATTCAATCTTAGGGTTTTTCCCAACAGCAAACCGAATTTAATTTCCTTATTGCAAACCACACAGGGATTAGGGGTTCTGCCCGCCTTATACTCTTTCAAAAAACAATTAACGATTTTCTTTTTAAATTCTTTTTCAAAATTGAAAACGTAAAAAGGAATTTTCAGAATTTTCGCCACCTTTCTCGCTCTTTTTTCCACCAAAGATGAAAAATTATTTAATTTCATATAAACTCCAGTAGCGGAAAAGCCAGCCCTTTTTAAGAGGGCTGCCGCCACTGAGCTGTCAACTCCGCCAGACATGGCCACTAAAACCCTTCTATTTCTTTTTTCTTTTCTCATAGTCCTCAATTGCCGCTCTTAACCCCTGCTGAGCCAAAAAAGAACAATGAATTTTGATTTCGGGCAGATGTCCCAGTTCCTTGACTACATCTCTGTAATCAATCTTCAGAGCTTTTTTTATCTCTTTTCCTTTCACTAAATCAGAAATAATGTCAGAGGTGGCGATGGCGGCGGCGCAACCCAAAGTATGAAACTTAATATCCTTAATAATTTCTTTTCTCCCTTTTTTCTCTACCTTTATATATAACTTCATTAAATCTCCACATCTTGGATTGCCGACTTTCCCTACGCCGTCGGCATTTTTCATTTCTCCAAAATTTTTGGGATGGGTAAAGTGTTCTATTGTTTTTTTTGAATAATATGGTCGCATGGATTTATTTAAACCCTGAGATTTTTCTTAATCTTTTTATTGCTTCCGGCAGAACCTTTAAAACATAATCTATATCTTTTTCTTTTGTCCATCTGCCCAAAGTCAATCTTAGAGAGCCGTGAGCTTCCTGCGGTTTCAAACCTATGGCTGATAAAACATGACTGGGTTCTAATTTCGCCGAAGAGCAGGCAGAACCGGTGGAGGCAGAAATACCTGATAAATCAAGTTGTATTACTATTGATTCCCCCTCTACAAACTTAAACCAGAAATTAGCATTGTTTGGCAATCTTTTTTCAGGGTGACCGTTCAAATGAGAATCATCAATTTTTTCTAAAACTCCTTTTATTAATTTATCTCTTAATTTTATCAATCGTTGACTTTCTTTTGCCATTTCTTTTTGGCAAATTTTTGCCACTTTCGCAAAACCAACGATTGCCGGCACATTTATAGTGGAAGACCGTAATCCCATTTCCTGACCGCCGCCGTGTAATAACGGCTCAATTCTTGTTCCTTCCCTGACAAACAGCAAGGCTGCCCCCTTTGGCCCGCACATTTTATGGGAACTGGCTGTCAGCAAATCAATACTCATTTTATTGACATTAATCGGAATTTTGCCAAAACTTTGAGCCGCATCGGTATGGAAATACACCCCTTTTTGCCTACAAATCTTTCCTATTTCTTTGATGGGCTGGATTGTCCCGATTTCATTTGAAGCATGAATTATGGAAACCAAAATCGTATTTTTTTTAATTGCTTTTTTGACATCATCGGGATTAACCTGACCATATTTATCAACCTTTAATCTCGTTATCTCAAATCCCTGTTTTTCCAGCCATTTGGCGCTTTCCATCACGCAAGGATGCTCAATTTGAGAGATAATGATATGCCCGCCTTTATTTTTATTGGCAAAAGCGATGCCTTTTAAAGCTAAATTATTGCTTTCAGTGGCTGAACTGGTAAAAATTATTTCATCTGACTTTGCCCTCATTAAATCCGCCACCTTCTCCCGGCTTTCTTCCAGAGCCGCTTTCGCTTCCTGACCCAAACCATATAAAGACATTGTGTTGCCGAATTTTTCAGAAAAAAAGGGTAGCATTGTTTTTAACACGCGTGGATCAACCGGCGTGGTCGCGGCGTAGTCCAGATATACTATGTGTTTTTTATTAATCATGTTTTAAAAGGTATTTTAAAAAGATAACAGCTTTTGCAAGGGTATTTTTTGTTCAAAAAATAATAAATTTCTCTGCCTTTTTTCTGACTGAAAACCATGCCGATTTTTTTTAAAGTTTTTAAATGATGAGAAATGGTAGGCTGAGTCAAAGCAAAATGCTTCCCGATTTCTTTGACATTACTGGGTTTCTTTCTTAGATATTGAATTATTTTGGTCCTCGTGTCCTCGCCAATTAAAGTAAGGCACTGGGGACAAATTTTTCTTTTGGGCATAAAAAAATATAGATGGCTATCTATATTTTATGAATTACGACATCCTTGTCAACCCCCCCCCATGACTGGTTTATATGATATTAACCATTTAGGGGTCTTGGATGATTACTGCTGAATGATGTTTTGACATTTTTATCCATATAAACAATCTTACTGTTTTTCTTTACCCAATTTTCAGAAAAACCAACATGTGAAATAATATTACGACTTCTATCAAGTTGTTTCTCTGCTTCTTTTAGTAAAATTTTTGGTTCAATTTCATAAATAACTTTAACGATTAGAGGATGCTTTTTGTAAAAAATCGCGGAATAAATTTTCTTATTTCTGTTTATTCTATAAAGCGATTCGTTTCTTTCTTTAGACGGTTCTTTAAACATTCTATCTAATTGTCCTGTGCCTCCTTCATAGCAAGTGAGATATTCATATTTAATCTCAGGATTATTTTTATCACAAGCATCGGCATCTCTTTTAGATGTAATCAATTGGTGACCGAGTATTTCGGTTATAATCATTTCCTTAACTAAACCTGGCTGCAAAATATTGGGTATTCCTATTTTCAAAGCAAGTTCTTGTGCCTTTCTGACAAGCCGAATGATTTGAAATATAATTTTTTCTTTCATCAATAAAATAAACGGCTTTTTTGTTGTGTTTCTATTTCTTTTAATCGTTGATTGCAAATTGTAACTAAATTTGGAGCGATTTCAAATCCGATATAATTACGTTTAAATTCTTGGCAAACAGCGAGAGTCGTGCCCGTGCCAACAAACGGATCTAAAATCAAATCTCCTTTATTTGAACTCGCTTTAATAATTCGTTCAATGAGTTTTTTGGGTTTTTGAATAGTATGTAAAAATTCTGTACTCAAAAGTTCTTTTGATTTATAAGTAAGTTGTTTAATATCTCCCCAAACATCACCGGGGTTTTTTCCTTTTTCATTAAATTTAGTTTTTCCAAATTTGCCGTTTACAACGGACGGGACATTCTCGCATCTTTTCCTATGTTCGAGTTCAACAAGTTGCGGGATTCGTATATCGTCTAAATTAAATGTTTTGGCTTTTCCCTTTGAAAAATAAATTATTACATCATAGTTGTTAGTGAAATTGACTCTTCCTTGGGCTAAACGGCTTGGTTGATACCAGACAATTTTAGCATTAAGCTGCAAGTAAGGTCTGTAATCGATGAAGTCTATACATCCAGATTTTCCAAAGAGATAAAATGCTCCTCCGTCTTTTAATTTTTGAGAAAAGAGCTTTATTAGTTCTAAATTAAATTCTTGAATGCTA
>Ga0315284_10005458_pt1 | contig 18061 bp, 14 predicted proteins | sample YL17G09_16_MG_FD_203696 | JGI IMG/M metagenome (GOLD analysis project Ga0315284, IMG submission 203696) | Sediment microbial communities from Yellowstone Lake, YNP, Wyoming, USA - YL17G09_16 | ecosystem: Environmental > Aquatic > Freshwater > Lake > Sediment | place: USA: Wyoming | collected...
CGTGATCCCGTAGACATCGGCAGCCCGCACCCAGATCTGGTAGCCGTTGTTCTCGATGATGCCGATCCAGGGAAGCTTCCACGTCGCGGCGGCATTGGCGGCGCTGGAGAAGAAATTCCCCTGGATCGAGCCGTCACCACCGAAGCTTACGGCGACCTGGTCGGTTCCTTTCACCTTGATGCCGTAGGCCGCGCCTGCGGCAAACAGGTGGGAGGCCCCAACAATCCCGTTCATGCCGAGGATGCCCAGACTGACATCGGTGATGTGGAGCGACCCGCCGTACCCCTTGCAGTAACCGGTGGCCTTGTGCGTGATCTCGGCCAGCATGCGGCCCATGTCGCCTCCCTTGGCAATCAGGTGACCGTGGCCGCGGTGCGTGCTGGCGATGTAGTCGTCGCGCCGCAGGGCTTGGCAGACACCCACGGCAATCGCTTCCTCGCCGACGTACAGGTGCGCCACGCCGCGGAAGCCTCCGGCGAGAAGCAGGTCCTTGATCTTCGTCTCCCACAGACGGATCTTCAACATGTCTGTGTACATCGTGGTGAGTTGCTCCGGGGGTAGTCCGTCTATGACCGGAGCGCCATACTGGGCCTTGGCCCGCCCGGTGGCGGCGCCTGAGAAAACGATGGCCCCCGCACTCACCGCGGCGAGGTGGCCGAGAAAGATCCGACGGGAAACGTAAGTACCGGGGTTTGCCCGATTGGCAGCCGGTCTGCCGCCGATCTTGCCTTCTGCGCTCATAGCCGCACCCCCTTTGTGGAGAACCACGTTCGCCCGATCCATCTTGGCGTCAGGCCATCGTACCCTTTGCAGGACGACACCGCAACAACGGAGTCTGCGCGAAGGTAGTGGGTCAGTTACGTGCGCCTGCGCCGGCGTAGGGGCGAGGCATGCCTCGCCCGAGTAAGTCCGGCGAGCCCGCGGGCGAGGCATGCCTCTCCGTACCCGCCGCGCAAACGCCGGAAGCCCCGCTATCGCGGCGGGTACGGAGACCCGCCGCGCAAAGGGGTAGTGTATGCACACAATCTTAAAATGCTCTAACCTCTCGAAGGTGGTCACCAAGTCGGTCAGGCCGGGTGACGTGCCTTCGCGCTGTTGCGGAAGCACGGCACTCCTCTGACGGACGGCTACGGAGTGCCGGCGCTCGGCTGTTCGGCGAGGATCTTCCCGGTGAGGATGTAGTCGAGGGTCTGCTGGAGTTCGGTCCCGTTGGAGGCGGCCAGGACCATCGCCCCGGCGTCGCGTAGCGGCCGGAACCGTTCGGCGGCGATGTCGAAGGCGACGAAGTAGACGGCCGGCCGCGATTCCTCGGGCAACTGCCCGACGGCGTTCATCACGTCGGCCGGCAGGTAGCCCTTGTTGTTCTCCCCGTCGGTCACTATCAACACATGCTGGTGCGCCAAGCCGGAGGCCGCCAGGTCCTGGAGGGCCACGATCATGGCGTTGCCGATGGGTGTGCCGCCGTTGGGCGTCAGGCGGCTGACCGCCGACCGCGCGGCGGCCAGGTCCAGCGGACCCAGCGGGATCATGCGGCGGCAATCGTCCATGCCAGTTCGGTCGCTGAATTCATAGACGCCCACCCGGATGTTGCGGTCGGGGGCGGCGCGAGCGGCATGGTCGGTCGTATCCAGGAGCGCCAGGACCGCCCGCCGGGCGATTTCGAGTTTCGGCCGCGAGTAGCCCCCGGCGTCCGCGACGCTGTTGCTCATGCTTCCGGTCGTATCCACGAGGACCGCCACGCCGATGCCTTCGGCGCGCGTTACGCCGGCCTGGGGCCCAATTTTGGAGAGGATGGGGTTGACGGACGCCGGCGAAGCGACGGACGTCGGCGCCGGCGGCGGCGCCTCGTATGTGGCGGACCTCGTCCTGAAGTAGTAGACGAGCAGCAGACCGATAACCACCGCGAGGACCACGTGCCGCGCGGTGACGTGCCGCCTTTGCCCAGACGCCTCAGTTCTGTTCGGGAGGATAGACACTGATCTCGACCCTCCGGTTCAAGGCGTGGTTAAAGGGGTCATCGGGATTGGACGGGACATCCCAGCCCTTGCCCTCGATGATGAACTTGTTCGGGTCGAACTTGTACTTGGTGATGAGGGCCTGCTTGATGGCCTCGGCCCGGGCGAGACTGAGGTCCCGGACGGCCTGCACCGGCACCTTGCCCTTCATGCTGGAATCCGTGTGGCCCTGGATGAGGATAACGGCGCGAGCGAACTGGCCGGAGAGGCGGGCCACCTGTTCGAGGGTGGCATCGGCGCTCGGGTCATACAGTTTGCCGATGATGATGTTGCCGAGCGGATCACGCGCCAGTTCGTAGGGGTTCGACGAGTTCGGGAAGAAATTGATCCGAATGGTCTGAGTCAGGATGGGGGCCTCGGCCTGGATCGTCTTGAGGCTGGCGGGCGTGAACGAGGTCACGCTTTCATCCTTCTGGTTGGCGAAGGCGTTGGCCTTCTGGAGTTTCTGGATGAACGTGAAGTCCATGACCTTGTCGAAGTCGATCGGGGCGTTGATGCGGCCCAGGGTGCGGTAGACGTAGGAAGCGTTCTTCCAAGTCCGCTCGAAATTCGAGGGATTAGACGAGTTCAGGAAGAACTGGATGTTCTCGGGGAAGTTCGTCGGGTGGGCGTCATTCTGCATGCCCTTGGCCTCGTCGACCTTCATGCCGTAGGCGTCGGCCATCCACTGGCAGGCCCGGTCGGGGTTCTGCTTGACGAAGTCCATGCCCTCGAAGATACCGGCCACGAGGCCCTCGACGATCTCGGGATGGTCGCGGACGAAGTCGGCCCGGATGGCGTAGACGTCGGCAATGAGTTTGTTGGCGTCGGACGTCGAGGAGAGGATCCTGGTGCCCGCGACGCGCTCTGCGATCTTGTAGATGTCGGGCGCCCAGGAGACGCAGGCGTCGATCGACTTGTCGGCCACGAAGGCGGCGGCCGCCTGGAAGGCGTCGGAGGTGTACTTGGTCTTGACGTCGGCCGGCTTCAGGCCCGCCGACAGGAGCAGGCTCGTCAGGTAATACTCGCTGGGCGAGTTCTGGGCCAGCGCGATGGTCTTGCCTTTAAGGTCGGCCACCGAGCGGATGCCGGACCGGACGACGATGCCGTCGCCGCCGTTCGACCAGTCGATCTGCTGGACGATGCGGGGCGCCGTGCGGCTGTCGCGCGACAACTCCGGCGCAAACAGCGTCATCATGTCCACCGTGCCCCAGAGGGTATGGACCTCTCCGGCGGCAAAGGCGTCGCGGGCGGTCACCGGGTCGTCCATCAGTTTCATCTCGACCTGGAACCCGTACTTCTTATAGAAGATGCTGTCCTTGTTGGCCTTGGTCCCGTGGTTTGCGGCGATGACCGGCAACCATCCGGCCCAGACGTTATAGGAGAAGACCAGGATCTTCTCCTTATCGTCCCACTTGTACTGGCTGACGCCTTTGACGGGCGGCAGGATCTCCATCGGCACCCACTTGTACTCCTTGACGGTGGTAACGGTGGAGGCATCGGCGGCCTCGGCTCCGGCCCCTGCCGCTGCCAGCGCGGCGGAGGTCTCGGGCTTGGTCTTCGGCGCAGTCGTGGACCACTCAAGCCACCCGGTCTTGGAGGCGACGATGACGCCGCCGACACCCACGAGGCCGAGAATCAGGAGGACCGTGATGATCTTGCCCGTAGTGGTCAGATGTGTTTCCTGGTCAGCCATGTTTCATCTCCTAAAGCGCTTTGCGGAATACTGTACCGGGTGACACGTCTACAGCCTGCCCTCCGCGGCGGGCACGGTCATCCAGAATCGGGCAGCCGTGCCACCCTGAAGGCTTCTCGGCAACATCACACGCCCGATGGAGGGCGTGCACACAGACGCATCAGGACTCCGCCTGGGCCGGCCCGATATCTTTGGCCGCTTGGGGAGCCGCCGTCGGCTGCGGCGTCTGGATGCCTTGGCTGGCGAGGAACTCGGCGAGGGCGACCTGTTCGAGGGCCTTCCGCTCGTTTTCCTTCTCCGCCACGCTGTCCAGGTTCACGATATCCTTGGCCACGCGGGCCTTGCCGGCCGAGAGTTCGTACCGCTTATTGAGAACCTCTTCGACGGTCTTCATGGTGTCGCCGAGGTCGCCGACCTTGAAGGCGACGTTGCCGAGGGCGGCGGCGGCCTCGGCCTGCGCTTCCTTGATCTTGACCTGCGACATCGTACGGTCGAGGCGGTTGATCTTGTCCTCGAATTCCTTCTGGGCCACCCTCGCCTGGCGCAGGTTGGCCTGGTAGGCCTCCTCGGTCTCGGAGAGTTCCTGGGTATCGGTCAGGAGGTCGGCCTTGAGGTCCTGGAGTTCGCGCGCCAGGCTGCCGGCCAGTTCCATGTTGCCGGCACTATGGTTGGCTAAAATCCGCCGCTCCAGATCCTGGGCCTTGGAGGACTTGGCCCTGATCTGGGCCTTGAGACGTTCGGCGATGCCCGCCATCCGTGCCAGGGCCATGTTATACTGGGCCATCCGGTCACGGAATTCCTGCTTGGCGGCTTCCATCAGGGCCTCGGGGTTGCGCTCTTCCAGGCCGCTGATGAAGAGACCCAGGAAACCCCGGAACAACCGTCGGATCCGAGCGAACATGGTTAATCCTCCACTGATGGAAACGATGCGCACATTCTAGATACGACAAAACCCGTTTACAAGCAGAATTATTGGCGCCCCTCGGGCGGCGTAATCGAGATAACCGGGTGGTCCAGCAGGTACGACACGGCCTGAGCCAGGTTCTGTTCGTAGACAATTTTGCGGTCCACCCACTCGCTGCGGGACCGCTGGTCGGCCTTGGCCTCGCCGGCCAGCCTGGCCCGTTCACCCTCGAGCGCCTTAATCTGGTTCAGGATCTCGCCGATGCGCCGCTCGCGGGCGGCCGCACGGTCCTCCATCTTCTTTTTGATGAAGGTGTCGTAGGCGTCGATGGCGTGGTCGCGGGTCACGGCGTCCTTGACGACGTCCTCCACCGGCACTTTCTCGGTGGCCAGCAGGCCCAGAATCGCCTTCTGCGAGGTCGTGCGGTCGAGGCTCTTGTACTGCTCGGACGCCAAGAGGGCGACCAGCCGCTCGATCGTCCACCCGTGGGCCGGCGGCTTGACGCCGGCGGCCTCAAAGACCTTGTCGAATGGCACCGCCATCTCGGCGGGCGTCTCGGCCAGCACCCGCACTTCTTCCTGCCGCACCTCGCCGGCCAGGTCGTTGATGCTGACCGTGCGAGTGGTGATCTTCAGCGGGTCCTTCGAGGCCGGGTCGGCCTGGCACTCGACCACCTTGATGAGACCCAACCGCCCGCCGATCTGCCGAAGGATGTTGCCTAGGCTCATGATTCGATGACTCCTTTATACGTCACCAGCGCCCACCGAGGTGGAGGGCTAAACCTACGACCCCACCGGCGTGTCCGTGCCGCGGCATGTCACACGAACTTGCGGAGGGCGTCTATCCGACGCTCCACCTCTTCGGGCGCCAAATCACGGTACGCCGGCGGCAGGAACCGCGCGTCGGTGCATTCCCTTACGGCAATCAGGTCCATGTATTCGAGCATCCGCGTATGGGCGCTCGGACGGACATCCTTGATCACATCGGCGAAGATGTCCTTCAGCGGACGCTTCGGCTCCGGCATCAGTTCGTGCGTCCGGACGGCCCGCACCAGGGCGCCTTCGATCTCGTTGCCGCCCAGCATAAACCCGTCGGGGATCTCAGGCACGTCTTTTTCGGCCAGCGGGAACTGCAACTTCCTGGCCATGACCGCCAGCAGGACTTTCATCTCGGCCGTCGTCTGCGGCGGGAAGAGCGGAACGTGCACGTCCAGACGGCCCTGGCGTTTCAGGTCCACCTCCAGCAAGTCCGGCCGCGACGTCGCGAAGACCCACAGGATCTTGCCGCGGTTCCGGGTGTCGCTCATCTCCTTGGCCAGCATGGCGTAGACGCGGCCCGAGAGGCCGGAGTCGCCGCTGTCTTCGCCGCGGCGGCCGGTCGCCTGGTCGGCCTCGTCGACAAACACGACGACCTGCCCCAGGGCCCGCAGGACCGCGAAGATCTTCTCGAGGTTCGACTCCGTCGCGCCCACCCACTTGTCGCGGAAGTTCTTGAACACCACGCACGGCACGCCCAGTTCGCCCGCCCAGCACTGCACCAGGAATGTCTTGCCGGTGCCGATGCGGCCGGTGATGAGGTACCCCATGGGCAGAGCGGCCACCGAGCCCTGGCGAAACAGTTGCGCGTCCTCGCGCAGCCACGCCTTGACGGCGTCGTGGCCGGCGACATTATCGAGCGTAAAGGGCGACTCCAGGAACTCCATCAGGTCCTGGCACTCGCGCTCGATCATCTCCTTCTTGATCTTCATGAGCCAGGGGGCCGTCAGCCGCCGCCCATTGTTAATCGCCAGCGTGATGGCCGTCCGGGCGCCGATGCGGCTGAGACCCGTCATCCGCCGCGCCAACATCTCCAAGGGCACGTCGCACTTGGCGGCCAGGTCGGGCACCGGGCCGGCGGCCAGCGTCTTGATGTAGTCGAACATCTCGCCCTCGGAGGGCAGAGGGATGCGGAGTTTGGAGGCGTGCGGGTTGTCGACGACCAGTTCGTTCAGGTCGTGCAGCCCTTCGGTCATCAAGACCGTGACAATGTTGCACTGGAGGATGGCCGGGTCGTTGGCCCACCCCAGGACCTTGACGATGTTGGCCGAGAAGTCGCCGCCCATCTGGATTGGGTCGCCGCGCGGCACGACGAACTCGGCAAAGTCGATCGCCACCGCGATCTTCCGCGCAGCCTTGTCGGGGGCGATGCCCATCAGGTTCAGCGTCCGCAGCAAGTACCGGTCGATGAGTTCCAGCGCGCCTCCGGCCTCGCGGATCTGGCTGGCCGACGTCCCCTCCGTGCCCAGGAGTTGCCGGAGCCAGTTGCCCCAGTCTTCGGCTCCCTTGGCGGCCCGGATGCCCTTGCCGCGGTCGTACTGGAGTACGACGTCATAACTCTCGAACATCACCTCGTTGAGGAAGTCCTTCAGCGGCAACATGCGGGTGGCATTGCGGCCGCCCGGCGCCGGCACAACGTCGAAGACATTCCCGTAGATGACGAACTGCGAGACCGAGCCGGACTTGAAGAGGTCCCGCATCTCCTGGGCCCAGGCTGGAAGATCGGCGCTCATTTCGTCTCCTGCACTTTGTCGGCCATGGGAACAGGCGGCGGATCCAGCATCAGGTCTTCCACCTTACCATAGATCTGCTGCTGGTCGCGGAGCCACTGCGTGGTGCTGCCCAGCGTGGCCGACACCTGGTCAATGCGCTGCGAGACCACCTCCGGGTCGGTCGTCAGGACCGCCTGTTCGCGGATGAGTTCAGCCTGATCCTGAATGCGCGAGAGTTCCGCGTCGAGGAAGGCGATCTTGTCGGTAGCCTCTTTCTTCTTTTCGAGGCGCTGCTGGAGGATCTGGACTTGGCTGGTCAGGCTCTTGCGAAGGTCGTCGCCCAGCGTCGTGTCCTTGAGTCGTTTTTGCAGAGCCTCCAGGCGCGAGTCCAGCGGCGACCGGCCGCCGTCGCTCATTTCGCTCAAGATCCGCATGATGCTCTGGCGCGTGAGCATCAGCGTGATGTAGATCCACATCAGGCGTCCGAGGCTTTCGGCCTGGGCCTTCAGGCCCGCACCCGCGTCGCCTCCTTGCTGCTCGAGGATCGAGCGGCACCGATCTTGGAGCCGGCTGAACCGCTCGCGGTCCGATGGGCTGAGGCGCCCGACGGCCGCGTCCAACTGGCCCTGCCACCGCCGCTGGGCCTGGGTCAGACGCAGGGCGTCCACCAGCCGCTGGAACCGCGAGTTCGTGACCAGCAGGTACAGATACGCCAGTTCGAAACCCGCGCCCAGAAGCCAGAACCCGGGTGTCAGCAGGCCCAGGAACGCAAAGAGGCCCAGCCCGATCCAGTTCGGCGGGATGAACATCCCCACCGGACGGGCCGAGAATGCCGCTCGCACGTAGTCCCACAGTCCGGCCTTCATAGATGACCTACTTCATGTGAGCCCTGGCCCCCGGACGCGCCCGGAACTACTTCGCCCTGCGCCACGCGGCGGAACGCCTCCGTTACAACGCGCACGGCGTTCTTGAAATCCGGCCGTTCCTGGGCTACCAGTGGCGGAATGCCCGGCGATGGCGGAATGCAGTCGCGGATGCAGTATGCCAACTGGCCAGGTGATTTCGTCATGATCCACACCCGGTCGCCCAGGTACACCGCCTCAGACACGCTGTGAGTCACGCAGAAGATCGTTGGCTTGATCCGGTTCCACAGTTCCACGATCAGTTCCTGCATCTCCAGCCGCATCGGCTCATCAAGTGCCGAGAACGGCTCGTCCATCAGCAGGATCTTCGGCTCCAGCGCCAGCGTCCGCGCAATCGCCACGCGCTGCTGCTGGCCGCCCGAGAGCATCGACGGGTACTTCGTCTCATGGCCTTCCAGACCAACTTGGCGGATGAGTTCCATGGCCCGGTCGTGCCGCTCCGACCAGTTCAGGTTCATCTCGTGCTTGTTGATCTCGAGGCCAAAGAGCACGTTCCCCATCACCGTCCGGTTTGGAAACGAACTGTACTGCTGGAAAATCATGCCGCGGTCGCGTCCGGGGCCGTCGATCGGCTCGCCCTTGACGAGAATGCGGCCGCTCGTCGGTTCCAGCAGGCCTGCGATGAGATTCAGCAGCGTGCTCTTGCCGCAACCCGAGGGGCCGATAATCGTGATGAACTCGCCGGCGTCGATGTTGTCCTCGACGGTGGCCGAAATCTCGTGCAGTGCCACCGCCCGGCCGAAGCGGACCGAGACGTTGTTCAACTGGACCACAGGCACCGGGCCGACCCGGCTGCCGGCAGCGGAGGGGGCCGTCGCAGTCATCGCCGGCTCCTCTCGTAGTACGGGAACAGCCACCGGCCCAGCATTGTCCACACCAGGTCTGACACCCATGCGATAAGCGTAATGACTACGATGACCAGGTAAATGTGCTCGCGCGGCCCGCGACGCTGAGAAATAGCCACCAGATACCCAAGGCCGTCGGTCAACACCACGACCTCGGTCAGGACGAGGTACGTCCACCCCACGCCAAACGCCAGGCGCATGGCATGCCAGATCTCGGGCATCGCAATCGGCACCAGGACCCTGGACACCGTCTGGATCTTCGTGGCCCCCAGTGTCGAGGCCGTCCGCAGGTACACACTCGGCACATTCTCGATCGCGCTGACGACGAGCGGCATGAGGTAGATGCCGAACGCCATGCCCAGAAAGATCACTTTCTGGAGTTCGTCGGTACCGAACCACGACATCGTCAGCGGCACCAGCGTGGCGATGGGGATGTACCCGCTGGCCGTCGTCGCCGGCGAAAGCGTGGCCCGGGCGCTGCCGAACGAGCCCATCAGGATGCCCAGCGGCAGCACGACGACCAGCGCCACCAAGTACCCCAACCCGACGCGCCGGAGGCTCGCCAGGATGTGAGTCGCCAAGTCGCGCTGCAACAGCAGTTCCGGAACGCTCTGAACGACCTCAACCGGGCTCGGCAGGATCTGCGGCCCGATGGCCCGGTCCTCGACCTCGCCCCGCGTGAAGAACCACCACAGCCCGATCAGGACCACAATTGGGATGACGCCTAAGATGACTATCGCCATCTTGGGCACGCGGCCGCGGATTTCGGTGAACCAATGGGCCATGACCCACGAGGGTATACACACAATCCGGGTGTGTCAATCCTTTTGGACATCCTTTTGGAATCCTTTTGGAAACGCTCTTGAAAATGGCCCCGTTTGGGGGAAATCGCCCCCGCTTTGGCGGCGGAGTTAGCCTCGATTTCGGCGCCAGCCGAAACCTCCGGCTCGCCCGCGACGCGCGGCGAGTCGAGAGCTATCTACGCCGCCATGCAAGAGGTGATGGCGCCGGCAGAACGCGCCGAGAGGCCCGCGCGGGCAAGCCCCACACGGCCATCATCCCTGAGACTGCCGAAGGGCCGGTGCCTCGACGGCGGGCAGGTTAGGATTGATCGGAAATCTTGCTTTGTAACCGCGATGCTACGGCTTGGCCTCTTTGGACGCCGGAGCGATCTGGGCGCCCGTTGGCGGGGCGGCCGGCTTGGGCGTTGCGCCGGTTGGTGGGGTCGCCGACTCTGGCGTCGGCGGGGCGGCGGCCGGCTTGGGCGGGGGCGGCGGCACCTCGGGCAGCGCGGGCACGTCTTCCCACTCCGTGGCTATCGTCATCACGGCCGCCGAGGAGGACGGGACGCTCCACGCCATCGACCCCTCCACCGGCAAGACTCTGTGGACCCGCAAGGTCAAGACCTCTCCGTGGACGGAGGACTCGTTCCCCAAACGTTCCCTCCTTTGCCAGGCAGGCGACGGGGTGCTCGTGCCTGACCAGCCGCGGCCGACGCAACTGGAGTGGGTCGACGCCACGTCCGGCAAGAGTCTCTGGACGGTGCGGCCGGACGCCCAACTGGGACAGGTCGCCTTCGGCAAGGGCCTCGTCCTGCTGGGGAGCGGTTCCGGATGCGTGACGGCCCTCGCGCGCGAGACGGGCCAGCCGGCGTGGGAGGCCGACCTTGGCGTGAAGTTCAAGCGGGCCGATTACCACATGGCGCTGGCGGCAGACCCCGCCGGCCGGCGCCTCTACGCCGCGGTGGACGGCACGGTGTGGGCGCTTGACGCCACCTCCGGCCGCACGCTTTGGCAGTGGACGTGGCAGGTGCGGAAGGAGATGAACCCGCCCTTGCGGCCGTACCATCCAGTCCCGAAGTTGTACCCGGTCGATGACGGCCTCTTTGCGCTCGTCGGGTGGTCGGAGGAAGTGAAGGACGGGGGGCCGTCGCCGGATCACACTGACATCGTCCGCTTCACCGCCGACGGAACGGTGGTCCTGCACGAGACGAGCCCAAGCGAGCGTAGCGCCTTCGATGCGTTCATTGCCGGTAACCGCCTGGCGCTCCGCAAGGGGGCCGGCCAGTGGGAGATTTGGGAGTTCATCCCGGCAGCGCCGCAGAGCCGTTACCCGTCGAGCAACCTGTGTATTCAGGTAGGTTGCACGCGACCACAACTCATGGTTTTACCGCGCCGGTCTCTATCGCTTTGTTCCCCGCATACACGGTCACCCCGAACCTGGCCATTGTCGCTGCGCCCGGAGGGGCGTGGAGGAACCGAAGGAAGTCGTTGAGTATCACATACTTGCCTCTGCCGGGTGGAACCACGATCAGGATTTCTTGCGGCGCCGAATCGGGTGCATCACGGAACAATCCGAGCCTGTGTACCGGCAAGTCGCCGTCATAGAGATCCTTGATTTTCAGCAGTTCTTTGGCCGGCGCGTCACCGCGATAGAGTTCCTTGATGGCGGGGAGTTCTTCGCCCGGCAAGGCCCCGACGAGCACGAGGATATGTTGTGTTTTGAGCGCTTCCCGTGCGGAAGAGAACGTATTAAACCCGCGCGACACACCTGGATGGGCTTGGACATACTGATATGTTATGTGGTAAAAGGCATCGCTGACTTTCTTCGGGACTTCGGCTATCACAAGAAACAGGCGCTCTGTGCCCGGTTGTTCATCCACTTCCGGGTTGTAGCCCGCCCAGGGCAGATCGCCGATGCCCCGAACGCCGCGACGCCACAGGCTAAATGAGTTGGCGGCATATGGGTTTGGGAACAATCGGGCGATCATCTTGTCGACCAGATCTAGATCTTTCGTCGCGGACCACTGAAAATGGGCGGGATCGGGCCAGCGATGCTGCATCTCTGTCAGAAGCGAAAGGAATCCGGCCTTGTCGTTCCTGGACTCAAGGGCCATCAGCCGGACAAAGTCGCTGTGGGGCGCCTTGTCAAGGCGTTCGTCGCATCTCCGGGACCAGTCGGCGACAAGGGCCTCCAGTTCCGCGTCGGGCGGCCGGGCCAACTCGATGTATGCTTGTAGATGATAGAGGTAATGTGAGAAGACCATATAGGCGTGGTAAGTCTTGTCGGTCTCGCCACGAAAATAATGTCGCTCCATATAGAGTGCGTAGCACTTCAGGCCCTTGCGGTAGAGAGCCGCTCGGACGGCGGTGTCGTCGGCCGCAGGGGCCAACTTGACCTTGCTCGCCAGGTTCGTGCACAGAACCGCCAGGCGCGTCAGCACCGCGCAGTGGTGTGTGGATTGCGGGAACGCGTCAAGAAAACGCCCGAGCGGCCAGATCGCCGCGAGTGACTTGACGTTTTCGTCGTCGCTCAAGGTGTAGTAATCGCGAATGATGCGGAGGTCAGCCAGCACCTCATACGCCGCTTCCTCCAGCGTCGGATCGAGTTGTGCGGCCCGTCGGAAGTGGCGATTCGCGGCGGCTTGAACCGCCGCGGCAAGGCCCTCGGAAAAACTACTGTATACAGATGATGACCCCGTCCGCCGCCAGATGCGGTCGGATTCATCAAACCGCCAGTCGGGTATCTGGTTGCGAATCTGCCGGGCGACCTCCATCTCCGCCTGGGCCTGCCGGCGGGCCCACTCGTCCACAACGGTGCCCGTCGTGGCGGAGGCCGGCTTCGCCTTGTTTCCGGCGACCTGTTGGGCGAGCCACTGCTTGGCGGCCGACTGCAAGGTCTTGGCGTCTGTTCCCGTCAAGGTTTTCTCGGCCAGGACGGTGAGTTGGGCATTGCGCAGGCGCATCTCTATCGTGGTGGAATCCAACAGACGGCCGTCCACCAGGTAATCAGCCGCCGGCGTGAAGTACCCGCCGGCAGGCGCCGACAGCCCCAGCATTCGCAGGAACACCTCCTGCTGGGCCTCATCCCCCGTAGGCGGGGTCGTTGCAAAGACCCGGCCGTCGGCTTGGAGTGCGTTCTGAAGCGCGCCGCGGAGGACGTCCGCCGATTCGGACAGTTCCAGAGAGGACGCGTACACGTCCAGCAAGATCCAATTGGGCTTCTCGCGGCCGGCGCGCAGGCGATGGAGCACGCCGGGCCACCAACGCCGAACGAGTTCCTTCAGCGGCGGCTTGAAGGCCGCCGGATCGGCTGGATCAATGTGGCGCCTCAACTGGCTGAGCAGGCTGCCGGTGGGGCCGTGGATGGCGCGAATGCGAAGATAGGTTTGGCCGTCCTCGGTCACCACGTCCGAGATCACGATCACGTCAGCCGAGACGATTGGCTTGCTTGGCAGAGCGGTATAGTCGAGTATTTGCAGGCGGCGTTCGGCCAGCACGCGGGACAGTTCCGTGCGATCCACCAGTTTCAGCCGGCCGTCGGCATGGATGGCATCGGCGATCGCCTGTTCGTACAAGGCCAGGTGCGAGGGATTGCCCATCAGGAAGTACCGGCTCAGCGCCTCGGTGGGCAGGACGGCCGCGGCGCCCTGGATCGGACCCTCGAACTTCACGTCCGGAACCGGCAGGTCCTCCGGCGGCGGGTCTGATGCGGCAGTGAGTGATTCCACCCTGGCTTGGGAAGGGACCGAGGTCAAATCATCGGCGACGATCCCCCCGACGGCCAGCCAGAGCCACGTCCAAGTCAAGGCTAGGGAAAAGGTCGCATCGCCCATCAGGCGATGTTGCGCACGCCGTGTCATATCTTCTCTTTCCGAGTCTCGGAATACTGGAGGATCGTCGCATCCAGGGCGCTCACGCCGGCCTCTTCCAGGGCGGCCTTGGCGGCCAGGGATTCCACCAGGTCCACGCGGGCGGCGACGCCCTTGTCGCTGACGGTGACGTTGCGGCCGGGCACGGCGATCAGACGCAGTTCCACGCGGGCGCGGCAGGAAATCAGGCCCTCTATCGCGGCCGCATGGGCGCTGGTGCCCTCGCCCTCCAGCAGGAGGTCCACCTTCTTATCCCCATACTTTCCCGTTTCCAGCAGCGACTTCTTCCAGTCGTTCACCGGGTCCTTGGGCACGATCACCTCGATCCCCAGCGCCTTGAGGCGGTTGGCGATGGCCATCTGGGCGGCCGGGTCAGCCAGCGGACGGTTTACGTGCGTCTCCGTCACGTCCACGAGGACGACCTTTCCCGCCAGCGACTTGGCGGCCTGGCGTACCCTGGCCAAGGCGGCGGCGTCCTCAACCGGGAGCGGCTTCTGAAGTTCGCGCACCTGGGGTTCCAGGGCGGCCTTGAGCCGCGTCAGCAGCGCCTCCGGTCCGTTCTCGGTTGCCGCCTTGGCCGAAACGGTCGTTTGAACAGTCGTGCCCACGTCGACGATCTTGAGCACCAGGTAGTTGGTCTGCCCGATCTTGCTGGCCCGGCCGACGATAACATAGTCGGCAGACAGAAACTTGCCGAGTTTCGCCGCGTCGGTCGAGTCCACCAGCCCCGACAGGATCATCTTGTGTTCGTCGGCCACCTTCTTGATCTGGTCGCGGTTGACGATGGCGACCTTGTCCAGGGCCGACAGCATCGTGTTGATCTGGTCGGTCAACGCCGCCGGCTCCATCTCCACGCCCTTGAGCACGTCGAGGTCGAACACGGCCACTCGGATGGTTCGCAGGTCCGCCTTGCCGACCGGCTTGGTCGGGCTTTCGGCCGCCGGGGTGGCGGGGGGTTTAACATCAACCTGCAATGCCTGCGCCTGCGCCGTTCCCAGCAGCAAGGCTGCGATTGCCAGGCATGCCACATCAATGAACCTCGTGGAGATAGTCATTTGTTCTCCTCCTCTTGTTCCGGCGGCATCAAGGGCACGCCAAGTTCGGTGAGGGTCTGCATCAGGTGAATCTCGTACGTCTTGTTCCACGGTTGATCATCTGCCAGCCAGACCACCCCTGGCCGGTTTGTATTTTTCTTCGCACGGTTGAGACTCAGCCACTTCCACTCGTCCAGCATCTTGTCATCTCCTAACAGCAGGATGCGGTCGTCTTGGCCCAGGGTCGAAGGTAGTTGTGACAGGCGGGAGAGGAGGTCCTGATCGGGAGCCTTGTCCCCTCGCAGGTCGATGATATAGACGCATGGTGATGCGATTGGCACGCGAGCGCGTTTGTCGTCCAAACATGCCAGGGCGGGACAGTAGCCCATCGTCTTGGGGTCGTAGGTCACCCGCTCAGGGTAGATAAGCACGGCCCGCCGCAGAGGCACTTTGCCCGGGTGGAAAGCCGCTGCCGCTTGCAGGACAATCAGCAGCGTCGCGTCCGCCTGCTCGCGCCGCCCCAACTGCTCGTACCAGGGGAGTCCAGCCCAACTGATCCAGGGACCCGTGGCAAGATCGCCAAAGACTTCGATCGGGGGAAACTCACCGTTTGTCATCCGCCAGCGGTTGGCGATAATGCGGTTGGGGAAGTGATACCGGGAGAAATGCAGCGCGTCGGCCCAACGCTGTTGCGCAATGCCGGCTAGGAGACCCGTAAATCGGTCGGGCCTGAGGGAAACAGCCCCGCCGCTGCCAAAGCCCCACTCGGCGTCGAGGACCAGAAGATTGCACCTGCTCTCGTCATACAGGCTGCGCAACTGGGTGTAACTCTTGCCCGCCCTCGCACGGCCGAGGATCAACAGGGCTTTCTGGTCCTCCCGAATCGCGGGCAGATCGGCCGGAATCTTTGCGTTGTCCGGCACCCACGTAACCGGCAGACCCACGGCTTCGGACCACTCAGCAAACCATCTGGGCGCACCCGCGGCCAGCAAGACGATCTTCTTGTCCCACTCCACGTCCTTCTCTGGATAGGCCACCAGTTCGCCCAACACGAAGTCGGGCGTGTCGGGCGGTGTGATGGAGAACACCGTCGGCACGCGGACGGCGGGAACCGACGTCTCGAATCTGCCATTGAAAAGTGCCGGCTCGGTCCACACACGTCCGAAGGCACGCAAGACCACTTGCCTCACCGGACGGTTGAAGATCAGCGGAATCTCAATCACTGCGGGGCGGCCCGACCGGGCAAAGACGACGGGTGCCTGCGGTTTTGTTGGTTGTGCCGCCGGCGCGGCGGCCGCTGTCGGCTGCTTGTCGGTCGTCTGCGACTGGGCCGCGCCGATGGGGGACATCGGCGTAAGCGTCATCGCCGCTGTCACCAGCAGCAGGATGGATGGATATTTCAACATCAGGTCCGCTCCTACCGCATGGGCCAGGCGGTGGCCTCGACGTTCAACAACTTGTCGCCCAAGGCCAATTGGCCCAGCAGCGTCTCGGTCAGGCCGATGCGCCGCTGACCGGCAATGCTGGATTGAACGGCCTGTGAGGAATCACCGTCTGCCGCGATGGCATATTGCATCTCCACCTTGCCGTTGACCGTCCGTGGGACAAGGTATATCCGCAAGCCGGACCGATCGGGGGATTCCGACGGCAGTTCGATAACCGCCGGCTGTTGCTCCCGGCAGACGATAACCAGCGTTTGCGCCGCCGCACCGGGGTTCATGGGATCGAGTTTCAGCAGCACGGCGATGGGCATCCGGCCACCCTCCGTCCCCCGCGCAGAGGCCACCCGGATGGTCTGGTCGTCGGCGGCATACCAGGCCAACGGCCCGGCCACCGATTCGTGCAGGGCAAAGACCATGGCCACCTGCCGCATCTGCTCCGGTGTCACCCGGGCCAGGCCTGTTGGGGCGTCCGGGGCCGGAGCGATCTGCCATTGATGGAGCGGGCGAACCGGACTGCCCAGCCAGCCCGTCGCCCAGATGCCCGCCAGCACCAGCAGCCCACCGACGCACGCCGCCACGGCCAGGCCGCCCATGCGCCATGCGACGCGGTCGCGACGGAACGCCCCAGGCCGATCCACGGCGGCCAGGATCGGCCGCTCGGGCTGGCGGTTGCGCCAACCGACCGTTGTCTGACGCAGGCGAAGCATCTGCTTAAGCCTCTCCCGTCCGGCCGCGTCGTCCAGAACGTTCAGAAGCAGTTCATTGGCCTGGTCGCTGGCCAATTCGCCGTCAGCCAGTTGAGACATCAGGATTTCGTCGCGTTCGTTGGTCATGATTTCGCCTTCCCATCCATGTGGGCATTCATTTGTTCCAGCAAAATCTTCTTGGCACGGTAGACCCGCGAGGCCACCGTGCCGCGCGGCACATTCAGAATTTCGGACACCGCATCGTAGTCGTAGCCGTCCAACTGCGTCAGCACGAAGGCCGTCCGGCAATCGTCAGGCAGTGCCCCAACCAGGCTGGAGGCGATGCGCTGCAATTCGGCCTGCTCGACGTTGCCGGCCGGCCTGCCACCCACGGCCACTAACACCTCGGCCACCTCTCCGTCCAGATCGACCCGGCTCCCGGCCTGCCGCTTGTCCTGCCGCAGGTGCGTCAGGGCACAATTCACGGCGATGCGGTGCAGCCAGGTGGACAGGCTGGACCGGCCGTCGAACTTCTTGATGCCGCGCAGGGCCTTGAGGCAAGTTTCCTGTGCCACGTCCTGGGCCCGGTCATGATCGCCGAGTATCCGCAAGGCCACCCGGTAGATGCGCGGCACATGCTGGCTGATGTCATTGTCCGGCGTGGAGTTCATTTCGCCTCTCTCGTGTCCGGGCCTCCACCGGTTAGACGGCGCCGCAGCGGATGGTTTCACGGAATCCTTGTCCACGAGCACCAGTAGCCGCGATCAGTTTGCGTGTGGTTGGCAGTCGTTCGGCGTTCTATCTGTCCGGCGTTGACTCCGACCGTGCGGCTGCCGGAACCTTCTGCGGGCTCTTCGCTCCCAGTTCGTCAATCGCCACCTGGTAGAACTTGTGCGTATCCGTCCAGCCCACCAGGCCATGATGCACCGAGACCCCGAAATAAAGCATCGGCGGCTGGTCATAGAACGCCAGCGGCGTCAGTTTTTCGACCGCAAACGTCTCGGCGTTGATCCGCACCCAGGGGTTTCCCGGTGCGTACACCCAACCCCGCCACGGCAGCAGCCAGCGATTAAACCCGGGAGAGTCGTACATGGTGAACAGCCGGTTGCCGGTGAACGGGGTCTTGAATTTCTCGCCCGGCGCTCCGAACAGCAGGAGGTCGTGTTCGTCGTACTCCAGCAACCGCCCGCCATGGCTGTAATGCGCCTGCCGGTTCCCGTTCAACCAGTAGACGTCGTCCCGGCGGTCGTTGCTGCCGCCGCTCAGCCGCTGCTCAAACACCGTGACATTCAAGGTCGCCAGGTCGATTTTCAGCGGTTGCCACATGGCCGGAAAGGCCTCACAGATCCGCCCCACCAG
>Ga0315284_10005459_pt1 | contig 18057 bp, 15 predicted proteins | sample YL17G09_16_MG_FD_203696 | JGI IMG/M metagenome (GOLD analysis project Ga0315284, IMG submission 203696) | Sediment microbial communities from Yellowstone Lake, YNP, Wyoming, USA - YL17G09_16 | ecosystem: Environmental > Aquatic > Freshwater > Lake > Sediment | place: USA: Wyoming | collected...
ACATTGACAACGGCCTGACGACCAGCTATCAGCAATTGGTGGTCATGGATGAGGTGGTGGGCCTGGTGGCCCGCTTCATGGAAGGCATCGAGGTAAGCGAAGAAACCATGGCCCTGGAGGTCATTGATCAGGTGGGCCCGGGCGGGCAATACCTCAGCGAGGAGCACACCCTGAAACATTTCCGCAGGAACTGGTTTCCTACCTTGCTGGATCGCTCCAACTATTCCGCCTGGTGTGAGAACGGCAAGCTGACCCTGGGCGCCCGGGCCGAGACCCGCGCCAGGGAACTGCTGGAAACGCACGTGCCGACGCCTTTGCCTGCTGAGGTGACAGACCGTCTGGCCGCTATCATCGCCCGGGCCCAGAAGCGGATAATTGCTTCTTGAACTGAACCGATCCGCATCCTGCTGGTGATTCGCTAAGGCTCCTCTCCCGGCCTAACGGCGCAGCAATGTTGCCGGCTATGCGCAAATACATCGCAGAGCATCTTCAATCAGGCACCTCGAGCTTGGCGTTGACCACACGGACGGAGGTTCGAGTCCTTCCGGGGGAGATCAAAAAGAGTCGAACGGCGCCTCTTGCCTGAAGCCTCTGGGAAAAATCGTCGTATCTTTGCATGTTCCTATCCAAAAAGTTTACTCTACTTGTCCCCTTGACCCATCACTAGGTTGATTATACATTGGATATACAATGGTCAATCTGAGCGGAGGTTGAGATGGTCAAGAAGCTTACCAAACACGGAAACAGCCTTGCTCTTGTCATCGATAGAGCTGTCCTTGATTTATTAAAGATCAGCACTGAGACGCCACTAGACGTATCTACAGATGGCCAGGTATTGGTCATTGCCCCAGTCCGCGATGAAGCCCATCAGAGAAAATTCAAGCAAGCACTCGAAGCGACAAATCAGAAGTATGGACGGGTTCTCAAGCGACTGGCTGAGTAGCCGTGACTCCGGTATTCCTCAGTCTTGCTGAAGCACTCGAGATTCATCGCGATCAGATCCAACGGTATGGAGGCCACACAGGCATCCGCGATCTTGGTCTGCTGCAGTCTGCGTTAGCCATGCCGGCGGCAGGGTTCGGTGGACGATATCTTCACAGTGATCTGATCGAGATGTCTGCGGCGTACCTTTTCCACATTGTGCAGAACCACCCGTTTATCGACGGAAACAAGCGAACCGGTACGGTTGCAGCGATCGTGTTCTTGTCGTTGAACGGCATTGAGCTTGAAGCGGATGAGACTCAGCTGGAGGAATTGGTATTCGAAGTTGCGAAGGGCACAGCAGGTAAATGCACCATTGCAGATTTCCTTCGGAAGATTTCACGGGCTTGAGTAAGAGTCAGCAAGACAATCGTTCGCTGCGGGGCACACGGCTGCGCCACCATTCGAGTATCTAACTTGCAACCTCTGTCAGGCGGTAGTCGCAAGGTATCCTCAATCAACGATTGGGCGGCTGGTGTTAACCAGCCGGCTGGATGTTCGCCTCCTTCCGGGGGAGCCGAAACAGGCTCGAACAAGATCATCAAATGGCAAGGAGAGCAGGTATCTCCTCGATCTTGTGCTCGTAGCAGAAAGTTCTAAGCTCGTCCAAGAGGGGGAGCAAAGACCAACACACTCGAACGGAGCGCTTTCTGGTTCACACCGGAAAGCGCTATTTTTATCCCTCCCTCCTCCAGGAGGAGGGAGGTGATCAGGCCCGCCAGAGCCGTCTTCCTCTCGTCTTCATGCTTGCAAAGCACTTCCTGGATCCGGGACTGGTGGGCGGCGAACAGAATCTTGTCTCGGTAACGGAGGCCTTCCAGCTCCGCGATGGTCGGGCCAACAAGAGCTCGTCTTCCCTCCGCCTCTTTCCTCTCTTCTTCCAAGCCAACGATGCTCTTTTCAATGGACTCCCGAACCACTGCTGCCCTGGCCCGTGTCAGCTCTTGGATGCGGGCCTCGATCTGTTTCCTCAGCCCTGATACCTCGGCCTCGCGCTTTTCGGCCTCCGCCGGCAGCTCGTTGATCTGGCGCCTGATCCGCTCCTTGCCCTGAGTCGCCAGCTCCCGGAACTTCTCGCCATTGGACGCGACATTGCGCAGCCAAGTCAACATCATCTCCTGGGCAATCTCTGCGTCCATGATGATCGGCTCCCAGGCGGCCGGTACTTCTTCGTATCCGGCTTTGTCCCTCTTGTGAATCGCAAGGATGCCGAGATACGCCCTATTGGTCAGCACGCCGTAGACCTTGCTACGGGTGATCCGTCTCAACCGGAGGCTCTTACCCTCGTAGCGGGCCTTGATCCGGTTGTAGAAGCCCGCGCGTATGTCTGGAGGATTGCCCGCACAACCTCGGCCTCGGTTTCATCGATGAGCAGGCGGCCCTTGTGCTTCTTATCCCTCCAGTAGCCCAGAAGGGTCTGCCCGCCGTTGGCCAGGCCTCGCTTGCTGCGCTCGTAGGCGGTGATGGCGGTCCGAGGGGAGGTCATCTCCCGCTCGAACTCGGAGAACACGACCAGAATCTTGGTCACAAGCCTCTGGTAGGCAGAGATGGTGTCGATCTCGGTTTTCAGGCAAACCAGGTCGCCGGCGCGCCGCTGGGAGAGCTCAAAGATGTTCAGGAAGTCTTTTAGGCAGCGGGAGAGCCGGCTCGACTCGGTGAACGTCACCGTGTCGATGCGACCCAGCTTGATGTCCTGCATCAGCCGGTGGAAGGCAGGCCGGTTGGTGGGCTTGGCGGAGATGCCCTCATCAACGTAGGACTCTATGAAGGCGCCCCAAGGTGACAAGACGCCATGGAAGGAATGACATGAACCCATAAGCGCGAATCTTTGACTAGGAGGAAATTTCTCTTGACAAATGGAGGAATTGTTTCATAATGAAATCGGACACAATATTTTCATAGAGGAGGAACCTAAGCTATGGAAAGAAGATTTAAGATGCTTGCCGCCTTGATGTCCCTCAACCTTATTCTGTCTGCATTCGCTTTCGCACAGACAGAAAATCTTTTCCCCAACGGAATCGGCCAGAAATCTTACAAGGGTGTCAAGCTCGTCGTTGTCACCCAGACCGGACCGCAGGTCGCGGGGCCCTTGCAGAAATACAAGGCGCTGTGGGAACAGAAGACCGGTGCCAGCGTGGAAGTCCAGACGTTCCCCTTCGGCGACCTGTTCCAGAAGATCCGCACGGCTTTTCTATCGGGCGCCAATCCGTTCGACATTCTCGTCTACGCCTCGGACTGGGCCGGTGACATCATGGGGTCGGGTTACACCGTCGAAGTGCCGCAGAAAATCCAGGACCAGATGAGCTACAAGGCTCTGATCCCCGCGTATCGCGAGCGAATCCTGGCCTGGGGCGGCAAAACCTATGGCCTGCCCTATGACGGCGACGCCCACATGATGTACTATCGCAGCGATCTGCTCACCGATCCCGAGTATCAGACGGCTTTCAAGGCGAAGTATGGCTACGCCATGTCGGCGCCGCCCAAAACATGGCAACAGTACTACGACATTGCCGAGTTCTTCAACGGCATGACTATCGACGGGCAGACCATCTACGGTGCGGGCACCGCCTTCAAGCCCCACGCCCAATCTTACTGGACCTTCCTGGGCATAGCGGCATCATTCGCCAAGGCGCCGGGCAATCCGGCCTACTTCTTCGATCCTGACAGCATGAATCCCTACATCAACAACCCGGGATTCGTGAAGGCACTCGAGTTTTACACATCGCTCGTCCGTGTGGGCCCGCCGGGCGTTGTAAACTGGGATGTGGGTGACATCAGATCCAACTTCCCGGCCGGCAAGCTCGCTCTGGGCATTGACTGGGGTGATGTCGGGCCGCTGTCCTCAGACCCGAATTCGTCGGTCGTGGTAGGCAAGTGGGGCTCATGGCTGGAACCCGGGGTCGACCAGTATTGGGACAACCAGAAGAATGCCATGATCAACCGGTACAATCAGGCGCCCTACCTGGCCTTCGGCGGCTGGATCCAAGGGGTCACCAGCACCTCGAAGAACAAGGATGCGGCGTTGGATTTTGCCGCCTTCATGGGCAATGCGACCATGAGCCTCAAGCTCTGTGTGGAGCCGGGCACTGGCGTCAACCCTCACTTCACTAGTGACCTGGGCGACGTGGCGCCGTGGACGAAATTGGGAATGACAGCGTCGCAGGCAAATGAATACCTTGACGCCATTGGCAATATCATTGGCAGCTCGAACAATGTCGTTGACCTGCGCATTCCGGGCGCCGCCGAGTACTTCGACGCTCTGGACACGGGGCTCGCCCAGGCCGTCGCCGGCCAGATCAGCGCGAAAGCGGCGCTGGACGCCGTTGCTCAGCAGTGGAATCAGATCACCAACCGCCTCGGGCGCGACCAGCAAAAGAAGCTGTATCGGCAGATGCTGGGCTTGGCCCCGCGGTAAGCCTCCCGCATAACGGTTGTGCTGCCGGTGAGTGTCCCCACAGGGCACTCACCGCAGCCATAAGCTTAGAATCAGTGCGAGTAGCCCTACATGACTCTCCTATGGCAGGTTGGATGAAATGTCTGCACGCGAAGTAGGAGGGCCTGAGAGGAACGTCGCCGGACGGACACAAGCTCGTGGCAGGGGTTTTCGTCCGATCCAGGACCGCAGCAGGTACGCGTTCATCCTGCCCGCCACGATCATGATCCTGGTCTTTTCAATCTTCCCGCTCCTGTTCTCGCTGGCTCTCAGCTTTGTCAGTTGGGATCTCAGCAGGCTGGAGGGTGGGATCAAGTTCGTCGGGCTGGACAACTTCATCGAGCTATTCTCGGATCATCGCTTTTGGAATACGGCGCGAGTCACGCTCATTTTCGTGCTTGGTGGCGTTGCGCTGCAGTATGTTGTTGGTCTGAGCATCGCGCTGCTCTTGAACCAGGACATTCGGTTCAGGCGTTTCTTCCGCGTGGTTTTCCTCATGCCCATGATGCTGACTCCCGCCGCGGTCGGTTATGTGGGACGCATGCTGTTTAACGAGGCCCAGGGGCCGGTGAATTACCTGATAAGGCATTTGGGTGGACCTATCGTTCCCTGGATGAGCAATGTGGTGGTGGCGCTGCCTACGCTGATCCTGGTCGACACCTGGGAATGGGTGCCCTTCATGATCATCGTGCTCCTGGCGGGACTGCAATCCCTGCCACCTGAGGTGTTCGAGGCCGCCGTAGCCGATGGCGCCAGCAGCTTCCAGGTTTTTCGCCACATCACATTCCCGATGATCCTCCCGACCTCGGTGACCGTGATTCTGATCAGGGGCCTGGAAGCCTTCAAGCTCTTTGACATCGTCGCCGTTATGACCGGAGGCGGGCCCGGTAATGCCACCGAGTCGGTGAGCTGGTACACCTACTTGACGGCGCTGACGTTCGGTCGGTTGGGCTACGCTTCGGCCATCGCCTACTGCCTGCTCATTATGGTCACCATTTTCTCCTTGGTATTCCTGAGGAGCATGCGCCGCCGCATTGCGGCCGCCCAATAGCGAGGTTCCCCGTGCAATCAAAGCAGAGCCGAAGACGGCATAAATGGCGCCCGATCACCTATATCTTGCTCTTCACTTGGGCATTCATCGCCCTGTTCCCCCTCTACTGGCTGCTGATCACTTCGTTCAAGCAACCCATTGCGGTCTTCCAGGGGCCGAAGTTCATTCCCTGGGTCGATTTCAAGCCAACGCTCAATGCCTGGAAGTTCCTGCTGACTGGCCTAGGCCACGAAGCGGTACTGCGCGATTGGCGAAACAGCGCTATCGAAGCGCTCACCAGCGCGGTGTTGGCGGTGGCCATCGGCTCCCTGGCCGGTTACGGCCTGACTCGCTTCTCATACCGGGTGCCCGTACTGAAGTGGCGGAACCCGGACATCTCCTTCTGGATCATCTCGCAACGCATGCTCCCGCCCGTGGTGGTGGTCTTGCCATTCCTGATCATGTATCGCTTCGTAGGGTTGGTGGATACCTATCTCGGAATGATCCTGGCCTACACTGTTTTCAACCTCCCCTTCGCCGTCTGGATCATGCGGGATTTCTTCGCAAGCCTTCCGGTAGAGCTGGAAGAGAGCGCGCTCATTGAGGGGGCGTCGCGTTTAAAGGCTTTCCGACTGATTGTGCTGCCTCTTGCCACCCCAGGGCTCGTGGCAACGTTCTTGTTCTGCATGATGTTTGCCTGGAATGATTACCTGTTTGCGTTGATGCTGACCTTCAGCCGTGCGTCCACCTTGCCGATGTACATCGCCGGCGAGGGCACTCAGTCATATGGCCCGCAATGGTGGTATCTCTCGGCGCTGTCTCTGATGGCCGTAGTGCCGATGGCGATCGTCGCCGTCTTTGTAGAGCGCTACATCAGCCGCGGCCTTGTCGTGGGCGCGATCAAGTAAGCCTGGCCTCCCAACGGCCTTCTCCCAGTGACAGCTTGTAGAACGAATTGGCTCCCTGCCATGACATCGAGCAGTTTTTCAATGGATATACGATACATGGCGAAGAAAAAGATACTGCAAAAAGTACAAACCTTTGATCGACGCGCGGACACGCTACCAGCTCCAGATGGCCTGGGAACTGGGGCTGAACCCGAAGAGTTCGGCGGCCTGCTGCAATCGCAAGAATCGCGTGAGAATTCAATCCCGCCATAAAGACGGCCAGTGGTTTTTTAAGTTTTCCCCCCGTGCAGCGGTTTGTGTATTAAGCCCAATCCAAACACGACCTGCCCCAGCTATTCGCTCCCGAATCCGCAGAGCCTGCGCTGCGTCGCTTCTACCGATCAACGCCTCATCAGGCCTCGATGCGCTGCTCGCTCTGAGGGTCGAACAGCAGTGCCTTGGACATGTCGACCATCAGCTTCATATTCTGCCCCGGCGCCTTGACGGCTTTGGGGTTCACGCGGCAGGTCACCTCTCGCCCGTTGATGCTGACGAACACCAGGGTGTCCGGACCCGTGGGCTCCAGGACCCGAACCTGGCACTCGATCTCGTGGATCTGCGGGTTGCCTTCCTGTTCGTGGAAACCTCCGGCGATCTGCTCGGGCCGTATGCCCAGGATGACCTCGCGTCCGAGCCACGGCTGGAGGCTCCCCCCCGGCCGTTCCACGGGGAGGAAGGAAGACTTCCCGCCCCCCGTGTCCAGGACCGCCCCGTTGCGCCCGTTCTGCTCGACGAGCCGGCAGGGGATGAAGTTCATCGAAGGGGAACCGATGAACCCGGCGACGAACAGGCTGGCCGGGTTGTCGTACACCTGCTGCGGAGTGTCGAATTGATGGATCACCCCGTCCTTCATGACGGCGATGCGATCCGCCAGGGTCAAAGCCTCGATCTGGTCATGGGTGACGTACACGATCGTGGTTTTAATGCGCTGGTGCAGCAGCTTGATCTCCGTGCGCATTTCCACGCGCAGCTTGGCGTCCAGGTTGCTCAACGGCTCGTCGAAAAGGAAGATCACCGGATCCCTGGCCAGGGCCCGCCCCATGGCCACCCTCTGCCGCTGGCCGCCGGAGAGCTGGCGCGGCCGGCGCTCCAGCAGCTCCTCGATCTGCAGCATGTTGGCCACCCGCTCGATGGTCTCCTGGATCCGGGCCTTAGGCACCCGCCGGGTTTCCAGGCCGAAGGACAGGTTCTGCCGGACGTTCATGTTGGGGTACAGGGCGTAGGACTGGAAGACCATGGCGATGTCGCGGTCCTTGGGCCGGACGTCGTTCACGACCCGGTCCCCGATCCGAATCTCCCCGGCGTTGGCCGTATCCAGCCCCGCAATCAGGTTGAGCAGGGTCGACTTTCCGCAGCCGGAAGGCCCGACCAGCACCAGGAACTCTCCGGAGGCCACGGACAGGGAGACGCCTTTGAGCACCTCCTCCGTGCCGAAGGACTTCCGGATGCCCGAGATCGTCAGCGTAGCCATTGTCCGTCCCTCATCCTTTCACCGCTCCCGCCGTGAGCCCGCGCACGAAGTACTTGCCCGAGATGATGTACACCAGCAGCGTCGGCAGGCCGGCGATGATCGCCGCCGCCATGTCCACGTTGTACTCCTTCACCCCCGTGCTGGTGTTCACCAGGTTGTTCAAGGCCACCGTCACCGGCTGGCTGTCGCTTCCCGAAAAAACCACGCCGAACAGGAAGTCGTTCCAGATCTGGGTCGTCTGCCAGATGATGGAAACCACGAAGATGGGGGCCGAAACGGGCAGGACGATCCTGAGGAGAATCCGGAAGAACCCCGCCCCGTCGATCCTGGCGGCCTTGATGATCTCCTCTGGAATGGTGACGTAGAAATTGCGGAAGAACAGGGTGGTGAACGGCAGACCGTAGACCGTGTGCACCAGAACGAGGCCCTGCACGCTCTGGGCAATGCCCAGCCAGCCCAGCGTCTGGGACATGGGCAGCAGGATCACCTGGAAGGGGATGAAGCAACCCAGCAGCAGCAAGGAGAAGAAAGTCTCGCTGCCGGGAAAGCGCCATTTGGAGAACACGTAGCCGTTCATGGCCCCGATCAGGGTCGAAAGGATGACCGAGGGCACAACCATGCGCACGGAGTTCCAGAAGTAGCCCTTCATCCCCACGCAGTTCACCCCGATGCAGGCGCTGTCCCAGGCTTTGCGCCAGGCTTCCAGGGTTAACTGGCGGGGCCAGGAGATGAGGTGCCCGCTGCGGATGTCTTCCATGCTCTTTACGGAGGTGAGCGCCATGACGAAGAAGGGCACGAGAAAAAAGGCGGCCGCCGCGACCAGGGCGGCGTAAAGCAGGACCCTGCCCAGGCTCAGGCCCCCTCCGGCTTGCAGCGCGAGTGCTTCCTTAGGCATTGCGGGTACCTCTCAGCTCCGAATAAAGGTAGGGAACGATGAGCGCCATCACGGCCAGGAACATGACCATGGCGCTGGCGGCGCCGAAGGCCAGGCGGCCGCGGTTGAAGGCGAAGGCGTACATGAAGGTGGCCGGCATGTCCGTGGAGTAGCCGGGGCCTCCGCGGGTCAGGACCATGACCAGGTCGAAGCTCTTGATGGCGATGTGGGACAGGATGATCACGGAGCTGAGGAATACCGGGCGCAGGCTGGGAATGATGATCCGCCAGTAGATGCGCGGCAGGCTGGCCCCGTCGACCTGCGCCGCCTTGATGATCGAGTCGTCGATCCCGCGCAGCCCGGCCAGGAAGAGGGCGAGCACGAAGCCGGCCGACTGCCAGACCGCGGCGAGGACCACCGTGTAGATGGCCATTTTCGAATCCACCAGCCAGCGGAAGGTGAAGCCGGAGAATCCGAGCTGTTGCACCAGGCGTTCCAGGCCCAGATCGGGGTTCAGGATCCATTTCCAGGCGGCCCCGGTGACGATGAAGGAAAGGGCCATCGGGTAAAGGTAGATCGTGCGGAAGAAGCCCTCGGCGCGGACGCGCTGGTCCAGCAGCACGGCCAGAATCAGCCCCAGGGCAATGCAAAAGGCGATGAACAGGCTGCTGAATACGAACAGGTTGAGGATCGCCACCCACCAGCGGGGCTCCCGGGTGAACAGCGTGATGTACTGGGCGATGCCGACGAACTTGTAGTTGGGCAGGAGCCGCGAGTTGGTCAGCGAAATCCAGGCGGTCCAGGCGATAAACCCATAGACGAACACCAGGATCGCGGCGAAGGTGGGCGCCAGCACCAGCCGGGGCAGGCCGCCCTCCAGCCGATCGGCCAGGCGCCCGCGCGCGTGCGATTCCTTCATATCCCCCTTATACCACGAATAGGACGGGCACGCACCCTTTTCAGGCGCGGGCCCGTCCCCGAATTCTTTCTCTGGCCCGGTGGGCCGGCTACATTGCAGCCTGCACGGCGTTGGCCATTTGCGCGGCGGCATCCTTGGCGGACAGGTCCGAGTTGATGTAGTTGGTGACCACGTCCATGATGGCACCGCGGATGGCCGGGAATACCGCCATCTCGTGGGCCATGCTGGGGACCAGGTCGCCGCTCTTGGAGCTGGCCGCGAAATCCTTCATTGAAAGTTGGGCCGGGATGTCGAAAGCCGACGCCGGCATGCCCATCCGCACCGGAATCGAGCCCTTGTTCACGTTGAACACCTTCTGGAAATCGGGCTGCAGGATCAGGCGGGCCATGGCCTTCTGGGCCTTCTCGTTCTCCGCGGACTTGACCTTGAACATGATGAAGCTGTCGATGTTGAACAGGAACTGTTTGGCGGTGCCCGGGGCCCTGGCCGCGATGTAATCCACGTCCGGCTTCTTGCCGGCCGCGGTGAACTCACCCTTGGCCCAGTCGCCCATGAACTGCATGGCCGCCTCGCCCTTGATCACCATGGCCGTGGCCAGGTTCCAGCTGCGACCGGGAGCGCCCTTGTCCGTGTACTGCGTGACCATCCGAAGGGTCTCCAGCACCTTCACCATGGTGGCGCTGTTCAAGGCCTCGGGTTTGGCCTCGATCATGGACTGCTTGTAGAAATCGGTGCCGCCGAGTCCGGCCACAATGGTCTCGAACACGGTAGCTTCCTGCCAGGGCTCGCCGCCCCAGGCCACCGGGATGAAGCCCGCCGCCTGGATCTTCTTGGCCGCGGTTTCGAACTCCGCCCAGGTGGTCGGAATTTTGGCTCCCGCCTTCTTGAACACGGCCGGGTTGACCCACATCCAGTTGATCCGGTGCACGTTGACCGGAACGGCCACGTAGTGCCCCTGGTACTTCATGACGTCCGCCACGACCTTGGGCAGCAGGGTGTCCCACTTCTCGGCCTTGGCCACGTCGTCCAGGTTGGTCAGCACTCCTTCATCGCCCCAGAGCTGAATCTGGGGACCTTTCACCTGCGCGGCGGTGGGAGGATTCCCCGCCACGGCCCGGGACTTGAGCACGGTCATGGCCGCGTCCCCACCTCCGCCGGCGACGGCGAAGTCCTTCCAGGTATGGCCCTCTTTCTCCAGCAGCTGCTTCAGCACGGCGACAGCGGCTGCTTCCCCTCCAGAGGTCCACCAGTGCAGGACCTCCACCTCTCCGGCCATCGCGCCAAAGGCGACCAGGCCCACAAGCAGAACAGCGATCACGAGTCGTTTCATTTTGTAACGACCTCCTTCATGAGATGATCTTGAGATGAAACCAATGATGCAAATCACGTGCCAGTAACCGAGGTCTCGGCCCGAAACTAATTCATTAGCAGGAGAGAGGTTACAGAAGCGGCGCCGGCCGCGCGTACACCCTCTTCTGAAAACTGTTACCCCTGAGAAACACAGCCTGCTTACCCAGGGTAACACTTCCATCGCTTGCGGGAACCCTCTGCTATCCCCTACAATAAGCCTCGGGACCAGCGACATGAAGCTGCGCTCGAAGCTGATGATGGTCATCCTGGTGGCGATCCTGCTGCAGGCCGCGGTGGCGGGGCTTTTCACCCTGAACACCTTCCTCGAGCAGTCGCACCAGTCCAGCCGTACGCAGCTCTCCGCCGCCTGGACCCGGGCCCGCACTTACTTCGAAAAGCTGAAGCACAGCTCTTTCATGCTTCTGCTCAACCTCAGCCAGTTCGTGAGCGACCACTGGGAGCTGGCCGGCGATCCCGAGGCCATCGAGCGCAGCATCCGCTACATGGAAAGCGACATCGAGGTGGACCGCATCCTGGTGGCGGAGGCCGGAGGCAGGCTGCTGGCCGATATCGCCCGCAACCGGGAGGCAGCCGTCCCGGAAATGAGAGCTCTCATGGCCGCCTTTTCCTTCGCCCACCCTAGCAGCCACTTTTACCTCCCGGAGGGCGGCCCCCTTTACCTCATCACTGGGACCTGGATCTACCGCCTGGGGGAGAGGCTGGGCTTCGTGTGCCTTGTCAAAGCAGTAGACCAGAACCTGCTCACCGCCGTGGCCCAGGACCTGGGGACCAGCCTGGCCTTGTTCGCCGGCGACCGCCACCTGGGCTCGGACCTGCCGCCTTTTGAGCTGGCGCAGGGGCGGGGCCTCGGCCCCTCCGGCAGCGTGCGCACGGCGGTCGGCCCGTTCCAGTACTTCAGCCGCATCCTGTCCGCCGACGTGGGAGGCGGCTTATACCTGGTCAGCCTGAAGTCCTCCCTCGAGGAGCGGATCTACACCGCGCGCCTGAGCCGCTCCTTCCTGTTCGCCTTCCTGCTCACCCTGGCACTCTCCGGCCTGCTGGCGGTGGCTCTGACCACCTATTTCATCTCCCCCTTCAGCCGACTGCGCCATTGGATCGAAGGCTACACCCGCGGGAACCGCCTGCCGGCGTGGCAGGTCAAGTCGCGGGACGAGGTGGGCTACCTGGCGCGGGCCTTCCATGCCCTGGCGGACAAGCTCATCCGCGAGGAGCGGTTGGTCAAGGACCAGCTGAGCGAGATCTCCTACCTGCACCGCTACAACCAGAGCATCCTGAAAAACCTGCAGGCCGGCGTGCTGGTGCTGGACGGCAAGACCTGCATCGAGTACTGCAACGACTACGTTTGCGAGCTGCTGGGGGCCGAACGCCAGGACCTGCTGGGCGAGACCTTCCCCGCCTTCCTGTCCCGGCACTTCGCCTTGGCCGGGGCGGAGCTGCAGAACCTGGACCTGCGTCACGGCGGCAGGCTGGACGGCATCGTCCTGGAAGGCGAGGAGGAGAAAAGGCTGACGGCCAAGATCATTGCCCTGGGCTCCTCCGACCACCAGCGCAAGACCATGGTGGTCCTGGAAGACATCACCCAGAGCGCGCGTCTGTGGAAAAAGATGGCCCAGGCCGAGCGGCTGACTTCGCTGGGGCTGCTGTCCGCGGGCATGGCCCATGAGATCAACAACCCGGTCAGCGCCATCCTGTCCCACGCCCAGTACCTGGCCGCCGTGGAGGGCGATGAAAAGAAACGGGATTCTCTGCGCTGGATCCAAAAGGAGGCGCAGCGCATTTCGGACATCGTGGAGAGGCTGCGCGCTTTCGCCCGCGGGGAGGAGGGGCAGCAAGGCTCCTGCGGCCTGAACCGGGCCGTGGAGGAAACCCTGGAGCTGGCCAGGCGGGAGCTGGACGCGGGGGGCATCGTGTTCCAGTGCGAGCTGGAAGGCGGCCTGCCCGCCGTGCGGCTGTCCTTCGGGCTGTTGGAGCAGGTGGTGCTGAACCTGCTGGCTAACGCGGTGCAAGCCACCGGCGGCAAGGGCTCGATCCGCCTGCGCACGCGCCGGTTGGAGTCGCTGGCCGAACTGACCGTGAGCGACGACGGCCCCGGCATCAGCAAGGAGAACCTGAAGCGGGTATTCGAGCCTTTCAATTCCACCAGGCGCGGACGGGCCGGCCTGGGCCTGGGCCTGGCCATCTGCTACAGCATCGTGACCCGGGCCGGCGGGGAAATCGCCGCGCATTCCAACGGAGGCACGACCATCACCGTGCTGCTGCCGCTGGAGGCGGCTCAACCGTGAAGCGGCGCATCCTGATCGTCGACGACGAACCGGGCCTGCGCAAGGGCCTGGGAAACCTCCTGGAGCTGCGGGACTTCATCGTGCTGGAGGCCGGCGGAAGCGCGGAGGCGCTGGGCATCCTCCGCCGCGAGGACATCGATCTGGCCCTCCTGGACCTCAGGCTGGGGGGCGAGGACGGCCTGGAGGTGCTGCGCAGGCTGAAGGCCGAGGAGCCGCGGCTACCCGTGATCATGATCACGGCCTACGGCAACATCGGCAATGCGGTGGAGTGCCTGAAGGCCGGCGCGATCAACTACATCAGCAAGCCCATCGACGGGGAGCTGCTGGTATCGCTGATCGAAAAAGAGATGGCCTCCTCGGCCCTGGCCCTGGAAAACCTCAGCCTGAGGGAGTCCCTGGAGGACCACGCGCACCGGGAGAGCGTGCGCAGCCTGTACCCGGCCATGCAGGAGCTGGACTTCGTCATCCAGCGGGTCAAGGATTCGTCGGCTACCGTGCTCATCCTGGGGGAGAGCGGCACCGGCAAGGAGGTCACGGCCCGCAGCATCCACTACTCCGGCAGCTACCGGGAACATCCCGTCATCGGCGTCAACTGCGCCGCCCTGAACGACAACCTGCTGGAGAGCGAGCTGTTCGGTCACGAGAAGGGGGCCTTCACCGGCGCGGTGGCCAGGAAACTGGGGCGCTTCGAGATGGCCAGTGAAGGCACGCTGTTCCTGGACGAGGTCGGGGACATGAGCCTGGCCATGCAGTCCAAGCTGCTGCGCGTGCTGCAGGAGCGCAGCTTCGAGAGGGTCGGGGGGACCAAGTCCATCCGCTCCCGCTGCCGGGTCATCGCCGCCTCGAACAAGAAGCTGGAAGACCTGCTGGCCAGCGGGGCGTTCCGCGAGGACCTGTACTACCGCTTGAGCCTGGTGGTGATGCGCCTGCCGCCGCTGCGGGAAAGGCCGAAGGACATCGAGCTGCTGATCGACCTGTTCATCCGGCAGGCCAACTGGGAATACGGCAGGTCCGTGCAAGCCGTCTCCCCGGCCCTGCTGGAGCGGTTGAAGGCCTACTCCTGGCCCGGGAACCTGCGCCAGCTCAAGAACGTGATCGCCAACGCGATCATCCTGAGCCGGGACCGGACCATCGACCACATCGAGCTGCTGGGGGCCCCGACCCCGCCCCACCCCGCCGAGAACCTGCCCGGCGCCGGAATCGGGGCCGCAATTGGTGAAGAGGGCCTGCGCTCCTTCGTGGGCAGGCACGTGGAACAGGTGGAGCGGCAGGCCATCGCCCGGGTCCTGGCGGACACCCGGCGCAACCTGGCCGAGGCGGCCCGGCGGCTGAAGATCTCGCGCAAGACTTTGTATGAAAAGATTCATCTCTATGGGCTGTAGAAAGCGTTTCGCTCTTGTCGGTCTTCTGGCCGGTCTGGCCATGCTCGTCGCGGCGGCCGCCCTGCCGGCCTTGGGCCAGCCGGAGGATGAGAGCAAAGAGCTGGAAATCTTCAGCTGGTGGACGGCCGGCGGCGAGGCCGAGGGCCTGAGCGAGCTGTACCGGCAGTATTCCACGCGCCACCCCGAGGTGAAGATCATCAACGCCACGGTGGCCGGCGGCGGCGGCATGAACGCCAAGGCGGTGCTGGTCACCCGCATGCAGGGCAGGAACCCGCCGGACTCCTTCCAGGTCCACGCCGGGCACGAACTGATCGACACCTGGGTGGTGGCCGGAAAGATGGAACCCATCACCTTCATCTTCGAGGATCTCGGCTATCTGCAGGCCTACCCCCGGGGCCTGGTGGACATCATCTCCTGGCGTGAGGAGATCTACAGCGCCCCGGTGAACATCCACCGCTCCAACGTGCTCTGGTACAACAAGCCGATCTTCGCCCGGCACGGGTTGCGCGCGCCCGGGAGCATCGACGAGCTGGGCGCGGTGTGCCGGAAGCTTTCCGGGGCCGGGATCACCCCCCTGGCCCTGGGGGACAACGGCATTTGGGCCGCAACGCATCTGTTCGAGTCAGTGGCCCTGGCTTGCCTGGGCAGCGAGGGGTATCGCGGGCTTTGGGACGGGAGCACGCCGTGGGACTCGCCGGGGGCAAGGCAAGCCATTGCCCGGTTCATCAGCCTGCTGGATTACGTCAACTCCGACCATGCCGCCCTGAGCTGGGACGGGGCGGCCCAATACGTGGCGGACGGCAAAGCCGCCATGACCATCATGGGGGATTGGGTCGAAGGGTACTTCAAGGCCAAGGGACTGGCCCCCGGGGAGCAGTTCGGCTGGGCCGCCTCGCCCGGCACCGCCGGCAGCTTTCTCATGCTGTCCGATTCCTTCGGCCTGCCCAAGGGAGCCAAGCACCAGGCCGAGGCTATCGACTGGGTGGCCCTATGTGCTTCCAGGGAAGGCCAAGACGCATTTAATCCGAAAAAGGGCTCCATCCCCGCGCGCACGGACGGCGACCCGCGCCTCTACGACGCGTACCTGCGCTCGGCCATGGCGGACTTCGCCGGCAACCGCATCGTGCCCAGCGTGGCCCACGGGGCCGCGGCCTCGGAGGGCTGGGTCAACCAGATCAACCAGGTCATGTCCACCCTGATCACCGAGAAGAACCTGGACGATGCGGTGGCGGGTTTCGTGCAAGCGGCGAAGGCAGGAGGGGGGGCCCTGCGGACCCGGTGAGCAGCGCCCTGCGGGCCCCGACGGCATGCCGCTCGGACCACCGGCGCCGCCTGGCCTGCGTCGATTCGCCGAATGGGCCAGGCCTTTGCGAAAACACGCCCTCTATTATCGCTCAGGGGAAGGAATCGCGCAAACCGTTTCCGTTCAGGCCCTCGCCAGGATCAGGCGCACGGTGTTAGCCTGCCAGGTCCCGCTGCTCTTGCTGGGGACCAAGCCCTGGTTGAGCTGACCGGCGATTTGCCGCAGCGACAGGCCGCCGGCCCGGCCCTGCCTCATCAGCCGGGTCACGCCCTGCTCGGCCTGGTTCTTCACGAGGCGATAGTCGCGGTAGTCATAGCCGAAAGGGAGCTGGCCGCGGTAGAGTTGCGCAAGGTAGGATTTACTCCGCAATTGTGTCAGCTCCGGAATCGGGATGGTGCCCTCTATGAGGGCTGGGAACGCTGGGAGGCCTGGCTTCCCGGTGGTATGTTGTGTCACCTGCGGAGATGGAACAGAGTCGAACGGAGCACAAGACGTTTAGAATGGAACGGTCCCCCGGTCCTTCTGGCAGAAGAAATATCCTGTTTTGAGAAATCTTTGCTACCTCTTTTTAGCTACCTGGCACAGCAAACCTTCATTGTTGCGCACTAAGGTTGGCGCTCAATGGCTTCCCGATCGCTCTTACGGAGTTAGTCCCAGGAAAGCTGCCCTGTCTGCCTGACCTGACGGTGACATTTCTAAGGAGCTTTGGCAGCGCTGAATTCGGGCGCCTGCCTGCGCAGCTCAGATCATAAATTCTCCACTTCGTGCTGCTACCTCGTTTTTTTTCGCTTTTAAAAATTTGTTAGAAGTTTGTCGAGGTAGTGCGATATGATTGAACTGGAGAGACTTATCCTGCCCCTCTGCGGTTCGTTCAAGTGGTTTGCAGGGCAGGCTGAGGAGGACAAGGCATGGAAAAGTCGCGTTCTCTGGCCATTTTGATGCTCGGGTTGGCCAGCCTTATTCTGATCGCCTGCCAAACAGCAGGCACTCCAACACAATCAGGAGGCACTCCAACACAATCAGACGGCACTCCAACTCAATCACGGGTTACCACCGCACCTCAGGCGCCACCTCCTGCCGATTCAGCAAACCATCACAGAACTGCAAGCTACTCAGGAGACGTGAAGTCAGTTACCTCAGCGCAGCTCAAGGATCTCAAGGGTGAACAGGTGAAAAGGTTGGGAAACCTTTCTAGCGCGGTTATGGGCCAAGCAATAAAAAGAATGAGAGCCATCCTATATGCGGCTCTGGCTGTTATTTTTATTGTAGTAATTGGGGCAATTACTGCAGAGCGTGTCGGGCGACATCGTAAACTGACCCCCGCGTCTTTCAATGCCCGGCATTGACGAATGAGGAGAGTAGGCCCCGCTCTTCTTGCTTCCTGTCGGAATCCCTCACAATCTGCTCGATGCAACGGACATTATCGAGCCGTTTCCTCCTGAAGTTCTTGAAGTGCAGCTCCCGGGATAAGTGCGCTTGCGGACGTTCTTGGGAATAGCACACCGACTCAGGGCCGCCAGCACCACGGGTTGGCTCACCTCCGTCAGCCAGCCGATCAGCCGGGCGGATAGGTTCCGGCCGGCGTAGAGCTGCGCAAGGTAGGATTTGCTCCGTAATTGTGCCAGGCCGGGAAGCGGGATTGTGCCCTCGATCAGGGCCGGAAGGCCTGACCTCCCGGAGGTATGTTGTATCGCCTGCGGAGATCGAACAGAGTCGAACGGGACTTCCATTTCGAAGGTTATAGAGGGCAGTCCTCACCTCGGTCCCTTACCAACCTCTAAGGGCGGAGGCTTCTAAGCCTGTCGCGCTTCTGATAGGTTATTAATCGAGAAGCCGGTTCTTGGCGAAGAACGGGAGCGCTCTGACGGTTTGGTGTACCGACCGGATCGGGGGCGGCAGGTTGAACAGGACGCGAGCGTCCTGAGCTTGATGCTTTATAGGGGCTGACTGATGGTGAACCTGATCCTCAAAGCAGCAGAGGCAAACGTAGCTGCATTCTGCGTGAAGCATCACATCCACCGCCTCTCGTCGTTCGGTTCTCAGATGGAAGGCAGCGCCGATCCT
>Ga0315284_10005460_pt1 | contig 18054 bp, 23 predicted proteins | sample YL17G09_16_MG_FD_203696 | JGI IMG/M metagenome (GOLD analysis project Ga0315284, IMG submission 203696) | Sediment microbial communities from Yellowstone Lake, YNP, Wyoming, USA - YL17G09_16 | ecosystem: Environmental > Aquatic > Freshwater > Lake > Sediment | place: USA: Wyoming | collected...
TATTTTTGCACCTCAAATGAGCTCTATGTCATTATTACATGAATTGATAAAAATGTCATAGAACTAATTACAAGAATCGATAGCAAGCGCCATGATAGATGGCCGGAGAGCACTTTCTTTTTACATCAAATTTTTAGAATTAATTGCATTTATAACATTTATAACATTTATAGCATTTATAACATTTATAGCATTTATACTTATTATAAGATACACTAGCTAACTAACTAATTACTACTACTACTTATTATAATAACATAATCCTTATATAGAATGAGCGTCATTTGTATATGTGGGAGTATTTGACTCCAGGAGATTTGAGACGACAGAACTACGCGACTCAATGGTCGTAAGCTGCATCAGCAAAAGACAGAAGGTACAGCTAGACGATTATTGCTGGAAAAACCGTATTTCTCAAAGTGAGCTTGTGAGAAATTACATAGAAACTGTGATCACGGGTGGATTATGAAAATAGATCATCCATGAGGATATGTCAACACAATCATGAGGACGTGTAATGAAAACCGACACCAGAAAGAGGCCCGCATTAACACAAATCACAAACCGCCTCGCTACAGAAGTTGATAACGAGGTTGAACTTATTGATTTTTCAACCCTAACAGGCATCACCCCGCAAGAAGACGCAGACCTATCATTACTGAATTATCGGGTTATCCTTAAGCACCCGGTAAAGTGGGAAATCAATGAGTCAGGAGGATCTCATAAAATCTATGCAGATGGCTCAATTGAGTTTAATGAGAAGGGCAGCGGAGAATATCACGAAATTTTCCCAAAATGCAATACTCCGACCCGACCAAAGGTCAAACATACGCAGATAATCTCATTACTCACCCAAAACAATAGCGGTCCTACCCGACCCGCGAATTTCTGCTACCTATGGGACCAGACGGATGAGGCATTTTACAGAGGAAAAGCTAAAGAAGGGCTTGCTGAGTTCATAGCCGACACCAGACCAAATTATTTTTGCGTACCCTGTGTATCTACATACCGGCATTTGTTTAAATGTCCAGACCTGGCAAAAACCATGGCGGCAATTTCAGCAGCGAGAGAAGGTCCGGCAGAGGTAGAACCTGACGACGATCCAGGATACGACGACGATAATGTCGACTATGGATATGGTCACTTTGAGCTACCACCGCCCGACGTCCACCAGGGCGATATCCTCATTCACGTTGACCCTAAGACCGGGCAGGCTACTTATGTGTGTCCAAGATGCACTTATAATAATAAAAAAATATTTGGTGGCACCGGCTATCCGGTTAAGCATCCCATAGGCAGAGATTTCAGGCAGAAATTGGCGGAGGTGGACATAATTCCAGCAAAGGAATATAAATATGAGAAACGGACGGCTGATAGAGACGCAAACGTAGTTATTTCAGTGCTGAAATTGTCTCCCCATGGTATTGGTTCTTATCAGGTTGACAAAGCGTGCGGATGGCCCGAAAAAACAACACAAAGGCTTGTTGAGAAATATCTAAACGATGTGGTGGTCGAACGTACTAAGAAGGGTAAAAAAAAGCTTTATCTCATCAAAAATCAATATGCAGAATAGCATTTTTGGGATTTTTCCGGCAAATTATCCAATAGTATTAGATGAAGAGAACTGTTTTGAGGTGATTATGCAACCAATTGGAATGAGACTTTTGATTCAGAGGGATAAGACAGGCGAACTGGATATCAGAATACCAAAATGGATTGGCGATCAATTGGGCGATCTGTTGTTAATGCAGTATGACGGCGATCAACTGATAATCTCATCAGCAGCAAACTTCGATTAACATTTTTAATTTAAATTTAAAATAAAACTAAATTCGAACCGCCCGGACTAGGAGCGAGATCGAAAGAGGTTCTATGCCAAATACAACTGTTGACAGCCCAAGCTATGAAAAGGTTTTGGAGCCCGATCTTATCGAGGCTCTGCTACGTGAAATTTGTATCGTCTTTGCGAATGGAAACAGCTTTTGTGCTCGACTCATAGCGGTTCGCTACAATGAGGAACTGTGGTTCGAAAGCAAATCTGGCCAGAAGTGGATGGTGCAACGCAAAGCTGTAACGGGCATCCGGCCCCTTCACAAAGCACCGGGGAGGCAGTGATGGTCGGCGCAAATTTTGACCGCGAGGAGATACGGCGCTGTATGGATGTCCTCTATCCTCTAGACCATGGAATTATCGAGCTTGATGTATTAAAGAAATCGGGACAGCTCTTACCAGGGCACTTCGATAATCGCGACGCATTGGTTGATGAGATCGAAAAATATGGTGCGTTAGATGATACACTGGCCATCTATACCGGCTTGAACCGAATCAAGTCAGAAGCCTTCACGAGACAAGAGAAGCCACTCAAGGTGACCAATCGGGTTGCTCCAGGGCCGAGGACCAAAGGCGGCGACATCGATAGGGCCACAGGGATACTATTTGATCAGGACTCTATCCGGGCCAATGGTGATAAGAAAGACAGTACTACCGACATAGAGCACCAGTTCGGTTTGGATTCCACAGATTTCCTAAAGCGTCGATTGTCTTTAATGGGTTGGCCGGAGCCTTTAGTTGGCGACTCTGGCAATGGGGGGCAACTCCGGTATCTGACCGATCTCCCTGCAACAGAGGAAACGACCCAGTTACTCAAGAGAATGCTTGAAGCAGCGAACAGCATCCTCTCCGATCAGTTCAAGGGGCACGCCGAAGTCGATACTGCGATGCACGACTTGCCCAGGATTTCTAAAGTGTTCGGCACGGTGACCAGAAAGGGACCGGGTACTCCAGAACGCCCCTGGCGACTGTCCAAGATTATATCAATCCCTGAGAAGCTGGAGCCGGTCCAGCTCGATAGCATCATGAAGCTGATCAAGGCGGGCAGTCCAACGAATAAGGCGGAAACGATCCGACCGCAGCCTGAGCCGCAGAGACGCGAGAATATGGGAGACGGTGCGCCTCTATCCTCGGACGCTGTGGAAAGGCTGCAAGAGCTATTTGCGGCTGATCCCATATTCAAGGACGAACTTTTCACCCCGGCACCAGTGGGACACCGCTCTGATGTGGAGTTTAGACTCTGTGCCCGGCTTTGGGAGGCTGGATTTAGTGAAGCAGAGATCTACCAGATAATGACTCACGGCCCTCAGGCGAAGTGGTTGGAAAGAGACGATAATTATCGATGGAGCACCATAAAATCAGCGGTAGCAAAGGCGGAAGCGAGCAATCAAAAGAAGGTCGATGAGAAAGCTAAGGAGGAAGCGGCAAAGAAGGCCGCCCCTATCGAGCTTAGGGACGTTGCAGATATCGAATACGACAATGATGGCAAAATCAAGAAAGTCCGGTTTAGTCCCACGTTCGCCGCAAACGTGGTTCTGGAGAGGATGGACCTGGCTATGTCCGAGGACTCGGATGGTATCTATCGCTTTACCGGCCAGATTTACAAGCCGGATGGAGCGCGCAAGATCGATCTGTCCCTAACTCATGCGGCTCACGACCACTTTACCGGGGATAAGCTGAAGGAAACCTTGAGACGGGTCAAGAACGAGCTTCTGGAACACCCTGTGGTCTTCGACCCGGACCCCCACTTACTCGGAGTAAAGAACGGTGTTGCTAATCTACTAACCGGAGAAGTGCGAGAATACAGCGCCCAAGATCTGATCATAGATCAAATTCCCGTCTCCTTCGATCCCGCCGCTAGGTGCCCGGCATTTCTGGCCTTCCTGGAATCGATCACACCAAACATAAGCACCAGAATAACCCTGATTGATTGGTTCGCTGCCACAGCGATAAAGGAACCCCTGGCTTATGTGCTGTTCCTCCTCGGACTGGGCCGGAATGGAAAGGGAATCTATGAAAAGCTGATCAAGAGGTTTTTCGGGCCGGCTGCCTTCCGAGATATGCCCCTGGCAGAAGTGAGCAAAAACAATTTCGCAGCGAGTGGGTTCTACAGAAAAAGGGGCTGGATAGCTTCAGAGACGGGCAAGAAGAAAACGACCATAGGAACCGATTTCCTGAAACTAACATCAGGTAACGGTGTAATTGATGGAGACCGGAAGAATCAGAGTCGTATCCAGTTTGAGCCCTACTTCCAAACTATCGTGGATACAAACACCATGCCCAAGATCGATGATAATAGCATCGGCTGGCAAGAACGCTTCATAAAGATCGATCTACCTTATGTGTTTGTAGCGAACCCAACCCCAGAGAACCCCCTGGAGAAAAAACGCGATCCCGGCCTATTTGCAAAGCTATCCACACCGAGCGAGCTATCGGGCATCCTGAACTTATTGCTCTTCAGATCCAAGGCCATCGGCAAGAGCGGCACTATCCATAAGCGAGCGAGCGCGGAGATGTTCGCAGAGTACGCCGAACAGAGTTCTTCGATGGCAACCTTCGTGAGTCTATTCTGTGAATATGATGAGATTGCCCAAAGCATCCAGATCCCATCAACGAAGATCTATGATGCCTATAAAGAGTGGTGCGGCTACAAGGTAGGCGAGATTGTGAACGATGCCCATTTTGGCCGATATCTGAAGAAGGTATGCAAGGGACGGGAACCGGCACGGCCAACAATTGAAGGTCGTAAGCAATCCGTATATCCAGGCCTAATGTTCCATGAGGATCTCTTTGATGCTGCTATAGAACACCTAAAAGAGGATCGAGGTATATCGAACGGACAAGTAGTGGACAAGGAAAGACAAGTAAAAGACAAGAAAGAATCTAAAGAATCAAGTAAGAAGATAGCGAAAGGACAGGTAAGACAAGTAAAACTATGGAACCAAATAGTTAGAAAATTTTGCCCCATCCCCAAGAAAAATTCCTATAAGGAAGAATATCGTAAATTAGGTGTTTTACTTGTCTTACCTGTCCAAACGATAACAGGCGAACCTGCCAAAAACGAATTTACTTGCCCTTTACCTGACCGGTTACCTGTCCAACAAGCGACAAGCGACCTAAAAGGGGAAAAGGAAGTTACTTGTCCACCGAACGAGGTCGGTCTGCCGCCTGTGGTTTCATCCATCGATGCCCAACTCAAGCAAGCTGACGAGACGGCCCAGCAAAAGGCATCCCACGATAGGGCGCAGGCTGAGAAGTACACCAAGAAACCGAAAGAAGACCCCAACGCCCCTGTGATTGTTCAGTTTAGGACTGATTACAAGACTGAGATCGAAAGGCCTGGTGAGCCAAATGCATGGGATCCTCATCAGTTCCATGAAGGCGACACCCTGAAAGTTCCTTTCTGGCGGGCCAAGACGTGGACTGAACGTGGTGTTGCCGAGATTGTAGAGGCCTCGGCATGATCCTGCAGTTTACGACTGCTCTGAGGGAGGGCGGGGGGTTAAGACTATATTCAATTTGTAGAGGTTCATAAATGTCCGAGAATAATAATCCTAAACAGACACGAGGCGTAACCCTTCGTGAGCCAAAAGACGTTCGCAGAGTTTGCCAGCGGATAGTCTCCAAGGCCTTCCAGCAGGGCGAGGAGCTCCAGTACTCAGGCCGGATATCCCAGCTCATGGGTTGCTGGATGAAAGCATGGGAACTTGATAAGCTGGCTGACATCGAGCAGCGGCTTGAGGCCCTGGAGAAAGCGAAGGAGAAGGACAAATGAAAGCAGAGGCCCTGGACCGAAGAGTAACGGCGCTAGAGGCCAGGTGGCTTGATGCGGAGGACGCGGATAGATCAAGGACCAGGGCATTTCTTGCAAGGCTCACCGACGAAGAGCTTGATCAGTACGGGGAGATCGCACTGCGGTATGAGTCCGGCGTCGCACTGACCGAAGAAGAAGAACGATTTCTTGAAGAGCTGGCGGCCAAATATGGTTATGAAAGCTGAAGCCCTTAATCGAAGAATCAGAACGCTTGAGGCTGAAATACCGGCTCAAGAACCTGAAAGTATCTGGAAAGAGATTCTTCCTCAATGCACCATCGAAGAGCTCCGCCGGCTCAGAAAGATTCGTCTGCAAATCATCGAAGAGCAGAGAGAACCGACCGAAGAAGAAGCATGTTTCCTGGCAGAGCTGAGGACCAAATATGGGACTTGAGAGCTTGAGGAAACGTATCAACGATCTTGAGCAAAAGCACGCCGAGCCTGAGAAATTTGTGCTCCGGTGGGCCGATGAAGATGAAGATCCGAGCAAAGACGGCCCGGATGTTATCCGGCTGAAATGGTTGGATGAGCTTGAAAAGCAATCTTGAGAAGCGCATTGCTGTGTTGGAATTCAAAGGCTGCCGCAGGATTGAAACGTGGACCGATTACGTAAAATGGTGCTATGAAGGTTGCCCCAAGCCTGTGGAATGGGAACCCAAATTATTGGCTTTCATTGAAGAAGAGACTCGGAAAATCAATGGTCTAGGAGAAGAAAATGAGGATCCCAAATTTGCACAAGCGCGTTGAGGCATTGGAGACAGACGTGGCTGCTGCTCCGCTTGTTCCAGTTTCATATCAATGGTTGAAAGAGGACGGCAGCCCGGCCGGTCCTTGGGTTAAGCGAATGCTGCCGAAGGATCGTTTCGGGTGGTTGAATGAAGCATAATCTTACGAAGAGGCTTGAGGTATTGGAGAGCCGATACTCTGACGCGGCTTCGGGTGGCTGTGATCCGAAACGGCGCCTGGCAAAATATGCCGCTTTCTTTTCTGACCAGCCGTGGACCTGCTCGGGATCTCCTGAAAAGATAGCGCGGCGGGCCGGAAAGCTGGCTCGGTATAAGGAATATTTTGATGTTCTTTAGGTGGGAAGAAAAATGAGTGCCAACAGTATGCGGAAACGCATCGAAACCCTAGAAGCCAGAAGCTATAAGACGATCTCGACGCTAGCCGATTTTGTGTTATGGAATGCTGCGGGACGTAGAGCCGAGGTCGAGATATCGCCAAAACTGCAGGAAATGCTTGATAATTTTGTAAGGCACCGGGGCTGAATGTAAAAATATATTAATTAAGAGTTTGTTTTAAGATACGTTTCAAGCTCTCCACCATATAAGATTATTGATAGAAGTTTTAAGCTGAAGTGTAGAGCCTAAAAGCAATGCTAAAACAAACTAAGTAAAAATATATTTATACTAACAGCGTGTTTCTGCGATAGGGCCGGGGCAAATCTTGTAGAGATCCATCTCCTCCACCCCGGCCTATAGAGATAATCGCAAGCATTCGGGAACCATCATACCAACTGGCGGGAAGGTAGGCCTAAAAATCTTATGTGTCTTTTCCCTCGAGGCCTGTCTGCCCGGGCACATAAGATTGGGCTTAATCTTTTCCTAAGTCATTCATTCCAGCTGCTATAGGAATTCTCGAACCTCTCCGCTGAAAGGCATTCAGTCGGGAGGTTTTAGCCCTTTGGCCGCGAACTCGGCGGCCAGCCCTTTGTCCATCGGTACCTCCTCCTCTTCTGTGAGCTTGTAGGCTTCCTCAAAATCGCATCGTAATTTTTCAATTTCCTGAGCAATTTTTGAGAGCTCACCCGGGAGCTTCTGCAACTTATCATGAGTCTCTTGCTCCTCACTGGTATATACTGGCAATCCTCGAAACATTTCGATATTTATATAGAAATCGTGCTTATAAACCTCATTTGATGTTGGACTATCTTTGAATTCAATTTCACCTGAATACTCAGCATCGGGATACTTACTAAGGAATGCCGGACCCGCACCGATTAAAGTGAATACGCTCTCGTTTGGGAGCAATAACGGTATTTCAGGATCTCTTTGAGAAAAGCGAACTGGCTTGCCCTTTACATCCAACAATGGCTGCTTCCAATTGAGACGGATATCATAAGCTGCACCGCCTCCCATATTGGTAACTCGCAATTGGAAAAGATGGGTTCTACTATAAGCATCAAGTGCGGGATAGGGGTAGGGTCGTTGAGCCTCCTCTTGCTTTTCCAGTAGAGTCTGAGCTGTCAAAGCCGAAACTAATGCAGTAATGACGGCAAGCGATGCAGCAACTGTACTCCACACCTCAACTTTGCTATAGCCAAATAGCCAAATGGTGACGATAATTGTTCCCGCGCAAAATAACATAAGTGCCGCTATTGTTGCTCGCACTACTGCTTTTCGCATGATGTCTGTTAATGACGCCGTTATGTATTAATTGATCGGTTTAATGCCCCGAGGCCCGAGGGAGCACCCACAAGGGATATTATGTGTCCTTTGCCCAGGAGAACCTCCCATCGGGCACATAAGATTTACTTGATGGGCACTTGATCACTACGTACAACTTGCATCTTTCCGGGCCTTTCCCCTGGCAACTGTCCAGGGTGGCCAAAGTGCTGTCCAGCTAAGTTGCCATTCCAATAGACTATGGAATGATTTATCGTCAATTGCCCGCTATCGAATAACCAGCATCGGCTAAACTGAAAATCCGCTATAGAATCCGGCGCGTAAAGGTAGGGGTAACGAGGTCGAAAGCATATTTATAAAATTATTCTGTGCTCATATACTGGCCTAGACGGTTGTATAAAATTGGTGCGTATAACTTTTACTCTCAAGAAGCCTTTGGAGTTTGTCAACGCATTGTCCTCAAAAGCCAGGTGAGATAATTCAGCTCTGGGCTACAAGTCCCCAGATTAGTTCGAACTGGAGGTAGATTTAAAGGTGCAGTCCACACGCTGAAATGATGCCAACTTTGAGGAGCCAAGGCGCAGTAGCGCAGCGCAAGTCAACCCTGTTTTTCCTGCAGCAACGCCTGTGCATCTGCATGCATGCTGCTCAGCTTCTTTGTGATCGGGTGCTGCGGATCGTACTCCTGCTCCGCCAGCCCCTTGATCCGCCAAATCTCGGATAGAAGTTTGCCGATCTCCTTCGTTATGTACTTGCGATTTTGTTCGGTCATGAGTCCCCCAGTGTTGTAGCTTCGTCTGCCACAAATACAAATAAATAAGCTGCTGCCCAAAAATCCTCAAGATGGACCGAGAAGCTATCAAAAGCCTCATCGTCGAACTGCGCCGCTGCCACGGAGAGCTCGAGGGCGTGGAGGCCAAGGCCGCCCACACAGGCACCCCTGCAGACCTCTTCAAGCCCCTCTCTGCCTTCGCCAACCGGCCGGGAGGCGGCATACTGCTCTTCGGCCTGGACGAGGACGCCAGCTTCAAGGTAGTGGGCGTGGGCAATCCCCGCAAGCTGCAGGAGGACCTCAGCGGCCTGGCAGCCCAGATGGAGCCGCCCCTGCGCCCCAGCTTCTTCGTGGAGGAGATCGAGGGATGTACTGTGCTAGCCGTAGAGGTTCCCGAGGTATCCTATGACCAGAAGCCCTGCTACCATCGCCCCATTGGTGGTGTTACCGGTCTATGACCAATACCCGGGTTCAATACCGGTGGTATTAGTATTGGTGGCCTTACCCTATCGGATTTGCTTCTGCAATGCACTATTTCCAGATAGACGCAAATGCCAGGTGGAGTGCATGTACCTACTTTGCAGGGGTCATCACTGACACATTGCGAGTCGTCGATACAGCAATCCGGTCTTTTTGGATTGTGGCATACACCATCTATACAAAAGTCATCGGTACAGGGATCTGGGTCATCACAGTTTATTGGATTATTGGTACATTGGCCGTTGATGCAGCTATCCGTCGTGCAAGCATCTCCATCATCACAGTTTATTGGATTATTGGTACATTGGCCGTTGATGCAGCTATCCGTCGTGCAAGCATCTCCATCATCACAGTTAACCAGCGTCTGAATACAGATTGAAGAAGGGCCACACGCTGCAATTATGCATGGGTCGGTACTAAAGCAAGTAGAGGGGGAGCAATTATCAATATCTGTTTGACTTACACCATTCATAAGACAAATTGCTAGAATTAATAAATAAATTGCTAACCCAAGAATATATTTTGTATTCATAGGATGATTCCTCCTTCGAATTGGTTCTACATTAATATATATAAAACTTACGTCCGATTCTTCCGGGGGGGTGCATTGGCTTCAGGCTAACCTAGGGGGGAGCGGAGGTGGTAAGCATTGCCGAGCCTGGCCGTTGATCCCACCACCCAGAAACTATGGTTGCTGCTTTTGCTGAGTTCGAGAAATCCCTGATAGTATCTCGGCTTTCGGCAGGCAGGAAGACAAAGGCACGCCAGGGTGGGTATGCTGGCGGAAAGGCACCTATCGGCTATAGGGCGAATAAGGGCGACAAAGTCCTGCAACTGGATGAAGAGAAAGCCGGCACAGTCAAGAGGGTCTTTGAGCTGCGGGATTCTATGCCGAATGCATCCTTGCAGAAGCTGGCAGACATCTTGAATGCTGAGGGACATACCACGAAAGAAGGTAAGCAGTTCTATCCCATGCAGATCAAGCGCATCCTGGACAGACGGAGCCTATATGAGGGCCGTTACAGGTATGCTGGCGTGGAGGCTGAGGGGCAGCACAGGGCGATAATTATCTAGCTGCCGACCTAGTTCGGAGGAAGATTACGTGTGGGGGATGAGAAGCACATACTCCAGAAAATGGAAATATAACTATTATTCATGGTTAATAAAAATTATTTAGTTAAATATATATATATGCCCGCCCCACATAATAGGGATAACCAATAATCATTGGTTTAAAAGTAGGAGGTAAGGGAATGAAATTTGATGGAAAGCTATTACTAGTCTTCATTATGGCCCTGGCCCTGATTCCAGGAGCATGTGCTATATCCATCGGCGGCGGAACTTCGGTTTCAATTAGCGTCAGCAGCTCTGCCGAAGGCAGCTTTGTCGCGGACAACAATGGTGCAACATTCAGTGCAATTTCAACGGGAATCCTCGATAATTTCCAAAGGGATGAACAACTTGGGTTCGATGGTAAAAGCATTATAGAATCGGCCGCTTCAATTAATGGTGGCTCGATAGGAACCTACTCTGAAATAACAAAGCCCACAGTGCTTGGTACAAAGACTTCTACAAATCTTATCGCACAGGGTACTTCTGTTGATGTGGCATTATCAGGAGCAAAAGACTCTAAGGAAGCATATCAGGCGGCTTACGTGGGGAATGGTATTCTCTCATCATCTCTTAACTTGGTAATTGATGACGATATAGTAGTCCGGCAGAGCACGAGGATTGTTGGCGATGTCGGGGCCACAAGAAGCAGTTCGAACTCGGCAGAGAATAACATGGCGGTTGCGGGCGCGTTCTCAGGAAGCGGAGACCTCAATGCAGAACTGACCTCTATTGCTGCGGATCGCGCAGGAATCCATGGAACAAACTCGTTTAATGGCCAGGAAGTCGTCAATGATAATATGCTACAGACCGTAAATGACGGCGAATTTTCTGTCTCAGTGGATGGGATTTATGAAGATCGCAAGGGCGATCTCGGGAACTTCGCTGTTACAGCTTCCAGCAAAGCCTCCAACAAATTGGCGCTATCGCAAAGTAATGTTGCTTTCCAAACGGCAGGCTATGCATGGGCAGCGCCGATCCATTATAAACTATCCACCAATTTGATTGGTAGTAGTACGAGTGCAAATGCGATACTCTGGCTGCAAGAGATTAGCAAAGGTGCTAACCAATGGGATAGTAATACGGCAAAGAACGTCTTTAAAGGTAGTGATACCACGAACACCCCAGGGTCCGCCAATGTCCTCGAATTTACCACATCTACACCAACTCCAGGGACATATTACGGCGGGACAGGAGATGGTAACAACAACTACATGGCAGTTACAACGGCTGTCACAGGTTCAACCATTGGTGTGGCCTATACCTGGTATTACACTGACCGATATGTAACTGGATGGGACGGCGATCCGTATCAAAAAGCAGCAGAGTCCGATGTCTACTTCAATGCAAACAAGTATTGGCGTGTTGCAACTGGCGAGAGCACCCTCACCAATTCCAAGTTTGATGTCCGCACAATAGCGACCCACGAGGTCGGTCATTCTCTTGGTCTTTCCGATCTCTATGGATCAAAGGACGCGAATAAGATAATGTATGGCTACAACGGCGGACAGGTAAAATGGTATCTCCGCAATGCGGACAAATTAGGGTTGTGGAGCCTATATGGTCTGTGAGCTAAGGTAACTCTATGAGTGGAGCATCTCAGATATGCTCCTCTAAATAATTTTTCCGTATGTGTCCTAAGCAATCTTCAGCTGTGTGTGTAACTTGTAATTCATCTCCTCTTTTTTCGATATGCTTAAAGACCACAGGATATTATTATAAGGCTACTTTAAGGCTCAAACCCCCTTACTCGTACGTGCCAGAAAGTGGGCTGGACGCAATCGATAGCGGTGAATTGAATTGATCGATATCAGTAACCGGTCAAGAAAAGTTGATTCCTGTTCACACACTGTTTGGAACAGGGGTTGAATCGAAAGCATACTTTGTTCGATTTTGACGGTTATACAATCCGCTGCGTATAACCTGCAAATTATGCTTGAAAAAGTCTATGGCATTACTGAAGGGCACTGAGAATCCTTGATCGGCTCACTTCAAAGGAGAAGAGCATCATTCGGCCTGGCTAACACCCTTTTCGGAGGACACAGGAGATGATGCCTGGATCATACCTGTATTATTCCGCCACTGATCACCAGCTCCTCGGGCACCTTCACAACATAATCTCTGCCGCCCGCGGAGAGTTGATAAGGTCCAACGGCCACGGTGTCGAACTTGGTGCCTCCTTCCATAGGCCCCTCTGTAGAGTAAGGCACGACCAGGGTGAACTCTCCCCTGGAGTCGGTCAGGTTGGACTGCCGGTACATGAAGACTCTCTCCTGGTTGGTCACGACGGGAACGGCTATGGTGACATTGGTCCCTGGACTGGCTTTGCCCTTTATCACTGCTCCGGGAACATGCTCAAAGGTCTTGACGAACTTCTGGCCGTCATATGTAACAACCGATTCAGATTCATGCACTAGGCGATAGTGTTGCAAGGCCTCTAGGGGCACAGACGGGGTCAAAGAGGTGGGGTCGCTCTTGCCAACTACCTCGGACAGGTACCCTTTACTCTGGCTTTCGTTGACGTACTTCATCAACTCGCTGTAATCCTTGGATTTCTTTGGAGACTCGACGATCACCGGGAACTTCATACCATCCTGCTCTACAATCTGATAGGCTACGGCAAAGGCATCGGTGACCGGAACCTCGCTGCCGTCAAAGAAGAATAGCCGGGCAATCATGGTCTTGAAGAAAGGCGATCTGTACACCCTCGCCGGAACGAGCTTGTCTCCCTGAGGCTGATAAAAGAACCCGTAGTATTTGGTGATGGGAATACCGCTATAGGCAGTCATCGCATAGAACTTGCCGGTGGCCATATCCCAGTCGATCATCACATACTTGGTATTCATATAATAGGAACGCTTCTTGTCGAGATCGGCCAGGATTTGATCTGCCTGGGCCTCAGTCTCGGCGAGGAAGAAAGGCGAAGCTCCTGGGACGCCTGCAGTTACATTTCCCACACCGTATGGAAAGAGGCCGGAATTGGGTATCCTATGGCCAATGATCCCGATGAGCTGTCCGTAATCCCACCAGGACATCACACCATAAGCTGCATCAGTACTGGGATAGGGATATTTCTCTCCCTTCCCAGGCGCTGTATAGTCGAAAATATCAATGCCAGGGGCGGGGGTGTTGTTTAGAAGCCAGCGGGTGGACGATACCCAGTCTGAGTCGCTAGCGTTTAACCAATCATCCTGTCCTGATGCAACTATTAAATTTGGCTCAGCTATCATAATTGCTATCGCCAAGAGCGTCGTCAATCTTGAGACAATTAATCTTTTTCGTTTCATGGTTATACCTTAGGTATGTACAACTTACGGGCTAAACACGCATTTTTTTACAATTTGAACTCATCAATTATTTCATTGTGGATTTCTGAGGTCATATTCTCCCCATTACTCGTAATAGATAGAATGATATTCCTCACAGGATAGCTTATCACAGTTACGTAAAGATCAGGGATATTATTAGTTCTGAGCCCCGAATCTGGAACAATTTGCCAAATCCTGTAGGATATGGCCATATGTCCCGCTAGTTGAAAAGTTGAAAGAGGCTCATTCAATTGCAATCTATTCGAATCGGGCACGACCCACATTAGCTCTTTTACTAATGCGCTTTCGGTGAATCCAGGAGGTTGCTCATTCTTGAATACGGTTGCTCTAACCTTGTGATCCGAGCTTTGATATGTCGTGATTTCTCTGCTGCCGTCTATTCGTTCTGAGTATTTATATAATTTTATATTATTTATGCCAGAATGTTCTTCTGCTCTTATGCTATCGTCAGGTATCACAGAAGGTTTCTGAAAATTGACTACATCGCCTCGCCATCCTAGAATAGCAATAGCGCACAGGATGAATAATATAAGACCAACGGTAGCGAAATTCTTCATCGTATTTCAACTCTTCGTATATGGACCACAATAGCAATAAAGCTTTGGGAAGTCGGGATGGGATTTTAGACGATATATTCCATCAACTGGAATTCGCAGTGTTCTGATTGGATACTAATATTTATGAATCAAAACGCCTCTATATGGTTTAGAAGTGATCCTTCCATGTCCAAATTTTGGCTTATGGTCTTGGCCCTGGCGATAGCAATCGGAGCATATTTCCTTCTCGGGAATCAGAATGTTCCGACGTTGCCAGGAGCATCAGGTATCCCGGATAACTACTATTTTTCGCTCAAGAAGGCAGATGTGGATAGCCCACTTGAAGCCATCAGGTTCGCCACTAGCATTCGGCCTTATACAAGCGATTTCAGCATATCGGAACGATTGGCTTTCTTCGAATGGTATTTCAAGAATCGCGGTTTCGACATTAGCTTCGCGTATTCTGACAATTTTGACTATTCCGGCAAGAGCCACACTTGGTTGATAATAAAAAACAAACTCGGCGAAATTATGAGTCTGGAACCCAATTATGTAGAGATGAAGGCCGATTCAATATTTCCCATAGCATCCGTCTATAAGCGATACAGCAAGCAGTACAAGGACATCTACGAACTCAGCCGGGCAACGGGAGGCAGCGGCAAGTATGCCTGGTGGAACAAGAATAGTGGCCAGAGACTATGGAACGAGAACATCATACTGCTGAAGGATAAACAGCTATGAGCGTCGAATAGGTTAATGGCCCCGCGTCTTCATCCCTGGGATTGGCAAGCGGGCACTAGACCGCCACAAGTGAGCATTCTCTGACGCCAATAGCGCACGTCATTCTTCGCATTGCTGTATTGCTGGTATCCCCTTTTTCTGCGCATCCTCGAACTTCTGCTTGAAAGCGAAGAAATAGTCCTTCTCAAATTCCTGATTGGTCTTAGTGGTGACAATAGCCTTCATTTGGAATGCACCCCAACTCCAAATCCAGATCTCAAAACCATTGGTAGGATCATCAGAAATCGCCTCGGGTATTGGGAAAGTTTCATGAAGAATATATTTTGCTTGTTTCACTTTATCCAAGTCCGGCCCGGCTAAATAGATTCTGTTCCTGACTACGAGAACATTGGATGTTGGGCAATAGAGTATCCGGCGGTCATAATCAGAATAGACATCGCTGGATATTTCTACTCTGAGATCAGAATATGTTATCTGATATTCAGGGCATTCCAATGAAGCATCTTTATCATGGGCATTAGCATGCCTGCCATCCCTTACCCAAACACGAATTTTTGAAATACCTATATCTTTTTCGTCCGTCCTCCAATACCATATATTGCTGGCATTCCAATCTTGCATGATTTGCCATATTCCTCCAGTTCTGGGTCCATTTAGCCAGAATCTATAAAGGAGTGGATCTTTCTCGGAATCTTTTGCAGTCGCCAGCCAGCCCACAGTCATGTCAACTTCCTGGCGGCTCTCTAAGCTCGGAGTCAAACTTATTAGTCTCGGTGGTTGGTTTTGCATCGAAACATTCTGACCATATCCGCTCGTGTTCGGCGCGATCAATAAATCAGTGGTACTTGGCCCTTCCCATTGAACAGCAGCAACTATGTTTAGAGAGATGATATATAGTATGACGATAATTATATTAAATTTTCTGTGCTTCATGATTTAAGATCCATCCTCTTCATTGTGTGATATTCAACCATCTCAAGAATGAAAACTATTTATCGTATCCTAAATCCTTCGCCCTAGCATATGCGGCGCCAGCTTCGGCTTGGCGTCCTAGTCTCTCCAGGATGAAACCTTTGCTATTCCATGCTGCGGCATCATTTGAGTCTATCCTTGTAACTTCTGAGAAGCATATGAGGGCATCTTCGTACCTTCCCAGATCTGCAAAAGCGCTGCCTTTACCACTCAATGCTTTCTTATCCAATGAATTAATCCTAAGAGATTTATTGTAGCATTCGAGTGCCTCTTTGGATCTGCCTAATGCTAATAGAGAGAGCCCCTTGTTATTCCAAACATCTGCATTCGATGAATTATATACCAAGGATTGGTTGAAGCATTGTAGAGCTTCATAATATCTTCCCAAAGTAAAGATTGCTATACCTTTGCTATTCCAGGCAGATGCATCAAGAGGATAGTTCTTTAAAGATTCATTATAGCTCCCAAGGGCCAAATTATATCTGTTTAATTTGCTCAAGGCATCTCCTTTGTTTTTCCACACTCTCGCATTTGAAGAATCAGTTTCAATATATTTATTATAACTCTTAATTGAATCCTCATATTTTCCTAAATTGAATTGTGAATCCGCTTTTCCTGCTAAAGCTAGTAAATCCGATGGATTAAGAGTTAAGGCTCTTTCATAACTCTGCAATGCTTCCTCACTTTGGCGCAAATTTGTTAAAATATCACCTTGCTCTCTCCATGCTGTGCTATCAGACGGAGCAAAATTCGTTATCTCTTCATAGGTCAGCAATGCATCCTGGTATTGACCTAAGTTGGTTAATGCCCTTGCTCTAATTTTTTTGCCACTAATATTCGAGGGAGCTATGGAAATTATTATATTAGAACAGAAAAGAGCATCAATATTTTTGCCTATGTCATCAAAAATTCGGGCTTTTTCAATCCATGCCTCCAAATTATCGGGATCGATTTCGATACATTTGTCGTAGCTTGCTAAAGCTGCCTCTTGCCGATCCAACTTTTGAAGAGTATTACCATTATCTATCCATATCCGAGTGCTATTCGAGTCAATTTTCAACGATTTGTTGTAGCAGTCTAACGCATCTTTATATTTGCCCAGAAAGAAGAACGCCTTACCTTTGATTTGCCAGGAAAAAGCACTGGATGCGTCTCTCATCAGGGCTTTTTCAATCCAAATTAGAGATTCCTTATAGTTCCCCAAATTTAGCAGAGATTCCGCCTTGTTTGCCAAAGCTATCGTATTACCTGGCTCTTTGCTTAATGTTTCATTGAAGCAGGCCGATGCTTCTTTGTATCTTCCTAGCTCTGCTAATGCCGCACCCTTATTATTCCACGCCGCAATATCCGAAGGGTCAATTTCTATGCATTTATTGAGGCATGCGAGAGATTCTTCATACTTCCCCTGCTTTCCTAATGCATTGGCTTTTCCAAACCAGGCGTCTGCATAGGAGGGTGATGCCTGAATAGCCTTTTCATAGTATTTCAAAGCGTCTTCAGCATTTCCTGATATTAGAAGTTCATTGCCCTTATCGGTCAAGATTGATGGGTCAGAAGGATAAATCTGTCCCAATGCACATGCGATCGATATCAAAGCCGTTATACAAAAAAAAAGAGATAACTTCATATTAGCTCCAATTGGGTGGAGTTATTATAGCCCAGCCGTTCTGCTCTGAATAAAGCTTTCTCGGCTTCAGTTTCACTCCCTAATAGCTTTAGTACCAGACCTTGATAGTACCATGCAGCTGCGTTGGCTGGATTTGACTGAGTAGCCTGATTGAAGCTTGTCAGAGCTTCTTCATATCGACCAGATTTATTAAGCACAATGCCTTGACCGAATAACGCCACTGAGCTAGAAGGATCTATTTCTAGAGCTTTTTCGTAGCTTGCAAGAGATTGATTATACAATTCCAGCTTCAGAAGAGCGTTACCTTTGTTGATCCATGTCGCTATATTTTGAGGATCTATCTTTGTGGATTTATTGAAGGAATCAAGAGCCTGCTCATAATTTCCCAATTGTATAAGGATTAGGCCTTTGTACGACCAAGCTTCCGCATCGAGCGGAT
>Ga0315284_10005461_pt1 | contig 18053 bp, 9 predicted proteins | sample YL17G09_16_MG_FD_203696 | JGI IMG/M metagenome (GOLD analysis project Ga0315284, IMG submission 203696) | Sediment microbial communities from Yellowstone Lake, YNP, Wyoming, USA - YL17G09_16 | ecosystem: Environmental > Aquatic > Freshwater > Lake > Sediment | place: USA: Wyoming | collected...
CGGTCGCGTCTCAGTCAAGAGCGGACATGCTGGCCTTTCGGCCCTGCCGCTGCCGGTGGCCCTGTCCGGGTTCACGCCCGCGCTGGCCGAAGTCATCGAACCGGCGCTGAGGGAATTCGGCCTCTCGCCGGTCGGCGCGGCCGGCACCGCCTCCTCGGCATCATGGGATACCTCCAACCTGGTCCCGGGTGCAGCAGTCGGCGTAGCCCTGATTGACGGCGACGTGCGGCTCTCCGGCATCGGCACGCTGACCTGTCGCGAAGGCAATCGCATCCTCGCGTTCGGACACCCGATGTTCCAGGCCGGCAGTGTCCGGATGCCGATGGTGGGCGGCGTGATCCACTCGGTCCTGCCGTCGGTCGCGAGCTCTTTCAAGCTCTTCTCCGCCACCGGGCCGGTCGGCACTGTCAACCAGGACCGGCTGGCCGGAATCGGCGGCGAAATCGGCCCGGTCCCTGAGATGCTGCCGGTTCTGGCCATGGTATCATCACCTTCGGGAACTGATACCTACCGGTTTCGAATCATCGAACAGGAAGACCTCGCTCCTCTGCTCGCCGCGGTCGGACTGACTGACATCGTCTACCAGACCGAAGGAAGCCTCGAAGAAATGACGCTGGCTTCGCGCATGACCGTCCGTTTCCGCCCTCCCGCAATCGTCAATCGTCAATCGTCAATCGTCAATCCCTCCGACCTGGTCGTCGAGCATCGCTTCAGCGGCACCAACCCGGCTGCCGACCTGTTCCGGGCGGCGAAGAGCGAACTCGACGTCTTGCTCGGCAACCGGTTCCTGCCCGCGCCGATTGCCGCCATCGAATTCGACCTCGGCTTCAACCCGGGCCGGAACCTTGCGTACCTGCTCTCGGCCCGACCGAACCTCGCACGAGTGCGTCCCGGCGACACGATTCGCGTTACGCTCAGCCTGCGCGACTATCGCGGCGACGACTCCGAACTGGCAATTGCCGTTGCGATTCCGGGATCGACACCGGAAGGAAGGCTAAGAATCGTCATCGCCCCGCGTGATTCGCTGCTGGCGTTCGAGGCGACGCGAGCCCCGGCAAAGCTCGAGCCCGGTTCGTTTGCCGACCTGCTCGAACTGTTTTCGCAGACCGGCCGGGAGAACGAGCTGGTCGCTGCCGGCTTCTCAGAAAAGCCCGGACTGACGCTTGCCGGCAAGGAACTCCCCGTGCCGCCGCCGTCACTGCGCTCGGTCCTGCTCAATCCCCGGTCCGACGAGCCGGTGATGGCAACCGGCGAAAGCCCGGTCTTCCGTCAGGCATTCCGCTTCGACCGCGTCATCTCCGGCGTGGCGAAGCTCGAGTTGGAGGTAGAAAGATGAAAGGACGAAGTAACAAGGACAAAGGACAAAGCAAAACGGCAAGGGAGCAAGTCGGGACTGAACTTCGTACTTCGTTCTTTCCCCTTGCTTTGTCCTTTCGACTTACGACTTCGTCCGTTGTTTCTTCCCCTTGTTTTGTCCTTTGTACTTTGTCCTTTGCACTTTCTCTCTGTCTCGGCTCGGTCTGGACCACGGACGGCACCGACAGCCTGCTGGCGCAGCTCGACCGCATTGAATTCGAAAACGTCTCGATTCACCGTGCGGGAACCGTGACGCTTGCCCCGGCACTCACAGCGATGGCCCTCGATGACGAAACCGCAGTCTGGCAGACGGCCACCGACCGCAACGGCAACGTCTACGTCGCAACCGGCAACCAAGGACGGCTCTATCGTATCAACCGCGGGGGAACGCCGGAGCGCGTGTTCGATTCCGGGACGGGCGAAATCCTCGCGCTCACTGCCGACGCCTCCGGTACAGTCTACTTCGGCACCACCCCAGAGGCAAAGGTCTATCGAATCCGACCCGGCGGCAAGCCCGAGCTCCTGTGCTCGACCGGTGAAACCTACGTCTTCAGCCTGCTGGCCGGGCCGGACCAGAATCTGTACTGCGCGACCGGCGAGCACGGCAGGCTGCTGCACATCACGCCCGCGGGCAAGGCAACCGAACTCTTTACTGCGCGACAGGCGCACCTGACCGTACTAACCTGGCTGGTTCCAGGCAAAGAACTGCTGGTCGGAACGTCGCCCGACGGCATTGTCTATCGCCTCAGTTTCACTGGCAGCTCGGACCGGCCCGACGTCTCGGTTCTGTACGATACGCCGTTGAACGAGGTGCGGGCAGTCGCTGCGGATGAGGCCGGCCGTGTGTACATCGGTGCCAACGCCGGCGACGACAATGACTCGGACTCAACCCGGGCCGCGGTCTACTTCATTGACCAGTCCGGGGTCCGCCGCTGGTTTTGGCCCACGCCCGACTCCACTGTATTCGGACTCACCCTTGCTGATTCACCCGGACCATCGCGTCTGCTCGTCGCAACCGGCAACAAGGGCATGGTCTACGAACTCGACACGCTCGGCCGCGTCTCGGTCCGGTACCGGCTGAAGGAAACGCAGGCGCTCTGCCTGGCGCCGCTCCGGGGCGGAATCCGGCTCGGAACCGGCAATCCGGGCAAGCTCTACGAGACCGGCTCGACGTATGCCGACTCGGGCTACGTCACTTCGGTGTCGCACGACTGCGTCAACCCGGCCCGGTTCGGAACCCTCTCTTCGCGCGCCACCATCCCGGCCGGGACCAGCCTCGGGTTCGAGACCCGGTCCGGCAACTCGGACAAACCGGACTCAACCTGGAGCCAGTGGGCCGAGGCGAAACCCGCAATCACGTCTCCTCCGCGCCGGTTCATCCAGTGGCGCTGCCGCTTCAGTACGTCGTTTCCCAATCTCACACCTGAGCTGCGCCGCGTCGAGGTCTACTATCGGCCGGCCAACCTTGCACCGGCCATCAAGAAGCTCGAAATCCCCGAGCCATCGCTCGAAGACGCAAGAAAGGGCGTGAACAAACCTTCACGCCCGGTCACGTGGGAGGCAGCCGACCCTGATTCCGACTCGCTCGCGTTCGAACTCTTCTTCCGGGACGAAACCCAGACATCGTGGCAGCGGATAGGACGCGAGATAACGGACAGTCGCTTCGAACTGGACACGCGGACCCTGCCTGACGGCTGGTACGAACTGAAGCTCGTGGCCAGTGACCAGCCGGCTCAGCCTGCCGGCGCCGCGCTCTCGGCCGAACAGGCAAGCCGGCCGTTCCTGGTTGACAACACCGCTCCACTCATTTCCGGCTTGAATACCGGCACGCCGGAACGAGGTACCGGGCTCTGCCGCATCAGCTTCTCGGTCCAGGACGCGCTGTCGCCAGTTGCCGCTGCCCGGGTGTCGGTCAATGCCGGCGACTGGGAGACACTTGAACCGGAGGACCACATCTTCGATTCGGGTGCCGAACACTTCACTGCTGAAGTCAAGCTGTCTCCGGGTGAAAACGCGGTCGGCGTCTGGGTGGCCGACGCCCAGGGCAATGTCGCAGCGGCCCGCACAACGGCCCGCAGAAGCGAGTGACCAGTTCCCAGTTTGCAGTTTGCAGTATCGGACCCGCACTTCTGACTTCGCTACTCTGCCATCTGACTTCTGACTTCGGCCGTTCACTCGATCCCTTCATCCCTTTGTCCATCGCTCCCCGCACCCCGAACCCTTGAACCCCAGGACCCCTGCACTGTCCGACAGCGGCCGCTGCGGCCAACCCCCGTTCTACCGCCGGCTCGAACACACCTCCGACGTCAAGGTCGAAATCCACGGCGCGGACCTGGCCGGTCTCTTCACCAACGCGGGTATCTGCCTGTTTGACCTGATGCTGGACCGGGACAGCGTAAGGGAAACCACGGCCGTCCCGGTGTCGCTCGAGGCGACCGCGCTGCCCGAGTTGTTCCTCGACTGGCTGCGCGAGCTGTTATTCCTCTTCTCGACCCGCTCGCTGGCAATCGTTCGGGTCGAAATCAACTCAATCGAGCCGACCCGCGTCAGCGCCACGGTCTTTGGAGAAGAATTCGACGCGGAGCGCCACGGCCTGAAAGTCGAGGTCAAGACCCCGACCTACCACGAATTCCGGATTGAGAAGACTGAAGACGGCTACCGGGCTACCGTGATTCTCGACGTCTGAAAGGGGACTGTCCCCAAAGCCGACCAAGACACCGCAAACGCCTGAGTCCGGATCATTGAGACATTGGGGCTTGTTTGGAATTTGGTGCTTGTGATCTGTGATTCCCCGCGCCCTCTGCGGGACTTACTATCGCCGCTTCCATATCGGCGAGATTGCCCGGAGCCGGGCCACGACCCGCTCGAACACGTCGATTGTGTAGTCAATCTCGCTCTCGGTGTTGCCCGGCCCGAGCGAAAGACGCACCGGCGAGTTGCTGAACAGCGGTGGCACCCCAATCGCCTTCATCGTCGGTGACGGCTCGGCGCTGCCGGTCGAGCACGCCGAACCCGAGGCCACGGCCACATCTTCCATATCGAGGTTCATCAGCAAAGCCTCGCCTTCAACGTAGCCGACGCTCAGGTGGCAGACGTTCGGCAGGCGCCGGGTCGGATGGCCGTCCACCCGGACTTCCGGGACGCGGGCGACAATCGCCTGCTCCAGCCGGTCGCGCAGCCGTCGCTCGTGTTCGCCGTTCCGCTGCCACTCCACCGCGAGGATCTCGCACGCCTTGCCGAGCCCGGCGATGCCGATAGTGTTCTCGGTCCCGCCGCGCATCCCGCTCTCCTGGTGCCCGCCGTGTATAAACGGGTGAATCTCGGTGCCCTTCCGGATGTAGAGCGCGCCCACCCCTTTCGGGCCCTGCAGCTTGTGCCCCGAAATCGTCAGCAGGTCGACCCCCAGTTCGTTCACGTCTACCCGGATCTTGCCGGCGGCGGCAACCGCGTCGGTATGGCTGGTGACCCCGGCCTCCCGGCAGATGCGGGCAATCTCGGCCACCGGCTCGATTGTCCCGATTTCGTTGTTCGCCAGCATCACCGAAACCAGCGCGGTCTCCCCGGTCAGCGCGCGCTTCACCGCTTCCGGGTCAACCAGGCCGTACCGGTCGACCGGCAGGTACGTCGCCCGGAATCCCAGCGACTCGAGGTAGCGGCAGCTTGCCAGTACCGCGCTGTGCTCAATCGAACTGCAGACAACGTGCTTTCCCCGGTCCGCGCGGGCGAACGCCGTGCCCTTGACCGCCCAGTTGTCCGCCTCGCTGCCGCCGCCGGTGAAGAAGACCTCGTCCGGGCTCGAACCGAGGAAGGCGGCGACCTGCTCTCGCGCCGCGGCCACGCCTTCGGAACACTCCCGGCCGAAGCTGTGGATGTTCGACGGGTTGCCGAACCGGTCGCGCAGGTACGGCTCCATTGCCGCCGCGACGCGCAGGTCAATCGGGGTCGTCGAATTGTTGTCGAGGTATATCCTAGTCATGACCGGCACGTGCCCCGCTCTCCGCCGGCGCTGCCCCGGTCGCCGACGGCAGTTTCTTCGGCCGCCACAGGAACTCCTTGCCGAGCAGCATGATGACGCCCACGACCACGAGAGCGTCGGCGATGTTGAAAGTGTACCACTGGAAGCCGAGCCGGCGCAGCTCGAAGACGATGAAGTCAATCACGTACCCGAACCTTGCCCGGTCAATCACGTTGCCGAGGGCCCCGCTCAGAATCATCCCATACGCGGTTGCCGACCACGCGTCCTTTGCCCGGAGCGCGTACCAGATGACGAGCGCCGACGCCGACAGCGGCAGCACGAAGTAAAGGAACTGCGGCCCGTAGCGCAGGCCGAACACGCCCTGCCGGTTCTGCTCGTAGGCCAACTTCAGCACGTCCCCGACCAGCCGAACCGTTCTCGTTTCGCTGAACGCGCCGCTGCGGAACATGCCGTGCACGACAATCTTGGTGACCTGGTCGAGAAAAAGGCCGACAATCGCGGCCCACACAAAGAAACGACGGCTCATCGGGAGAGCGTAGCCTGGCCTGCGCCGGTGTCAAGCAACGGCCCGAGCCCGGGCCGCGCGGTCAGGCCGGCACCGGCAGTTGGATATCCAGCCGGTCAAGCTCCTCAGCGCTGTACACCCTGATGTGGTAGTGCGAGGCGAACTGGCGCCCGTCATCGCTCAGCTTCGGCGACGCAATCATGATAATATCCTGGGCGCTGACATCGTACCCCTTGGCATAGAGCTTGATGACTTCCTCGGAGTCAACCGCACTCTCGGCGCTCGAGAAACCGACGACAATCCGGTGCTCAAGCGGGCCGGAGCGCTTTGTCGCCAGCAGGTCAATCCGGTGCTCGGCACCGGACTTGCCGGTCGTCTGCACCGACTCCTGGATATCGTAGCCTTCACGGGTCAGGAATTCCCGTACCCGCGCCTTCGGTATCCGATCAACGCGGAGCTTGGATATCTGGGCCTGGTCCAGCAGGTACGAGTACATCACCAGTTCCCGCACCTCACCCTTGGCATAGTCGCGGTGGCACGAGCGGCAGGCCCACTTCTCATCCGGAGACTCGACTACCGTCTCGCAATCGAGGCAACGGTACCGCAATCCCCGGTTGGTGTAGTCACTGCCCACAAGCACCAGCTCGACCCGGCACTTCGGGCAGGCACGACTGCCGCTCTTCGCAAACTCCGGCTCGGTTCCAACGTAGCCGCAGTTCTTGTGTTCCAGCACACGCTGCCGCTCCAAGTGCGCGGAATGGCATTTCGGGCACACCGTGTTCAGCTTCAAGTCCTGGGAATTGCATGCCGGACAGAACAGCACCTTGTCGTGGAACCGCTTGCTCAGGTAGCCCAGCCGGGAAAGGTCCTCAAGCAGCAGCATCGAATAGTCGGCATCGGCACCGAGTTCGGTCTCAACTGCCGGGTAACTGACCCATGAGCCGCGCCCAGGCGCAAAAACCGGCTCAATGCCGGGGATATTCTTGTCAATCAACAGTTCGAACAGCCTTAATACTCTGGGGTCGTTGAGCACCTTAGATCCTCCGCATAACCTTCCCCCGAATTATAGCAGATGAGGAGGGGTGCGTCAAACAATACCGCGCGCCCGCGCCGCTCCGGGCCTGCTGCTCGAAGCTTGAAACTTGAGGCCTGCGGCTGGTCCGCCAATCTGCAACCTCCAATCTGCACTCGCCAATCGTCAATCGGAAATCGAAAGCTCCTTGGAAAGTTCCCTTGAAAGCTCGTCGGAAAGCTCCTTTGAAAGCTCATTCGGGAGCTTAGTCGAAAACTCAAATCAGAGCATCGGTTAAAGCTCGCGTCATCGCCTAGCGCATAGCTTGAGCCAAAGCTCAACGCATCGCATCTTCCATGGCTCAGTTCAAAGCTTCACCGAAAGCACGCGTCAAAGCACCGCTGAAAGCACAGCTTAGAGCTCATTTCAGAGCTTCCTTCAAGGCTTGTTCGAAAGCTAACTCGAAAGCTGCCCAAAGGGTGACCCCTACCCTTGAATTGCCGGTCCTCGATTACCTTCCAACCCGCCGAGAATACGAGCGTTAGACCCTATGGTCCGCACTCGCCAAACTGCCATTTCGTGTATCGGGCTTGGACTGCAAACTGCCAACCGACCCGCAGCGTAGCTCTGATGTTGATGGAAGGGTCTCTCATGTCTGGTCACTCGCGGCGAAGCCGTCGGCCTCGACTCTGACAGGTCAAACGCCGGCAGACAGGTGTCGCACATCCAAGCTAGCAGCGCCATTCCGTAGGAGGGGTTTCCAAACCCCGATGCGGCGACCGACCGCGTCATACCGCCGGGCCAGGCCCAATCGGGACAGGGATGTCCCTCCGACGGCAGGATGAACTGGCAGGGGCGGGCCGAAGCCCGCCCCTGCTGCTGATAGGTCCGGTGGGACCTATATGTCCTGTATCCTAGCGCTGCACCACGAGCTTCTGCGAGTTCTCGAAGCCGTCACTTGAGAGCTTCACGAGATACACGCCGTTGCTCAGATGCCTCAGGTCCAGATTGACGTTGCCGCTCCGGCCCGCAGCCAGCGTCCGCGCCATGACCCTCTGTCCGGCCATATTGTAGACGCTCAGCCGCGCCGCTCCGGCACTCGGTAGACCGTAACGCAGCACCGCAAAGCCACTGGCCAGCGGGTTCGGGCTGATGGACATGCCCTGCGCTATCTCCGTCTTGCCGGCGAGCATGCCGTCGCGCCGCGGGGCCGGGGCTTCAGGCAGGAACGAGCCGGGCTTGTACATCCAGAACTCGTTGGTCTTGTTGCCCTTGATCGCGTAGAAGTTCGTGCCGACGGCTACGATGCTGCCGCCCGCCTTCACCTTCTTCTTAAGCGTACCGCGCGGGATTGTCTCTTTCTCGCCCCAGGAGTTGGCGTCCGCCGCGAACACGCACTTCCAGAACTCCGTCGTGTTGCCGCCCTTGAACGCGTAGATATCCGCGGTCGAGGCCATGTATGCGCCGGCACCGCCGTCCTTGGACTTCTTGTTGCCCTGGCTGCCTGCGATCGGCATGGCCGTCATCGGCCCACTCCAGGTGTCGAGCTCGGTGTCGTAGCTGTAGAACTCGTGGTACTTGGCCTTGTGCGCGTACAGGGTGTGCGCGCCGTCAGACACCAGCCAGGAACCCTTGTCCCACTTCTGGTTGCCGCCGATCGGCGCGACCGGCAGGGCCAGCCACGCTTTGCTGGCGACATCGTACCGGTAGAACTCGTTCTTGTACCCCTTCAGGAGGTACGGCGAGCCGACCGTATCTTTGTACGCCCACGCGAGGCCGGTGCCGCCCTTGACCTTCTTGTTCGAACCCCCAAGCGGGACGTCTAACAACTGGGTCCAGGCGCTCTCGGCGTACGCGTACTTCCAGAACCCCGATTTGTTATTGCCCTTGGTCGCGTAGATGGTGCCGTTGCCGTCAGAGCAGGCGGCCGAGCCCTTGGATGGCGGCTTGGCTTCGACTCCGGGCAGCCAGTCGGCGAGCTTCGTCCAGACCTTGGTGGCCGGGTCGTAGGAGAAGAAGTCCAGCGTCTTGTTGCCGCGGGATGCAAAGATGAGGCCCGCGTCGGCTATGCCGCCGTCATATACCAGCCAGGCGCCGTCCTTGATGGCCTTGGCCCCGGGCGGCATCTCGCTCACCAAACTCCAGCCCCCTGGCCCTGTCGACACTACGAACGTACCCATCAGCGAGTCATTCGCCGGGTTTCCGTCGCCGGCGGCAAACACCTTGCACTTGGTCAGGTAGGTCCCGACCGCGTGCGGCGCGGGCCACGGGTCGAACATCACTGTCACCTCGCCCCCGGGCGGGATGTCCACGAGCACGGTGTCGAGATAGACCTGGAGGTCCGTGCCATCGTCGATGCTGAAGAACGCCTGCACTCCGGTCGCAGGCGCCGTGCCGGTGTTCTTCATCTTCGCGCTCGGAGTCGGCGCAAAGCTCGTGTCAATCGAACCGACCGGCGCCAGTATCACCGTCACGCCGACGTCAAGCGAGCCGACAACGAATTGGGAGGTGGCAACGTTGTTCGCAGCCACCAAGTCACCCGCCAGCTTGGTCGAGCAAACGGCAGTGAAGGCGCCCTCGACCGCGGTCCAGCTCGCGAACGTAAGGTTCGTGTCAGCGTACGGCAGGCCGTTCGGCAGCACGACGCTGTCCCGGTAGACCGGGATCGAGTTGATGCGGAAGATGACCTTGCAGGCCTCGCGGGAGTTACCGTAGTTGTGCACGTCCGCGGATGGGGTCACCGGGCCCGGCAGAACCGCGCCCACCGGCGCCGTAATCGCTACCGCTCCGATATCTTTTATCCGGAGGAACACGCTGTCCGACTTCAAGTCGTCCGCCGGGAGCTGGTCCCCGGAAAGCTTGGTGGAGCAACTCATCGGAACCCAGCCGCGGCCGACCGCCGTGTAGCTGGTCGAGAAAGCCACCACCTTCTTGGAGTTTGCCGGAACGCTGGTCGCGTTTCCGGAAGCGCTGTAGCCGGAACCGATGCGCAGGTCAACGCCAAAGCTGGCCACCTTGTTCCCGTAGTTCATTACCGAGCAGCGCGGCGTCACCGTCGTGCCGGAGTCCATCATGCCGCCACCGGCCGGAATCGTGATGCACCAGCCGCCGGCGTCGGTCAGGTTAACGGTAACCTTGCCGGTCTTCTTGTCGTTGGCCTGGACCTGGTCGGTCGACAGCCGGGTCGAGCACTGGTACGTAACTTCGCCCGAGATACCCAGCGGGGTCCACGGGTCGAAGTCGACCGACACCTCGGCGTTCGCCGCAAGGTTGGTCACGGGCTTCGTGCTCGAGTACCCATTATTGTTGATGTCAAACTTGACGTCGAACGTCTGGGTGCCCGAGCCGGAGTTCCGGATGACCGCGGTCGGAGTGACCGGGGACCCGTACGGAATCTCGCCGGTCGGGGAAGTGATTGACTTCGTCATCACGTCGACCGGCAGAGCCGCACCAACGCCCGCGAAGTCGTCGATATTCCAGCCGTCGTCAGTGTAGTAGTTGGTCCACGGGCTGGTACCGAACTTCCAGCGGAACAGGAACGAAGTGCCGTTGTTCACCGGGACGGTGAACCCGGCAAGCTGCCAGACGTAGTCGCCCGAATACCCGTATTCGTAGTCGAGACCGTAAACCTGGCCGTAATAGGCAGTGAAGCCGGAAGCCGGGTAGAGCAGGGTCCAGGACGACCCGCCGTCGGTCGAGTAGCTGCAGTTGCCGCCGTCGTACCACTGATACATGCTCATCCAGAAGTTGAACAGGACCATGGGGTTGTCCTGGGTCGCGACGAGCGTGGACGAAATCAGCGGGTCACGGGCGCTGAGCTTGTAGTTACCGGAGGGAGGGTTGCACCAGCAGTAGGGCTCCGAGGGCGGGGGCGGCCGAGGAGATTCCGGCGCTTTCCAGGTCCAGTCGCCGGAAGGAATGAAGTTGCCGTCGGAGTAGTCGAAGTTCTCGACGAAATCCGCAACCATTACCGTCCCGACCTTCTTGTCGTTTCTGTCGTACTGGTCGCCGGAGAGCCGGGTCGAGCACGACACCGCGAAGGTGCCGCCGGTGGCGGTCCAGGTCGGGAAGTCGATGGTCCGTTCCTCGCCGGGCGACAGCGAGCCAACCGAGACGTCCTGCGTGTAGCCGGACCCGATTATCATCCGGGTGTCGAACGTTTCGGTATAGAGGCCGTTGTTCTTGACCGTCGCCTGGGGTGTGATGTCCCCTTTTGCCATCAGCCCCTTAGGACCGACGATGGCCGAGACGGTGACGTCATGGTCATTGGAGAGTATGGTGTAGGTGATTGCCAGGTACGGCATCTGGCTGCCGCCGGAATGACCGTAGGCCTGGTAGTACCCCTTCGTACCGGGCGTCTTCTTGCCGCCGAGGGCGATCCAGCCATCGGTCGTCGCGTTCTCGACGTAAGTGCAGCCGGTCGCGTCCAGGGGGATTTCGAGCCAGCTATAGGAATACCGGAGGCTCACGGTATTCGAGATGATCGGACCATTCTCGATTGCGTCCCCGATTGTCGCCGCGTCCGCGGAGACCGGGTCGCAGTCCATGTACCTCAAATCACCAGTGATGTCCTCGTAGCGCGAATAGTACCAGCCGTACGAAAACTGCGAAGCTGCCGTGACGGTGATGGGGGCGGGGAGCGAGCTCAGGTCGTACTTGACCCAGCAATCGAAGATGTAGCCCATGTTGTTGTAGTAGTGCCAGTATGGGTAGTCGCTCTGCTTGTACTGGAACCCGGAGCCATAGTCATAAACATAGCCGGTCCAGTAGGCCACGACCTGCGGATAGACGTTCGACACGTCATCCTTTTCCGCCTGTCGGACCCTTGCCTCAGCATTGCGACGGGCTTCGGCTGTCAGCGGGCCCGGCATCTCCTCAATCTCATTGAGGACCTGCTGCAACTTCGTGAGCTCCGGCCGCGCCGACGTCTCGGTCACGATGGGTTCCCACTTGCCGGATTCATTCAACCTGAAAATTGGCGCCGAGTAGAGTTTGGCCGTAATCGTCCTACCGTCGCCGTTTGAGTAATGCCTCGCGCGCTCATTTCTCAGCTCGAGGATTTCGGTTCCGGCCGGCAGCATGGCCTTGCTGGCCAGCTCTTCTGGCGACAGCGTGGGCGCCGCGGCCAGACCGATTCCGGACACGACTACGAGGAGCGTTAGTACCGCTCCCCACGTCTTAACTGACATCAGGCCTCCTTTGGGCAATTTGCTCTGCAAACCGCCCGTGTTTATCGCGACCGCGCTTCTGGCGCGGCCTGCTTCTCTCTCTCTGTTGTCAATTCGGAAGTAACTCGGCGGGGGTGGACAATCATATTTTACCACCCTCGGGGGTGCTGTCAAATATATTCTCAACGAGTTGCCTCCGTTATTCGGCCCGAACCAGTTTGAACCGGCTGGTCCCGGCCGGGCCCTCAACTATCAGGTACCGTACGCCGGACGCACGTCCCGCAGCCAACTCAACCTCGTTCAGCCCGGGTTCCAGGAACTCGACGCTCCGGGCCAACTGCCGGCCGTCGGCACTGAACAACGCGAGTCCGTACCGGCCCGCCTGCGGAACCGCGAGCAAGGCGCGTCCCGACCCGAGCGTCCCCAGCAGGCGGAGCCCGGCCGGGCACGACGGCACCGAGGGACTCGCGATGCCGACCGGAGGGGCGAACTTGACCGTGAGCGCCGCTAGGTTGCCCACTGCCCCGGTCACTATCGGGCCGAGGTCCGCGCCGACAGCCAATGACGTGGCGATGTCGGTGGAAGGCGACCCGCCCGAGACCAGACTCACCAATTGGCCTTGCGCGTCGAACTTAAACACCGCCACGTCGCCGGCCTCGACTGCGGCCACGTAGACGTTGCCGGCGCTGTCCGATGCCAGGTCGGCTGCGACCGCGCCCGCGCTGCTGACAGCTACGGTCCAGACCGTGTCCCCGGCAGGATTCATCCGCGCCAGGACCGTGCCCGAAGTCGCGCTACCCAGAAAGTAGAAGTCACCGCTCGGCCCCGTTGCCACGGCCAGCGCCATCATGGCAAACGTGGAGGCAAGCCGCCGGGTCCAGACCGTGTCTCCGGCGGCCAAGTACTTGACCAGGCAGGCGACCGGACCGCTTGTGTCGGTCAGATTTGCGGCTCCGACCAGGCCCCCGTCCGAGGTCTGACACAACCCGGCCGCGAGTTGGCCCGTGGTGACGAGCCTCAGTGTCTTGTGGAGAGTGTAGTTGCCGGACCCATCGTACCGCCCGAACCACAATGAGTCGCGCGGCGGCTGCGGGCCAATCGAACCGAAGACCCAGCAACCGCCGGCAGGGTTGGCGACCACGCACCGGCTTTGCGACGTCGGCCTTGCTCTGGTCCAGGCCGTATCGCCGGCAGGACTCAGCCGGGCCACCTTTGTGCCGAACGGCTGGCCCTGCACGTGAGTTCTAACCAACAGGTAGATTTCGCTCGGACCGGCGGCGACCGCCGGGGCGGCGTCTTGAGCCGCGAAATTCCAGACCCGGGCCCAGGCCAAATCCCCGGTCCCGGTGTACTTCACGGCATAGACGTCGGAATTCGTTCCGACGGTGTCGTTCAGCGTACCGCAGACGAACGCATCGCTGCCCTGGCAGCGCACCATTCCTCCGACCACACGCACGCCGCCGGGGGTCCACTGACGCACCCAGCTTGTGTCGTCGGCCTGCGCCGTAACCACGGCGAGCGCCAACGCCGCAGCAATCACAAAGATGCTACGCATAGAGCTCCTTCCATGCCTTCTTGTAGATACTGCCTCCTCGAGAACAATACGGTGCCAGGTAGTTGTTTCCCCTGAGACCGCCAGTCACCTGCCCATGTATCCTTCCGGCTCGGTTCCGCAAATGCGGATATCGAGCGGGCCTCTAGTGTCTATTATCGCATTACGGACGTAACCCGGTAGGGCCGACAGCAAATTATGCCACCCCCTCCACACCCTGTCAAGCAGAACCTGTCAGGGAGGAACCGGTGACGAACGCCGGCGTCGTCGTCGGTGCGGGAACCACAGTTGCAGTCGGAATCGCCGGCCCTGACTCCGCCCGGCGTGCGGGGCAACCGACGCCGCGCTCCCAGGAACCGACATAGGAGCCACGAAGGCACGAAGGACACGAAACTGATGCGTGCGGAAAGACAGTACTCCGTTTCATCCGGTTTCGTGTCTTCGTGGCTTTCTACATCGGGATTATGGGCGCTCCATCGCATTGACACGCCCCAACTCGCTTCTATAATCACATCCGCCATGCAGCGCCTTGTTACCGCCGGCCAGATGCAGGAACTCGACCGTCAGGCCGTTGCCGGACACAGGGGACTGTCCCCAGGGCCCGCTCCGCTGGGACTGTCCCCAATCCCCAGTCTGACTCTGATGGAGAATGCCGGCCGGGCCGTGGTCGAATTCATGGAGAAGCACCTTGGCAACCTCGCCGGGACTCAGCCGCTGGTCGTGTGCGGCAAGGGCAACAACGGCGGCGACGGGTTTGTGGTCACGCGGCTGCTGCTTGCCAAGGGCGCGAAGCCGGACTGCGTCCTGCTCGGCAGTTCCTCGGAGCTCTCGGGCGATGCTCTCGCCAATTACGCGCGTCTGAATGACGCCGGCTTCCCGGTGCGGGAAGTCTCGCCCGGGGACTGTCCCCGCACGGGGACTGTCCTCAAAGCCGGAAGGGACCTTTTCCCGCATGGGGATCGTCCCCAAGACCCCCTTGAGTCGCTCTTTCAGAACCGAAAGGTCATCGTCGACGCCATCTTCGGCACCGGGCTGACCCGCGCGCCTTCAGGCATTGCCGCCGAGGTCATCGAGCTCATCAACCAGTCCGGCGCATACGTCGTTTCGATTGACCTGCCCTCCGGCCTCCACTCCGACACCGGGGTGCCTTACGAGCCGACCGTGCGCGCCGACCTGACCGTGACCATGGCCCTGCCCAAGCTCGGACTCTGGCTCTACCCGGGCCGCGCGTACGCCGGCACGGTCGAAGTCGCGGATATCGGTCTGCCCGGGAAGGGGACTGTCCCCAGGGGACTGTCCCCGAACGGGGACTGTCCCCAAAACCCCAAGACCGTTGAGGCTGCACAAACTTTCCTCCTCGATGCCGACCACGTCCGTTCGCTCCTTCCCGCGCGCCGGCCGGACGGCCACAAGGGGACGTTCGGCACCGCGCTCATCATTGCCGGTTCGCGTGGATTCTCGGGCGCGGCCATCCTTGCCGGTCGTGCGGCGGTCCGGTCAGGGTGCGGTCTCGTCCACCTCGCAATACCGTCCGGCATCGCCGACATCGTCGAGTCCTGCGTCACCGAGGCAGTCAAGACATCGCTGCCCCAGACCGAATCCGAAGCCATTTCCCCGGCCGCGCTCGAACTCCTGCTCGAACTCAGCGCCGACGCCGATGCAATCGCCATCGGCCCGGGCATCGGGACCGACCGCCGCACCCGGGACCTCGAGCTGGCCTTTCTCGCCGAAGTGGAGAAACCCACCGTGGTTGACGCGGACGGCATCAACAACCTCGCGGGTCGTCCGGACCTGCTCGGTTGCGCCTGCGCCGGACTCGTTCTCACACCCCACCCCGGCGAGTTCTCGCGCCTGACCGGGCTCAAGCCGGAGGAAATCAACGCCGACCGCGTCGGCGTGTCCCGCCGGTTCGCGACCGAACACAAGGTCGTGCTGGTGCTCAAGGGCGCCTCGACCGTGGTCGCGGCCCCGGACGGACGCGTGTTCGTCAACCCGACCGGCAACTCCGGCCTTGCCTCGGGTGGAACCGGCGACGTGCTGACCGGGCTCATCACGAGCCTGATGGCACAAGGTATGTCGCCGCTTGATGCCGCCTGTGCGGGCGTTTTCCTCCACGGCCTCGCCGCCGACATCGCGGTTCAGTCGCTCACCGAATACTGCCTTGCGGCCGGCGACCTGCCCGGCTACCTGTCAAAGGCTTTCGCCGCAGTCTTAAAGGGGGACTGTCCCCAGGGATTTCCGGATGGAAATTCGGGGACTGTCCCCAAAGCCCCGCGATAGAGCCGGATGATTCCCATCCTCCTGCTCGCCCTGCTCGGCAGCTACACCCCTGAGAACTGGCGCGCGTATCCTTCATTGGACGAGGTCCGGTGTATCTCAAGCACCGGCTCGGAGGTGTACGTCGCGGTGCCGGCCGGCGTCTGCGTCTTCGACCGCACCCGCTTTCGCCACATCCGAACCCTGACCCGGGCCGACGGCATCATCGGTGAAGTCCGGCTCTGCGCCCACAACCCGTCCCGGGGCGACGTCTTCATCACCACCGAAGACCGCATCTATCGCTACGTCCCGGCTACCAGCCGGGTCGAAGAGCTCACGGCACCGTTCAAGCACGTCTCCTCCATCGGCATCGGCACGGACGGCGCGTACTTCGAGACCGACGCGGGCACCTTCTTCCGCGCCCGCAGCGCTGCTGATTTCAGCCCGGTTACGGAACTCCCGACCGACCTCAACTGGTACGGCAGGAATGACACGCTGGAACCACGCGACTTCCCGTTCCTGACCCCCTATTTCGTCATGGACGGGCAACTGCTCAATCACAAGATCGCGCTGGTCCGGCCGGACAAAGGCAACAAGTGGCTGTTCGCCGCCGCCGAGGGCTATGGCATTGTGGTGTACAACGTCCGCACCGGGTTCAGCGAAGCGCACGTCCGCTTCGGCCCGTCACGAGCCCCGGTCCGCCGCATCGCCCGCCTCGACAACCGCATCTGGTTCATCGGCGGCGAGACCGCAGTCGCGCTCGACTCCACCGGAGACTGGCAGTACTTTCTCACCCGGCCCGGCGACCTTTCCACCGGCGGCTTCCGGCTCCTGCTCGGCAATGTCGCGAACCTCGAACGGAACGAAGGCTTAAGCACGCTGCTGGCCGATTCGGCCGGGCTCCTGCTCGGCACCGGATTCGGCATTTACTCGCTCGGCCCGGACAACAAGCTGGCTCAACTGCTCAACCTGCCCCGCCGGGTCAGCGGCCTGCTCCGGCTCAAGGACTCGCTCGTCTTCGGCACTGAGCTGGGCCTGTTCCTGTCCGTCGGTGACAGCGTCGTCGAATACAGCGACCCGTACGGCGCGACCGACTGGGGCGTGTTCGACATCGTGAGGGCCGACAACGGCACCGCCTACTTCGGCACGCTCGGCGGCATCGTCTCGCGCAACGCAGACGGCGCATGGTTCCGGTACGTCCCTCCGGGCTTTGACCTCAGGGCACCGGTGAGCGCCCTCGCCGCATCCGGCACTCGCGTCTTCATGGCCACCGGTTCCAGTGTCACCGTGCTCGACACCAAAGACGACTCCTACACCACGATTGACGCGGCCCGCGGCCTCCCGGTCTCCGAAGTCTCATCCCTCTACGCCGACGACCGCTATCTCTGGATTGCCTCGCCCGGCCTCATCACCCGCCTCGACTACACCAAAGAACTCAGATAGCGCCGCGGTCCGCCATCCGCAGACGAGATAGCCGCCAAGAACGCCAAGTCCGGAGAGGACATCCACAGATTTCGCAGATTACAGAGATTCAGCCCCCGACCGCACTTCTGACATCTGACATCTGGCATCTAGCTTCTGACGTCGTCCGGCACTCGTGCACCGCCAACCGTGCACCGTGGTCCGTTGTCCGTGTCCGACACTTCTGACTACTGACATCTAGCTTCTAGCTTCTGACTTCGCCCGGCAGTCGTACACCGTTAGCCGTGCGCCGTTAGCCGTACACCGCAAGCCGCAAACCGCAATCCGCCGTCCGCCAATCGTCAGTCTAAAATCTAAAATCGAAAATCCCTTGTGTCTCTCGAAGTACATCTCGGTGTTCGTCTCCACGTATGCTGAACTGTGTCGCGACCGGCGTCGGCACGTGCGCCTTCGCCCGAATCTCAACCTCGACCTCAACCTTGACCTTGCGCTGAACCCGCCGCTGAACTGCGCGCAGGTCAAGAAGCCGTTCAAGAAGCCCAATGCGTCGTCGCTCGCGTCAAGACATGCTTCCGTCCTTGGTCTATACCTCAACCTTAACCTTAGCCTATTCCTTCTTCGATTGCAGCCCCCAGGGCGGCCTCCGGTCTGCTACCCCCACGGGAGAATTGTGGTTCTGGCTGTGCCCGGCTACCACATATAGATTCCCGGCAACCCGCGCCTCCGACGCCATCGCAACCCGCAAATAGCGGCGACAGACATGGGGTGACACGCAGTCTCACGCATGACCCGAGACGTGGTCTGAT
>Ga0315284_10005462_pt1 | contig 18052 bp, 17 predicted proteins | sample YL17G09_16_MG_FD_203696 | JGI IMG/M metagenome (GOLD analysis project Ga0315284, IMG submission 203696) | Sediment microbial communities from Yellowstone Lake, YNP, Wyoming, USA - YL17G09_16 | ecosystem: Environmental > Aquatic > Freshwater > Lake > Sediment | place: USA: Wyoming | collected...
TAAAACAGACTGGGTTGATAATAATTGTAATTGTCCAACGTCAATTGATGTTTTACCTAATGAAGGAAATATTAGTGTAAAACAAATTCCTGGTTTATATTATTATGATAAAAACTCACCTGGACAATTAATTGTAGGAAATGATAACAATGGAATTACTATAAATAAGGGTGAAAAAGTTAATATATCAACGAATCCTGCAAAAAGAGTTTTTGATAAAATAGATTGGGTAAATCACGATAATTATGAAACACAAAATATAAATCAAATTGGAGTTTATGAATTAAATGCTACTCCAGGAAATAGTACTAATAATGGATTTAATGATTATAGTACATTTACTGCAAACCTATAATAAATTAAATTTAAATAAATTAAATAAATTAAATCAATTAAATCAATTAAATCAATTCAAATATTAGTTATTATTTCATTCAACTTTGTAATAAATATAAGAATATAAATTTTTAATATTTTATAATATTAAAATTTTATAGAAAAAATATAGAAAAATTATGTATTATTATATTAGATATTATGAATAACATTTGTAATTTTGATAATGAATGTACCAATGATAAATTATGTTCGTTTAATGATAAAGATTTAAAGCACTATTGTGTAGATGGAAAACAAAATAAATTATATTTAGGATGTCTTGATAATGATTATAATAATTTTGAAAATATAGTATCTAATTCTGAAAATGATACAAATAGTTTTAAAAGTTGTGTTGATTTTTCAAGAAGGCAAGTTAATAAAGATGGATTAAATCATAATTTAATGTTATTTAAACAAAAAAAAATTTCCTATGTTGATATAACAACGATTCGTATTTATTTGAAATGTGGAAATAAAATTATTTCCGCACTACCTTTGAATGATTATTTTACAATGGATTGTGATTTAAATAATCAAAATTGTAAAATTAAAACAAATAAATTATTTAAAAATTTTGTCACTCAAAACCAGGATATTTGTTCTCAGCAATTATTTTTAGAAGTTAATTATGAATGTTATAATGAAAATATTAAAAATAAAGATATTATATTAGTAAATGAATTAGAAGATGAACTAATTATCAATATGAAATGTCCAGTAAATCAAAATAAAGATGAATTCCAATCGAAATGTATTTCAATGTATATTAATAAAAATGACCTTGACAAAATGAATCAAATTAATAAGAAAAAATTATTATATAATTGCCCTAAACCAATTTATGATGTTCCACGATTAATTAAAGATACATCTAATTATAAAAAAATGATGTTTAAAAATACGAATAATGAAATTAATTCTTTTGACGAAAATATTAATGCTAAGTTACAAGAATTAAATGAATTACAAGCAAAAAAATTTATAAAAATAAAAAAAATAAATGATGATGAAGATGTACCAATGAAAATTGCTTTAGATAGTGTTAATAAATTTAAATTTAATGATATTTCAAATGTTAATAAAAAATGGCAGTTATTTAAAAATTATGATGCTGGACAATATTTAATGGACGATCCTATTACCAAAGATGCTGTCAAATTATATGGAAAAGTATATACAATAGAAGAAGCAATGAATATTGCTTCTAAAATGAATGAAAGTTTTTTTGTATATTATTCAAATTCTTATGAATTAAATGATTTTTCTAGTAATTTATATTTCATAGATGTTTTTACAATAAGTAATGATATATTTGATAAAAAGAATTGGGCTAAATCGGAAAATGTGACAACTGGAATATTAAATTTTGAAAATTTTTATGATGATCCAATATTAGATCCTAATATTGCTGCTAAACAAAAAGCTGATGAAATTGATAAATTTTTAAGAAAAGAATTAGAATATAGAGAAATATTAAGTAATGAATTTATTAACCTAACTGGTAATAAATTAAAACAATTAAATGAAATAGAAGCACCAGTAATTAATTCAATGGTCTCAAATTTAGATAGCAAAATAACAACAAAAAATCAGGCTATTAATATGAATAATACCGAAGAAAAAATGAATAATGGTATTATTAATACATTAAGTACAGTATTATTTATCGTATTTGTAATATTTATATTTTTATTAGCTTATTACAATAGCAGTTCTTCCATGAATGGTATATAATGAAGCGTTAGCTGAGTTATATTCCTGATTTATGGAGCGCAAGCGTAGGAAATCCAACCAGTCCTTAAATATTTATTATTTTATTTTTTATTTATTATTTTTTGTAATAATACATTTATGTCTTCAAATTTACCTCTTACAAATGACATTTGTCCTTCATATTTTTTTTCATAATGTTTATTTATTATAAATGATAACATTAAAATAACAAAAAAAATTATAATAGCCATTTGAATAACTTCAAATTTGCTAGATAAATATATTACTATAGATATTAATAAACTTAAATATAATAAGGAGATTATTTCTTCTAAATTTGTAATATTATATTTATTTTTAAAATAATCAATAAATGATACATTTATCATATTTATTATAATATGATATTTTTATTTAATCTTCTACAATTTCTTTATTTATATCCTCTTTTTTTTTATTATTTAATTGTTTGGAATCTTTTTTTTTAACTTTTAATTCTTTAGCTTCTTGAACTTCTTTAACTTCTTTTACTTCTTTAGATTCTTGGACTTGCTGAACTTCTTCCATTAAGTCATTATTATATACTTTCTTTTTTTTTTTAATAACAGTATCTGATATAATTTCTAATGGTTTTATTTCTTCTAAATTAGATAAATTATTTTCTTGAATATTATTTATATTATTCAATGATTTTTCATTAGAAATGTTTTCTGTATTATTTTTATTATTCATATTTTTAGTATTTTTTGACAAATCTTTTTTCTGAATAATATCATTATTTTTTATAATAAAACCATCTTTTGTTTTTTTTTCTTTATTAGACAAAAATTTCTTAAATATATCTGAAATATCTGATAATTTATTAATATTTTCTTTGATATATTCGTTACTAAAAATAGTTTCCTTAATTGAATATATATCATTAACAAAAGATATAGATATCATAAATATAAAAAATGATTTTGCTATAAAATCAATATTATGCTCATTAGAACAATTTTCTAAACTCATATATATATAATCGATATTTACTTTAAATAAAAATTAAAATAAATTTTTTATTTATTTTAATTTATTTATTTTATTTTAGTTTAGTTTAGTTTAGTTTAGTTTAGTTTAGTTTAGTTTAGTTTATTTTATGATTATTCATCATCATCATTTAAAGTTTCTTTTTCAGTATTTTCATCATCAGCATCTTCATCGTCTTCTTCATCGTCTTCATCAGATAATTCTAGGTTAAGATTATTTTTATTATTTTTAGCAAGTTCTTTAAATTTATTAATTTTACTTTCTAATTCTTCAATTTTTGATTCATATTTTTCCATCATTGTATTTTTATCACATATAACAATATTTCCATCTTTATTTTTCTTAATAACTTTTTGTCCAGTTATTAAATCATATGAAATAGATACTAGTTTAGCAAAACGAGATATTATAATATGTGTAGATAAAAAACATTTATTAAATTCACTAATACTGTCATTTGTAAGTTTATCAAAAGCTTTTTTAAAATTATCTTTCTCTTCTTCTTCTATAATTTTAAAAAAATCACCTAATTTATTTAATATTGTTCCAAAACCTATTAAAAAAAATCCCGAAAATAAAGTTGTATATAATAATTCTAAGATTATAAAAACCATTACTATATAATAATATAATTTTTATTTTTAAATAGATGTTTGTAATAAAACAAATATATATTATTATATTTTTAATAATAAAAATATTATAGTAAAGAATTAAAAAATGTTAAATGACAATAATATAATCAATAATTTATAATCATTCATATTTAATATCCCGTGGAAGCATTATCAAATGATGAAGTAGTCGTTAGTTTAATATTTTTTAGTTTAAATTTAAATCCTTTTAAATCTTTTGTTGATACTTTCTTTAGATATTTCTTTTTTAGATATTTCTTAAATTCTACTTTAGACGGATACTTATTATTTGAAAATGTTTCTTCATACCAAGTTTTGAATTCATCATATAATTCATTCAATTCAATAATATCATTATCATTTTTAGTATCTTCCAAATTCTCTATAATAAAATCTGTATATAAATCACATTGCTTTTGATATTCCAATGTAAATTTAATAACTTCAGTTGGTACTTTAATTCCATTCTTCTGATAATCTTTGTAATAAACATCAAGAAGGAGGGCAATAAATAATTCCTTCCATTTTTTCAATTTCTCAGATAAATATTTATCAATAGGAAATTCATTAGGTTCTCGTGGATTTTCACAGAATTTTGATTTAAATTCAATTACTTCCATTCTTCTCCACGTTCCATTATCATATGGAGGGACCTCAGGCATTTCATTACAAAGTAAGGCCAGTTTAAATTGAGGTTTAAATTCAATCGGTTCTTTATGAAGACCACGGGCTTTGATTTTATCACCACCTGTAAATTCCTTTAAAAGACCCGCATTAATTTTCTCATTTTCACTTGGTTCTTCAAAATAACCGAAACGCTTTCCTTTTGATTGAACAATTTCAGGCGTACAAGCATTTGAAGCTGCTCGTTTTCCCGTTAACATTGTAATTGGAAATTTAATAGCATATTCACCAATAGAATTCACAAAAAGTTCTAATAATTTTGATTTTCCATTAGATCCAACACCAGTCCAAATTCTAAATTTTTCCTCAGCATTATGTCCCTGTAAACAAGAAGCAAAATACGTTAAGAAATAATTTTTCATTTCTTCTTCATAAAAGACCGTATTAATAAAATGACTTAAATCACCCCACTGTTCGTTGGTTTCTTCAAAGTCAATTTTTTCAAGTCCTGTTGTCATTTGAATATAATCATCAGGATGTCCTTCTCGTAGTTCACCTGTTTTTAAATCATATACTCCATTTTTAAATCCTATTAAATAGGGGTTATTATCTAATTTATTCATAAAATCTTTATCATAAAATAATTCTTTACATTCTTTCAAAATATTATCTTTGAAACTTGTTGTTTTTAATTTTTTGATAATTTCTAAAATTTCTTTTCCTTTATTTTTATATTCTTCTTTTTCTTCATCTGTAATATTCATATTACTTGAAGTTTGAATTTTATTATATTTGGAAATAATTTTAAAATAAATCTCACATAAATCAGTCGATATTTTTGATCTTAAACATATGCCATCTATTTCACGGAACCATATGTGATTTTCAAATTTATACCATTCTTGGCCACTATATTTAAAATCATATTTGAATAATTTGTACAGCACATTTGCAATATCACAATGTGTAGGGGTTTTAATACTTTTTTCAATATATTTATCTAAATTATCTTCCATAATTTTCTTATATTTTTCCGCATTATCTACTTTGGCCCAATAATGTAATGTTGCTATGCCATAACCTTCATCGCGGCTTTTAAACCACTCTTTTTCACAAGTTCCTTCTTTAAATTTAGGAGATCTTCTACTAAAATCTATCCATAAATCCAATAATTCTTGTGAATGAGGATCGATATTATGTAATGCCCAGCCTACACCAATCCATTCGGCATAACTTTCAGTGCGATCATCATTTAATAATTCAATAATTGACTTTAATAATTCAATGTCATCATTAAAAATTTTAATTGACTTTTGCTTCAATGTTTTGCTTTTTACTTGAACATTTTCAATTAAATGAGACTTACTTTCTTTTACATTTATCAATTCACTTTGCTTTTTATTTCGAATAGAAAAAAATTTAGCAATATTCATATCAAAATTATAGGATTCAGGTTCTATTTCATTTAATTTTGAATTAAATATATATTTTAAAATATAAGGATCTAAATTAGGTTTTGAACTCCCATATAATAACCAATTTGTACTAAATATAACTGATTTATCAACTACATCATACGGTTTATTAATTAAAGGTATTTCTTCTAATAAACCTGAAATTTTCTTTAAAATAATTTCCCTAATATAATACTGAACTTCAGGTGAAGTCACTATTTTAGGATATAGTATGTGAATTCCATCTTTTGTAATTCCCTTTGTTCTATAAGCCTGATTTCTTTCAAAAACGAAACTTTCTAAACGATTATCGTGTTCATTTATATCCAATAATTCTAAAATTGTTTCATTATATAATTGAACGATTTTTTTAACAAAATCTTTGTTATGTTGTCGTTCAATTACTTCATATTCATATTTAAAATCTAAATCAATTATTATTGGTCCTATATCATTGTGTTTTTCAGTAATATGTAATGTTTTACCATCAAATATTGCTTTTTGGTATAATTCATTAAATATATCTATATTTTCATTTTCAATATAATAACTTCCTGTAGGCTTACCCATCGAGGTATGCGTAAATTTTTTACCTTTCTCAACGAACGTCTCATCAAGAAAGTTAAATATATCATAATTAGTATCTTTGTTATTAGAAGCCATTATATGCTTATTAGATATATTTTTTTAAATTATAATTTACTTAATAAATATTTCATTTTTTTATATTTTATTAATAATATCGATAATGTATGGGGAGTTTATTAATAAAATATTGGGTTTATAAATATTTTTTAAGCTTTTAATTAAAAATTTAAAATTTTTATTTTTTTAATTTTTTTAATTTTTTTATTTTATTTTTATATATTTTATTTATAAGAATGAATCAATTTAATCTATTTTTTTGTATTTTTATACTATTAACTATATTCATAGTTGTGCAAGCTTATTTTTATCAAAAAAAAATAAATGCAACAAATGAGAAAATTATTAATATGGAAAAATTTAAAAATCAATTAGAAAAGATAGACTATACACTTGATATTACAAGTATTCAAAAATTATTAAATGATTATACAAATTTAAAAGATGTTAAATAAATTAATTATCTTATTACTAATTAGATATGGAATTTAGTTTATTAAATTTAAAAGATTTTGGAACATTATTTCCAAATAAGAATATAACAGATGTAGTATATAAAGAAGCTGTTAATCAATATATTAATGATAAATTAGCTGCTGTAAAAAATATAAATGGATTATCCAATAATGAACTCATTAAAAAGCAAAAAGATTATTTAAATACATATATTTTACCTTTAATGTATCTCTTATTTTCAAAGTATTATATTCAATATAATAATCTAAATATACTTGTTAATAAAAATAACAGTATTTTACATGAATTTAATAACTTGAAAATTTTTTATGCTTATAATAATCCAATTATTAATAGTGTTAATGTTTATTTTTATAAGAAATATTCTGGTTTAAATAAAAATAATGGAAATAAAGAAAATAAAAGTTTAATTGATTTAAATACTCTTACAATAATGCAAAATAATAAAACTGAAATAGTGACTAATTTAACGGAATATATAGATAATTTGAAATTTGAAAATAAAAAAATAATTTATAAAAGTGAATTAGAAAAAACTATTACAAGTTTGGTTGCTAAAATGAATACTGCAATAAGTAGCTTAAATGGTGAATATCCTAATACTAGTAATAATAATCCCCAAAAGTTTACTGAACTAACTCTGATAAAAATAAATAATATATCAAACATTGATGAAATAAATATATTTATTAAAGGAATACTTAATAAAGTTATTTATTATCAAAAAAATACTAAAAATGAATCTAAATTAATATCTGATATAAATAATATTTTAAAATATGCTTGTTCCATTTTAATTAAAACAAAAATTGCTTCTTCTATAGAAATAAATATAAATATTCCTGATATAAAATCTTTAATAGCGGCATTAAATGAAATAAAAGAAACTTATGAAAACCAAATTAAATTATATAAAAATTATATATCATCTAATAAATCAAATAATAATATAAAAAATATTGCACAAAAAAATTTAATTACTTATACAAATACATATTATGAATCAATAAATAGACAACTTATTATTATAAAACCATTTGATAAAATTTTCAGTATAAATCAATTATATACTTTTATTAATTATGATAATATTTTAACAAACAAATTTATACAAAAAAATAATAATAACATTAATATAGATAAATTTTTACCAGAATTAAAAGAATACAAAGAAACATTGAAATTAAATTTAAATACAAAAAATACAAAAAATACTATAATAAACAATGATATATTAAAAAAATTTTTAAAGAATGAGAAAGATTTATTTCAGATTTTTTTAACTGAAATAGGCGCAAGTACTACTTCTGAAAAAAATAAAACTAATTATGAAGGATTAAAAACTCAAAATGATATTTTTAATAAAATTAACAAAGGTATAGATCAAATTGAACCAATATTAGAAGATATAAAAAAAAATTCTAATATTTTTATACAAAATATTAGCACTGGTACTCAAGAATATTCTAATGTAGAAAGTTCAATTGATAATTTAAATAGTAAAATAAAAGAAGTAAACATTAATAAAAAAAATGCATCTATTAATAGTTTAGATATACCTAGAATAGAACTAAATAATATATATACAAAAAAATCAACCACTGATTATATAAAAATAGATGATAAAACATTAACTAAAAAATTAGATCCTATAAGTGATGCTATAATTTCTCTTAAAAGTGCTATCAATGATAAAATAAGTGCAGATAAAAGTAAAATTGTTAAATATGCTAACTATTGGATAAATACATATTCAAAAATTATAATAAATCAATTTCCAGATAATTATGAAAATAGTTCTTATATGGAAATTATACCTGTATTTGACAAACCAATTAATAGTAACATTCAAAAGTGTATAAATAATTTATATGATTCTTTTATTACAATTGATAAAAAATTAATAAACGATATAAATGAATCAACAAAAAATGAACAACAAAATAGACTACTTTTTTACTTAGAAACGCAAGATACACAATTTAAAAAAATTGAACAAAAAATTAATACATATTATACAAATAAAAATTCGTTTAATAAATTGATTCAATCATATATATCTAGTTTTAAAAATAAAAATGCGAAACAAGATTTATTTATAAATCAAATTAAAAAGGATAATAAAAGTATCGCAAATAATCCTGATATACAACAATTTTTGAGTACAATTTATACATATAATGATACATTAATATCTAATTTAGAATCAAAAATAAATAATTTATTAATTACAAAGGGTAAAAAGATAAATAATGAACAATTAAATGCACAAATTATTAAATTTAAATCTCAAATAAATGATTTACATACTAAAATAACAAAAAAGCCTGACAAAAAAAAAAATAATATATCTCCAGAAAATAATAATACATCTAACCTAAATAATAAAAATAAAAATTTGATTTATATTCCAGCATATACAGATATAATCCAATTATATTTCATGAATCTTATTTTTATCAAATTATTATATACAAATTCTTATATTAATTAAATTTAAAGAATAAACTATATATAAAAATATGATGTGTCAGGGATATCTGGAATTAATAATAGGGCCAATGTACGCCGGTAAGAGTACAGAGTTAATTAGAAATATCAATAAATATAAGTTCTTAAATGAGAAAATGATTGCCATTAATCATAAAATAAATAATCGTTATGGAAGCGAAGGAATAAGTACACATAATAATGAAATATACGATTCTTGTATTATATTAGATAAATTAACTGATTTTGAAAGTTATGAAAACTTTCATGAAACCAAAATAATTATTATTGAAGAACTACAATTTTTTGAAGATGCATATGATACAATCGTACGTTGGTGTGATAAATATGATAAAAAAGTTATTGCTGCTGGGCTTGATGGTGATTTTCAAAGAGAATCTATTGGAGATGTATTGCGTTTAATTCCACACGCAAACAAAGTATCTAAAATGAATTCATTATGTTCTATATGCAAAGATGGAACAGATGCTCCTTTTACGCGAAGAATTGTGGCATCCAAGAATAAAACATTAGTTGGTTCATGTGAAGTTTATGAAGCTGTTTGTAGAAAACATTATTTAGAAGCAACTAATACGAAAAAAGAACAACATAATGTGTTTCAATCTGAAGCATCATCTTGTATTTAATAATGATTAAAAATAATTAAAATAATTAAAATAATTTTTATAAAAAATATAAAAAATGATTCTTTTAAATTAAATATATGTATATCATATTTTATAAATTATAAATTATGAGTAATCAAAAAACACTTGATAATTTTTTTAAATGTACATCAAATAATGAACATAACAATCTAAAAAAATATTTTTATTTAGATTGGTCAGATGAAGGTAATTTACCAAACAATAATGCACTTATGTCGGAAGAAAGACCTACCAAAATTAATTTTATACAAAAAATAGACTGTTCCTATATTAAAAAAGGATATTACTTTTACATATGCGGAATTTTTAAAAATTATGAATCGAATCTTTATACAATTGAAAAAGAAACTAAGTATAAGAATTCTTGTTATTTAATATCGCTTTTACAAAAATCGATACGTAAACAAAATAAAAATTTAACAATTCAATCATGTTATCATTTAATGAGACTAAATATAAATGATTTATTGAGAAGATTACCGATTATTATGTTAGAAGATACTTATTTACATAGTTCAATAACAACAATTATATGGTTAATGATTGCTTTAGGAACTCAAAAATTTTTAATGAAAAAATATATTTATGAATGGATATTAGGATTTTCTTATATATGCTGTATAACAAAAAAAACTGATAAATTAAATAATTCAATAAAACAAGATGAACATAATAATCATAATGATATTGTTAATAATAATGATAAATGTAATAATGAAATAAATAATGATAATAATATTTTAAATAATTCAAATAATCTTAATGTTATGAATTATTCATTATTATATGCTTTATATTTTAGAATGGCTTATGGTGGAAAAGAACATGATTTAGAAATGATAAAATCTTATATAAAATTATGGAATAAAAGATTCCATAATAATAGTAATAAAAAAATAAATAATATGACAATAAAAACAGTATCATTATTTATAAAACCTTTAGAATTAGATGAATGGGATTTAAGTGCGATTGATTATCATACAAATTCAAATTTTATTGATTTTATTATTAAGAAATTTCCAGAATTAACCAAACAAGATATACAAAATATAATTTGGATTGCTTCTTCTTCTATAAATACTAGAATATTAGATAGTAATAATAAAAGTAATAATATTTTCATTCAAGAAAATTGGATAAAAATTAAATTATATGTTGAAAAAATACAAAAATATTTATTAGAATCTAATGTATTTTAATTACTTTTATTTTTTTATTCTTCATATTTCTTAGTAAATATGTATTTTTAATGTTTTTAATGTTTTTAGTATTTTTAACATTTTTAACATTTTTAACATTTTTTTCTTCATATATTTCAATAATTTCATCTTGTGTAATATTTTTATTTTTTAAAAAAATTTGTATTGATTTTTCAATACTTCCAGCATGGATTACATAACCTTTTTTTTTATATAACAAATTATAAATATTTATATGTCCACCATACATTGGTTGAACACTTGTTTCTGATATAGTATCATATCTAGAATTTTCTTGCGCTTGATGATTTAAATTATCAATTTTTGCATGAGATGTATGTGTTAGTGTACCGGGATCTGAAACTACTTTATTATTTGGAATAATTGATGTAGTATGTGTAATTGGACTAAAATCAAAACTTGTTTCTTCTGAACTCATATATTTAAAAGCAATTTATTTTTTTATTTTTATAATATTATATATTTATATATTATAATGGACAAAAGAGTGTTAACTGCACCAGAATGGAATTATATTGTAGCAAATTATTTTACAGGTTATTATGCCAATAATCAAACTTTACAACAACGAAAAGCGCAAAGAGCATTATATTTGGCAAATAAAGAATATATTCAACAGTTTGGTCCAAATAAACAGGCTATTACTTATAATAAATGGTATTTACCACAATATTTTATTGGTGTTGAAAATAGTAAAGGTTCAAATAGAGTTCCAAATTAGATTAATTTATCTAAATCTTTATTATATTTTCCAATAACATTTTTATAGTTATAAATTACTTCGTTGCCATTAACATATTTAGTGACAGGATTTTCTAATTTAACAACTGTTCCTATATATTTATATTCTTTTTTGGTATCAATGTTTCGAATAACAAATACAATAAATTTTCCATTTTCAGAATTAATTTTAGTACCTATAATATTTGATAAAAATGTGAATGCTTTAGATGCTGCTTTTTTGGGAGATTTTCCTGTATATGATCCAAATGACTTAGAATTATTTGGAAAATCAACAATTTCATAAGAAGAATTATTATTATTATTATTTTTATTATTATTATTATTATTATTATTATTATTATTATATACCATATAATAATAATAAAGATTATTTATATTCTCATAATAAAATATTCATCAATAATTATTTTTTAATTTGAAAAATATTTAATTAGTCATTCACATAAATAGAAAATTGGTTTTTAATTAATGTACATAATGATATTCTAATATATTGTATTCTGATATACTGATATATTATTAATATTTAAAAGTTTTGGAATGGAGGATTTCCTCCTCATCCTCCTTTTTGTACATTTATAGAATTTGAATTATTATCTAGATTATTAGCTACATTCTTGGCTATATTTTTAGATACATTCTTAGCTACATTCTTAGCTACATTCTTAGCTACATTCTTAGCTACATTCTTGGCTACATTCTTAACTAGATTATTAGCTAGATTATTAGCTGAATTATTAAAAATATGTTTTTTATAATTTTTTTTGTCAATTAATTTAACAATAGCTTCCATTTTATAATCTCTTCCAGTTTTACGTTTTTTATCTTTAATTTCTTGTTCAGTATATTTTTTATAATATCCTTGATATGGGCCATATATTTTTTTAGAATCAGAATCTCTAGTAATTTCTTTAATAAGAAATTGAACATTAACTTTGAGTCTTTTGTCATCAGCCATACCTAAATGTTCAGATATAGACCGAAGTGCTTTTTTAGCAGCTGCTAATGGACCTGGTCCAGGTCTTCCACCTGGGTTTCCGTGCATTGCCTTAGTCACTTTACGAATAGCAATTCTTCCAAAATTAACACCTTGGCCATCTAATTCAATAATTTTGAAGTATCTTTTTTCTTCATCCATTTCATTATCACTACCTCCGTGTTGTTCATCATCATCATGAACTGAATTCTTATTCATTATTTCTTCTAATTTTTTTAAATCTTTTTGAAAAGTATTATTTGTATATGATGCTGGCATATTATAATATATTATAATATATTTTTTAAATAATAATTTATTTTTTATTACAAATTATTATAAACAATAAAAATAATATTATTATTAAAATTATATAAATATAGTCATTATTATCAAATAAAATATTATTTTTATATTTATATTTTTTATGATATGATTCAAAATTTTCTATAACATTAGAATTATTTATAAACTCATTTGCTTCTGTTTTTTTTAAATTATTTCTTGAAATATTTTCTGGAGTATTAACATTGTTATTTGAACCATTCATTGCAAATGTTCCATTGAAGGATAATGTTCCAGTAGGGTTTAATCCAATTATATTACTAATAACTTCTTTTTCATGAATATTATAATCAAACATTAGAATGTACTAATATTTATTTATATAAATATTTTACTGTAATTATTTTATTATAAATTGTTATAATAAAATATTATGATTTAGATTTAGATTTAGATTTAGATTTACATTATCTTAAGATTTATACTTTTCTTGAAGTTCATTTACGTTCATAATTTTTTTTTCTTTTTTAAATATTACTAAATTATAATGATCTAATTTATGTTTAATATCGATTCCATTATAATTTATTGTAAATCCTTGTTTCAAAACATCTTCATACATATCTTCTTTTTTAGGAATAAAAAGTTGTGTTTTTTTTATTCTATGTTGTCCATCTTCTAAAATTATTTTATCAAAATATAATACATTTTCTTTGCCTGATTTATCATCATGAATTATATACCCATCATGAGCAAATCCATTTAAATACGTATAACCATGTAAAACACCTTTATTATCTACATAACTTGTTGTATAATGTCTGGGTGATACAGTCATTTGAGATTGGTCAAATATTGGTACAATTAAATAACCATTATTTTTTAACCATTTATTACTATTTTTTAAAATAATATTTCTATCTTTTTCATCATTATAATTTAATGCATAATTATCAAATATAATATGTGTAAATGTATTTGGTTCAAACAATTCCTGGTTGATTAAGTCTCCTTTTATAAATTTAATATTAGGATATAATTCATAACTTTTTCGAATCATATTTTCTGATTTATCTACACCTGTTACATTTTTAAATTTTTTCTTAAAAACAGATGCAAGTTTTCCAACACCTGACCCAGCTATTAATATATTTATTTCATCTTGTACTGGATTTGTCAATGTTTTTTCTTTAATTATATTAAAATCAGCATTTGCATCAAAAAAATCTCTATACACATTTTCATATAAATCTACAAATTCTTTGTCATTTGGATCATTATAATTTGGATCATTATTCATTCTTTCTTCAAAGTGTTCTATGGGGATTTCTCTATTATAAATATAAATAAAATAAAAAAATATAATTATAATAAAAATATAAATATAATTGCCATACATTTATTAAATAAATATATATTAATTTAAAAAGATAATACATATTAAATATAAAATGGATAATTTAAATTTGGAGAATCCTGAATATGTTGATAAACTGGAAAATGTTGAAAAAGCTGATATTATTAAAGAAAATGTTGAAAAAATATTAGAATTTTGTTTATTAAAAGAAAATAGATCTTTACGACGAGAAAATATGGATGCTTATAAACAAAAATGTATGCGTGAGTTTACATTTATGCATCAAAAATATCCTACTTTATTTTTTTCTTTAATTGAAAATCCTACAACATTTCCTATTTACCGATTAGAAGAAATGTTATCATTAAAAAAAAGAATTGAAACAACAGAATTAACTACTGAAAATGCATCTGTAAGAGTGGGACAACAATATTATGATGAATTTATTAAAGATACTGTTACAGAATTAGATAAAAAAATAAAATAAGAAATAAATACGATAAAAATTACATAAAAATAACAGATTTATAAATAATTATTATTTATAAATTTTTTTTTATAACTATTATTTAACATTTTTTGATAATTATATATTTTATCATAAAATATATATATTTATATATATTTTATAATTTATTGTTTTGTTATTGATATAATTTTTAAATTATTATTTCTTTTTTTATAAATTTAAAAATCAAGTAATTGGAGTAAATTGAAAAATGGAAAATATGTAAAATCAAGTAATTTTACTCATTTCAAAAAAATCGGAGTAAATTACTTTTTTGCACTTTTTTCATTTTTTGTTAAGGATGCACTTTTTTACGCAATTTTTGGAATTTTGAAATGCGAGACGTACATAGATTTTTGACAAAATCAGAAAAAAGTGAAACAGTACCCAGATTTTTATGAAAAAATAAATTGCCTATTTTTTAGAAAAATCTGAATAAAAATGAAAAAATAATAAATATATAAAGTTGGAGACGTACATAGATTTTTGCAAAAATCGGAAAAAAGTGAAACGGTACCCAGATTTTTATGAAAAAATAAATTGTATTTTTTGCATTTTTTACTATTTTTTACAGAAAAAAGTAAAAAATGGATAATTTTTTTACGCAATTTTTGGAATTTTGAAATGGGATACGTACTCATATTTTTGTCAAAATCAAAAAAAAGTGAAACGGTACCCAGATTTTTATGAAAAAAAATATGAGTATAAAAAACTACAGGATGCACTTTTTTACGCAATTTTTGAGTTTTTGAAATAGGAGACGTACTCATATTTTTATCAAAATCAGAAAAAAGTGAAACGGTACCTAGATTTTTATGAAACTGTGAAATTTGGAGTATGTAACCAATAAAAATAATTTAAATAAAATATAAAAAATATATTATCTATATTTTCTAATATAAATTACGAATTAGTATAAATAAAAAAATTACTGCAATTTGTCCCCAAAATATTTTGAGGCATACTTTTTTTTTGTTGATAATACATTTTTATTTATATGTATTTTTATTTCAAAAATAAAAAATCAAGTAATTTTTATAAAAAATGAGTAAATTTTACTCCAAAAGTTAGCAAAAATTAGCAAAAAATTAGCGAAAATGCATATCGACAATGATATCAATAAATAAATAATATTAAAAATAATTATTAATATATTATTAATAAAAATAAATAAAAAATAAATGTATAAAATGCTAAAAATTGGGGACAAAAAAAAAGTAAAAAAAATATTTTTTTGGTAGTAATTTTTTTTAAAATCTTAAATTATATTTTTTTATATTTTTACTTTTCTAAAAAAACTTATTCAAAATGACATTTTTTTCTTCTCCGCTTTTTTGTCCCCATTTTGCTAATTTTTGCATATTTTAATAATTATTTTTTTATTGTTTAAAATATTAATAAAATATAATTTATTAATTATTTTCAAAGCCCCTTCTCGATACCAAAAAGTTAGCAAAAAAATTACTTTTTGCTAACTTTTTGCTAAAAAAATACAAAAAAATATATGTGTTTTTTTAGAGTTTTATTGATATTTTTGTTATTAAAATATTTAAAATATATGATTTTTAATGATATTTTTTTTGAAAAAAAAGTGGGGACACACAAATTTTTGACAAATATTTTTTGCTAATTTTTTGAATGTAAAATTTTTTTTTTTAAAAAAATGGCTAAAAAAATACAATAATGACAAATATAAAATCTGATTTTAGCCATATTTTTTTTATCCCCAAAAATTAGCATTTTTCAAATTTGTCAAAAAAAAGTTAGCAAAGAATAGCAATAATAATATTTTTATATATAAAATAGGAATCAATCATTTTTTTATGTAATATATCAGAGTATAATAAAACTATTTTATATGTATATATCTTGTAATAAAAATATTTTAGCTATCTGTTTTTATCTAGAAAATATATAAAAATATGCTCATTTTAAAATAATATGCATATTTATTAATTATTAATAATTTATTCATCCGTTATTTTTGTATCATAAAAATATTATACAATGATTTTATATTATAATATAAAATTATTTTTATTGATAAATGAGGTAAATATTATATAAAAAATGATATAAAAATGATATAAAATATAAATATTATTATATATTATGGTCTTTCAATGTCATAGATGCTTTTATTATACTAAAAATAGAAAAGATATGAGAAAACATTTAAATCGAAAACATAAATGTTCAAGAATAATAGATTCGTATAATTATAAAGAAGAAAAAATAGAAGAATTATCGTTAATTAATAGAAATGAATTAATAATTATTAAATCAAATGATTTTATAAACGAAGATAATAATATTGATGTTAATAATGATGATAATAATGAAGATAATATAATTAACACTAGCCTTATTGATAATATTTTAATTAAACAAATAAGTCAAAAATTAAATGAAACGTTACTTAATAATGAAATATGTACTCAAATACCTTGTAACCCATTAATATCACCAATATCACCAATATCAACAACTCCTATATCTAATAATAAAATAAATAATATAAAAGAACATATTATTTATATTAAAAATAATAATATAGTTGATTGTATTTACTGTAAAAAAAAATTTTATAGAAAATATGAATTAATTAGACATATTGAAAATATTTGTCCTAAATATATCAATGAAGAAAATAAAAACAAAAATAAAGAAGAAGAAAATATTTCAAATATTAATTATATAAATAATATTTCAAATAATAATCAAATTAATAATCAACAAATAAATAATATTTCAATTAATGTTTATAATAATGATTGTATTAAAAATAATAAAATATTAATTACACCATTTGATAAAGAATGGGATATGTCAAATATAGATCA
>Ga0315284_10005463_pt1 | contig 18050 bp, 11 predicted proteins | sample YL17G09_16_MG_FD_203696 | JGI IMG/M metagenome (GOLD analysis project Ga0315284, IMG submission 203696) | Sediment microbial communities from Yellowstone Lake, YNP, Wyoming, USA - YL17G09_16 | ecosystem: Environmental > Aquatic > Freshwater > Lake > Sediment | place: USA: Wyoming | collected...
ATCCGGATTTTGAATTTCTTTAAGAATAAATTCAAGTGACTGCATCACTTTTTCCATTATATTGTCTTTATATTCCATTTTCTTGTCAAATAGCCTTATCAGTTTTCCTTTTTTTAAATCATAAAATGCGGCATCAATTTTTTCACCTTTATATAACCCTTCCATGAAATGGATATATATAGGAAGCTGAAATGATTTTATATTTTTTTTAATTGACTCCCTGTTTAAATCCATTGATTCGTATTTTTCTTTTTTAACTGATATTTTACCGTAACCGCCGGTTTTATAATCTATTACAAGCAAAGAGCCATCTTCCTCTCTGTCAAGCCGGTCTATCACAGCTTTAAACTTATACTCGCTGCCATTAAGCTTCACCTGCAGCTGGAGTTCTTTCTCCAGCAGCAGCAGTTCTTTAATATTCCTGGCGGATTCATTTTCAAGAAACTTATCCAGCCTGAAATTAATGACTCTTTCAAGCAGGAAAGCATCTGACTTCTTCCTTTTCTTGAGCGTTTCGTTAAATGAATCCGTCAAGCTTTCATGAAAATATTTTTTAAAACTTTCGTCTATAATTGGCTTTCTTTTAATAAATTTTGAATAGGCCTTAGCCAGCAGTTCATGCACAAAAATACCTATGTCCTTTGTGGCAGGTTCTTCAAGCCTGTCCTCCTGTTCTGATAACCCGAGCACATAGCGGTAATAAAAACTTAACGGGCATTTCAGGTAAGCATCAACCCTTGAAGCGGAATAAGTCATATTTTTAAGCTGCCGGATAATTTCATCACTTTTTTCTATTCTCAGTTTGCCTTCAGGCATTACCTTAACACAGAAACTTCCGTGCCTGACTCTATATTTTTCTATGTTTTTATCTTTTTTCTGCTTTTCCCATATAAGGTCCTCTATAAACCTGCTTCTGGCTTTTTCATCGTTTTTCTCGTAAACCAGGTGGACGTTCTTTGCAGAAGCTATTAAACTGTGAAAATGATAACGTTGTATTTCTTCCTCTTTTTCAAGCCGGTTTAAACCAAGTTTTAACATAACCTCCCTTGGAATAAGTGGTTCCTGTATTTTAAGTTTCGGCAGTACGCCTTCATTAAGGTCAAGCATTATCACATTTTCAAAGCCAAGCGACCTTGTTTCAAACAAGCCCAGCACCTGCAGCCCTTTAAGCGGTGAACCGGAAAATGAGATAACTTCATTTTCAAGCAGGTTCTTAAATATCCTGAATATGTCTTCCGCTAAAATATGTTCGTTTTTAAAAGCCAGCGCTTTCATTTCTTCGCTGATTGACATTATACGTTCAACGACTTTCAGGTTCAGCGGATACACTTCAAGAAACGTCTTTTCTATAAGTGTTTTTAAAAACCTGTCCAGCACATCGGAAAACTGCCCTATATTTTCCAGCGTTTCCCAGTTTAGAAAAACGATTTCATTCAATTCCCTGATAGCAGTTTTAATCCTGTCCCTTTCCACGCTGAAGCCCATTGATTCAAGCGTTTTCATTATTTCGTCAACCAGTTCGTTCAGTTCTATTACAGCATTGATTTCAACAAACAAACTGCCGCTAACCGGGTTTTCAGCCGGGCCTTTTAGTAACTCTTCAATTTTATGCACGATAACCCTTGTCATTGAACTATCGCCAAGGAGTTTTATGTTTTTTACAAGTGGGTTTGAAAGGGCTTTTAAATATGCGGGAGAATAGTATTTGGCTTTTTTTCTGGTAAGTTGGGCATGAAAAATATCTTCAAAAAGGTCATACACTGAACTCCTTCTTAACGGATAACCAAGTGAAACGTTGTAATCCTTTACTAGCGGTGCAAGCTCATTAAGAAGTGGTATCACCTTTTCAACATCAGGCAGGACTATTACGGTACTGCTGTCAGCTTTTGTTTTTTTTAGTATTTCTCTTGCAAGGCATACCTGAGAATGCATATCAGAGCCTGAATACAAGGATAGCGCGTATGCCGGTTCCTTCACGCCTTCTTGTTTTATGTTAACAGCCAGTTCTTTAGACAACTCTTTCAGGACAGGCCATTCGTCCTGGCTTCCCTGGAAGAATAAAACCGTTTTATCCTTTTTATATAAAGTCTTTATGATTTTTTGCTCTGTTTTATGCAGATAAAAACAGTTGCAGAACAACATTGACTGGAATTCATCAAATGAAGCATTTCCAACATGCTCTGCCGCGGAAAAATAAAGGGTGCCCCTTGAATGAATATATTTTGCCTTCAATTCTGCATGATAATCGTCCCTTATGGAGATAATTTTCTTCAATAAGTCATTTATTGAATCAGGGACGTCATAACCGATACTGGCATTCTTTTGTATATTTTCAAGTAATTTTATATCGGATGCTTCTATGTCAAGCTGTTCAATAAAAGAGTGTATCTCCTTTGCCCAGGGCAGGAACCTTGCATATGTTTCCCTGTTTTTAAGAAGTTCAGGCGCAATTTTTTCTGCTAACTTGTATATTATGTAACAGGTGTCAAGTTCTGTAACCTGCCTGTAAGTTTCCTCCTTTTCAACTATGTATTTAATAAATTCATCCATTGAAAAGAAATGCGGTGAAAACATGCTCATACCCGACCTTAAAGCAAGTTCCTTTTTAAGGAATAACGACGGCCTTCTACCGCCGAAAATTACCGCCAGACTTCCGGGATCGGCACCTTTTTTCAGGTAGTTTGATTCAATAAAATCCGCTACCGCAGTTATCATGTTATCGGCATGATTTATAGTTATTACTTTACCCATTTATTTCCTTCATTTCGCCTGTATAGAGGAAAACAAGGTAGCCTTTTACTTTTCTTGCGGGATATATTTCCTTCAACAAACACATATAGGTTTGCACCTGCTGGACCTGTAATGCTTCCGGAAGCTCATAACTCTTGTAGTCAATTACAATTACTTCTTTTTCCTTTATTATTAACCTGTCTAATCTTCTTGTATTGCCTGAAACATCAATTATTTCTTTCTCCCTGTAAACCTCCCCGTCAGCTATATAAAAGAACTGTCTGCATTTTTCGTCTTCCAACAATTTCATTATTGTTTTCTTGTATACGGATAAATCTTCTATATCATAGGCCATTTTCGTTTTAACCAGGGAAACCTCTATTTCCTTGCCTGCATCCTTATTGTGCAGATTGCCTATTGAAGACAGGATATGATGAAACACCCTGCCTTCCATCAGCTGAGCCCTTTTTTCCAGAACAGCCCTGTCAACAAATTCATTTTTAAGCGACCCTGTATAATCCTCATAAACGGAAACCGGAAGTTCAATTAAATCCTTTTCTGTCTTTTTGCTTTTTGTTTTACCGGAGGTTATCCTGCCCCTTTCATAAGTATTTGTATAGGGTTTTATTCCAGGCATAAGCTGCCTGAACACCTGTGATTTTTTCCTTTTCGTTTCAGGCACCAGAATATGCAGCTCCTCCGCCGCTCTTGTAAAAGCAACGTACAGGTTATTCAGCTCATCAATAAAAGCCTCTTTATATTTTTCAATATATATATTCTTTAAATTCTCTGAGTAGTTAATATGTTTTTTCCTGAGATTGACCAGTGTTATCCCGCCTTTTTCATCCAGGTCAATCATATTTCCCACTTTTACATAGATTTCTTTCAGGTACACGACAACTACTTTAAACTCAAGCCCTTTTGCTTTGTGTGTTGTAAGCACTTTAACAGAGTTAATACCGCTCACTTGTACATTCAGGTCCTTGTCGTCTTCTTTCATTTTGTCATAGTATTCAAGGAATGAACCTATACTGCCGTTATCCTTTTCCTGTTTTTTTATAAGTTCAAGAAAAGTCATGAAAAACCCATGGTAATCACGGAAGTTTTTCAATACGTTAAACCTGGACAACATGCTGATTACAAGTTCATACAACGGCACAAAACCTGTTTTCTTGAAAAACACTTCCAGCCAATCATTCCATAACTGCGGATATTTATCACTGAATTTTTTATACAGGTATTCCAGCTTGTCCTGTTTAAAAATAAAATCCCTGACATCAGCTATACTTAGCCCGGATGCCTTAATGAAAATATCTCCTGACATGAAAGATGCAAACTCAAGATTATCAATGGGGGAATTTAAAAATCTCAGAAATGAAACGATTTCTTTTATATACGCATTTTCCCGTATATTAAGCGTCTTCTCAGACTCCACGCTGATGTTTTCTTCCAGCAACCAGCCGGTTATTGCCATTGCATCCTTATTTGTCCTTGTAAGGACAGCTATGTCTTCCTTTTCATAACGCCCTATAAGCCCTTTTATTGTCCCGATAATATTAGTTTTTATAATAGCGTCATTTCCGCCACTGTCATCATCGTTGTCGTCGTCAACGTCTTCGTCTTCGTTTTCCTCTTCATCATCCACATTGAAAAACTGCACGCCTACATAACCCCTGTCCTTCGCCGGCTCGAATTCCTGTTTAACATTGCTGTAAACGCTTATAATTTCTTCAATTTCTTCGGGAGTTAAAACACCTGTATCTTTTAATTTGTCAAAAAACAGCCTTAAATTACTTTCAGAGAATACTTCATTATTAAACTCCACTATTTCTTTCTGGCTGCGGTAATTATGCTGTAAAGGAACCTTCTTCGCATTATATGCTTTAAAGTTTTCATAAACCTCATCAAATAACCCAGGGCTCCCCCCCCTGAATCGGTAAATTGCCTGCTTCTTATCTCCGACATAAAACAGTGAACCGCCTGTAGAAAGCGCTTCATCCACCAAGAGTTTAAGGTTATTCCACTGCAGAATACTTGTATCCTGGAACTCATCAATAAGGTAATGCCTGAACTTCGTTGATAATCTGTAATAGATTTCAGGGACAATTTCATTCCCTTCATTAAAGAGATTATTTGCCTTGCTGTTAAGCTCAGAAAGGAACAGAACGTCGTCATTTGAAGTGGTTTTAATGAAATCATCAAGCAGCAGGTTAAAAATATCCAGATAACAGTCGTATTTTGAACGCGCTTCAGCTTCACACAATGCGGCTATCTGCATTTTTATGGCGTTAAATATTTTTAATATTTCTACCGGGCATCCATAATTCTTTTTAATCGGGTATTCATGCTCATAAGTAAAATATGCAGATAGTGCGCCGGTATCAACATGCTTGTTCTCAATAATTTTATCCACACTTTTTATAAACATTGAATGTGTCCCGTCAGGAAGGCTCTGCCTAAGCTCTTTTATGCCGGAAAATATTTTGTTCTGCAATTTAAATAGATAATCGCTTTCTATTCCTGATTTTTTAAAACTTCCGCCATGCTGGTTGGTTTCTGAAAACAATTTCCCCATCAACTCCAGTATGTCTTGCCTCGGCGACCAGCCAAGCCTGTTTTCAATAAACAGCCACCTGTCAAGAAATCCATCAAATTTTGCTTTCACTTCCGGGCTGCCTGCAGACCGGTCAAGCAGTCCGTCAAAACAATAAGTCATGTAATCATCATAATTTTTTTCAATCCTGAAATTTGAAGATACGTTCAACCTCAATGAACAACCCGTGATAAGCGCCTTTATAAAACTGTCTATGGTTTGCACCTGAAAATAATCATAATTCTTTATTATGTAATCCATTACCTTTAACGCTTTTCCCTGCCTGCTATCAGAATAATCAAGCGCTATTTTCTTGAAAAACTCAAGGATTCGCTCTTTCATCTCATTAGTGGCTTTATTGGTAAAGGTAATGGCAAGAATTTCCTGCAGGAAAATTGTATTCTGTTCAAGTGTTGAGGCAAAAACGAGTTCCAAATACCTCTCTGCGAGGGCATAAGTCTTCCCTGACCCCGCAGATGCGTCAACTATGCGGACTTCCGGAAATTTTAATTTACCAGCCATAAAAAACCAAATATCGTTTCATAACGATATTATAATAGAAAATTAAATTGTTATCAAGTAAATGTATTAAGGCTTCGCCGGATCCTTGCCGGAAACTGCTTTTTTCCTTGCGAAGTATGCGGCAGGCGTAAAATTTGGCGGGCTTGTGCATACAATAAGTTTTAGCGACGATTCTGTTTTATTCTCATAAACATGCATAAGGCTTGAATCAAAATGAATTGTGTCTCCCTGCTCAAGAAAAAACACATGACCGTCTATGTTTACGCAGGCATCTCCTTCAAGCACCATACATGCTTCTTCACCGGAATGGCTATGAATCCATTTTCCCTCAACAGTTTTAGGGCACATTTGAATAAGTTTAAATTCAAGTTTTGAATCTATTGTAGCCGGCTTTGAAAGGAACGAAATCATTACTTTGTTATCGTCGTTTGTTATAGTTTTCCTTTCATTCTTTTTAATAATTTTGATTTTATATTTATGTTCCTCTCCAATCAGTTCAGATATGCTTATTTTAAAAAATTCAGAAAGAAATGAAATAGTTTCAAGTGATGGCGGGTATTTATCCCTTTCAATGCCGGAAAGGTAACTGACAGAAAGCTTCACTTTTTCTGCCAGAGCCTTCAGGGTCATATTATTTTGTTTTCTGATGCACCTGAGTTTATAGCCAATTTTAATCATTAAAAAATATTATCATAATCGGTAGCTCTATGTCAAGTAAACTTTGATGTTACATTAGTAACATATTATAGAGTTGAAAAATATTACATTATCATAAATATCGTTTATCTATATGTATATTTATAATATTATAGATATAATTTCCATGTTTCATGTTTAACGGTTTTTGAGTTAGCCCAGTTTACAATGGAAGTTTTTTAATTTTCCTTAATGTTTGTCTGCCTTTATAATTAAAAATTAGAATAACAATAACCACCCCAATGCTGTCAATCAGGACATCGGTGCATCTTGGACATCTGGTAGGAATAAATGATTGGTGTAACTCATCTGAAACTGCATATAACACTGATAGCAGTCCGGATAACAGCCTTGTTCCTGATGCGCCTGTTGAACAAGAATTTGCGATTGCTCTAAGCAATAATAATGTTAAAATGGCATATTCAGCAATATGTGCCGCTTTTCTCAATATCAGGTCGTAAATATTTTCCAGCCCGGAGGATAAGTCAGGAATGCCGGAAAGGTAGAAGATAAGAGAACACCATAAAAATACAGGAAACCATAGTTTAGCAAGAGTAGTTGTTTTCATGATGTCATAGTTTTCATTGTTAAAAGCGGATTGTTCTTTATTATACTCCCCCATGTATTGTTTTACAAAGTAAAACATTGGGGGAGATAACCTACTTCGTATTCACTACCCCGCCTACTCGTAGGCTAAAACCCTATCTTCCTATCATTCTCATTTGGATTTGCGGCTTTAATTGCCCCAAATCTCTCTTCATATTTTTTAATATTGTCTGAGAGCGTCAACATGAATTTTTTTGCATGAACAGGGCTCAATATAATTCTGCCTCTTACCTTTGCCCTTGGCTGCTGAGGTTGTACATAGATGAAGTCAAACACGAATTCAGTATCGTTGCTTGAAATAAAAGCAAGATTTGAATACATACCCTGTGAAACATCATCATCAAGCTGTATCTGAATTTCTTTTTTCTCCTGCTCGTACATCTTCTTACCCTCCCTTTTATGAGTATAGCGCGGTTTGCCCCTGGTATAAATAATGGTCTGAAACTTCTTAAGTTTTTCGGGAGTCTGTTTTCTCAAAACAACCCCTCTTCCTTCATGCTCTTATAATTTCTATTGCTTACAATTATATGGTCAAGGACCTCTATCCCTACTATTTTACCCGCTTCAATTATTCTCTTTGTTACTTCAATATCTTCATCACTGGCAGTAGTGTCCCCGGAAGGATGATTATGCACCAGTATCACGCTGGCTGCCGAACAGGCTATTGCCGGCTTAAACACTTCACGGGGATGGACAATATTCGCATTAAGCGACCCTATTGAAATAGTTTCTCTTTTTAAAACACTATTTCTTGTGTTTAAATAAATTACCACCAGCTTCTCTTTGTTTGCTTTCCTTATTTCAGGCACATACCTGTAGGCATCCTCAGGGGTCTTTATAATAACCATCTCCTCAGTCTTACATACCAGTCTCCTGATAAGTTCAATGGCTGCAATTATTACTGCTGCCTTTGAACTGCCAACTCCTTTTATCAATGCAAGTTCACTAAAGGCAGCATCAACCAGGGTATCGCCCGGATACTTTTTAAGTATGTCCCTGCTGAGTTCCAGAACATTTTTTCCTTTATAACCAGTCCTTAGAATAATAGCCAAAAGCTCTTCATCTTTCAGCGCAGACGGGCCTGACTGCGCTAATTTCTCCCTCGGCCTGTCAATCTTTGCAATATCCTTGAAACTTTTTATTGTTTTCTTTTCTTCATTCATTGTTTTATACTATCATAATACAATTTTCAAATCAAGGAATAACGAATATCTAGTGTAGTGTTTGTACTGGGAGGCACATAGTATCTTCTTCCCATCCCTATCCTTACCCTCACAAATATAATTTACAATTCCGCTCCTGGAGCGGAATTTATCTAGGGGATGTTCTTCAGGACTGCTTTATATACCTCAAGGGTTTCCTTTGCGGCTTTTTCCCATGAGTATTTTTTTGCCTCTTCCAGTCCTTTTTTTATCATAGCCTCTTTTAAAGGCTTATCATTAATAATCTTTTCCATAGCATCCGCAATTTCTTCAAGAACTCCCGGGTTTACCAGGAGGGCTGCGCCTTTGGATACTTCAGGCATTGAAGAAATATTTGAAGTGATAACAGGAAGCCCGCATGACATGGCCTCAAGGATAGGCAATCCAAACCCTTCATAAGCCGACGGGAAAATAAATATTTCTGCGCCGCTGTATACAAGTGGGAGTTCATAATCAGAAATATAGCCCGTAAAAATCACGTCACTAGCGAGTTTAAGTGATTTAACAGTATTAAATATTTCCTTATACATCCAGCCCTTCTTACCAACCAGCACAAGCTTATGCTCCAGGATACACTTGTCCTTTAATCTTCTAAAAGCCTCTATAATTGAGGGAATGTTCTTTCTCGGCTCAAACATTCCTACATACAGAAAATATTTTTCCGGCAAGGAATATTTCTCTTTTATTTTTTTAAGCAATGCGCTGTCCGTGACAGGCTTAAAAAATGCATTTGCGCCTTCGGTAACAACTGTAATTTTATCCTCGGCTATTTTGAACAGCTTTACGATATCTCTTTTTGTTGATTCTGAAACAGCGATAAGCCTGTCTGCCCGCCTGGTAAGAGCCGGGACAAGTAACTGATACGCCATTCTGTGAAACAATTCAAATTTTTCAGGAAACAGCCATGAAGCCATATCATGGTATGTAATAACCAGCGGGCAATGCAGCCTTGCCGGTGATACATGGCAGGGCGCATGTAACAAATCAATATTATCCTGCTTCAGCAAACCTGGCAGAATGAATTGCAGCCATAATACCCTTGTCAAAAACCTGTTCTTTTTTACTATAACCTTAAAGTTTTTTCCTATCCTGTAAAACTCCTGCGATATTTCCCTGTTTGTATAGAGATAATAGGTATTTTCAGTATCAAGCTTTGCAATGTTCTTTAAAAGGTTATAGATATACTGCCCTACACCTACCCTGTTATCATCTATCACAAAACTTATATCAATTCCTATTCTCATTGTTCTACTTTTCGCTTACTTCGTAGGTTTTTACCTTGAAAATAGACTTCAGTATATCATAATCATCTTTATCGATTATTCTTATTAATTTAACAGCCCCAACATATACAACCGCCGCTATAAGAATCGCTAAAAAAAGCGGGGCATCAGCCACTATTATCAATGCAAGCCCTAAAATAATGCTTGCCAGCACAGGTTTGATTATTATCCTGTGCAATGGAATGATTCCCATACAGCGTGAAACGGCGAAAAAACACAATACGAATAACAGCATTTCTGTTCCAACGGTAATGACACCCGAACCGATATAACTCAACTTCGGAATAAACACAAGGTTGAGGCCGATGTTAAACGCTGCACACAATATGGTAAAAATTGCGTTGAACTTCTGTTTGTTTATTACTATCAATAACTGTGTCAGCACATAGTTCACATAGATTATAACGCTGGCCCATATTAATATTCTCAGGGCAATTATTGAACTTTCAAATCCACTGCCGTAAAACAATATCACTATTTTTTCAGCAAAAATGGTGGTGCCCACTGCAATCGGAAGTATTATTATCAATAAAATCTTTATTGTTTTTTCACACATAAAAAGCAGCGTTTCCCTTGAGTTTTTATACAGGTTGGAAAATACAGGAAATAACGCACCCATAAAGGCAGCCGGTATTACCATCAATGCTTCCATGGGCTTATATGCAGCGTTATACCAGCCGACAACAGTGTCGCCCTTCATTATTGAAAGCAATACTGTGTCAATCCTGAAATATACTATTGAGAAGAATATAGACATTCCAACCGGCAGGGCGCTGTGTAATATCTTTTTGCAATAATCAATATCAATATGGAATACAGGCTTTACGAATTTATTCCTCAATATCACATAACCGATTATACCTGTAATAAGAGTTGCCAGGAAATAAGCATTGACCACTCCTTTAAGCCCAAGCCCGGCAAACAGGGCTGCAACACCAAGCAGTGTACAGGCTGCTTTTTGAAATACCATAAGAAATGCTACATAACCCATTTCTTCATAGGCACGAAATATTGAGCCGAAAGCCTCAATGAAAGAATTTATTAATAAAGACAATGTGAGTATGTATACTGCATATTTTGTATCTTCGGGATATTTCATCAGGTTAATCAGCATAAAAACAATTCCCCATGTTAAAACCGACAGCACGGCCTTCATAATCATAACATTGCTGATGAATTTTTCAGTTTCCTGTTTATTCCTGGCAACCTCCCGTATCATCAGGATAGTCAGGCCTAAATCCGAAAATATCAGGAACAGGTTTGGAAATGTGATGGCAAATGAAAACTTGCCATAATTGGCTGCTCCGAGGTTCCTGGCTATGAGTACTGTAAGGACAAGAAAAAGCAGCTTGCCTAAAATGTCTCCCATAAACAGGTAAACTGAGTTCTTTGCAATTTTCTTTATTGTGCTGATATTAGCCTCCAGGCGCTTATGGCATGATAGTGCTCTGTAATATAAATTAACGATATTTTAATTACTGAGCACTGGTAACCGGTTTATTAATATTCCCCAGATATTCTTTGATTGAATTATAATTTACTATGGCATCGGTGCAATTCGGGTCAATTTTAATCGCCTTCTCAAACATCATTAGAGACTCGTTTACCATTCCCTTCCTGAAATATGCTATACCCATGTTATTATAACCCGGAGCAAAATTAGGATTATTTTTTACAGCCCTTGAAAATTGTTCTATGGCTAAGTCCCATTCACTCCTGGCATTATATATTAATCCAATACCGTTATAACCAGCCGCATAATATGGATTTATCTTCACACTCCTGTTATAAATATCCAGCGCTTCCGAAAACATATTTTTATAATAATAAATATTTGCAAGGTCAAGATATACCCCTTCAACATCAAAGCCTATTTCACACGCTTTTTTAAAGGCTGCAACTGCGTTTTCCTTGTCCCCTTTTTCCATATAATACTCGCCCTGTAAATAGGGATACCTCAGAGCTACAATTCTATTTCTGTAATCCTTGTGTATCCTGTCATCATAAACACCGCGAAGGCTGTATTCATTCCATATTCGCATGTCTTCGTGGATATTTTCACTGTCTCTTACAAGCCTGTAGAGAATGCCTGTTGGTTTTGTATTATAGCCGCTACGGTTAAAGTCTTTGGTAAAATAAACATTATTTTTAGTAGTTGTCACCAGCTTTCTTCTTATTTTTTCTTTTTCAGTGTCTGAACTACTGTTTTCTCCATAAATATTTCTAAAAATATTGCCATAAGCCTCATAAACCGTAACATCAGGCCTCGCCCTTTCCACTATTTTAAGGTACGCCATCGGAAACTCAAAATCATCTCCCACAATAAACAGGATTGAATTGTTTTCAATTGTTTTGAGCGTATTGGCTGCATGGTCGTATGCAATCCAGTTATTACTTCTATCATTTATTTGATAATTGCCAATAAGCAGAAATACAGGCAGCAATACCGCAGCACCGACAACTTTATTTTTTGTCAAATTAAATATATACAGCACACCCAGGCCTGCAGTTATAGAAAATAATACTTCCGGTATTATGTAAAATCTTCTTCCCATATCTATATACATTGGTATCTGCGGCATATTGGCAAAAACAAAGAATACTACACCGCTTAAAATAAATGTTATTATTAAAAACCATGCTTTCTTATATTCTTTTTCAAGCATTCCGGATAATCCGCCTATGCTCAATAAAAACGCCACTATGCCGAAATGTTTAAACATAGTTATAATAAAAGCGGCGGCTGATTTGAAGGCAGTGTCCAGAGACGGCATGGTTTTTATTTCAGAATGGAGCCTTAAAGTTCCGTATTGAGACCGTGTCACTACCTTAATAAAACTGCTGAAGGTTTTTGGGTCGCCCCAGTTAACTGCAGGCGAAGTGGAAGCGCGTATCGGGAGATAAATATAAACCATCAGCCCTGCCATTATGAACATTGCCAGGTAAAAACATTTTACGGAAACATCCTTTACCTGCACCTTTTTGCCCTGCACCGATTCAGCCCATATATAGTAAACCATTGCCGGAATAATCATCATTATTGTTATGTGATTGGCAAACCCCAGTCCAAGTATAAAACAGGCAAGATAAATTTCATTTCTGTCCCTGCCATTCCATTTAAGGATTATTAATAACATTAAAACCAGGAGAAAAGCATTCAGGCTGAATACTTCCGTTACCAGCGCCCCTGACCAGAATTCCTCAGAAAATGCAAGCAATAATGCTCCTGTCAAGGCGGATATATGCCTGAATATTTTTAGCTGAGGCAAAGAATTATCCGCCACGATAAGAGCTGATAATTCCAGTATAATCAAATACACAAGCATTACAGTAAGCGCTGAAAAAAATGCAGTCATGGCATTAATCCTGAACGCTATGCTGCCAAAAGGCAGAAGGGTGAATATTTTTCCCAGGATGGAATAAAGAGGATAGCCGGGAGGATGTGCGTTACCAAGGCAATATGCCGCTGAAATAAGCTCTCCGCTGTCTCCTGTATAAACGGTCGGGCACAAAGTCCGTGCATATACCGCCATCGTAAGGATAAACAATGATAACATGCCTATTATGGTTGCCTTGTCAATTTTCATCTGTTGCAGATTCCTGCAATAATATTCCTTATTAATTCCGCATCAGCGGCCCCGGGGCTCAATTCCAGGTATTTTCTGAGATATATCAGGGCATTCTTATAATCAGTCAATTTCCCATAGTAAATCAGGCCTATATCCTTATATACTTCAACTTTTTCAGGGTTTATGTTTTCAACCTTCTTAAACTCTGCCACTGAATCGCTGTATGCTCCTGTCTCAAAATAGATATTTGCAAGATTGTAGTGCCCATTCTCATAGTCAGGATTTATTTCAACCGATTTTTTATATCCTGCTATGGCTTCATTATACATTTTTTTAGCATGATACAATAAAGCAAGATTATTATGCGCCTCTTCAAGGCCGGGGTCAACTTCAATTGCTTTTTTGTATTCCGCTTCTGCCAAACCATAGTCACCCTGCTGGTAGTGAAGGTAACCAAGAGCATTATATGCGCTTGCATAACCGCTATCTATTTCTATTGTCTTATTATGGGCTTCTACCGCTTCCTTGTATAACCCTTTTCCTTTATATGAAAAACCAAGATTATTCCATGCTTCGGTATAGTCCGGCTTGCTGGTAAGAGCTTCTTTATATTCATCTATTGACCTGTCATAATTACCGCTTAGATAATATAATGCACCCAGGCTGTTTCGCGCAACATAATTATCCGGAAACCTCTTTACGGTGTGTTCCCATAATGTAATGTCATCTTTCCAGTCAAAACTACGCTTTATTGTAATTGCTGAAAACAATACAGCAAGTAAAACCAGTACCAGGACAGACTTGCTCTTTTTTCCCACTATAAAAAAAGGCATCGCCATTAAGAAAGAAAATCCGACTGACGGCAGATATAGGAGCCTGTCTGCAATGAGTATTCCGATTGGAATTATATTTGATACCGGAAACAGCGCAACAAGAAACCAGAGTAAGGAATACGCGATGTCCCTGTTCTTCTTAATCAGAAAGACAACCAGGTATACTACCAACCCAATCAGGAATAATCCGATAATTACTTTTATGTTAAGCAAATCATTGAACATCGGGAAATCTCTTTTTTCCGGGCTTAACCCTATAGGGTAAAACATAAGCTTCAGGTACTCGGAGAAAACCACCGCCATCGTATAGACTTTTGTTGAAAGGCTTTTTAAGTAGAAAACCTTGCTTGACCCTTTCGGGCTTATGCCGGATAAAACTGAAATTCTTACAGCGATATACAGCACCATAACAATAATGTATCCGTAATAATATGGCGCTCTTTTAATAAGTCCTTTCACCTTATCCTGCTTTACAGGCTGGTTATAAAAAACATCATATAAAATTATAAATACAGGCAGCACTATAGCTGTTTCTTTTGATAGCAGAGCCAGCATAAACAGGCATAATGAAATATAATAATTCCGTATTCTTTCACCTTTTATATAAAGTAACAATGAAGCCATGAGAAAAAATGCCGAAAATATTTCTGCGCGCCCTACTATCCCCGATACTGCTTCTATATGCACGGGATGCACAAGAAATATCAGTGAAGCTGCAATAGCTGGAAAACAATATCTATCATCTTCAAGCGAAGTTGCTTTTTTAAATATTGTGCTGAACAATAGAAATACAAGAATTGCGTTTAATGAATGAAAAATATAATTTGTTATGTGATACCCTATGGGTTTCAATTTCCAGATGAAATAATCTATAGCAAAAGAAGTCACCACTACAGGCCTGTATAATCCCTTCTCGTCTCCTCCCATGCTCCTGGGCCAGTAACTTGATATGAAAAAATGCGGTATGTTTGCAGGGTTCCTGATGGAATAATTCTGGTCAACAATAGAATGGTCATCAAAAACAAAATTATTGCCAAATGTCTTAAAAAACACAACGAAAGAAACAAGAAAGATAATTAAAACGTATTCCTTTCTATTTATTAGTAAGCTAAGAATACTATCAGATATTTCTTGTTTTTTCATAATCTGTTACTTGACTACGCCAGTCTCTTTTGTTTTCATAAAAATCTAATAATTACAACCCGTCGTTCAGTCGTTACTTAATACCGTCGTTCAGTCGTTCCGTATCACCGTATATCCGTGGAAAAGCATTTATAAAAGCAGTTGCTTCATGCCCTGAGCGTAGTCGAAGGGTTAGACGGGAATACGGAACTACGTAAATACGTATCGACAAAATAATAATAAAGCAGTTGCCTTTGGACGGAAATACGTAAATACGGTACGACGTAACGACAGATTTTTTTATCTCGCCACTTCCACTGACCTCAATTCCCTTACCACTGTTACCTTTATCTGTCCGGGATATTTAAGTTCCTGCTCCACTCTCCTGGCAATATCACGCGCCATCTGCACTGCCTGATCATCAGTTATTTTAACGGGATCCACTATTATGCGTATTTCCCTGCCCGCCTGTATTGCATAGCTTTTGTCAACTCCCGGGAAAGATTCTGCAATCTTTTCCAGGTTTTCCAGCCTCTTCAGGTAAAATTCAAGAGACTCCCGCCTTGCTCCGGGCCTTGAAGCAGATATTGCATCCGACGCTTGAACAAGTATTGCCTCTATCGTCTCAACAGGACAATCCTCATGGTGAGCTGCGATTGCATTTACTATATTATCGGCTTCTTCGTATTTTTTAGCCAGATCTGACCCTATCTTTGCATGAGTACCTTCAATGTCATGGTCAATCGCCTTGCCAATATCATGCAATAATCCCGCCCGCGCAGCCAGGTTGCCGTCAAGTTTCAGCTCGTTCGCAATTACTTTTGCTGCCCTTGCCACTTCAATTGAATGCTGCAGCACGTTCTGTCCATAGCTGGTCCTGTACCTCAACCTGCCTAACAGTTTAATAAGTTCTGGATGAATACCCTGTATGCTGAGGTCATAGACCGCCTGTTCACCCACATCCTTTATATGCGCTTCCATTTCCTCCTTAGCCTTAGTTACAGTTTCTTCTATTCTTGCCGGATGAATTCTTCCGTCAGCAATTAAGCGTTCCAGAGAAACTCTTGCCACTTCCCTGCGCACCCCGTCAAAAGCCGACAAAGTTATTGCTCCCGGAGTATCATCAATTATCAAATCAACCCCGGTAGCGGTTTCAAATGCCTTGATATTCCTTCCTTCACGCCCTATTATCCTGCCCTTCATTTCATCATCAGGCAGCGAAACTGTAGAAACCGCAATATCCGCAGTATACTCTGAAGCACACTTCTGTATTGCCTGACTTAATATTCTTTTTGATTTGCGCTCTGCGGTTTCAATTGCAGCCTGTTCTATTTTTCTCATTAATGAAATGCCTTCCTTCTTTACTTCCTCCTCCATTCTGCTTAAAAGAATCTTTTTTGCTTCTTCCGGGGTCATTCTTGCCAGCCTCTCAAGCACTTTCTGCTGTTCTTCTTTTACCTGCGAAAGCCTGTTGGATTCTTCGTTGAGCCAATTCTCTTTTGTTACGATACTCTTTTCTTTTTTATCCAGTTCTATTTCTCTTTTTTCAACCATTTCAAGCTTTCTGTCCACGAAGGTTTCTCTTTGTATTACTCTTTTTTCATAATTCTGGAGCTCTAACCTGCGGTTCTTTGTCTCGTTTTCAAAATTGATTCTTGATTTGTGCAACTCGTCCTTGACTTCAAGCAAGCCTTCCTTTTTCTTCGCTTCCGACTCTCTTTTCGCTTCTTCAATTATTTTCTTTGCATTTAATTCAGCTGAAGCAAGCTGTTTTTTTGCGAAAGCCATCCTCATTAACCAACCTAATAATACTCCTGCGGCAAGCCCTGCAGCTGCTGTTATAAAAACCATGTTATTCATTTTAATTTCCTCCTAATCAGTCTATTGCTCTGGTATCCCAAATATTCGTTTCCGTAATTATCTTGTCCATTTTAACATCATGTTCATCTGTATGAAACTTTTCCATAACCTGCATGTTAAAAGCCAACCCTATAAGGATGCTTCCCGGATTTAACTTTTTTAGTTTCCTGAGAAACCTGTCATAATAACCCATACCAAAACCAATTCTGCCTCCCTGCTTGTCAAAAACCACACCGGGCACTATTGCAAGCTCTATAGCTTCAAGTTTTAATCCGGCCTTTTTTCTGTCTTTTGGTTCAGGTATTCCATATTTTCCTTTTTCAAGGGAATTGTCATAATCCCGTATCTCAAAGAAATCAAGCTCCGTTCCAGCTACGGCGGGCACCAATACTCTCTTGTTTTTTAAAGCCTCCCTTATCATAGAATCCGTCCTTACTTCATTCTGAAATGATACATAAAACATTACTGCCCCTGCCTTAATAAATTCTGGTAGGGAAAAGAGTTTTTCCATGATAGCCGTACTTTTCTCGTTTACTTCATTGCAGGAAAGGCTGTTTCGCCTGTTTAAGAATTTACTTCTTAGCTCTTTTTTCATTTTGCAGGCTTTCAATCCATTCTTTTATTTTCTTCTCAAAACCGATATCTTTAGGAAAATAATATTTCCTTTTTTCAGGCAGATATTCCTGCTCAACATACCCTTCCGGGTAATCATGAGGATATTTATAATTCTTTTCGCCTGCTTTGGTCAGGTGAGCAGGTATTTCAAGCAGTTTCTTGTTTTCTATGTCGTTCAGCGCATCGTTTATTCCCATATAGGCTGCATTGCTTTTAGGCGCGGCCGCAATGTATACAGTTGCCTGTGCCAGCGGTATCCTTGCTTCGGGCATGCCTGTAAACTCCGATACCTGCAATGCCGCATTTGCAATAACAAGTGCCTGGGGATCAGCATTGCCCACATCCTCGGCAGCGCAAATGACTATCCTCCTGGCTATAAATCTTGGGTCTTCTCCCGCATGCAGCATTTTTGCCAGCCA
>Ga0315284_10005464_pt1 | contig 18048 bp, 14 predicted proteins | sample YL17G09_16_MG_FD_203696 | JGI IMG/M metagenome (GOLD analysis project Ga0315284, IMG submission 203696) | Sediment microbial communities from Yellowstone Lake, YNP, Wyoming, USA - YL17G09_16 | ecosystem: Environmental > Aquatic > Freshwater > Lake > Sediment | place: USA: Wyoming | collected...
CGCGACCTTGAGTCTTGGGTTCAAATGCACGTCGCCGAAACTCAATGGCAGCGGCGCGCTGCCTTTAACCGGGGCGAGTTGAGGCCCGAGACGGTACCAAAAGCTGGGAAGCGCAGGTAGGGCGCCGAAGCCACTAATTCGACAACCTACTCACCATCGTTACAGACCACGGCCTTTGGAAAATCGACCCCGGCTTCGTCCTCAAGGAAAAGTCTGCCAAAGCAGGCCGCAGCAAAGTCTTGACGGTCCATCACAATGACTAAAGGTTGGAGTCGAAGACTACTAAACAGCGCGAACTGGTGGATCGATCGGGTGGTGTAAGCCGCCAACGAAAACTGGTCCAACAGGTGAGACCAAGCTCGCATTTCGCCCCAGCGACTAGTTAAATCATAATTTTATGGTCAACTAGCAATGCGGAACGATCTATTTGTAACAAATCGCAGTAATAAAATGCGAGTGCCTTGGATCCAACTTGCCGACCCAAGATGGTAAAGGATAATAACCTGCCCCCTTCACCTTTACGGACCTAAATCCATGAGCCTCAAGGAAGTCAATAAGTCCGCAGTAGCTAAAAATAGTTTTATGGGTCCAAGAGCCAAGATGATCTTTTTCGCCTCTATGAAGTGCTAGCGGATTACCTAGCCCAAGTCGCATAGTAGAGAGATTGGTGAGAGAAAACATCTGCCAGCCCATAATTAGGGAAAAGACATTATGCCAACTACTGGCATTCTCAGTCGAAATGACTGCATAGCCACCAGGCTTAAGAACGCGAAAAATCTCTGCCGCAAAGCGGTCAATATACGGCACGTGCTCAATAACCTGATTAGCATGGACCACATCAAAACTATCAGCCTCAAATGGTAGGTCCAATGCCAAATCATGGGTCACTACGGATACACCCCGCTTAGACGCCATATTCGCTCGCTCTGGTACTATCTCCACACCGAATAAATCAGTGCTACCGATCTGCTGACCAAGGCGGGAAGTCCACGCGCCATCGTCGCACCCAAGATCGATTACCTTCGCGTGATTATCAAAACAACACAAATCGAGAATATTTTGACGATTTAGGCTGTAGGCCGCATCAAACATAGAAGTAAATGCATCTTTCAACGGTGAGACTTTCTGAATTTCGGACATTTTTCTTATCCAATATAATATTACTTGATACCAAAACCGCTCACCTTTATCGACGAATCAGAAGGTAGAGAATATTATCCGTCGCGGCGAAGTGTGGATATCGTTGCTTTATCTCCCAGCCGCGTTCTCGCAGAATTCCAATCGATTTTTGAGTCTTAATTTCTCCCCAGTCCGCGAACAACGCCGCGCGAACCATTTTGGCCGAGTCCAGTAAATAAGGATCAACGCCAGTCCAAACAGGACCGAGATTCATATTGCGCCTGACGGTAGCAAATTCGTAACCGGCCAGTATGTGCGGGAAAGGCCCATACACCGTCCCGTCAATGTAAAGGTCACTAGACAGTCCTTGCGCCTTGATATCAGCCATGGCCTTGTCAAAGTCGTACGGTAGCTCCGCTAGTCCTCTAATTGATCCATCTCGTGACCTGGTAAAGAATGAGTCAGCATCGACAGGATTTTTTACCTCGTGAATTTTCTTAAACATCCAAATATTAGAGCCAACAAGTACCATCAGCATCAGCAAAATATATTGCGATTTAGATTGCCTACGTTGGCTCCGCAGCAAATCAACCGTCACAACAAAGAATGAAACGACCCCAATACAAACCACAGGCAGGCCGATCTCGGCCTGATACCGCGCAAGCCCCCACAATGGAGGCGCTACACTATAAAACAGTAGTATGCCAAGCGCTGCCTGCAGGGTCGTCAATAATTGGATATTTGTCCAGCTGATCAACCCAACCAGAAAAAATCCAAACCAAATCGCTCCAAGGTGGAAGTACAGGTATCTGATCGCCGCAGCGTCGATGAACGCCTGCGAGATTTTAGTGAATATAGAAATCCCGCTGCGATCAGTAGCAGGAGTACCAGTATAAGCAATGTATAGTGTCCAGGGGATCATTACCAGAAGCGGATAGGCAACGCCTATGGTTTTAGGCAAAAGCTCCCAAAATTTTGAGCCCGTATGGCTCGACTGCTTGTCAGGTGGTTTAGTGTCAGCAGTGTGCCGATATGTCCGAATCAGCGAAACAAAATGCCCGACTCCCAGGGTCACTACCGCGATAAATGCTGACTGTCGCATCAGGGCGGCAAGCCCGACCAACACATAGAGTCCTCGCAAATTGTCGCCATCGATATTTGCGTGGTTTTCCACCGTAGGTCGGACTATCAGCTCGAGCAATAGCACCGAGAACGCCAATGTTGACCAGATGGATGCTTCTACAATTGTTGCCACATGCCACAGTAATGGGACAGTTCCGAATACCAGGGCTAAGGACATCGCTCCAGCATCGCCAAGTTTATTTCGGGTACGTCGTGCTATAAAACAGACCACGACTCCCGTCGCGATTAAACCAGGGACCCGCATAGCAAAATTATTGATACCCAAGAAAATCGTCGCAAAATTAAGTACCGCTAGTCTTAGCGGAGGATGGATATCGCCACGCGTTACATATCGACCCACTATCCAGCGCAAACCCAGAAACAAGACAGTCGTCAGTATACATCTCAGCACACGATTGCGTGGTCTAAAGCAGCTAAGGTAAAAGGCGGAAACAAGAGCCACAATGATCGCTAGGTTAGTGCCAGCAAGTATATATTTGTAAGGAATCTCTTGAATATGGGCACCGACCCAAGAGCTATCGGCTAATACATCTGGTGCTAACAATCGCATGGCGTGCGCCATTGCTAGCTGCAGGTGATAAAAATGGTCATTTACAATCGAATCTGTCACCTCTCTATAACCAAACCCCAGACAGATCCCTAAATACGTCAGGAACAATGCGACATCTCGCCGCGTGACCGTAACTCTGGTGACTCGATGCCGCGCAGCTAACTCCACCAAGACGACCATTATCGAACAGAGGATCAGATCAACAAGATTATTGGCCACCGGTGCCTCGAAGGCAATTGAGGCATAGAACCCATAGACCCACAGAAAGCCGAAGCAAAGCAGTAGGTCAAAATTGAGGTCTATCTGCACAATGGGTCGATCACTGATCAGACCCAGTAAGGCATTCTTTTTATGCTGACTTATAGTCTCGGTCTCAGACTTACGAGAGAGAACCGTGGGGCTAGTAGTTTTCAAAAGGAAAAACCCCCAAATTTTTTGCCTTAGTACCTAGGCCCAAATCCATACGGAAACATCGCCGCACTGGAATCACTCATGGGCACCTGCGACATATCGCGGGGCCAAGACATGGGCAATCGACCACGGATATGATGATACCCCATAAGTACGTCAGCGACACCATCGCCCTTCGAACCACGCCGCCGTGGTCGACCTGCCAGCACCGACCCCAGATTCAGATCGCGGACGGGACTAACTCCCGCATCCTTCTGGGACGTCAGTGACTGAGGCAGGTTGCTTCTTCGACCAGCTCAATTGGATTGACATGTACTGGGTCTCATGCAGCAACGGGCTATGTGCTCAGTGTGTCGGCAAGCAGAAAGCCGGCAGGGCCCAAGAGTAGGTGATGTTTGGCTGCTGCATCCTAACCAGCTGCGGCGGCGGTGCTCGCCGCAATCCACTGGACGACTGCATTCGCAGGATCGTTCTTATGAAGGTGCTTGGTCCAAGGATAGGCCGGCTCGCCTAAGCCATCGTGATGCTTGATCCTGCTGGTCGGGCCGATGATTATCTCCGGATTGCCACCGGCAGTCAAATTAGTGACAAAGACACACAAGAGCCTCAAAAACAACATCTCCAAAAAATATATCTTGAACATGGTCGCTACACGGGCATGCTAAATCAGCGTTGCTGCAGTCAAATTGACTGATTAGTATTACGTCGCAAGTAGTTAATGCCGATGCGAAATCGAAGGTAATACATGGCAATTGCCAAGATCGGATGTGATAACAAGCGGCGCCATTTGCCGTGTTCGAAATATATGGTGAAATATCGGTATTTAATACCCATTTGCCGACGTAGATCAGGGTGGTCGGCGCCCCACTTTGCAATGTAGGGTGCAAAGGACGTGGTGTAGTAGCTTTTTTTGCTGAAGTATCGCTTCAAGCTAAAGCCATCCTCATTGTGGTGTAGCTCGGCTGTCGCTACGTCAACTTTTCCATGGTGACGCATCTTAAGGTCGAAGTCCCAGTCTTCCGTACCGGTAAGGTTGAGATCGAATCCTCCAATCGCATCGAAAGCTTCGCGGCGCACAAAACGTACGGCATCAACAACAGTGCCGTCATAGAACGCACGTTCAAAGCGCCTTACTTTGACCCAAAATCCATCTCCAGTCACCCTTTCAGGGATATATAGTGCCTGCAAATTCGGGTCCGCCCTCATTCTTTTGACGCAATCAGCTAAAACCCCTGTGGTTAGAATCATATCGGCATCGAGGTATAGGATCAATGGCGCCGAGCTGCTTGCGACTCCGGCATTTCGCTGGGCACTTCGCTCTGGACCTAGAGTGATTATTTGATCGGTGAAGGACTTGGCGACCTCGATCGTGCGATCAGTCGAATGATTGTCGACCACAATAATTTCCAGATCCTGGAAAGTCTGTGCTTTGATACTACCGAGGCACCTACCGATATGAGCTTGTTCGTTCTTGGTCGTGACGACTACCGAGACCTGAGGCATAAGCGCACCTTAGTTGAAGCGGACAAGCTATCAATTTTTAACTTAAGTATACCAGGATGCTATTCAAGTATTAGTCCGACCCGACGCCATGGGCGCGCGAGGCGAGATGGATCGCTTCAGTACCATTGGCAGCACTGACGGCATGATCGACACCGCAGTAGAGAACGAAGGCCTCCTCGAACTCCTCGACCTGCTGGCCAAGGATAAAATTGCAGTCATCCGACACTTTGGTGACCGCAGGTAGGACTTCGGCCTTAAGATCGACAAATGGGATCTGTGCCTTGCCTCCGGTCGTCTTAGCGGTCCCCAGCGCTGAGCTAAGTATTTTAGGTGCGGTGCGTTGATGATATCACATTGCTAAAATAGAGTACCTTGCACCACCTTGGGTGGATTGGTAAATTGACCCGGGATGCTCCGAACTCTTGAGTAGCTAAGCGACTCACAGCGCACGTCCATCTGGCCTGCTGTGATTGCTCGGCCAGACCTGTTAAAATTGCGACTATCAATACTCCCACTAAAATGTCCGCCGCAGCCAATCCACCACAGCAGACCTTGTGGATTGGCGCTCTATTGCTCGGCGGCGCTGGGGCCTTGGGCGGCGGTTTAAACTATGTCGTCCAAGTTCAGGCGGCGAGAAGCCTTCCACTCGGCGACTATGGCGTCTTCAATGTGTGGATCGCCGATACCACCGTGTTGTTGTCGCTTGGGGTGCTCTTCCAAATGTGGGCGAACTACGTCCCGCTTGGAAGCCGCAGCCTGACGCGAGTCAGTTGGATCGTTCTTTGGGCATCGATCCTTTCAATGACTGCTCTGGCCGTGCTGCCAGACCTCAGTTCATGGACACCGTGGGCCTGGACTTTGACGATGCTGCCGGTGGCGATTATTTGTGGTTGGATGATCGGACAGCTGCAGCTGCGCTTGGCGTTCCTGGGCATTGGTTTGGCTGGCCTTTGCGGATCCGCTGCGAGGCTTTTGGTGGCGACTCAGGGCGCTGGTCGTGGTGCCCTGCTGCCGTCTTTTTATCTGGCGTTTGCGGTGAGTGGACTGGTCTCTGCTATGGTGCTCGCGTGGTTTGGCGTCAGATGTCGCACCTCGGATCCTACGGCAGTGACCGGACGGGATCAGATGGGCGCTAAGATAGCCTGCGCATGTGTTTTGACGGTGGCAGGAGCGTTGCTGCCCCAAGTCGATGTCATATGCCTAAGGATGTTTAGCTCCTCTGCCGCGATTGGCGATTACTCCCGCGTGTCGCTGGTAGCCAAGGGGATCTGGTTTGCCGGCCAAATCGTCTTGCAAGTCACCCTGCCCCTGCGGATTCGGGCACAGTCGGCTTCAGGGAATGAACGTATCGGATACTATGTCCGCTTCGCGGAGATGATCATGCTGTTCTTCGGGGTGGCTGCTGCTGTTAGCAGTGCCTGGCTTGGGCCCCTTATATCCCAGGTGCTTCTGGGATTTGACCTAAGCCCTTTTCGCAATTGGTTTGCGCTTACCGGCTTGATTTCGGTGACTCTGTTTGTCCTACAGCGACGTATTCAGCAGCACTGTGCGCGACTCGACTGGCGAAGGGGTGGCACCCTGTTGGGCGGCGTGGCAGCATTGGTGGCATTCAGTCGCCTGTTTCGCTTTGGCGAGGTGCAGACTTACCTCGCATTCGCATGGGCCTATTACGTCGCCCTAGTGGTGTGTGGGCAATTTTTGCAGCGCATACGACGGAGAGGTAATGCGCCAGCACTGTAAATTTGTGCTGCGCCGAGGACCGGGACTTTCACTTTTGAAGCTGAAGGTTATGCGCAGGCACCTTCCGCAACACGATGCTGCGACCCAAGGCGAAAGTTGAGGGAAACCATCTGGTGAGAAGGGTATCAAGAGCATTCACGGCGCGCAGAAGAAACGCATGTAGTTGGACCGTCTTTGTCTTCGCGATGACCCCACCCGATAGAGCAAAAGCTAAGCACTCACAGAGCTTGTTGAGCTCAATTTTGAACTCAGGCATGGCTCGTTCAAACGCTGCAGAATCAGCGAAAAGCATGGCAGGAATGGCGCAATGCGCCGACCATGGATCATTGGCATCATTGCAGACGGCATTTTCGTCAAAAACATTCACATCGTAGGACCATCCCTCATGACGCATCAGGCGCAGGAGCACACGCATCATCAGAGACGTATTGATTTCCTGGATAATGATCCGGCCATCGGGCTTCAAGGCCGTATGGAGTGACTTGAGGAATTTGAGCGGCTGTGCGACATGATGAATCATATGACTGCAAATAAACACATCGACCGAATTTGGTGAGAACGGCAAATTGAGCGCGTCTACCTTCATGTCGATGAAGTCCGACTCGGATACATCTGTCAGCACGATTTTGCGATCCCTAATGAATTCACGAATCAGACCGTGACCGGCTCCCAGCTCGATGGCGGTCTCCTGTGGCGCGATCCAGTCGCGCATCCAGGAATAGCGCTGCTTCACGAGGTTCGCCAGATTGCGCGGACGATGGGCCAGGACTTTGTCGCGGGCGGCTGTCGTGTGACCCTCGCCTTGCATGCGGTTTTCCTGGTGCTAGGGGATATAGGCGCGCGCGAAATTTGAGCTATTGATTGGCATGTACCCTTCTAAGTTGGCGACTGTCGGGTAATGACCCGCGAGCAGTGAACCGTATCGAATTGTCCCACGTATCGAGCAATCTCCCTAACCTCTTGTGGCAGTGTGGTGTCGCGTAGGCAGAAGAGTAGCGATGGGTACGAATGAATCGCCGTGTCAAGGGACAGAGCAGAGTATTCAGCCAGCAGTCGGTCTCGATTGGCCCGCAGCCAAGGCGGCGTTAGCGGGTAGGCAACGCCGTGAACCTGTGACAGCACCAAGGCTGTGGCCGGCATGTTGAGATTTTGTTCGTGTGCTTCACCGAAAGTGTCCATATCGCCGAGAAAGCGCCAGAACTCTTCGGGCGAGCGGCTTAGCAGGCGGTTCAGCGCCATATACGAGACCATCAGCGTATCGTTGCTGCCTAGGGTGATCACTGGGTTTGGGCTGAGCGTGTGGATGCCTAGATTCGGGGCGAATAGGTTGAGTGACTGCCAATCGGAGACCAGGATGTCCTCGGGCGTCGCGATCTTGCTAATACCCTCCGCGGCGGTTGCGAGGTCCTCCATGCTGGGGCCGGCAACTTGCTCGTGAAGGTACCATTGGCCGCAGGCCAGGACGGCGAGGATGGCAGCGAGCCACGCGGTCAGGACAAAAGTGCGATGAGGGGTTGCGAGCTTGTCAGCCCATGGCCAATGGTCGCGACCGAGCTGCCAACTCTGAGCGACATTGAGCGCAATGAGTGGGACCCAGTAGCGGTGCAGTAGCAGCGGTACCGGAATGGTGTCAGCCTTCAGGTAATTGAAATACGCGAATAGCACCGATGTTGTGTACAGCATGAGCGGCAGGATCTGACGGAATTCCAACTTGCGTAGCGCGCGTCCGGGCGCGGCAGACATCAGCACCCAGGCGAAGAGGCCGATGAGAGCCAGATTGCCCCACAGGGCAAAAAACGGTGGGTAGTTGAAACGATGCACCAAAGCGATGCCGAAATGTCCTGACCGGATCATGAATTCTCGGGCCCCAGGGTGGGTCTTGGTAGCGACCAGGGTCGCTAGGAACGGCAAGGACGCGACCAGGGCTATGCTGGCAATCAGACCGGTGCGTACCGGCTCCCGCCTGAGCTCATGGCGCCGCACGATCAACCACGCCAAAAACGCTGGCGACAGGATGAGCCAATTGACAAAGTAGACATAGAAGTTGGCGACAAAGACCAATGCTGTGCCCACGAGCCAGAGACCAATTGGCCCGCTAGACCCGTCGCGGTGCAGCTTGCGGTCGGTCACCAACAACATCCATATCGTCAGGAACATCCAGCAGAGCGGAATCCCAGGGCTGAGAAAGCGCATGGCGATCTGCTCGGCCGCAAGCGGCACGCCCAGGAGATACGGCCAGGCGCTGTTGGCCAGCAGGGCCGACGAGACGACCAGGACCAACGCCAGCAACCAACGTCGCTCGGGGGCTAAACGGAAGATCCGCCAAGCCACTGCGCCATAAAGGCATGCCCCGAGCGATGCCGCCAGCCAAAAGCTCGGGAACGCCGTCGGCGGATAGCCTTGCCATAAACCCACGGCGAAGAAGCCTATACCGAGCCCGAACACCGCTGACAAAGCTGCGAGCAGCCCCAGGTCGGTGCGCTCGCAGTAGAGGCGGCAGACCTTGTAGGTGAGAGCGATGTTGATGACCAAGGTCCCATGGAGCGCCAGGACCGTGCCGTTGACCGATCCGCCTGCTAGTAGGCTCAAAAGCTTGGCCAGTGCGAACGTAACATAAGGGAAAGGGGCTAAGCCGTGTACGCTCCCAGGTCCGGTAAAATCGGCCCGCAACGGATCGAGGAAGGAGAAATTCTGTACCACAGGCAGGTACAGCAGAGTCTCCTCGAAGCGGCAGGACATGGCGTTCAGGATCCCGTAGAGCCGCGGGTAGTTGGAGAAGGCGAGGACTCGGCCATCGGTAGCCAGCACTAGGAGCGCACCGATAGCGACGCCGATAAGCAGCCCGGGATCCCCAGGCCGTCCCGTTGTAGCTGGGGGACCAGGGTCTGGCGACCTGTCGGGTGGTGTGGCCATCGCGTGCTCTCCGGTCCGCCTTTGCCGTTAAAGCGCCAATGAATATGATAGAATAGATGTATCAATTTACCAACAAGCAAATTTCGAACGCCGTCAGTCGAGCGCGCCAAAGCGCGCTCTATCGGTCCCGACACACACCGCCAAGCCATCAACGGGTACTTGCGTCACTTTAATCTGGCTCTGTGGTACACAAGAGGTGATTTGTTCCCATGGTCATCAACCAAGCTAGGACCGAATGATTGAGATAAATCGATCAATCGCTGATTTCGCCTCATCTCGCGGTGCAACGTAGCAGCGATCGGCATTGCTCTTATCGATAAATGGCTGAAAGATCGCAGTCAAACGTGGGTCATGCCCCGGCAGAATCTTCCAAATCTGGGTGTTTTCCTCAGGGAATTCGGCAAGCAACTGCATATATGGTTGATCTTTTTCGGGTAGGTTTATGTTGCCGTACACCAGGAGCAGCTCGACGCCCATTTGTCCAAAGTAGCCCATGTTAAAGTTGGGAAATCCTTCTGCTAGCGGTAGTTCGGTATAACCATAATTTTGATTAATGGCGCCATTGATGGTGACCTTGTCCGCCAAGATGACCTCAAGATCGAGCACGCGCTTGAGGCTGGTGTTTTGCTTTTCAAAGCGCATGATCACGCGCTCTGGACGACTGCGCAGGTATTTGATGTAGGCGGTGTCCTCGGTGATGGGGTGGAGCATGGTCTTTGGAAAGCTTTCGAAGATACAGGCAGCAACAAAAATTGCCGTGAGCAATTTAGGATGCCGGGTAAAGCTTAGAACGAGCCCGCTTAGGGTCGCAAGTGCGACCAAGAAAACCAAGGCGAACCGTGAGTAGGACCGGAAGGGGGCGAGGTGTCGCAGCCATTCGTTTGGCATCGGAATCTGTGCGCCAAGGATATTCAAATAGGGCGGAAAGCTTAAAAGGAAGCTCACCAACATGATCAGCAGTAAGGAATTGACCAGCCCTGGCTGCTTGCCGTGTGCTTGCCAAAAAGGCGCAAAAATACCGGTGGTTAGACGTTTGAAGAAGGGCTCGCGCCGAGCACCCCATCGGCCGATCAGCGTGAATAAAAGCAATAGGCAGCAAATGGTCGGTATGACCCCAACGGACACAGCGAATTCATCGGACCATATATTGCGCGCGTTCGTTGCATCAGCAACGAAGCTATGAAAATATTCACCAAACCATGGGTTATGGACATTCGGTAAAAAGTAGTCGCTAGGGCGTGCCGAATAATTCTTGAGAAAGTAGAGGGCATCGCCCCAGTTGGAGGCGGCAGGTCCTTGCCAGCTGTCGCTCAAATCAGCAAGAAAATTTTGATAGGCATACGGCATGCCGAGAACTACAGCGGCTGCTACGCAAACAACATTGCCGACAATGACCGGCCTTCGTAACATCTTGCGGCCCTGAGCCAACGCGTTGCCGGCGATGATGCAGGCCGCGACCCAGACTAAAAAATAGAGGTAGTAGGGACTGGTGTAGACGCTCATGGCGATAGCGCCAGCGGCGGCGATGGACCATTTCGTCGAGGGTTGCTGTTGCAGACGTGTAAAGGCATAGAGGAAGCAGGGGAAGTAAAAGGTGGGGATGAGTCCAAGGTGTGCCCAGGAATGGCTGTAGGCATAGGCACTAAAAGTGATCAAAACGGCTGGCACCAAGGCAGTGACTGGATCTTTTAGCAGCCTCTTGGATACCCAATAGATGACAAGATAATTAACCAGGAAGACGATCATGATCGTCAGATTGTAGGACAGGAACAGGTTGTTGGTGATCTTCCCTAACATGCCAAGCACGACAAAGGGCACCACCAGGTAGCGGTGAATTTCTACGTTACTATGGGTACCAAATGGATAACTGTGCGAGGTAATATCCCAGGGGCAACCTCGTGCGGCTTGAGTTAGGTAGTCATACATGCTCGTAAGGTCGCCGACGGGGTCCGCGGAGATGGAAATTCCCCACATCGATTTTGTGATCGGACCAGCGAGGAGGCCATGGAAGTGCAGGCCGATGATGGCGAGTCCAAGGGCTAAAACCGCGAGCCAGGAACCATAGCGACTCATAGCAAGATCCCTTTGTACGAGAACGGACTGCTGCCGTGTGTGGGGCGACAGTAGCACTGTCAGTGGCATCACAGTGGGGCTAAGGAAAGTCCCCTATGTGTTGGAACAATTCTAATAATATCAAGTGTATACAGGCTCTCTCGATTATACCATAGGTTGATGCCTAGTTTTTGCTGCCGTGACTGTGCGCAAAGCCGCTCGGCGCCCCCTGCTTACCCGTTATGTTCCTGAGTTTAGTCAGTCAGTCCCCACTGGCAAAGAACTAGACGGATGTCGGCTCTATCAGCTAACGTAATGATAAACCAAAGTTCTATATTTTAATGTGGTCATCGCACCGAGATTCCTGAGGTTTAGGAATTGAACTGGGGATTTTCATGCTGTTGCGATTTAGGCCCCTGGCATTTGGCCTGGTGGCATGTCTGTGCGCATCTGGAGCTAACGGGCAGGCAAAGGACCAGGCACCCGCCAGCGGACCGTCACAGCCGCACTCAGCGCCACCAGCAGCAACCTTAGCCAATGAAACCTCCACCGCAGTCCTCAGCATTACCGCCAAAGGTAGCGGCATTCCTGTTGGCAAGGCTGAAATCAAGCTGGGTAGCACCGTCGTCCTTTCCGATAACGACGGGGTCGCCAAAATTCAAGTGCCGATGACGGGCGATGGCACCGTCCAGGTAAGGCACAAGGGCTTCACGACCCTAGAGCTAAACTTTGCGGATCTGCGGCCAGCAGGGAATTTTGCCGTGCGGCTTTATCCTGGAACACCTGATGATGACGTGATCATCGTGCAAGGCCGCCGCAAGGACTCCGCCGTATCCCGTACGACCATCTCCGCGGAGGAAGCCGCGAAGGTCGCACCTGGCGGGGATGTTGCACAGGTGATTAAGCTGCTACCCGGCGTCCAAACCTCTGGTAACAACGGTCGGCAAATCATTATTCAGGGCTCGGGCCCGCGCGACTCGCGCTACTTTATCGACGACCTTGAGACACCGTTTATCTTTCATAACTTTGGTAACCTTTCGGTGATACCGAGCGAATTTCTCGAAAGCGTCGAGTTTGAATCCGCCGGTTTCGGCGCCGAGTACGGCGATGCCACCGGTGGTATCATCACCCTTCGTACCAAGACTGTGATCCCCGAGCGGCCGAAGACGATCGTGACGCTCAACGTGCCGTTTTATTCAGGGGTATCGCACACCAGGCCACTATCCGAGGATTCGGCTCTGACGGTCGGGGTTAGACGCAGCTATATCGACGTCTTTTTGCGCCAGTTTTTGTCACGGCGCAACTCCAAGAGAGGTGATACCAGCGGCAATTTAACCATCGCGCCGTACTTCAGCGATGGCGAGGTCGCATATCTTAAGAAGGATACCGATGGCTTTACCAAAACCTCGCTCATCGCCGCTGTAGACGGTATCAAGGCGGCGTTCCCATCGTCGCAAGCTGCCAATGAGAACGGCCAAGCAAGCTTTGGGCAGTCGACGAGCTTTGTTGATCTGGGTGTTGAGCGCAACCAGCGCTTGGATAAGGATTGGAGTTATGACACCACTCCGCAGATATATTACTACCGAAACAGTACCGAATTTAATACTTACTCCGCCATTAATGAGACGGAAAAGATACGCATCCCGACCCATTTGACTCGGCGCCTAGATAAAAGCGACAAGTTTTATCTTGGGGTTGATCCGGACTTTACGATTGCTCGGACGGACGTCTTTGCACCACGGATGCAGCGTAGCGATCCCACCTACGACCCTGAAAACGCTCAACCGGAGAAGTCCAACGATTACGAACATTATGCGAACCTCGCGGCCTGGGTAGCGATCGACCAAAGCATCGGTGCCTTGACCGTGACCCCTGGGGTGCGAGCTTATTACAACGGCGAGATTAAGCGCTCCTCCGCGGATCCCCGCTTGCGGGCTCGTTATGTGCTAAGCGACGATCACAGCCTGAAAGCGGCCGTCGGCCAATACTCCGAGGGACCGCAACCGCTCGAAGCCTCGCCTAGTCGCGGCAATTCCCACCTCAATTTTACTCGTGCGATGCACTACATGGTCGGCATCGAGAGTAAATGGGGGGATGATTGGAGCACTGATGTCTCGGTCTACTACAAGACGATTAAAGATGTCGTCGAATCGGATGCCGTGACCAACTACAACAACGAAGGCAAAAGGCGCAGTCGCGGCTTTGAGACCTTGATCCGCCGCAATTTGACCGGGCGTCTTTTTGGTTGGTTGGCCTATACCTACTCGAAGACCGAGGAACAACGGAGTCAAGGTGTTGATTGGGGCCAGGCACGATACGATCAGACCAACGTGGTCGCTCTCGTCGGAGATTACAAGCTGAATGGGGTCTGGGATGTCGGAGGCCGCTATGACTATCATACCGGTGCGACTCACAACCTCATCGATGCAGCGGTATTTAATTCTAACCTCGATAAGTACGAGCCACGGCCGACGGCGAATGGGGTCAATGGCGGGCGTTTACCTGCCTATAACTCGGCGACCGTCTACTTTAATCACGACATACTCTACGACGAGTGGAAGCTAGCGCTTCGCTTTGGCATGGAGCAGTTTTGGGTGCGGCCGCAGGTGGTGCAGGTGGCCTATAATTACAACTATACGAAGGCCCAGCCAGTCAGCTCGCTTAGCTCGGTGCCGTTTCTTGAACTTAAGGGGGAATTCTGATGCGTTACGTAAGCATCGCTGTTTTAGTAAGCGCACTATGGACGGGCTGTGGCCGAGGTGGGGACCGCCAAGAGGAAGTCAACGGCCTAAGGTCGCTTGGCGCCCTGGTTAACCCGCTTGTGAGCACCCCAAGCGTAGCGGGTAAAACGGCTACCACTGTTGAAGTCACATTCTACGCATCCATACCGCTAGGCCAGACCGCCACATTGACGCCTTTTCTGGATACCGGCAATACCGCGGGTGCCTTTCGGGTGCCTCTGTCTGGGATTCTGGTAGAGAGTGGGACGGAAAAATATGATGCCCACAATACCCTGCAGATTTTTTCCCAGAAGGTGCTGATCACCATCCCGACCACCGAAAAGTTAACCGCCGTGTCTCCAGGTCCATTTATTGGCGCGCAGCTGACCTACGGCTTGACGATCACCGCGTCAGGCGCCAAAGAAAATGCCATCGGCAATCTGCTGGTCTTTCCAGTCGGGGCGACGCAGCTTTTCTGGGTCAATCCAACCATTAAGATCACGGCGCCAGCATCGGCGGCCGCTGTATCGCTCAAAAAGCAGGTCAGCATCAGCGCGAGCCTGACCGACGGTGTTCCTGAGGATCAGAAGATCGGCTGGTTTGTCACTGCAGGCAATGTCACCAATCGCCGCGCATCGAATACCAGCTGGACCCCCACCGTCAGCGGTCCGCAAACGATCATCGTTACCGGTCACGGTGTGAGTAGTCGAGGCTTTTCGCTCGATGTCATCGACGTCGAAGCCAACTGAGCCGAGTATAGCCGAACAATGGCTTTTTGCATGAATCCTGCCCTCCCACCTTCCCAGTCTCCCAGTTTTTGGGCAACGTCTTTATTCCGCGCAACAGGGAGGACGGGAAGGCTGGAGGGCAGGATTTATGCAAGAAAGCCGCGAACAAGCGAGAGCCTCATGACAAGGTTCAAGCCTGTCTGCGGCAGGCGAATGTTTTAGATCGCTGCGAGGATATCACCGTTGTTTTTATGCGCAGCGAGAGCCGGGCTCACTACAGTATCTGCCACAGGCCGTGCAAAGAATTCATCCAAATACGGAATGATTTGATTGAACGCCTCGTAAAGCATGCCGTGCCCCTGGTCCTTTAGACAGACCAAACGGGCATTTGGTAGCTCTTTGGCGATGGGATAAGAGCAGGCCGCCGGCACCATGAAGTCGCCTCCTCCAGCGAGCACGAGGGTCGGGGAGCTGACCTGGTGCAGTCGATGCAGGCTGCGCCAGCGGACGATGGCTAGTAGCTGCTCTCTCGCGGTGCGTCCTGGCATGCGGCGATGCTGGACGGCAGCCATGATGGTCTGCCATTCGTCCGGCGGACAGCTGGCGCGAAATTCAGGAGTAAACACCAAGTTGAGAAAGAAATCGGCCGGCGCGGCGTAGACCTGACGAATATGGCGCAGCCCGTGCCGGAGTCTTTCGCGAGAAAAGAGCTGGTTTAACGCAAGGCCTCCCTGGGTATTGGCGAGCACCATCCGCTTGACGCGCTGCGGATAGCGCACGGCAAATTCCTGGGCGATCATGCCGCCCATCGAGACGCCAAAGAGATGCACGGAGGCATGCCCCAGGTGGTCAAGCAAGAGGGCAAGGTCGTTCGCCAGGGTTTTGATCTTGTACGGCATGGTGCCGCGCTCGCTTAAGCCGGCACCGCGGTTGTCGACTAGGATCAATTGAAAGTGCTGGCGCAGATAGCTGAGCAGAGGCTCCGGCCACCATGCTAGGTTGCCCCAAAAGCCCATGAGCAGCACCATTGGTTCACCATGGCCCTCCGTTTGGAAGTGCATCCGGATGTCACCGACCTGGGCAAACTGTTCCATACGTGACACGGCGGCCCTCCCACGGAAATCCTGCGCTAAGCCGCGACCAGTCGGCACTTTGGCGCGTGGGTCATGGTCGATGCGAGGATTCTACCATGGTTTACGGCACCAAGATGGTCGGTTCTTTGCCAACCTGTTCCAGGTAGCGCTGCGCAATGCGTTTAGCCGCTGCCGGGGCCTCGGCCAAGTGCGCCAGGGCGACGATCGAGCCGCCAAAGCCGCCGCCGGTGAGCCTGGCGCCGTAGACGGCGGGATCTAAATTGGCGATGTTGACCAACTGGTCGATCTCCGGCGTGGAGACTTCGTAATCGTCGCGCATCGACGCATGGGATTCCTTGAAGAGCTGACCAAGGCGGGCTAAATCGCCGGCCTTCAGCGCCAAGACCGCCGACTCGACGCGGGCATTTTCGCTGATGACATGGCGGGCGCGCCGTTCAAGTAAAGCGCCTAGCGGCTTTAACCGGCCTAGATCGGCCAGTCCAAGGTCGCGGAGCGCTTTGACCTTGAGCTGCGTCGCCGCCTCTTCGCAGGAGCGGCGACGGGCGCTGTAGCCACCGCCGATATTGCTATGGGAGACGCCGGAGTTGATGACGATGAGGCCGGCCTGTTCGGGCAACGTGATCAGTTCATAGTGGAGCGACCGGGTGTCGAGAAAGAGCGCCTGGCGAGGCTTGGCTAGGCACACGGCCATCTGGTCCATGATGCCGACGTGGGCGCCGACGAATTCGTTTTCGACCCGTTGGGCTAAGCGTGCAATGGCTGGATCGGTGAGCTCGAAGGGGAAGACCTCGCGCAGCGCTTTGATGAGGCCCACGGTGAGCGCAGCACTTGAGGAGAGGCCGGCGCCCGTCGGCACGGTCGAGCTGATCAAGGCGTCAAAGCCACCGATGGTGATACCCGAGGTCCTGAGGATATGGGTCACGCCTTGAATGTAGACCAGCCAGTCGGAAGATTTCTTCTCTGCGCCTAGCTCATAGGTGTGCACGGCAGCCGGCTGCATATTGCTGCTGACAACCCGCACCGTCTGATCCTTGCGCCCAGCGATCTGAATGACGGTTGTTTGCGGAATGACCGTCGGCAGGACGAAGCCGTCATTGTAGTCCGTATGCTCACCGATCAGATTGACGCGGCCTGGAGTGGCGACGGTGGCGCTCGGTGCAACGGAGAAATACTGCTCAAACGTCAAGGGACACCTCCACGGCCTGAAGATCCTTGGCCTTGTCCTCGGGTAAACTGTCGGCGGCAAACAGGCCCGCGCCGAGTTCGGTGCCGGCCAGGTATTTGAGTTTGGTTTCGGTGCGCAGCGGTGGGTAGAACTGCATGTAGACGTGGGCCTCAGGATGCGGCTCGCCGTCGGTAGGAGCCTGGTGGATCGACATGAGGTAGGGAAAGGGCTTGTGCCACAAACCATCAAATTTTAGCAGCACCGTCTTCATGGCCCTTGCAAAGTCAGCGCGCTGCTCGTCTGTGAGCGCGGCTAGAGAGGGCGCTGCGACCTTCGGTGCGATCCAGGTCTCGTAGGCATAGCGGGCACAGATGGGGATAAATGCCGCGACATGCGGACCATCATAGAGCAGGCGGACCTTGCTTTTGACTTCGTCTGCAACCATGTCTGCCAGTAGGCCGCGGTGATTGGCTTTGAAGTAGGCTTGCTCGAGCTCCATCTGGCGTAGCGGGATCGGTGGGATCACCGGATAGGCATAGATTTGCCCGTGAGGATGATGCAGCGTGACGCCGACCTCGACGCCACGGTTTTCAAAGGGCAGGACATAGTTGATGAGCGGATTATGACCGAGTTCGGTATAGCGCTCCGCCCAGACGTCGAGGAGTAGCTTGAGGTGATCCAGCGGCAATGCGCCGAGGCTGCCTTTTGCCTCCTGGGAGAACACCACCACCTCGCAGGCACCACTGGCTGGCAAAGTCGGGACGCTCAGCTCGGGCGGATGCGCTGCGGTCAGGCTAAAGGATGGAAACAGGTTGTCAAAACAGGCGATATCGTAGGCCCCCACCGGCAGTTCGGTCGGGTTTTTTACATCGTCGCTCGGCAGCAGGGGATTGTATTCCGGTGGCGGTAG